>Ga0189288_10051_pt1 | contig 180293 bp, 183 predicted proteins | sample UW105minimetaG_FD_130316 | JGI IMG/M metagenome (GOLD analysis project Ga0189288, IMG submission 130316) | Marine microbial communities from the Costa Rica Dome - UW105 mini metaG | ecosystem: Environmental > Aquatic > Marine > Oceanic > Photic zone | place: Costa Rica: the Eastern Pacific...
AAGAAGGGCTCAAGACGCGCCATCTGCGCGTCCGTCAACCAGAAAAGATCAGACATGTTCACCGCTCGTTTTCAAACCGTGAAGCATGCCATTAGACGGAAATCAATGGGTCCTGACCCTAGACAATCGCAACAGAACAGTTGATTGTGTGGACTTGATCGTCGCGCGTGGCGGGAGTTTTAACGGTTCGTTAAGTGGCCCAACGTAACCCTTGCGCCAAAGCTGGTTGGCTGCAACCACTTGAGCAACAAGGTTACTTAGGAAAGATCACATGTTGGAACAGATCACAGCACAAATGGCTGAAGGGCTGAAAGACCGGACGTTTGACGGTTCATTGAAATTTGACTGCGGCGATGCCGGTGTTGTCGTCCTGGCGGATGGGACTGCCACACAGGAAGATCGGGACACAGATTGCACCGTGACCATCTCTGAAGACAATCTTGTGAAGCTGCTGGCTGGCGATCTGAAACCCACCACCGCGCTGATGCTGGGCAAGTTGAAAGTGTCCGGCGACATGGGCACAGCCATGAAATTGGGTCAGCTGCTGGCGTAAGAAAGCAAGGCGGGGGTTTTCCCCGCCTTTTTCATTTAGAGTCTGTGCGCTTTCATCTCTTCGTAGAGAGGCAGCGCCGCTTGCAAGACCGGCTGCAAGCTGTCGGGCACCTCTGGCAACGGACCTTCAGCGCCAGCAAATCCGGTAGAGCTCCACACAGCGCCATACCAATGCGACGCCCAGGCGCCATCATCCTTGTGGCCGCCCTTGGGCCAAGACAGCATCGCGTCATCAAACCCTAAACCCACAGCATCGCAGAGCTTTTCCAGCATCTCGCAAGGGTTTTCTCGGATGTCGTGGCTGTCGATCACAACCGGTGTTTGCCCCCAGCTTGAAACCAGCTGCATCAGCTCCAGTTGCTGCGGAAAGCCGATGTCGGTGAGCGACGGATTTTCACGTTTTGCCGCATAAGACGCGATCACGCGAGCGGGATGGCGCAGCAGAAAGGCGTTAGTCACCTCCCGCATCCACTCTCGGGGCACACCGTCGATCATATGTTGCGTCATGTGTTTCTGATAGAAATGCGGCTTGCCGTCCGGATTGGCAGAAACGAGGCCCGATGCGACCTTGTCAGGGTCCTGATTCTGTGACGCCAAAATCTCCGCGCGCATGGGGTGGTCCAGACCAGTCATGGCGAGGTAGGCAGCGTAAAACGGCTCGTCGACCACGGCGCAATCGGCGCGGTTTCCAAAGGCGTACATCATCGCGGTTGAGAGGTTGCGGGGGCCGCTCCACATGGCAAGTTTCAAGGGGCAAACTCCTATCGGTATTACGTCGGTATCGCGTCTGTATCGCGACAGTGCGGATTTCAAGATCAGAGCTTGGCGTCTTGAACGACGAGATCTTTGTAGAGCGCGCGGATGTGTTTGGTCATCTCGCCCATCTCCCCGGTACCAATCTGACGACCGTCAATTTCGCTGACCGGAGTTTGCGCCCCAAAGGTGCCGGTGAGGAATGCCTCATCCGCACCGTAGGTGTCCACCAGAGAGTAGTTGCGCTCATACACCGGGATGCCGTCAGCCCGGCACACGTCAATCACCTTTTGGCGGGTGATGCCGTTCATGCAGTAGTCGCCGGTGGAGGTCCAAACTGCGCCCTTGCGCACGATGAAGAAGTTGCAGGCGTTGGTGGTGTTCACGAAACCATTGATGTCAAGCATCAGCGCCTCATCCGCTCCTGCCTTTTCCGCCGCGATGCACGCCAGGATACAGTTGAGCTTGGAATGCGAGTTCAACTTGGGATCCTGCGTCATTGGCAGTCCGCGAATATGCGGCACGGTGGCCAGCCGGATCGGACGCGGGATCGACGGTTTGGAGTGCTCCATGATGATGGTGACCGTCGGCCCTTGCTGGCTTAGCGAGGGGTGCTGAAACGGGTGGGTTTTCACGCCACGTGTGACCATCAAGCGGGCATGGGCATCGGTGGTCATCTCATTTGCGGCGCGGGTGGCCTCTAAGGCGGCGATCACGCCGGCCTTATCCATACCGATGTCCAGATCGATGGCTTTGGCCGCTTCAAACAGGCGGTCCATGTGCTCCTCCAAGAAAGCCCAGTGACCATCGTAGAGGCGCAGCCCTTCCCACACCCCGTCGCCCAGCATGAAGCCGCTGTCATAGACCGAAACCACCGCTTCTTCCTTGGGCACAACACGACCGTTGAGCCAGATCTTGATCTCCTCATTACGGGCGTCTTCGGCGGCCTGATGGGTGGTGACATGGTCGGTCATGGTGCGCTCCCTTTCGCAAAGTCAGGGGACGCTATCTCCGTGTTCGGAAGTTTCCAAGACGTATTTTAGATATTGGATATGTTTCACACGGTTGACAGCACATGCCGTGGCGGCACTTTAAGAGGTGACTTTTGATTGGACTATTAGCTTTTGACTTCTGTGACAAACCTGGGCGCTTGGCCGTCGTCCCCCTCAAAAACCCTGTTGGTGCTGGGCAGTACTGGAAAGCTTGGGCGCTTACTCCGGGTGCGCTTGGCGACGTCACCCGATTTACTCTCTGGCTGGCAGGTTATTTGGGCTGGGCGTAAAGCGGACGTGGGTGTGGATTGGGTCTATTCGGAAGGTCCGCCACCCAATGTGGATGCGGTGCTGGCCTTGTGGGGCGTAGTGCCGGGCAAAGGAGATTTGGCCGACAATATCAAACTCGCGTATAGAGCGGTTGAGATCGCCAAACAAAGCGGTGCGGCGCGGGTGCTGCATTGCTCGAGCAGCGCAGTTTACGGGCCAACAAGAGAGGCAACCGAAGCCAGCGCGCTTGCGCCGGTGAATGCCTATGGTGTGGCCAAGATTGAGATGGAACAGAGCCTGTTTACGGACATTTCCGATCCACCAACTGAGCCAAAATCAGTCGTCTTGCGTTTGGCAAATGTTGTTGGCGCGGACAGTTTGTTTCGAGCCATCCAAAGTGGTCTCCCCGTGACGTTGGATGCCTTTGACATTGGCCAAAGTCCGATCCGCAGCTACGCCACGCCCACTGTGATCTGGCAAGCGGTCGCCAGCATTTTGTCCGCCAACGCCGTGCCTGAAATTGTAAATGTCGCGACCTCCAATCCCGTTGCCATGCATGAATTGCTTGAGGCCGCCGAACACCCGTTCGTCTGGCGCCCAGCACCGGAAACGGCCGTGGCTGAAGTGTCGATGTCAATGGCGCGGCTTCGCCGATTGACGGGACAAACGCTTGTGGTACGGCCACAAGAAATGATTTCGGAGTGGCGCAAGTTGACAGAGGCACAAGCATGATCGGGCATGGCACCACCTTTGGGCGGCGGATGATGGACCTTGGATGGGTGCTATTTTTGCTTCTGATCCTTTGGCCTTGGATGTTGCTTGTGGCGGTTATGATCTTAATCCGCGACGGACGGCCAGTCCTGTACATATCTGAACGCATGAAAACGCCAACCCGGGGTTTTAGACTCTACAAATTTCGAACCATGGAAAATGTGGATCGAGACAGCGGAGTTTCTGGAGGCGACAAAACCCACCGGATCACGAGAACAGGGGCATTCTTGCGCCGCCATCGGTTGGACGAATTACCACAGCTTTTCAATATCCTGAAAGGCGACATCAGTTTTGTCGGTCCACGTCCGCCACTAAGGCGCTATGTGGAGCGGTTTCCCGCACTTTACACCGAAGTATTAAAAGATCGCCCCGGTGTGACCGGCTTGGCGACCTTGATCTACCACCGGACTGAAGAGCGCCTCTTGAAAGACTGTAAGACTCCAGAGGAGACCGAGGCGGTCTATGAACGGCGTTGTGTGCCCCGCAAGGCGCGGCTGGATATACTCTATTCCAAGCGACGCACGTTGGGATTTGATCAACGCTTGACCGTGGCGACGGTGTTTCGGCGGGTGGCACCGGTTTATCGCCCCGGTCGCACAAAGTGGCTTCTATAACCAGTCTTCACCTTGCTTCACCAAGCTGTGACATCCGGTTTCAGGGGATTGAGCCGGGACCGGACTTACGCGCAGGGTAGCGACAAGAAGGAGTGTCGCTATGACCAGATTTCAGAACTTGAAGACCATTGCCTTGTCTATTTTGATCCTGTTGGGAGGCTTGGCGCATGGCCACCGCGCCCATGCGATGGGCACCGATACGCTGGTGGTGGCGGGCGGCTGCTTCTGGTGTGTGGAGAGTGACTTTGAGAGCGTCCCAGGGGTGCGCGGCGTGGTCTCCGGCTACACTGGCGGGTCCACCAAGAACCCCAGCTACAAGGATGTGGCCAAAGGCGGGTCCGGCCATTACGAGGCGGTGAAGATCACCTTCGATCCGGACACGGTGACACGGGAGGCATTGCTGGATCTGTTTTTCCGCTCTGTCGATCCGACTGACGCTGGCGGACAGTTCTGTGACCGGGGTGACAGCTATCGTACCGCGATTTTTGTGGCCAATAAGACGGAACAGGGCATGGCGGAACGCGCGAAAGCCAAAGCGCAGGCTCAGCTAGGGCAAACTATTGTCACACCGATCTTGAAAGAAGGAAAGTTTTACAAAGCCGAGGCCTATCATCAGGACTATTACAAAGGGTCCAAGATTGTGTTGACCCGTTTTGGTCCGAAAAAACAGAGTGAGGCGTATAAGCGCTATCGTAAGGCCTGTGGTCGAGATGCACGGGTGAAGGCGCTTTGGGGCTCAGATGCGCCGTTTGTTGGGCACTAAAGGATGGGGGCGTTGCCCCTGTCGCCAAAGGCGACTCCCCCAAGATATTTTTGGACAAATGAAGACGAGGTGTCGCTTAGAAGCGGGCCTCGTCAACTTCTTTGAGATCCGGGATAACATCGGCAGTGCCTTGGCGCGTGACCATTAAGGCGCCGGCCCGCATGGCAAGCGCGATGCTTTGCTCCATCGGCAAGCCCCGATCCCGCGCTGCAAGCACGTATCCGGTAAATGTGTCCCCCGCTCCGGTAGTGTCCACAGGAGTGACAGGCACGGCAGGAAAATCCCGCGCCGTGCCGTTTTGGATCCAACGCGCGCCGTTGGCCCCCAAGGTGATAATCACATCGGCAACGCCAAGCGTCTCAGGCGTTTTGCCAGTGGCTTCTTGCAGCTGTTCGGCTTCAATTTCGTTGAGGATCAGAAAATCCAAATAAGGCAGCACATCAGTGACCGCTGCCGCATCAAACGGCGCGGCCGCGTAAGCGACATAAAGATCCAGACTGCGGGCCATTTTGGCTGTTTCCAGCTGATGTAGGGTCTCATTTTGCATGAGAAGTGTGTCGCCGGGAGAGGCCTCAGACAGGGCGCTTGCGATGGTTTGGTCCGGGATCTGGAAGTTCGCGCCATGCAAAAGCACAATGCTGTTTTCGCCTGCGTTATCCACATAGATCAGGGCTTGGCCCATGGGCGTGTGCGATAAATAGGCAATATGGCGGGTGTCCACGCCGAATTCGATCATACGATCTATGGCCCATTTGCCATCGCCCCCAACCGCACCGATATGCGCGGTGTGTGCCCCGGCCCGGGCGGCGGCCACACTCATATTGGCACCTTTGCCCCCCAAGCCGCGCGTCATGTCCGTTGCCGCCAGCGTTTCTCCGGGGCCAGGGAGATGGGGTACATGATAAAAGAGATCCGCGTTAATGCTGCCGAGGTTGTAGATCGCCATGGGGTCCGCTTTGCTTAGATTTTTGATCAGGTGATCAATTTTTTGACACTTTGTCTATCTTCAATCCAGTCCTACGCGCGTTTTGCGCTTTCCGATAGGGGATCGGGTTTGCTATCTGAGGAGAACCAAACCTTGGGGGGTTCTGAGCAGTGAAAGGCGGCAAGCCGGGCGTCACGCCGATGATGGCGCAATATCTGGAGATCAAGGCGCAGTATCCAGATGCGTTGTTGTTCTACCGTATGGGCGATTTCTACGAGATGTTTTTTGACGACGCGGTGGCGGCGGCAGAGGCGCTCGATATTGCGCTCACCAAACGTGGTAAGCATGACGGAAATGACATCCCCATGTGTGGTGTGCCGCATCATGCGGCGGAAGGCTATTTTCTGACTCTCATTCGCAAGGGCTTTCGCGTCGCAGTCTGCGAGCAGCTTGAGAGCCCGGCGGAGGCAAAGAAACGCGGCTATAAGGCAGTGGTGAAACGGGATGTGGTGCGGCTGGTGACGCCCGGCACGTTGACCGAAGATAGCCTGCTAGATGCGCGGCGCCACAATTTCCTTGGCGCTTACGCGGTGGTGCGTGATGAGGCGGCGCTGGCCTGGGCGGATATTTCGACCGGTGCGTTGCATGTGATGCCGTTAAGCTCGGTGCGGTTGGGGCCGGAACTGGCGCGACTGGCGCCAAGTGAGCTATTGGTTGCAGAAGGAACCGAGGCGGAACTGGGGCCAGTGGTAGAGGACATGGGCGTGCCGCTGACGTCGGTCTCGCGGGGCAGTTTCGACTCTGTTTCGGCGGAAAAACGCGTTTCTGCTCTGTTCAAGGCGTCCTCGCTGGAAGCCTTTGGCACGTTCACACGACCGGAGGCCGGGGCGCTTGGGGCCATCGTGGATTATCTGGAGCTGACACAGAAAGGCAAACTGCCGCTGTTGCAGCCACCGGTGCGCGAAGCAACGCAGGGCGTGATGCAAATCGATGCAGCCACCCGGCGCAATTTGGAACTAACCGCCAGCCTATCTGGCGGGCGCGCGGGATCGCTTTTGGCGACGATTGACCGGACGGTGACGGCGGGTGGCGCGCGACTGTTGGAGCAGCGCTTGTCATCCCCCTCCTTGCGGTTGTCCAGCATTCGCGGGCGCTTGGATTCTGTGTCCTATATGGCGGAGCACCGCAGTGAGGCGTCCGATTTGCGCGAAGCATTACGCAAAGTACCGGATCTAGATCGGGCCTTGTCACGCCTGTCACTGGACCGGGGCGGCCCGCGCGATTTGGCGGCGGTGCGCAATGGGCTTGGTCAAGCGGGTGAACTAGCGGCACGGGACTATGCCGGAGAATTGCCGGAAGATTTGAGCGCGGCGCGAGCGGCGCTGGAAGGACATGAGGAACTGCTCGACCTGCTCGAAGATGCGTTGATCGCGGAGCCACCTTTGCTCGCGCGCGATGGCGGGTTCATCGCGCCGGGGTTTGATCCGGAATTGGACGAAAGCCGCGAGTTGCGTGATGAAGGCCGTGGCGTGATTGCGGGCATGCAGGCGCAGTATTCGGAGCAGACCGGGATTGCGTCGCTTAAGATCAAGCACAACAACGTGCTGGGCTATTTCATCGAGACCACCGCGAAACATGCGGATGCGATGATGTCACCGCCTTTGTCGGAGACCTTTATCCACCGCCAGACCACGGCCAACCAGGTGCGGTTCACCACAGTGGAACTCAGCGAGATGGAGACCAAAATCCTCAACGCCGGCAACCGCGCGTTGGAAATCGAAAAGCGGCTCTATGACAGCTTAAAAACTGCAATTTTGGATCGGTCCGGGCAAGTGTCAGCAGCGTCCAAAGCGCTGGCGGAGTTTGATTTGGCAGCGGCCCTGGCGGAACTGGCAGCCAATGAGAACTGGACGCGGCCAGAGGTGAATGACAGCCGCGATTTTGCCATCGAAGGTGGCCGTCATCCAGTGGTTGAAGCCGCGTTGCGCAAGACCGGCGATCCGTTTGTGGCCAACGATTGCGATCTGTCCGGTGGCGATGCTGCGAGCATTTGGTTGCTGACCGGACCGAACATGGCCGGTAAGTCGACCTTCCTGCGGCAGAACGCCTTGATCGCCCTACTGGCGCAGATGGGCAGCTTTGTGCCCGCCGCCAGCGCGCGAATTGGGCTTGTGAGCCAGCTGTTCAGCCGTGTTGGCGCAAGTGATGATCTCGCCCGCGGACGCTCGACCTTTATGGTGGAGATGGTGGAGACCGCCGCCATTCTCAATCAGGCAGACGACCGGGCGTTGGTGATTTTGGATGAGATTGGGCGCGGGACGGCAACCTATGACGGCTTGTCCATTGCCTGGGCGACGTTGGAACACTTGCATGATATGAACAAATCGCGGGCACTGTTTGCCACGCACTACCACGAGATGACGCAGCTGGCCGGGAAGATGGCTGGCGTGGACAACGCCACGGTGGCCGTGCGCGAGTGGGAAGGCGAAGTGATCTTCCTGCATGAGGTCACCCAAGGCGCGGCAGATCGCAGCTACGGCGTGCAAGTGGCGCAATTGGCTGGCTTACCGGCAGCTGTGGTGGATCGGGCGCGGGTGGTTCTGGATGCGCTGGAAAAAGGCGAGCGGGAAGGTAAGGCGCAGAAAGCCTTGATTGATGATCTGCCGCTGTTCGCCGTCGCACCTCCACCCGTGGCGGCAGCGCCCAGCGGGCCGTCGCCGTTGCAGGAGAAGCTGGCCGACGTGTCGCCGGACACGCTTAGCCCGCGCGAGGCGTTGAACCTGATTTATGAATTGAAGGACCTGGCGGGGGAGTAATCCCCTACCAGCTACCGGATGCGCCGCCGCCCGACGAACTGCCGCCGGAAGAACCGCCAGACGAGGAACTGGACGAGGATTTGCGAGGAATGGTTTTACGTAAGGACCAGTGATCCTTGCAGTGAAGACAACTGTAGTCGATCCGCTTTAGGCCAGTGGAGCTGGTGGTGGCGTATTCCAGAACTGTGGTATCGGACTCCACCGTTTTGTTCCCGCACGACCGACATGCACTGTAGCGAGAGAACCAACCTTTGTAGGCCTCGATCGTTTGATGATCACAGCGCATACATTGCCAAACGTCGTAGTCCACACTTTTGAGTTTTTCCTCGGTGATTTGTCCCGGCTGCAGGTGCTGATCATCCCAGACTTCGTCTATGCGTTCCATTTTTGATCCGTCATGCGGACAGCGGCGTGGGCGGTTGCGCTGCCAGCGTCGAATGAGCATCGTGAAAACACCAATAACAGGCACTAATAAGGCATAAATCCACGCACCCAACCGATCAAACCACCGGCGGGAGGCGTTATAAATCTTTTCGCTACCGCTTGCCTGAAACTCTCCCGGCCAAGTTCCTGTTACCTCTTGGATCACCTCAGACGCACCGGCATCAATGCCCTCAAAGAAAAGGCCTGTTTTGAATTTGGGGGTGATGTCGCGGTCAATGATGGTCTTCATCGGATCATTGAGGCTCTGCCCATAGCCGGACCCGACCTCAATCCGCATGAGACGATCCTCAACCGAAATCAGCATCAACAGCCCGTCATTGCGCGCTGCATCACCGATCCCCCACGCGTTAAACAGATCAGTGGCGTAGGGTTCGATCTGTCCGGCATGTCCATAAATGAACATGCTGTTGATGGTCAGAACAGTAAATTCGACATCCCGTTCCGCCATAAGCTCGACCAGTTTTTCTCGGATGGTCTGTTCCTGTGCCGGAGTAAGCACATCGGCATAATCATTGAGATATCGATCCATCCGGTCCGGATACGTCACCGCAAAAAGCGGACCGGTCAAAAGAGACAGGAAAAGAAAAGCAAAAGTAATATGGCGCAAAAGAAAAGCTCCCGAAAATACGGGAGCTTTGTAGCAAGCAATTTGCGATCTGTTTAGCCCGGGTTGGAGCTGACACCCACTTGCGCCGCTCGCAGCAGGCGATCATGCAACATGAAGCCCTGCGCGGAGACCTGAATGATATCGCCCGCTTTGGTGTTTGGCACAGGGGCTTCAAACATGGCTTCGTGTACATTGGGGTCAAACTTGTCGCCAACCTCTGGCGAAATCACCTCGATGCCGTGCTTGGCGAATGTTTTGAGCAGCTCGCGCATAGTAAGCTCGATGCCTTCGATCAAAGCGGCAGAGGCTTCTTTCTGCTCTTCTGTGATCGCTTCCACAGCGCGTTTCATGTTGTCAAAAACAGGCAGCATGTCACGCGCCAGTTTGGAACCACCATACTGCTCCGCCTCGCGACGGGCCTTGTCACCGCGTTTACGCGCGTTTTCCGCATCTGCCAGCGCGCGCATCCAGCGGTCTTTCAACTCGTCGCGCTCTGCCCGCAGCTCATCAAGCTCAACAGCTTCGTCTTCGAGCTCGTCCAAGCTGGCAGCAAATTCTTCTGCTTCAGCGTCCGCGATGTCGTCCAGAAACTCGTTGTCTTTCGGCTCAGCCATAATTCACCTCTAACCGCGGTCGGTGATGAGTTTACCGACCAGTTGTGCCGTGTAGTCCACGATCGGCACGATGCGTCCATAGTTCAGGCGCTTGGGTCCAATGACACCAACAGCACCCACGATCTTTCGATCAGCGTTCATATAGGGAGACACCACCAAAGAGGAACCCGAAAGTGAAAAAAGTTTGTTCTCAGAGCCAATAAAAATGCGCACGCCGTCGCCCTGCTCCGCCAATTCGAGAAAATCAGCAATGTCTTGTTTACGTTCGAGGTCGTCAAACAAGGTGCGGATGCGCTCGAGGTCTTGTTCCTCTTCGTCGGTGCCCAGCAGATTCGAACGGCCACGCACGATCAAACGTTCCTGTTGGCCGCCTTCATTGGCCCAGAGCGCCAGGCCATTTTCCACAAGATCTGCTGCCAGGCTGTCGATTTCCTGACGGCGTTTTGTGATTTCTTCCTGAACTGCCTTGCCAAGATCGCTTAACGTGCGGCCTTCGGCAACGGCATTGAGGAAATTGGCGGCTTCGCGCATGGAACTTGGGGTTTGACCGGGCGGTGGTGTGAACAAGCGGTTTTCCACATGGCCATCTGCAAAGACCAAGACCACAAGCGCACGATCTGCACCGAGAGAAACAAACTCGATGTGTTTGATTGGGGCTTCATGTTTCGGGGCCAGAACCAGAGAGGCGCCTTGCGTCACACCGGACAACGCGGTGGAGACACGGTCGAGCATGTTGGAGACATCGCCATCTGCGTCACCCATGGTAGCGTCAATTTTCTTGCGATCGCCTTGATCCAAGTCGCCGACCTCAAGCAGGCCATCGACAAACATACGGAGCCCTTGTTGCGTTGGAACCCGTCCGGCAGAAACATGCGGGCTGTCCAGAAGGCCGAGAAACTCCAGATCCTGCATCACGTTGCGGATGGTGGCGGCGCTGACTTTCTCTGACAGGGTCCGCGTGAGCGTACGGCTGCCCACCGGATCACCGGTTTCCAGATACCCCTCGACCACGCGCCGAAACACTTCGCGGCTGCGATCATTCATTTCTGCGAGAATCTTGCTGCTGTCTGTCATTCGCTCGTGCCTTTGTGCTCTCAATAAAATAGCCTCAAAGGCAAAGGTCAATCGGGGTTGCGTCCAACCTTATCCCGCGGTTATCCCCAGCCCAAACCCAGAAAAGGAAATTTGCCATGCGCCCTTCCGGCCGTCAGCTCAACGAAATGCGTGAAGTCTCGATTGAAACCAATGTGACCAAACACGCCGAAGGCTCCTGTTTGATCAAAATGGGCGACACCCATGTGTTGTGTACCGCTTCATTGGAAGCGCGCGTACCGCCATTTATCAAAGGCTCCGGCTTGGGCTGGGTGACCGCAGAATATGGCATGCTGCCGCGCTCCACCTCCTCACGCATGCGCCGCGAAGCCACCGCGGGCAAGCAAGGTGGCCGCACTGTTGAAATTCAGCGTTTGATTGGCCGCTCCCTGCGCGCCGGCGTAGACCGTGTAGCCTTGGGCGAGCGTCAGATCACCGTAGACTGTGATGTGATCCAGGCCGATGGCGGCACGCGCTGTGCGTCCATCACCGGTGGCTGGGTGGCGCTGCGCTTGGCGGTGAACAAGCTGATGAAAGCTGGCGATGTGGTGACCGACCCGCTGATTTCCCCAGTGGCCGCCGTGTCTTGCGGCATTTACGCTGGTCAGCCGGTGCTGGATCTGGACTACCCAGAAGACAGCGAAGCGGGTGTGGACGGCAACTTCATCATGCTGGCAAACGGTCAGATGATCGAAACACAAATGTCGGCAGAAGGTTCCACTTACTCCCGCGCGCAGATGAATGAACTGCTCGATCTAGCAGAAAAAGGCGTGGCCGAGCTGGTTGCCGCACAAGAGGCAGCGACGGCATGACGCGCAAATTTGAGGGCGACCAGCTTTTGGTCGCCACCCACAACGCTGGCAAATTGGCAGAGATCACCGAGATCCTCGCGCCACATGGCGTGTCGGTTGTTGGTGCGGGCGACATGGATCTACCGGAGCCCGAAGAAACCGAAGACACCTTTGTGGGCAACGCCCGTATCAAGGCACATGCGGCGGCCAAGGCAACCGGTCTCCCTGCCCTGTCTGATGACAGCGGCATCACCATCGATGCGCTGGATGGCGCGCCAGGCGTGTACACCGCCGACTGGGCGGAAACCGGCAATGGCCGCGACTTCATGAAAGCCATGACCCGCGCTAATGACGAAATCACCGCCAAAGGCGCCGATGCGCCGCGTACCGCGCAATTCCGCTGTACGTTGGTATTGGCCTGGCCTGACGGACATGACGAAGTCTTTGCGGGCGTTATGGCTGGCGACCTTGTCTGGCCTATTCGCGGCGAAGGTGGGTTTGGCTACGATCCGATGTTTATGCCGGACGGCTACGACGTGACTTGTGCAGAGATGCCCAAAGAGGAAAAGAACCAGATAAGTCACCGAGGACGGGCGCTAAAAGCCTTTGTGGAAGGCTGTTTTGGCTGAGGATTGGCAAAACGGGGGCTTTGGCCTGTATATTCACTGGCCGTTTTGTCAGGCCAAGTGCCCCTATTGCGATTTCAACAGCCATGTGAGCCATGAAATCGATCAATCCCGCTGGCTTAGAGCCTATCTGAGCGAGTTGGATCGGGTTGCGGCGGAAACGTCAGGGCGGGTACTGAACACGGTTTTCTTTGGCGGTGGCACACCCAGCTTGATGGACCCAGAGGTGGTTGCGGCGATTTTGGCGCGGGTGCGCCACCTGTGGCCAACGTCAAACGATATGGAAATCACCCTTGAGGCGAATCCGGGATCCGTCGAGGCTGGGCGTTTTGCAGCCTACCGCGACGGTGGTGTGAACCGGATTTCCATGGGTATTCAGGCACTGAACGACCGCGACTTGCAACGTCTGGGCCGCATTCATTCAGTTGATGAAGCCAAACAGGCCTTTGATATAGCGCGCAAAACATTTGATCGGGTGAGTTTTGATCTGATCTATGCACGACAGGATCAGACGCTTGAAAATTGGAAAGCCGAATTGCGCGAAGCGCTGTCCATGGCGATTGATCACCTGTCGCTCTATCAACTAACAATTGAACAGGGTACGGCGTTTGGTGATCGGTACAACCGTGGCAAACTGCGTGGATTGCCGGAAGATGATCTGGCGGCAGACATGTATGAAATCACGCAAGACATCTGTGGCGAAGCGGGCATGTTGCCCTATGAAGTGTCAAATTACGCTGTAATAGGCTCTGAATCCCGTCACAATCAGATCTATTGGCGCTATGGCGATTATGCCGGGATTGGTCCTGGCGCACATGCGCGATTGACGCTCAGTGGGCAACGCCATGCGATTGAAACCTGGCGCAATCCAAACAAGTGGCTGGACGAAGCCGAAGCAGGAAATGGAGAAAACCTGAAAGAGGCCATTGGACAAGAAGATCAAGCTGCCGAATTTTTGATGATGGGCCTGCGACTGAGCGAAGGCATCGATTTGAAACGCTATGAAGCCTTGGCCGGGAAACCCATAGAAGGAACACGCGCCTCCAACTTGCAAAACATCGGCATGATCGAAATTGAGAATTCCCGTCTCCGCGTCTTGCCGCAGGGACGCATGGTGCTTAACTCGGTTTTGTCGGAATTGTTGGTGGACTGAATGCGCGTTATCTGGCTGATCTGTGGACTGACCTGTGTCGCGCTTGCGCTAATTGGCGTGGTTCTCCCGCTCCTGCCAACAGTACCCTTCTTGCTATTGGCCGCCTTCTGTTTTGCACGCTCCTCTGAGCGCCTGCACAACTGGCTTTTGTCTCACAAAACCTTCGGCCCAATGATCGACGACTGGAACAGCAGCGGTGCGATCCGACCTTCCGCAAAAAGGGCAGCAACGCTGTCCATTGCTGTGGTTTTTGGAATTTCTCTGGTTGTCGGCGTCAAAACCACCGTTTTGGTCATTCAAATGGTGGTTTTGAGCGCGGTACTTTTTTTCATCTGGACGCGGCCTAATTCGTAGCGCTCAGAATTCGACACAATTCATCAAGTTGATCAAGCGTTTGATAAGTAATAGTAATTTTCCCATTTTCTCCGCCGGAAACGTGATCCACCGCAACTTTCATGCCCAAATTTGCCGAAAGATCGCCTTCTAACGCGACTGTGTCGGCGTCCTTATGGGTCTTTGGTCGAGATTTTTTATTTTGCTCGACGAGAGAGCCTGTTTTTTTCGCCAGTTTTTCTGTCTGACGCACCGACAAACCGTCCTTCACGACCTTTCGGGCCAACTCGGACGCGTTGTCCGAAGTCACCAACGCACGCGCATGACCAGCCGAAAGATGACCTTCGCGCAACATAACCTGCACGTCGTCGGGCAGATTGAGCAAACGCATCAAGTTGGCGATGTGGCTCCGGCTTTTGCCAAGAGCTTCAGAGACCTTCTCCTGCGTGTGTCCAAATTTCTGCATCAGCTGACGATAGCCCATGGCCTCTTCAACCGGGTTCAGATCTGCGCGCTGGATGTTTTCGATGATCGCGATTTCGAGCACTTCGGTGTCGTCGTAATCACGAACAATGATTGGCAGCTCATGCAGCTGCGCCATTTGAGAGGCGCGCCACCGACGCTCCCCCGCGACAATCTCATAGCGATCGCCCGCTTTCTTACGCACGATCAGGGGTTGGATCACGCCTTTTTCACGGATGGAATTGGAAAGGTCTTCCAGCTGCTCCGGTGTAAAATCCCGGCGCGGCTGATCTGGGTTGGGTTCAATCCGCTCAATTGGCACCACAAGATCCGCGCGACGGGGCGCAGAACCGGCTTCTTGACGAGTTGTTTCCTCTGTTACATCCGCCATCAAGGCGCTCAGGCCGCGGCCAAGGCCACGTTGTTTTTTCTTATCTGCCATTTTGGCTCTCCCTTACGCGGCGACTTGATAGTTTTTGGCGAGCAGTTCTTTGGCCAAAGCCCGATATGCCTCGGCACCCTTGGACGTAGGATCATAATCCAGGACGGGTTGCGCAAAAGAGGGCGCCTCAGAAACGCGAACGTTGCGCGGAATTTTGGTCTCAAACACCAGATCACCGAGATTGTCCCGCGCGTCCTGTTCAACTTGTTGGGACAAGTTGTTGCGCGCGTCAAACATGGTTAACACAATACCTTCAATCCGCAGCCCTGCATTGGCGGATTGACGGACCTCCCGCACGGTCAGCATAAGCTGTGACAGACCTTCCAGCGCAAAAAACTCGCTTTGCAGCGGAATCAAAACAGAGTTGGCCGCGATCATGGCGTTGACCGTCAGAAGGTTCAAGGACGGCGGACAATCAATCAAGATGTAGTCCAAATCGTATTTGTCCATCGCTGTTTGGCGCAGCGCGTCATGCAATAGGAAACTGCGCTTTTCATTCGACATCAACTCAATGTCAGCAGAACTGAGGTCTACCGTAGCCGGCACAATCGACAAATCGCCAGAGTCCGTGGTTTGAATCACGTCTTCCAGCTCCACATCCCCGGTCAAAAGGTCATAGGTGGTGTATGTGCGGTCTTCGACTTCCACTCCCAAACCAGTGGACGCGTTCCCTTGCGGGTCCAGATCGACCAAAAGAACCTTACAACCTTCTTCCACCAGAGCTGCGGCGAGGTTGATAGCGGTTGTTGTTTTGCCCACGCCACCCTTTTGGTTGGCCACTGCGATGATTTTGGGCCCTTTAGGGCGTGTGGGATCCGACACGTTTGAGCTCTCCAATCTTCAGAATGACCGCTTCTGGGTCAGTAAGACTTTTTACCACTTCGCAATCAAATGACCACGATTCCTGTGCGGATTTAAGCTCTTTTTGCCAACGTGCGCCTTTTGGGAACACTGCTGTGCCTGACGCCAACAAATGACGCTCTGCAAACTCACAAAGTAAAGACAGGTCCGCAAGCGCACGTGCAGACAAAACATCTGCATTTTGGGGTTCCGCTTTTTCGATACGGTCCGTGATCACGGTACCTGTAACGTTAGTTTCGCGTAGAACCGTGCGCAAAAAGGCGCATTTTCGTTGGTCACTTTCGATCAGCGTTACCTTTTGTGGCGCTTCAGGTTCGGCAGACATCAAAGCAATAACAAGACCAGGGAAACCTCCCCCGCTGCCAATATCGACCCAATGAGCAGCGATAAATGGCGCACTGCGTAGGACTTGCACGGAATCTAGAATGTGGCGCGTCCAAAGATCGTCGATTGTGGACTTAGAAACCAGGTTAATCCTTGGATTCCACTTCACCAGAACGTCGGCAAGCGTTTCGAGGCGCGTCAATGTTTCACGTGAAACATTCAACTTGGCTTGGATGTGATCAGGACAAGACATTATGCAGACTTCGCCTTCTTGGCCTGACGCAACTTTGCAAGAAGCAGCGTCAAGGCCGCCGGAGTCATTCCATCAATGCGTCCGGCCTGCCCCAAATTAGAAGGGCGCACAGCATTTAACTTCGCTTTCAACTCATTGCTGAGACCCTCGATAACATCGAAATCAAAGTCAGACGGTATGATCTGTGTTTCATCGCGACGCATTGCCTCCACATCCCGCTTTTGGCGTTCGATGTAATTGGCGTAGAGCGCATCACGATCCAACTGATCCTGCATCTCAGGCTCAATTTTGCCAAAACGCTCATCTAAGGCAGTCAATTCACCGAAACGGACTTCCGGAAAGGCCAAGACCTGAAACGCAGTTCGCCGATTTCCGTCCTGGTTCACTGCGATTCCAGCTGCGTTGATTTCTTTTGGCGTGTAGCCTCTTTCTTCCAAAAGCGATTTTCCCGCCGCCAGTTTCTCTGCCTTATCGCCAAAGACAACCTTACGTTCCTCGCCAATCAGACCTAACTCCTCACCAATAGGTGTCAGGCGCTGATCGGCGTTGTCAGCACGCAAGGACAGCCGGAACTCTGCTCGCGACGTGAACATGCGGTAGGGCTCCGTCACACCGCGGGTGATGAGATCGTCTACCATCACACCGATATAGCTGTCAGAACGGCTGAAATGATGAGGGGCTTTGCCTTGCGCGGACAGCGCTGCGTTCAGACCGGCAACAAGACCTTGAGCCGCTGCCTCTTCATATCCTGTGGTACCATTGATCTGGCCCGCTAGATATAGGCCTGGCACGCCTTTCACGCCCAATGCAGCGTCCAGCGCACGCGGATCGACGTAATCGTATTCAATGGCATAGCCTGGTTGCAGGATCTCAACATCCTCAAGGCCATAGATCGAGCGCACATAAGATTCTTGGACATCGACGGGCAAAGACGTGGAAATACCATTTGGATAGACGGTGTCGTCGTCCAATCCTTCCGGCTCCAGAAAGACCTGATGGGAGTCCTTATCGGCAAAACGCACAATTTTGTCTTCGATAGACGGACAATAGCGCGGCCCTACCCCTTCGATGTGACCGCCATACATGGCGGAGCGATCAAGGTTGTTGCGAATGATGTCGTGGGTTTTGGCATTGGTGTGGGTGATGCCGCAGGCAATCTGACGCGCAGATGGCTTTTTGTTCAAGAAAGAGAACATCACCGGTTCTTCGTCGCCCGGTTGGCTGTCGAGCAGATCCCATTTGATGGTCTTGCCATTGAGGCGTGGTGGCGTCCCGGTCTTTAGGCGCCCTAAAGGCAGCGCAAAACTGTCAATGCGTTCGGCAAGTTTGACCGAGGCGTTGTCGCCCATGCGCCCGCCAGAGTGAGAAACATCGCCGATGTGGATAACACCGCGCAGGAACGTGCCTGTTGTGAGAACAACCGCATGCGATGCAATCTCTGAACCATCTGCAAGGATGACTCCCCGCACGGCCTGGCCTTCCATGCGAAAATCGATGGCTTCCCCCTCGATCACGGTCAGATTTGGCGTATTCTCGATTTCCGCCAACATTTCTGTCCGGTAGATTTTTCGGTCAGATTGCGCACGAGGGCCTTGAACAGCAGGGCCTTTACGGCGGTTTAACAGGCGAAACTGGATACCCGCTTTGTCGGCGATACGCCCCATGACTCCATCAAGCGCATCCACTTCACGCACAAGGTGACCTTTGCCCAACCCACCAATCGCGGGGTTGCAGGACATAACGCCAATGCCGGATTTCTTTAGGGTCACCAACGCGGTCGAAGCGCCCATACGCGCGGAAGCTGCCGCGGCATCTGCGCCGGCGTGGCCACCTCCAACAACAATGACGTCAAAATGTTTCACGTGAAACACTCCTCAAATTTGAATCACTTTCCGATGCAAAAGCTCGAAAAGATCTCATCCAGCAGATTCTCTACATCGACATGGCCGACGATGGAATCAAGGGCTCGAATCGCAGTGCGCAGTTCTTCGGCCCCGATATCATAATGATCTGGCCCCAAAGCGAGAACGGCGCACGCCGCATCCAGAGATTCAGATGCACGTTTCATTGCGATGCGATGCCGTTCGCGAGTGGCGACGCCTGAACGCCCGGCCTGCTCCGAAAGCTTTTCTGTGATCTCCGCCACAAGTTCCGACACGCCAAACCCGGTTTTGCCGGAAATCGCGTTCTGTGGATCGGAGAGCGTATCCGCCTTGGCAGCGCGGATCACATCGTTTGGAAGCGGGGTGAAATCTGGCTCTTCCCCTTCGGATTTCAGAAAGACGCGTAGGTCAGCCGCTTCGGCCCGCTCACGGGCGCGTTGGATGCCAATACCTTCGACGTGATCGTCGGTTTCGCGCAGGCCGGCGGTGTCCAGTAAAGTCACCGGAAGACCGTTGAGTTCCATGCGCACTTCGATCACATCGCGCGTGGTGCCAGCGTATTCCGACGTAATTGCGGCTTCGCGACCAGCAAGCGCATTAAGCAAAGTGGACTTTCCAACATTAGGTGCACCAAGAATGGCAACTTCAAACCCGGTGCGGATGCGTTCTGCCGTATCGACGCCCGCGATCTCTTTATCGAGTTCCGTACGAACGCCGGACAGAAGTTCGGTGACCTCAGGGGTCACATCTACCGGCACATCTTCGTCTGCAAAATCGATGGTGGCTTCAATCAAAGCAGCCGCGCGGATCAGATCCGTGCGCCATTTTCCAGCCAGGTTCCCGAGATCACCGGAGAGAACGCGTAAAGCCTGACGGCGTTGAGCTTCGGTTTCCGCGTCAATGAGATCGGCAAGGCCTTCAACCTGCGCCAAATCGAGACAGCCGTTTTCCAAAGCCCGGCGGGTAAATTCACCTGCTTCGGCCAAACGCAAACCATCCATTTCGGAGAGTTCACGCAGAACGGCGTTCACCACAGCGGTGGAGCCATGCAAATGCAGCTCCAGGACGTCTTCGCCGGTAAAGCTTCTGCCTTTCTCAAAGTAGAGCACCAAAGCCTGATCCAGGCGGCGGCCTTCGCGATCTTTGAAAAGTTTCAACGCGGCAAAACGCGGTTTTGGCAGATCGCCAAAGAGCGCCCTACCCGCCTCAGCCACACGTGTACCGGACACACGAACGACAGCGACCCCCGCTTTACCGGGGGCCGTTGCTAAGGCGAAGATTGTGTCAGCCACGTAGGCCATCGCAAATCCCTTAGGTGTTCATCGAGTCAAAGAACTCGCCGTTGGTTTTGGTTTGCTTGAGTTTACCAAGCAGGAATTCCACGGCATCGGTGGTTCCCATTGGGTTGAGGATACGGCGCAGCACAAAGGTTTTTGCGAGATCGCCTTTGTCCACCAAGAGGTCCTCTTTCCGGGTACCAGATTTGAGAATGTCGATCGCTGGGAAGACACGTTTGTCCGCCACTTTGCGATCCAGTACGATCTCAGAGTTACCGGTGCCTTTGAATTCTTCGAAGATCACCTCGTCCATGCGCGAACCGGTGTCGATCAGCGCAGTGGAGATAATGGTGAGCGAGCCACCTTCTTCGATGTTCCGGGCGGCACCAAAGAAACGCTTCGGACGTTGCAACGCGTTGGCGTCCACACCACCGGTCAAAACTTTACCGGAGGATGGCACCACGGTGTTGAAGGCACGGCCAAGTCTTGTGATCGAATCCAGCAGGATCACAACATCTCGTTTATGTTCCACCAGACGTTTGGCTTTTTCGATCACCATTTCAGAGACCGCAACGTGGCGTGTCGCTGGTTCGTCAAACGTAGAGGAGATCACCTCGCCTTTCACGGACCGCTGCATGTCGGTCACCTCTTCCGGGCGCTCGTCGATCAGCAGAACGATCAGATAACACTCCGGGTGGTTGGCCTCGATGCTATGCGCAATGTTTTGCAACAGTACGGTTTTACCGGTCCGCGGCGGCGCCACGATCAGGGAACGCTGGCCCTTACCAATCGGCGCCACAAGGTCGATCACACGGGCGGAGCGATCCTTGATGGTGGGGTCTTCGATCTCCATTTTCAGACGCTCATCTGGGTAGAGCGGCGTGAGGTTGTCGAAGGCGATTTTGTGCTTGGCCTTCTCTGGCGCCTCAAAGTTGATTTGTGACACACCTGTAAGGGCGAAATAGCGCTCGTTGTCTCCTGGGGCCGTCATAACGCCGTTCACGGTGTCACCGGTGCGCAGGGAGTACTTACGGATCATCTCCGGGGAGACGTAGATGTCATCAGGACCCGGAAGGTAGTTGGCCTCAGGAGAACGCAGGAAGCCGAAGCCGTCTTGAAGCACCTCAAGCACACCGTCGCCGGAGATTTCCCATCCATCATCTGCGCGTTCACGCAGAATCTGGAACATCATCTCACCTTTGCGCATGGTGGAGGCGTTTTCAATCTCCAGCTCTTCGGCCATTGCCAAGAGATCTTTCGGGCTTTTGGCTTTCAAATCGCCAAGAGCAAGCTTTTCTTGTGTCATGAAAACATCCTGTGCTGCCCGAGAGAAGGGCAGTTCATGTACTGTGTATTTGGAAGACACTTAGCCCGGACGGGCCAGTTGGCGCCAGTTCTAAGCCACTTTCTTCGCCTGAGTCAAACGATTCAGAATTTTACGACCACTGAGAGGACGATCAAAACCATCAAAAGCGTCGGAACTTCGTTCATCATACGATATTGACGGCCGGTGAGCGTGTTTTCATTCCGACCAAACTTCTTGCGCATGATCATCAGCCAATGATCAAAAACCGTCATGGAAATCACACCGAAGGCTTTGGTGTAAGGCCAGATAGCAGTCCAATCGACAATCCCGGGTGTAAATACAAGCGTAAGACCAGCAGTCCAGGCAACAATACTTGCAGGCGCCATGATATAGCGTTGAAGCTTGTATTCCATGATCTTCAGGGTTTCATCGAGTTGATCCCCCTTCTCTGCCCGCTCAGCGTGATACACGAACAAACGTGGGAGATAGAACAGACCTGCCATCCAGCTGATCACTGCCATGATGTGCAGTGAAAGCACGTAAGGATAAATATCGATCAGAATGTAACCCATGGTCGGTGAGATCCTTGTCCCTGTCCGAGCCTCCTTAAATAAATAAATATATATAGAAAAGGATGATGATTAAGTGGGGGCGTCCAATCCTGTGGATTATCACTTTTCCCCTGCACTTACCCACATATGGATAGAGAAAGCCGAAGAGTCTCACAGGCTGGTGAGAAAGTTAAAAGATTTTAATGATTTCAGTGGTTTGAATAATTCATGACAGAAGCATGACTGTGGATAAGCGCGTGGAGAAACGGGTATGCAGGTGATTCCTCCCACAGGGAAAGTTTTCCCCGTCCGCCGTGCAGAAAATCGGGGGATTTCCGTGAGACAGCCGGGAGTTTCCCCAGCTTGCAAAACCCCACAGAAATTTCCAGAAAGGACTCTCAAGAAGTTCCTTCCCTTCTCCACGGATTTATCCACATGACCGCACCCCTGATCCTTGCTTCGGGCTCCGAGATACGGGCTCAGCTCCTATCTAAAGCCAATGTTGGTTACGAAATCGTTAAGCCACGTGTAGATGAAGAGATGATCAAGCGCTCTTTGCAGGCAGAGGGCGCCACACCACGGGATGTTGCGGACGCTTTGGCGGAGTCCAAAGCGCGAAAGGTGAGTTTAAAACGGCCAGAGGCGCTGGTTTTGGGCTGTGATCAGGTGCTGGATTTTCAAGGCATGATTTTTTCTAAACCTGCCAGCGTGGATGATGCGCGCAATCAACTGCTGTTGCTGCGAGGTCAGCGCCACATGTTGCTTTCTGCAGCTGTGATCTATCAGAATGGCGAACCGCTCTGGCGTCATGTGGGTGTTGTGCGGCTGTTCATGCGGCAATTCAGCAACGACTTTCTTGAGGGCTATCTGGATCGAAACTTTGACAGCATCCGCCATTCGGTTGGCGGGTATAAGTTGGAAGAAGAAGGCGTGCGGTTGTTTAACCAGATTGATGGGGATTATTTCACTGTTCTTGGCATGCCGCTTGTAGAAATTCTGTCGTTCCTGACGACACGGGGAGAACTGCCACAATGACTTTGCCGTCCATTCCTTTGGCCGGTGTGATCGGGAACCCGATTGCACACTCAAAATCGCCGGTCCTGCACGGGCATTGGTTGAAGACTTATGACATTGCCGGGCATTATGTGCCGCTTGAGGTGGAGGCGGATGCCCTAGGTGATGTTTTGAGGGCGATGCCAAAAATGGGGTTTGTCGGTTGCAACGTGACGATCCCGCATAAGGAGCGGGTGATGCAGTTTGTCGATCAGATCACGGATCGCGCGACCCTAATTGGGGCGGTGAACACGCTGATTTTTCTCAACGATGGTAGCATTCTGGGCGACAACACTGATGGCTACGGGTTCATCGAAAACCTGCGCCAAGGGGCGCCGGAGTGGGATGCCGCTGCGGGGCCAGCTGTTGTTCTAGGCGCAGGTGGTGCCGCGCGGGCGGTTGTGGCGTCTTTGCTTGATGCTGGCGCACCGGAGATTTTGCTGACCAACCGAACACGTGTGCGGGCAGACAGATTGCGCGAAGATTTTGGTGCGCGGGTGAAGGTGGTTGAATGGGTCCAGGCGGGCAATATTCTGGAAGAAGGCGCCACACTGGTGAACACCACGTCGCTGGGCATGACCGGCAAATCTGAGTTGCGTGTGCCGATGGATGGTTTGCGCAAAGAGACGGTTGTGACGGATCTAGTGTATACGCCATTGACGACAAATTTCCTGCGGACAGCCAATGAGATTGGCTGCGTCACCGTCGATGGACTTGGCATGTTGCTGCATCAAGCCGTGCCAGGATTTGAACGCTGGTTTGGTCGTCGTCCAGTGGTAGATGATGAAACCCGCCGAGTGGTTTTGGGATGAGCTTTAAACTTGGCCTGACAGGTTCGATTGGCATGGGTAAATCGACTACGGCACAGATGTTTGTCGATCTGGGCTGTGCGCTTTGGGATGCGGATGCGGCGGTTCATCGGCTGTATGATGTTGGCGGCGCGGCGGTTGCGCCGATGCAAGCAAAGTTTCCGGAGGCTGTGGTGGCAGGCGCTGTGTCGCGTGACAGGCTCAAAATGGTGATTGGGCGCGACCCTTCGGCGCTCCAATCTATTGAAGAAATTGTGCATCCTTTGGTGGCGCAGGATCGTGCCGCCTTCATCGCCTCTACCACGGCTGACATTCTGGTTTTCGACATTCCATTGTTGTTTGAAACCGGTGGGAACGTAGCGATGGATGCGGTGGTATGTGTCTCTATTCCAGCTAAATTGCAGCGAGATCGTGTTTTGGCACGAGGCACGATGACTGAGGCACAGTTCGAGCAAATCCGCGCTAAACAGATGCCAAATGATGAGAAAGTGGCTCGCGCGGACTACGTTGTGATAACGGACACGCTTGACCACGCGCGCCAGCAGGTGGAGAAGATTGTGGCCACCATCAGGGAAAAGTTGAACAATGCGTGAAATCGTACTCGATACGGAAACCACAGGGTTTGATCCATTCTCCGGCGACCGGATTGTCGAGATCGGGGCGTTGGAATTGTACAACCACCTGCCCACTGGTGAGACGTTTCACGTCTATATCAACCCGATGCGGAACATGCCGGAAGAGGCCTTTGGCGTGCATGGGATTGGGCCGGATTTGCTGGATGTCCCGCGCGATGCGCAGCCGGGTGAGGTGACGCTGAAGGACAAGAAGGTCTTTGAAGCGCATGGGCAGGCGTTTTTGGATTTCATTGGCAATGACAGCAAATTGGTCATCCACAATGCCAAGTTTGACATGAAGTTCTTGAACGCGGAGCTGAGTTGGATGAACCTGCCGGAGATCCCAATGGATCGGGCGGTGGATACGCTGGCCATGGCGCGCAATAAATTCCCAGGGTCACCAGCCACATTGGACGCATTGTGTCGTCGATTTGGCATCGATAACTCGTCGCGGACGTTGCACGGCGCGTTGCTTGACTCCGAAATTCTCGCGGAAGTTTATCTGGAGCTGATTGGCGGCCGGCAGCCGGATCTGGTTTTGGCGTCTGGTGGCGGTGGAAAGATCAAGTCGGTGCAGGCGGATGATTGGCGGCCGACCAAACGGGCAACGCCCCTGCCCTCGCGTCTGACTGAAGAGGAAGCGTCAGCGCATAAAGAATTTGTCGAGAAGATGGGCGACAACGCCCTTTGGACCAAATTGGGATAACCACTAAAAAAGGCGCCGCCCGCGAAGGCAGCGCCTGAATTCTTTACAGCGGATCGCTTAGTTGGCGACCGGCTGCTCTGCGGCTTGCTGTTCTTGCGCGCGGCGCTGAAGCTCGGAGCGGTAAAGTGCCACAAAGTCGATGGTTTCCAGATTCAGTGGCGGGAAGCCACCGTCGCGAGTCACGTCAGACACGATACGGCGCACAAATGGGAACAACATGCGTGGGCATTCGATCAGCAGGAACGGGTGCAGTTGGTCTTCTGGCACACCTTCCACGTGGAAAACACCGGCGTAATCCAGTTCCAGAATGAACATTTCGGCGCCGTCTTCTTTGTTCTTGGCGGTGATGTTCAGTTTCATGGCCACTTCGAACTGGTGATCCGCGGTGCGCTTTTTCGCGTCTAGGTTCACCTGCACCTGAACGTCAGGCTGTGGGTTACCGGCAGAGCCTTTCTGAGCCAGGATGTTTTCGAACGACATGTCACGTACGAACTGGGTCAGAACGTTCATTTTCAGCTGCGGCGCTTGTGCTGCACCGTTTTCGTTTTCCGCCATGGGAAGTCTCCAAAAGAATTCATTTGCCCTGCTTTAACAGGTCAATTTACCGGTCTCAATGTTTAGTCCAACCGGATGGTTTATGCGTGGGTTTTTTGACGCTGTCCACTTGTGCCTGCTGCGGTTTTGGAGCGGGATCAACTTCGGAAAACTCTCCATCAATCACGTCAGAAGGTGTGGGCCTGTACCCTTGGTTGGCTGGACCTGAATGAAAAGAGGCAGAGTGCGTGCTGCCCATGGCAAAGCTCTGAACGCGCACGCGTTTTCTGGCAAATTCGATCATGACTTTGCGAAACGGCGGGGTCAGAAGGGCGAAACCAACGGCGTCTGTGAAAAAACCAGGGGTCAATAGAAGTACACCGGCGATCAGGATCATCGCGCCGTGCGCCAAAGGCTCAGTCGGGTCGTTCAGCTCATTGAAGGACTGCTGCACATTTCCAATGGCGGCAAGCCCCTGAGAACGCACCAGATGTGTGCCGAGAATAGCTGTCAGTAGGACAATCGCCAAAGTTGGCCACAGGCCAATGGCGCCACCCACGCTGATGAACAGGGCAATTTCGATCATTGGGATCGCGATAAAGGCCAGCAAGAGCCACATCTTAGCTTTACTCCATGACAACATTGGCGAGGTGGACTTGATCCCGCCTGTGACTTACATAAGTGCGATAGAACAGTGTTTCCATGCCCAACATGAGGTTCAAATGAACTCCTCCCTACTTCAACTTCTGGTTCTTGCCGGTATTGCCGTGTTTCTGATTTTGCGTTTGCGCAACGTTTTGGGGACGCGAGAGGGGTATGAAGAGCCACGCCAGGAAGGTGTTTCCCAGGCGCGTCGGGGTGGTCCAGACCTTGAGGTCATCGAAGGTGGCCCTGATCAGGACATTCTGGACCATGCGGAAGAGGGCAGCGTAAATGCGCTGGCGCTTGCGAAGATGAAGTCGATGGAGCCTCAGTTTGGCGTGAACGATTTTCTTGGTGGTGCGCGCGGTGCCTATGAGATGATCTTGATGGCCTTTGAAAAAGGCGATCTCGCGAGCATCCAGCCGTTCCTGAGTGAAGAAGTCTATGAAAGCTTTGCTCATGTGGTGGAGATGCGGGCGGACAAAGGTCTGACTGTAGAAAGCGAGTTTGTTGGTGTGCGTGAAATGGTGCTGCAGGCGGCGCATTTTGATGAGGTCACCAAAGAGGGCGAAATCACCGTGCGATTTGTGGGTGAGTTGACCCATGTTGTGCGGGATAATGCCGGTGAGATTGTCGAGGGCAGCGAAAGCCAGATTAAGCGGCAGAAGGACGTATGGACCTTTGCGCGCGTGATGGGGTCAGATGATCCAAACTGGCAGCTTGTTGCCACGGGCGAATGATCCGGGCGTTTCGGGCGGCTTTGGCCGCGGTCTTTGTGATGACCGGAGGGGCAGCCATGTCCGAAACACATATGAAAATCCTGTCGTTTGACGACCTGGACGGGTGGGCCGCGGATGATCACGAGGCCGCCCGTCAAGTTTTTCTGAACACCTGTGCCGATTTTGACGCGCCGGATTGGCAGACGTTATGTGCTGCCGCGACGGGTATCGAAGATGCGCGCAAATTCTTTGAACTGCTGTTTCGGCCGGTTCTGATTGAGGAAAAAGACAAGTCCGCGTTGTTCACCGGCTACTTTGAGCCGGAATTGGATGGATCGTTGACGCCGAGCGGGCGGTATCGTTTTCCGGTCTACAAAATGCCGCGGGAGGCCAAAGGCGGTCAGTGGCTGACCCGTCGAGAAATTGAAACCAGCGGTGCGCTTCAAGGGCGTGGCTTGGAGATTGCCTGGGTTGATGACAGCGTGGAGCTGTTTTTTCTGCAAATCCAAGGGTCGGGTCGTATTCGGCTTCCAAATGGGTCCTACATTCGTGTGGGATACGGTGGTGCCAATGGGCATAAGTATCGCTCGATCGGAGCAGAGTTGGTCCGACGCGGCGTGTACAACGCGCATCAAGTCAGCGCGCAGGTGATCAAGAATTGGGTGAAACGTAACCCTGTGGATGGCGCTGAATTGCTGCGCCACAATGATAGTTTTGTCTTCTTTCGGGAAGTAAACCGGGTGCCAGCCCACAAAGGCCCGTTGGGGGCGATGAACCGGTCGATTACGGCGATGCGGTCTATTGCGGTGGACCCGAAGTTTACGCCGTTGGGCGCGCCGGTTTGGGTGGAGAAAGACGGTGCCGGGCCATTGCGGCGGCTGATGATCGCGCAGGATACTGGTTCGGCCATCAAAGGCGCACAGCGGGCGGACATTTTCTTTGGCACCGGCGATGAGGCTGGGAAGGCCGCGGGAACGCTCAAAGATCCGGGCCGCATGGTGGTGCTTTTGCCCATTCAGCGGGCCTATGCGATGTTGCCGGAGTCGGTCCTGTGACACGGCGGAAATTGAGTGAAGAAGAAGTCACCCTCTGGCGGAAGGTGGCGGATACAGCTGAGCGGTTGCATCCCGGCAAAAGCGCGCATGAGTTGCCAAAACCCAAGCCAAAGCCGACCAAGAAGCCACGTCCGCATCTTTCCCCTGCCCTGCTGGAATTCGAAGTGGGTTCCAAAGCCAATGCCAGCCCGTCCATGCATGATCTGATGGGATCCGTGTCCGAACGCGTAGCACGCCAGCCGGTTCAAATGGACAAGAAAGCCTTTGGGAAAATGAAGCGCGGAAAGTTGGTGCCTGAGGGGAAAATTGACCTACATGGTATGACAGCGGATCAAGCGCATGGCGCGTTGACCAGTTTTATTTTGCGCTCCCACGGTGAGGGAAAGCGGTTGGTTCTGGTGATTACCGGCAAAGGCAAAAGCAAGCGTGATGAAGGGCCAATCCCAACTCGGCGCGGCGTGCTAAAACATCAGGTGCCGCAGTGGTTTGCACTGCCACCGATGAAGCAGTGTATTCTGCAGGTTGCCGAAGCGCATATTCGACATGGCGGCACCGGCGCGTACTACGTGTATCTACGTCGCCGTTGAGACTTCATCGTCAACCTGGATTGATCTGAATGGCAATCGCTTCATTTGAAACCCGAACCCTTTCTGCCTGCCGCAAAAGGAAATTTGGGTCGTCTGGTGCCAGTAAGTCATCGAAGCTACGCGCGTCACGCAATAATGCGATCAGCGCTGGGCTTTCGGCAAAGGTCATGTGGTTGCTGCTGCCGTCGGTAAAGCTGGACACGTCAAAAACGATGACCGGGAGGTCTGCCAGCACGTCCGGATTGGAGAGCTGACCGAGCCTTTGGGATGAGCGGTTGATGCGGCTTGAGAGGCGCAGGGCGCTGTCTTCGGTTGAGGTCAAAATCACCGTAGGGTCTGGCAGGGCGTCAAATGGTTCCAAATTGCGCAGGAAAAGGTCCACTGGCATATCCGGGGAAATCAGGGCCAAAGCGTCGATGTTGCGTGCGGTCCAACCGGGGTCTTTGTGTTCGATCTGGCGCAGGGTTTCCGTGATCAAAAACGTGCCAAGAGAATGGCCAACCAGCAAAAGTCGATCCGATTTTGATTTGGCAAGGGCGCGCAGAGTACGTTCCAGATCGTCCCGTGAAAACAGCGCGCTTTCGCGATCATGTGGGTAGCCCAGAGGACTACCTGCGCTCGCCCAGGCGAAGTTCACCACGGCGCCTGGCATGTTAAAGTCGTTTTGCAACTGGGCGATGCGGAAAAGACTGTCCTGATAGGTGTTGTAAAATCCGTGTACAAAGACGGTGACTTCTCGATCCCGGTGCGCACTCCCTGCGAGGCTGGCGGAGACCTTATCTGTTAGCTCCGGAAGGGAAGTCAATTCGGTTTCCTTGGCGATCACAAAGTGCTTTTGAAGGTCTGGCTTGGCGTTGAAGGTTGGAGCATTGCCTGCGGCATGCGAGGGCGGAATGGAAACGGTTGTGTCGAGGTAGGTCAGGTCTGTGTCTCGGCCTGTTGCCAGATACCCTTCAGCATTGCGTTGCCGGTTGGTGACCACAAAGACCTGGCGCGTATTTGGCGCGTTGATTGCCTCTGGCTGAACAGGTGCCGATATGCGGTCCACGCAGGCGGAGAGCATCAAACAGGTGGCAATAAGGATAAGGTGACGCACGAAAAATCCCGGCAAAACTGATTTGCCGGGACTATGCAGTTGAATGCGCGGACCTGCTAGGGGGAAATCAGAGCACGTAGCGGCTCACGTCCATGGATTTCGCCAACTCACCAAGATTCGTCTCTACAAAGGCGGAATTCACAACAATTTCTTCGCCTGAACGGTCCGGCGCGGAGAAGCTGAGCTCTTCAAACACCCGTTCCATCACGGTGTAAAGTCGGCGCGCACCGATGTTTTCCACCGATTGGTTCACCTCGGCTGCGATTTTCGCCAAGGCTGCGATGCCGTCCTCGGTGAAGGATACTACGACCTCTTCGGTGCCCATTAAGGCGGTGTACTGCCGGGTCAGGGCGTTGTCGGTTTCTGTCAGGATACGGACAAAGTCTTCTTCCGTTAGGGCGCGCAATTCTACGCGGATTGGCAGGCGGCCCTGCAGTTCCGGAAGAAGGTCAGACGGTTTTGCGATGTGGAACGCGCCGGAGGCGATAAAGAGGATGTGGTCGGTTTTTACCGGACCGTGTTTGGTGGAGACGGTGGTGCCTTCGATCAGCGGCAGCAAGTCACGCTGCACACCTTCGCGGGAGACGTCACCGCCACGTGCTTCCTGACGAGCGCAGACTTTGTCGATTTCGTCGAGAAAGACGATGCCGTTTTGCTCCACAGATTGCAGTGCCGCAGCATTGACGGTTTCGTCGTCCAGCAATTTGTCGGCTTCATCTGATATCAGCACCTCGTAGCTTTCGGCCACGGTCATGCATTTCTTTGTGGTGCGACCGCCCATGGCTTTGCCAAAGATGTCGCCAAGGTTCATCATGCCCATCTGGCTGCCCGGTTGGCCGGGGATATCAAACATGCCGCCCAACGGATTGGAGCTGTCTGCCACCTCAAGCTCGATTTCGGTGTCGTCGAGTAAGCCGTCCTTGAGCTTTTTGCGGAACATCTCGCGGGTGCCTTCGCGCGCGTCTGGACCAGCGATGGCGTCAATCACGCGCTCTTCCGCAGCGGCGTGCGCTTTGACCTTCACGTCTTCGCGCATGTGTTCACGGGTTTGGATGATGGCGGCGTCGACCAGATCACGGATGATCTGTTCCACGTCGCGGCCCACGTAACCCACTTCGGTGAACTTGGTGGCCTCAACCTTGATGAACGGCGCGCGAGCCAGTTTGGCGAGCCGGCGAGAGATTTCGGTTTTACCCACACCAGTGGGCCCGATCATCAGGATGTTCTTGGGATAGACTTCATCGCGGATGTCATCTGCCAGCTGTTTGCGGCGCCAGCGGTTGCGCAGCGCGACGGCAACGGCGCGTTTGGCGTCTTTCTGACCAATGATGAAGCGGTCCAGTTCGGAGACAATTTCGCGGGGCGTGAGATCAGTCATATCGGTGTCCAATCAGTGGGAAGGCGGCAGGCGGTGGAGCGGCAAGATGCCGGACAGCGGCGCGAGAAGAGCCGCGCGGAAGCGGGACCAGAAGGCGCCCAGCACCACCAGAAAGATGCCGAGGAAGAGAATGGTGAAAGCTGCGCCCTCACCATCAAAGACGATGCTGGCCAGGGCAACGGTGTAGCCGATGGCAGCAATCAGGAAGGAGCGGCGGTCGATAATGATGGCGATGGCCGCAAATCCCAAAAGGAAGAGCATAAGTGCCAGGTGTGCGCTATTGCCACCGGCTTCCAGCAACGTGAGAGCCACGGTGTTGATCAAGGCAGGTGCCGCCACGACATGGAGCCAGAAGCCTTGCGCGCTGCGGCGGGTGACGCGGTGCGGGTCGGACATGTCAAAATACATGGCGACGGCAAATACAGCGATGCCCACACCCAAAGTGATGAAGGCAAAGGGGCCACCAGCAGAGAGCAGAAAGAGGTCTTGCGGGCTGGTTGGGGTGCCGGACTGGTTGGCGCCGATCATGAGCGCGATGCCGAAGACGCCAAGCGCGATCAGCGCCATGGCAAAAGGCACGCGAAAGCGCAGCCAGAAGAGCAGCATCGCCAAGGTGGTGAGCGCAAGGGGCAGTGGCAGGCTGGAAAAGTCTTCTTGGGCGAGCATGAATGGCTGCGCAAAATAGGCGGTGATGCCGGATCCCGAATTGATTGCCCATAGGATCGACAAAGCAATGGCCGGGGCCACCATGCGACGGCGACGGATAAAGTACTCTGCCAGCGCCCAAATCACAGCGCCAGAAATGGCGGTCGTTATGACAATCTTGGTTTTGTAGTTCACCACTTCGGCCGCCATGGCGATGCCGTTGACTGCAGCCCATCCGCTGGCGAGGATCAGCAGTCCGACTACGATAAAAATCTCGTTGAAGCCCTTGAACAGCTCAAACGGTTCGTCCCCGACAGCGAGGTCTTCGCGTGCACCGCGACGGCTGTCCGCCAATGCTGCGAGAGATGCGGCCTGTTGTTCATTGAGCAAGCCGGAACCAACCGCGGCGCGAAGATCATCTTTGTTAATCATGATGTGTGGGTCTCTCGTTACGCGAGCACTTTGGCAAACAGTTCGTCTTTCATCATGTCGTCAAACCACTCTGGGTAGCGGCGACCCGGAGAAGCGGCGGCGTTCAGCGCGGCCATTTCCTCATTGCTGAGCACGATATTGGCGGCGGCGATGCCGGTTTCAAGCTGGTTGAGTTTGGACGCGCCGATGATGACGGTGTGGTCGCGGCGTTTGTTCAAAATCCAGGCTTGGGCGATTTGCGCGGGTGTGGCGTTGTGCGCGTCGGCGGCGGCTGTCAGCGCGGTTATCGCTTCATGCGCCTGCTCTTTGGACACTTGCAGGAAATCGCCTTCGGCGAGACGCCCGTCGCTGCCCTCCAGCTTGTTGAGATCATATTTGCCGGTCAGCAGGCCACCGGCCAAAGGCGACCAAGCCATGAGACCGATGCCCAGTTCCTGACCCATGCGCAGGATGTCCATCTCAATGTCGCGGCCTACAGCGTTATAAAGATACTGTCCGGCCACAAACTGGCTCATGTTGTTGTCGCGCTGGAACTGTACCGCCTGTGCGACTTTCCACGCGGGCCAGTTGGAGATGCCAATGTGGCGTACCTTGCCTGCGTCGATCACTGTTTGCAGGGTCGACAGGGTTTCTTCCAGCGGTGTCGTGAAATCGGTTTTGTGCAGCACCAGAAGGTCGATCCAATCGGTGTCGAGCCGTTTCAGGCAGCCATCCACGGATGACAGAATATGTCCACGCGAAAGACCAGCGTCGGTGATGCGATCGCTTTGACGGAAGCCAAGCTTGGTGCAGATCACCGCGTCGTTTCGTTTGCCCTTGAGGGTTTTACCAAGGATGTCTTCGGCTTCGCCGTTGGAATACCCATCTGCGGCGTCAAAGAAGTTGATGCCACCATCCAGAGCGACGTCAACCATGCGCTGGGCATCGTTCAGGCCAACTTTGGCAACGCCGGGAATCCAATCGGAGCCATGGGTGAAGGTCATGGTGCCAAGCGCCAGACGGGACACAACAAGACCGGAATTGCCCATGCGGGTGTAGGTCATGTCGCTCATTGTTTGATGGTCTCCACGGTCAGGTTGCCGTTTGTATAGACGCAGATGTCTCCGGCAATGCCCATGGCTTTGCGCGCGACTTCTTCGGCGGACAGATCGGTGTCCATCAGCGCGCGCCCGGCGGCCAGCGCGTAGTTGCCGCCTGAACCGATGGCTGTGACGTCATGTTCGGGTTCTAGCACGTCCCCTGCCCCGGTGATTACAAAGATATCAGCTCCGTCCGACACAATCAGCATGGCTTCGAGCTTTTGCAGGTATTTGTCGGTGCGCCAGTCTTTGGCCAGTGCCACAGAGGCGCGGGCCAATTGGCCGGGGGTGGCTTCCAGCTTGGCTTCTAAACGCTCCAGAAGCGTGAATGCGTCAGCGGTGGAGCCGGCAAAGCCCGCGACAATCTCGTAGCCTCCAGGGCTCAGACGGCGCACTTTGCGCGCGGTGCCTTTGATCACAGTTTGTCCCAGAGAGACCTGTCCGTCACCGGCAATCACAACTTCGCCGCCCTTTTTCACACCAATGATGGTGGTGCCGTGCCAACCGGGGAATTGATCCTCAGACATCCAAAAGCTCCTTTTGTCCTTTGCCCTATATGAGCCTGCGACCAGAAAGGCACAAGGGTATGGCTTGCGGGCGTGATTGCAAGGGCTTAGCGTCCGGCGCATGAGCAATGAAACACAGGCCCGCTTCTACATTCCATGGCCGCACCGACAGCGCGCGGAAGCGGGCGAGCATAACTTTATCAACAAGGTGGCGGATGTGGTTCGCTCTGCGGGCATGCAGGTGAGTTATGTGGATCCCGAGGAGGCCGATCCGCGTTTGGGCGGGTATTCTGTGTTCTATATGCGCGATCCGTTTGTGCGCAACTCCGTCACTCTGAGGAAGGCTTATTACTATCCGTTTTGGCACATCGAGCACACCAACGAGCGCTGGCATTGGGAAGTGGCAGAAACCGCTTTTGATCCGTCCAAGATTGATGAGACGGAGGCGCGAAAGTTCTTTCAAGGCTGGCGACGGCGTTTGTATGAGCCGCTGTTGAAGCAGGTGGAGCAAGGCGATTTTGTCTATGTGCCGCTGCAAGGCAAACTGCTTGAGAAGCGGTATTTTCAACACTGTAGCCCGATTGAGATGGTGGAACATGTTTTGGTGCAGGAACCGGATCGGGAAGTTGTTGTCACGCTGCACCCCGGGGAGACCTACTCAGGCGAAGAGCGCGATGCATTGAACGATTTGGTCGGGAAATGTGCGCGCCTGTCGTTGCGCGTTGGGGGTATGGAGGAGCTGCTGCCCAAATGCGCCTATGTGGTTGCGATGAACTCAAGCGTGGCCTTTGCAGGCTACTTTCTGAAAAAGCCGTGCGTGCTGTTTGCTGGGATCGATTTTCACCACATCGCTGCCAATGTGGATCAGCTGGGAATCGAAGGCGCATTCAATTCTGTGCGGGGAATGAAACCGCCCTACCCGCAATACCTGTGGTGGTTTCTCCAGCATATGTCGATCAATGCCGGACGACCGGAAGCTGAAGACAAGATCCGGGCGCGGCTGGCTGGGCTTGGATGGCCGGTTAACTAGCCCCAAAAAAAGACGCCCCGAGTGGAGCGCCTTCGGAATTGGTATCTGAAGCGGATTAGATGGAGTCTTCGATCCAGCTTTGCAGCGCTGCTTTAGGCGCGGCGCCTGCGCGGTTGGAGACGACTTGGCCGTCTTTGAAGATGAACAGCGCAGGGATGCCACGCACGCCCAGAGCGGCAGCAGCATTAGGGTTGCTGTCCACATCAATTTTGGCAATTTTCACTTTGCCGTCCATCTCAGCCGACAGCTCTTCGAGCGCTGGGCCGATTTGTTTACATGGGCCACACCATTCGGCCCAGAAATCCACGACGACGGGCACGTCGGCGTTTTTTACTTCTTCGTCGAAGGTGGCATCGGTGACAGCAACAGTTGCCATTTGGAGGTCTCCTGAAAGAGGGTGCAGGTAAGTCTTGGTTCGAGGGAACCTAGGTTTGCGGGGCGGGGGCGTCAAGATATCCTGTGGACGCAAGAGACTTTGTCACAAGATCGTGTGGCAGTTCCATAAGCTCTGCCGTGGCGGTCCATAGGACCGCTGTGCGGATTGGCAGGTCAAAAATCTGTTCCAAAGCATGGGTATAGGCTCCCATCTGCCGCAAGATACCATCAGGAGTGGTCTGCACAGAGTTTGGAACCGTGGCGTTGGTTTTGAAATCGATGGCCCAGACACATGCATCCTGAATCACCAAACGGTCGATGATGCCATGCAACCGATTGGGGCCAAGGTCGGCGGTCACGGGCACTTCTGCCAAGGCGGATGGATCAAACAGCCAGGCGAGGTCTGGTTTGATTAAGGTCTGTGTGGCTTCTGTCAGCAGATCTTGAAACTGCCCGTCTTGTATCTCCACCAGATCATCCTGAAGCAGAGAGGTTGCCACTTCAGGCCATTCGGATCGGGGATGGCTGGGCAAATGTTCGAGCAAGAGGTGCAACCAGGTCCCGCGTTGCATGGCGGCCTCTTGGTCCAAGCCCTGTTCACCACCCAAAGCTTTGGCGCCGCCCAGATCAGACGGGCTAAGCGCGTGTGGGGCTGGGGACGGTTTAGGAGCTGTGGTTGTCAGGAACGTTGGCACTTCGCCTTTTGGCGGCTCAGACATTTCCGTCATATCAGAGACTGTTCCAGCCCAATTTCCGTGATCCAGGCGCAGGCCTTCACCGCCGTCAAACTGACAAGGCGTGGCATCGGTGGCAACCATCGCGGCGCGGATGGTGTCATACCAGCTCTTGCCATCTTTGCCCAAGTCTCCAGCTGCGGCCACTATTAGCCACTTTTCTGCACGAGTCATGGCAACGTAGAGCAAGCGCAGGCGTTCCGCGGCTTGCGCCTCTGCCAATGTTTCGCGGGCAGCGGCCAGAGGTGCAGGGGCGCTCTCGGACGACATGTTCCAGAGGGCAGTATCGCCAACCGGCACAATTGGCGCATCGGTCTTGATCAGCCGCTTGCCAGTGTCGGGCATAATCACAATCGGTGCTTCCAGACCTTTGGAGCCGTGCACCGTCATCACGCGGATACGGTTGGTGGCGCTGTCCATCTGGCGTTTGATTTCCAGATCGTCGGTCTGCATCCATTGCAAGAAGCCAGTGAGGCTCGGGACCGAGGATTTCTCATAGGCCAGAGCTTGGGACAGCAGAGCGTTGATGCCGTCTTCTGCTTCGGCACCAAGACGCGCCAGGAACGCGTGGCGACCTCCGTGGCGGGTCAGCACACGTTCGATCAAGTCATAAGGCCGCAAGAAATCAGTGTTGGCACGCAGATCGTCCAGCACGGCCATGGTTTTGGGGAACTCATCGCCTCGGTCGCGCAGGGCTGTCCACAGGTATGTTTTAGGTGCGCGGCGGTGGGCGAGATCAAACAGCGTTTGTTCTGACCAACCGAACAAGGGGGAACGTAAGATGGTTGCCAGCGACAGGTCGTCTTCGGGCGTGGCGAGGAAAGACAGCAGAGCGCCGAGGTCGCGCACCGCCATTTCGCCGCCAACTTTTAGGCGGTCGGCGCCAGCGATGGGCAACCCGTGTAGTTTGCAGGCGCGGATGATTTCGTGGAACAGATCAGAGCGCCGTTGCACCAGAATGAGGAAATCACCGGGTTCGATTTTGCGTTGAGTGAACTGTCCGTCGGGGCCGCGCTTGTCGGCAATGGAGTCCAATTTAATCATCCGCGCGATTTGGGCCGCGATGCGATCTGCCAAAATCACCGTGTGATGGGTGTCGCCAAGGCGGTCAACGGGATCAAACCAATCGTCTTTCTCTGATTTGGCGACGGGTTCGACGACCGGCCACAGGTCAACTCGGCCCGGCATGTCATCGTTAAAGGCAATGTGGCGGTTGCCTGTTGGGAAGCCTGCGTCTGCGTGATTTTCAAAACACTTGTCGACCAGGTTGAGAACGGCGGGGGACGAGCGGAAGGAGTATTCGAGGCTCAGATCTTGCAGTTGGTTCTCTGTGGCGTGCAGACGGTTGGCAAATTCATCCCGCATACGGTCAAACTCTGCCGGGTCTGCGCCCTGGAAGCTGTAGATCGACTGCTTTTTGTCGCCCACCACAAAGATGGTGCGGGTGTCATCGCCTCGCGCGCCGGAGCCGGAAGTGAATTCTTGCGCCAGACGTTCGATCACCTGCCACTGTACCGGGCTGGTGTCTTGGGCTTCGTCCACAAGGATGTGGTCGATGCCGCCATCGAGGCGATAGAGCACCCATTCGGCCACTGCCGGTTCGTTGAGCAAGTTGCGGGCCCGTAGGATCAGGTCGTCAAAGTCGAGCCAACCGCGGTGTTGTTTGGCGGCATCGTAGCGTTCCAAGAAGCGGGTCGCGAAAGCGTGCAGCGCGGCGCTGCGGTCTTTGGCTTGAAGCGCTAAACGGCGAGGGCGTGCGTCTTCGACACGCAGCATGAGCGGTTTGATGCGTTCCATCAAATCGGCGTGGTTGGTGCGCAGTGTCTTGGTCGGAAAAGAGTCTAACTTGGCGCAAAACGGTTCTTTTGCACTCTTCCCGGTGAGAAACACGGATTCCAGAATGGGCAGTGCCGAAACATCGCATTGGGTGATTGCACTGAGTTTACCTGCCGCTGTTGCATCGGTTTTGCCGCCTGTTTTCAGCACGTCGATGAGCGCGTTTATCAGCTCTGCCTCGCCGCCAAGAAAGACATCTGACTGTAGGGCATCTTGATCGTAGCCTTCCGGCAAGCCGAGCAACTCGCACAGGTCAGACGGAGATACGGGATGGCGCAGTCGGTCCGCGTGGCGACAAATGTCGGCAGTCAAATCCTCCAAGGCTGCGCCGGTGAAATGGGTCGCAAGGTCTCGCACCAAAACCGCGTCCGGGCCTTCGGCCATCTGCTCCACAATCTCTTCGCGCAATAAGGCTGCCGCGCGGTCTTCCATTTCGCTGAACAAGGGCGAGACGCCCGCCTCAAGCGGAAAACGGCGCAGCATGGAGGCACAGAAAGAGTGGATGGTTTGGATTTTCAGACCGCCGGGCGTTTCAATGGCGCGGGCGAACAGCGTGCGGGCGTTGCGCAAATCCTCTGGGTTGGTTTTGCCCGCAACACCGAGTTCGGCAAGCTCTTCGGACAGCTCGGCATCGGATTTCATCGCCCAGCTGCCAAGACGTTTAAACAGCCTGTTTTGCATCTCGCTTGCGGCGGCTTTGGTGTAGGTTAGACACAGGATGTGTTGTGGCAAGACGCCTTCGAGCAGGAGCCTAGCCACGCGGTCCGTAAGCACACGGGTTTTGCCGGAGCCCGCGTTGGCGGAGAGCCAAGTGCTGGCATTTGGGCGCGCGGCGGTGATCTGACGGCGGGTGGCGTCGTTCATTGGCTGGGTCATGACAGCGCCTCCGGTGTGGGTTCGTCGGTGGCATCCCATTCGCCAAAGCGGGCCAATTGGTCGTAGTCGCTTTCGTCACGTTCCGAACGCATGGCGCGGCGGGACGTGAAGCCTTTGCCGTCGGCGAGGTAGTGCTTGATCAGAGCGATGAATTCTTCCCAAACTTTGGTGGGTGGCGTTTCCAACAGAGGTGCGGGTTGATCCTTGGGGGTGGTGCCAAGACCAATGTAGATCGCGTCAGCAACATCGGACGGATCAATGTCTGCGAAGCCGCCCTGTTCGGCCATAGCAGCCTCCAGCAGGAGCTGTTTGTCAAAGTAGGTTTGTTCGTCCTTCGAAGGCGGCGCGCCGGTTTTATAGTCATACAAGATCAGCGATCCGGTTTCGGTGCGATCCACCCGATCGGCCTTGGCAGTGAGCCGGAAGCCCAGTTCCGGAATGGTGCCCTCAGCTTGGATTTCGAACGCCAGAGGTTCACCACGCGCGCGACGTTTTTCTTCGCCATCTACGATGTGATCTGCAACCCGATCCAGTCTGGCTTGCCACAGGGCACGCGCCGTGGCCCAGGGAACGTTTTGGGCCAAAACAGTCTCTGAAACTGCCAGAATCTGGTCTCGGGTCACTGGCGTTTGGTCAGCCACGGATGTCTTGATTAGAGTTTCCAAAATCTCGTGCACAATGATGCCGCGTAAAAGTGCGTCCGGCGTGCGCATCAAAGGATCAAGCGGGCGCAGACGCAGAACGTGTTTGGCATAGATCGCATAAGGATCGCGGATCAGGCGTTTGATTTCGGTGACCGAAAGTTGTCGCGGGCGGGCTTCTGGCGGTGGCGTGGGTGACGGGCGCGGTGCGGCGGGAACCATGGGCACGGTTTCCATCGCGCGCACGTAGGACAGCCATGTGTTGCCCCGGGATTTCATATCCGCGAGCGCTTGCGGCCCGTTTTGTTCTGGCAATCCGCTGAGCAAGTTGATCAGTCGGTTGACCCAACGCGAAGGCACGGTTTCGGCTTCGTCTGAGCGAACGGAGCGGGTGATCCAAACCTCTGGTGCGCCGATGGCTTGTTGGAAATCATGGGCGGAGAGGCCAATGCGGCGTTCCGGGAGCAACAGGCCTGCGTCGTGCCGAAGTTTGCGGTTGAGCCACGGGTCAGGGCTTGGCGCTTCTGGCCAGCTGCCTTCGTTGAGGCCACCCAGGATCACAAGATCGGCGCCTTGCACACGCGCTTCCAAAGTGCCCCAGATCAGGATGTTGGGATGGCCCGCATCGCGGTCCCGCACTTCTGCACGAGAGAGCAATGCGCCAAACAAGTCGGCGTAATCTGCCGGCGTGATCGAACCGACGACCTGAGCGTGATCGGTTACCTCTGCCACCAGTCTTTTTGCAGAGCGGCCTGCGGGCTGGTCCCACAGCCCACCGCTGCCTTCGCCGGGGCCTTGGGCAACGATTTCGGACAGTTTGAGGTGGTCTGCCAAAAGATCAGTCATGTCTTTGGCTTGGCGTTCTGCCTCACAGAAACATGCGGTGACCCAAGTCATCCACGCGGATGTTTCTTCGTTGCGCGCAGATGCCCAGGCTTGCAGTTTTTCTGCTTCCGGATAGGTCACGCCATTGCGGCGCATCCAGAGTTCCAGATCTCGCGTGAAGCGTAGGTGATCACCGCGGTCTTCGCCACTGTGGGTCAACGGATGTTTGAGCAGCGTCAGCAGAGCTTCAGAGGTCAATTTTTGGTGTAATAGAGCCGCAGTATGTCGCAGGAAGCGGCCGGGAGGCGAGAGTTGCAGCGGTTGTCCCGCACTGTCGTCAGGTACAATGTCCCATCGGTCCAAAGCCGCGGTCACTTGCCGGGTAAGCATCCGATCTGGCGTGATCAATGCGCAGGTCAGACCGTCGTCCGCAGCCTTGCGTAGGCGGGCGGCGATGGTGAGGGCTTCCTCGCGTTGGGTGGTGGCCTCCACCAGTGTGATGTCCTTGGTCGCGGTGACAAGATCACCCAGATGTGGACCTTCGCTAAGCCATTGATCGGTCACGGGGGCAGGGCGCAAGGCGAGCGACACCAGTTTGTTGCGTGCCTCAGAGGGCGCGGCGCAGTTGTGCCAGAGTTGTACATCCTGATGGGCCATCCCAAGGTCGCTTACCAAAGCGCGGAAGCGGTATTGCGGGTGATCTTCGCTTTGCAATCCGTCGGACAGGTGATCCCAGGTTTCGGGCGGCATGTCGAAGTCGTATCCGGGCAAAACCACGGCGCCTTGGGGGAGCGAGGCCACAGTTTGCATCAACAATTGCATGGTGCCGCGGGAGCCGGTCGAGCCTGCCAGAATGATGGGGTGTTGTGGCGGGCTATTTTCCCAAGACTGCACAATCGCCTCAATCGCACGACGTTGGCGCGCTTCTTGGCCGGGGGCGCTGTCGAGATTTTCAAGAAAGTCGCGGGCGATACCAAAGAAGGATTGCGCGCGGGCCCAGTGACCGGATTGATCGCTGACGTCTAAGGCCTCGATGACATCCACAGGCACGCCTTCACCGGCCATTTCGTCAAACAAACCCGCAAGGCTATCTGCGAGATTATAGACAGACGCGCGCGCGGCCAGGTCGGGTTGTTGTTCCAAAAGACGTGTGACCAGCTGGATCAGTTCAAATCGCTGGCGGATGGCGGGCGCGGCGGCCGGAAGATGCGCGGAAGCGGTGTTGGCAAATTCGCCGAGCAGCAGAATGCGGGGCAGGAGGGTGGCCGGACCCTCGTCAAAGAGGGCGTGCACACGGCGGGCCATGCGGGCGGTGTTCACGATCACGGTTGCCTTGGCGACAGCATCGGGGCGCTGACCTGCAAAGCGCGCTCGGAGGCCTTCGACAAGATAGCGTGGGAAGTCGGTGCCGGGTGGCAAGGCGAAAACACGGGGCTTGTCACTGGGTTTAAACATCGGGTGCCTCCAGCATCTCTTCGGCAAGGGTGATGCCTTCGGGCGATCCAACGTCGCACCATTTTCCCGGGTAGGTCAGCCCATAGAGGCGTTCTGTTTTGTGCATTTGGTCCCAAAGTAGGTTGAGCGAAAACGAAGTTTCTGAAATGTCGTTCAGGCCGTCGGTCTTGAGGATTTGAATACCGGAATAGACGACGCCCGGGCCGCGAGAGATTTGTCCGGTCTCGTGCAGCACGAAATCGCCTTTGCCTTTATGGCCAATCGCGCTTTCTTTGGGCAGACAGAGCAACAGGGCATCCATCTCTTTGGGTTGCCAGGCCTCAAGCAGCAGTTGGAACGGGTTGGGGCCGCGCCAGACCGCGTCAGTGTTGCTTGTGAAAACAGGGCCGTCCCCAAGCAAAGGCAAAGCGTTGCGCAAACCGCCGCCGGTTTCCAGAATGTCGGGCTCTTCTACAACAACTTGAACCGGCGTTTCCTTCAAATGGTCGACTACTTGTTGATGGTGGTAATGCGCATTCACGACTGTGTGGGCTGGAGAAATCGCTTTTGTCAGCTCCAGCGTGCGGTCCAAGAGGGTTTTATCGCCAACTTTCAAAAGTGGCTTGGGTGTGTTCTGGGTCAATTCACCCATTCGCGTGCCAAAGCCGGCGGCGAAGAGCATTACGGCGTTGGGACGGTGGCGCATTTGGCTTTTAGGGTCTTTAACAAGTCAGGGGTTGGGGCTGGCAGAGTGCTCGATAGAAGATCGGCGGGGCCTTTCAGGAGAGGGTGCTGCAAGTTGCGCATGGCAAGATCGTAGACCCGTGGGATCATATCTACATAATGCGGTTTTCCGAAGTGCATACACAGACGTGCGAAGACGCCGATGATCCGTAAATTGCGTTGTGCGCCGAGAAGGCTGTAGGCGATGTCAAATGACTCTGGGTCTATGTCCGATGCCTGAACAAAATGGGCTTTAATGTGACTCTCTGTTTCGTGTGGAACATCGCGGCGCGCGTCTTGAAGGAGGGAGACAAGATCGTATGCCCTATGCCCTAAAAGAGCGTCTTGGAAATCCAACACGCCAACACGGGCAATTCCTTTACGATCGGGCAGCCACAGCAGGTTCTCGGCGTGGTAGTCTCGTAGAACAAGCGTGTCTGGTGCCCCAATGTGTTCTGCGAGGATAAGGTGTATCTCTTCTTGAAATATTTTCCACGGCTTTTGCCATTCTCTGTCCGCACCAGCGACATACCAGGAAAAAACTGGTTCGATCATATCCCCTAAGGTTTGCGCGTCCATCGTTGCAAGCCCAGTGGGCGCAGGGTGCTTGTGCAGAGTGGTTAGGACATCGGCGGCCGCTTCATACAGAGGGCGCTCGAGTTGGCTATCTTGGGTCACCATCCTTGCAAAGAGAGCGTCTCCCAAATCTTCGATGAGAAGAAGTCCTCGTTGAGTATCGGCTGCATAGATATCCGGTGCTGACACTCCCAATGCGGTCAGGTGCCTTGCCATATCGACAAAAGGGGCCGTTGTCTGTCCGGCTTCGGGAGGGGCATCCATAAGCACGGCTTTTTTGCCGTCAAACATTGTGAGCCGCTCATACCTTCGAGCAGAGGCATCGCCCGCAAGCGGCGCTTTTTGGGCTTTTGACCACCCGTTTTGTGCCAGAAAATCGGCGATTTCATCCGTACGGGAGGTCATTCTGGGATCGCCTGAATAATAGGTTCCCAACGCTGTGATGTGGATGACAGAGTCAGCTGCCGCTCTCCCTCTCCCTCCATGAGTTTGAAAGACATCTTAAGAGCGTTTTCTGGGGCGAGATCAGCCAATCGGTCTGGCCATTCGACAAGACAAATTGCGTCTTCAAACGCGTCGGTAAGCCCCAACTCTACCACTTCGTCCGGCGCGGAAAGACGGTATAGATCAGCGTGCCATATCTCTGCATCCGGGCCATCATAGACTTGTACCAAGGTGAATGTCGGGGAGGGCACATCTTCTGGAACTGGCAATAGAGATTGAATGAGGCTGCGGGCAAAATGAGTTTTTCCGGCACCAATCGCTCCATCGAGCAACACAACATCTCCTGCGGCCAGAACAGGCGCCAGGTGACGCGCGATCGCTTCAGTCCGTGAGGGGGAGTTGAGCGCAATAGAACGCGAAATCAGAGTCATGTCGGCACAGTAAAAACGCGCGGGCTGACCTGCAAGCGCGTTTACCGCTCATTGGGTCGCAGGCAGCGCTTTATCGGCTGTGCGGCACTCGCAAAAACGCACAAGTGTGACGCCGCCAACAACAGGGGAGACTTCGAGGGTAATCTGTTCCCCCGATTTTTTTGTCACCGTAGCAGACCAAATGCTGCGATCTGACGTTGAAAGAACACGTCCTTTGAGTTTGTTCCACACCGGTGATGGAAGACAGTCCGCCTCCCAATGCCGCAGAGCGTCATTAAATGTGTATTCAGCAAAACAGTTTTCTGGATCACTTTTCCACATTTCTCGATAGGCCTTATTATGTAGCCTAATCTGTCCCGTGGGAGAAAAGAGGACGAGGGAGTGGTCAACAGTATCCAGAACGCCATGCAGCTGTTCCAGTTCACTGCGGAAGCGCCGTGTGACGGAAATGGCGGCTGTGATGTCTTCAATTAGAATAACCAGCGCACCATCGGGGTGGGGTCGCCCGGACACCTTGTAGGTAACGCCGTTCGGGAGCGACCAAGTTTCATTGTAGGTTCCGTTTTGTGCTTGTTGAAGGATTTCTTCGTTTTGCACGTGCCATGCCGTGTGAGTGTTCCTTAGTGGGGCAACGTGATGCGCTCTGAGTTGATCAAAAAATGAAAAAAGCTCGCACTGGTTTGACAAAAAATCGGCAGACAGGCCGGTCAGCTCCGTTAAGGCCGGGTTGAACAAAACGAGTTTTCGGTTTTGGTCGAAGATGGCGAGACCGATGGAGAGTTGCGCAAAGGTCTTCGAAAACGTTTGAACAAAGCTGCGACGGGCATCTTGTGCAGACACTTCGGCGTCTGCTTCGGTCGCATAAAACATTGTATCCTTTCCCGCCTGCACCGCCGTCACATTGAACCAATGTGTTCGTACACCGTCCAAGCTTGAGAGCTTGAATTTCTGGGGAGGCTCGCCAGGTTTTAAGCCTGAAGTATCGAAGAGATGTTGGGTGTCGGCACAAAATCCCAGCGTCGCACCCAGTGATTTGTAAGCGCTATTGCGCCAGGTGACGGTACCTTTTGATGTTACTTTCCAAATTGGATTTGGGGCCTGAAACATAGCCTGCAAGATCGCGGTCCGTCGTGCCGAATCCGGAGCGCCATCCGGTGCAATTGTGATCCGTGCGACATCGTTCCATTGATCGAGGGTGATTGTGGACGCATCGTTTGGGTTGCCTGACTTTAAGACGGTTAAGTCCCTGTCATGCGCCGCACCTTGTGTGATTGGAAAGTCAGGAAACTTGGTTGATAGCACCTTGTGAAGGGCCTCCCAATCAAACCGGCTGGTTGGAATTTCTGAGCATAGCCGGAGTGCCTCCGAATTTGCGTCAATGAGCACTCCCGCGCGAAACAGGAAGCGCGCGACAGGCGGGCTTGAGGTCTGAGACTTCCCTGTATTGGTTGGTCTGTTGGGAATGGACTGGACAGATCTGTGCAAGACGACTGCGGTCGAAAGACATGTGAGGGTCAATACACCTATAAGTAGAAAGCTGGATATAAACATAAAAACTCCAGAGTTACTCGTGAACATAAAGGAGTGCGTAATTATATTACTTAAAGCCTATCTGAGATTGCATCTTTTTTCAAGAATGTGTGTTTGTGAGGTTAAGACGCGTGCAACGGGTTCTCTCCTGACCCCAAGGCGGAGGGATTCATTGAAGCGTCAACTTTCTCGCGGGGCCAGATAACTTCGACAACGGCACCGCGCTGTCTGGGAGGCACTTCACTGACCATTAAGCCACTGTGACCATTTGCGAAACTGATCTCTGCGCCAGATCTTTCAAGTAAGGTCTTTGCGATAAACAATCCAAGACCCATGCCTTCATAGCCAGGACGCCGCTTTTTGTCTTTTCCCGATTTTCGGTGACTTACAAAGGGATCTCCAATACGGCCAATAAGATGGGCTGGGTACCCAGGTCCGTCGTCCATAATGCGAACGGATACCGACTCGTTTGAGCATTCAGTTTCAACCCAAACAGAAGTTGCTGCAAAATCGACTGCGTTCTGAATGAGGTTGCGGAGGCCGTGTATGATTTCCGGGCGCCGCAGAATTTCAGGACCGTCCAGAAGATCAAAATGATCAAAGATGATGTCTTTGCCGCGTCCCATGTGAGGGTCTGCGGCTTCTTCTATGACTGTCGAGAGAGGTGCCTTTCTCAAGTGAAGGTCATCTTTGCCCGCCCTCCCCATGGATCTCAGGATATCGCTGCAGCGATCAGCTTGCTGTCGAATAAGAGCCGCGTCTTCATGCAGATCCGGTTGGCCTTCCAGTTCTTCCATGAGCTCTGCACTGGTGAGTTTGATCGTGGCCAGAGGTGTGCCTAACTCATGTGCGGCAGCCGCAACGACGCCGCCAAGATCGGTGAGTTTTTGTTCTCTTGCGAGCGCCATCTGGGTGGCGGCAAGGGCTTCTGCCATCGAAGACATTTCTGAGACCACACGACGGGAATAAAGCGAAGAGAAAAATAAAGCGATCACAATGGCCGCCCAATTTCCGAACAAGAACACATCGGGCACGCTCAGAATGAAGTAGTTCTGAGTGCGTAGGGGAATATGAACCTCGAGCAAAATGGTGACCAGTGCTACCGTCAAACATGCGAGCAAAACCGCGGAACGTACAGACAATACGGAAGCAGCAATAGAAACCGGCGCAACCACCAGAAATGAAAAAGGATTGTGCAAACCACCGGTGAGAAATAGCAGGAAACTCAGCTGCAGCACATCGAAGAGCAGCATGGCCATGTTTTCTTTTTCAGTTAGCAGTTTGTTTTCCGGGTAAACGATTGTCGCTATCAGGTTTCCTATCACAGAGACACCAACCGCCATGAGGCAGAGCCCGTAGTGCAGCTCGAGATCAAAGCTGTATCGGGCGACAAGAAGCGCCACAATCTGTCCGCAGATTGCAATCCAGCGCAGCATGATGAAGGTGCGCAAGCGGATCCAATTGCTGCGACGATTTGCGTTGAGTAACTCCCGTGACAAATCCGTCATTTCCGGCCTTTCCGCTTGTGTCTTGGTGCAACCTTGATAGGTCTCAGCGCAATATCCCGCAACTAAACTTGATGAGGTTTATGATGGTTCGGATTGTGGCGGCTGTTGCCGCATTTGTGGCAGTCTTTGCACTGGCAGCCATGTGGTACGTCAGCCGTGGTTCTGGGGGTGGAGATCAGTTTGCGCAGTGCCGTCAAGGTCAGGTTGCTGGCGGCACAAGTGCAATTGGTGGGCCGTTTGAGCTGGTGAACGGGGACGGGGAAACCGTGACCGACAAGGACGTTTTGACCGAGCCGGCGCTGATCTATTTTGGGTATACTTTCTGCCCGGATGTCTGTCCGTTGGATAACACACGGAATGCGGAAGCTGTTGATATCCTTGAAGCAGATGGCAAGATCGTCACGCCTGTGTTCATCACCATCGATCCCGAGCGGGATACACCAGAGGTCATGAAAGACTATTCTGGTTATGTGCATGAGCGGATGATTGGTCTGACCGGGTCTCTTGAACAGGTAAAGGCCGCCAGCCAAGCCTACCGGACTTATTTTAAAAAGCAGGCACCAGAGGATGGCGATGATGAGTATTACCTCGTGGATCACTCGACATTCACGTATCTGACGCTGCCTGAGAACGGGTTTGTGGAGTACTTCCGGCGCGATGTGACACCGGAAAAAATGGCCGAAACGGTGGCCTGCTTCGTAAACAATATGTAGTGGTCTTGGGTCTGTTTGACCCAAAACGCCATGGACGCTAATACTTGTCCAAACACGCAGTAGGGAACAGGCACATGACGGAAAACGCGCTGTCGGAGATCGGGCCGGACAAATCACTTCTGTTGGTAGACGATGACGAGCCGTTTCTGCGCCGTCTTGCTAAGGCCATGGAAAAACGCGGTTTTGAGGTGGAGACCGCTGGGTCCGTTGCGGCAGGGCAAGCGATTGCAACCGCCCGTCCACCGGCCTACGCCGTAGTGGATTTGCGGCTTGGTGACGGCAATGGATTGGATGTGGTCGAAGTCATTCGCGACAAGCGGGCGGACAGCCGCGTTGTGGTGCTGACGGGGTACGGTGCCATTGCCACAGCGGTGGCTGCGGTGAAGATTGGAGCGACTGATTATCTCAGCAAACCGGCAGATGCGAGCGACGTGATGAAAGCGCTTTTGAGCGCGCCGGATGAATTGCCGCCCCCGCCGGAAAACCCGATGAGTGCGGACCGTGTGCGTTGGGAGCATATCCAGCGGGTGTATGAGTTGTGCGACCGCAACGTGAGTGAAACGGCCCGTCGGTTGAACATGCATCGTCGGACGTTGCAGCGGATTTTGGCGAAGCGTTCGCCGCGTTAAGACGTGTGTTGACCATCTTAGAAAAGGACGTCGGTATCGCGTCGGTATAACGTCTGTTTTGCGGAGGTGCGAAAAGTCTTAACAGGTTGACACTTCTTCAATAGAAAACCCGGCCTCAGGGGCCGGGCAGTGGGTTCGAAAGAACCGTTGCGCCACCTCATAAGAGGTGGCGTTTTGTTGTTTTGAAGTCAGGCCGCCTTGTCGGACAGCATTTCGTCCACGATGGCCACGGCAACGTCTGCCGGGCTGCAATCCATGGTTTTTGCACGGGTTAAGATGCGATCCAGAGTGTCGACCACCGCGTTCAGTTTTTCGTCGACATAGGCGGCCCGATTGTCGATGGCGAGCACCTCGGTCGCGACGTTGATGATGCCGCCTGCGTTGGCGACAAAGTCCGGTGCATAGAGGATGCCGCGTGCGTGCAGGCGGGCGCCGTCCTCGGAGGTCGCCAGTTGGTTATTGGCCCCGCCACAGACGGCCGCGACGTTGAGCTTGGCAATGCTGTCCGCGTTCAGGATGGCGCCGATGGCGCAGGGGGCAAAGATATCGGCCTTCGCAGTCAGGATGTCGTCCGCACCGGCGGTTTGCGCGCTGTATTTGGCAGCCAGTTCGGCCACGCGCTTGGTGTTGATATCCGCCAGGATCAATTTGGCGCCTGCCTTGTGCAGGAAGTCGCAAAGATAGGTGCCAACGTGACCCAAGCCTTGCACGGTGACGGTGCGGCCGGTCAGATCCGCGCTGCCAAAGCGGTGCTTGGCGGTGATTTTGATCGACTCAAAGATGCCACGCGCGGTGATCGGGGAAGGATCGCCAGACGCGTGCGGGCCGTCAGGCAGGCCCGCGACAAATTTGGTTTCGGCGGCCAGAAGCGCCATGTCCGATGGGCTCATACCCATGTCCTCGGCGGTCCAGTAGTCGCCTTCGAGCGTGTTGATGGCGCGGGCGAAGGTCAGGAGCTGTGCAGATGTTTTGGTGGACGCATCGCCCATGATCACCGCCTTGCCGCCACCCAATGGCAGGCCAGCGGCGGCGTTTTTGTAGGTCATGCCCTCGGACAGACGCAGCGCGTCCGTCAGAGCTGCATCTTCACTGTCATAAGGACGCATCCGTAGGCCGCCTGCCGCCGGGCCGAGTTTTGTCGAATGTACCGCAATAAAACCGGTCAGACCGATGCTGGCGTCATGTACGCGCAAAACGGTTTCATGGGTCGGTGTGGCCAGGCGGGTGATTTGCATTGGGCGTTTCCTTTGATCTTGCTGCTGTGTCCCAGGCGCGAAGTGGCGGCAAAATGACACAGGATCGACAGGGGTTTTCTCCAAAATTGCCTATCCGTAGTGGCAATTTTTAGAGATAGTGGCTGAAATATGGTTAACTTTTGGAGATTTTCCCTATGGATGCCATTGATCGTAGAATCGTGCGGGCCTTACAGCTGGATGGACGCATGAAGATTGGCGAGCTTGCGGAGCTGGTTGGATTATCGGCGACCCCCTGCGCGCGGCGGTTGGAGCGGTTGCAGGCAGATGGGGTCATCACTGGTTATGGCGCCCGAGTGGACCCGCGCAAAATGGGTGTGCCGGTGACGATCTTCGTCTCGGTGGAGTTGGAGACCCAGGGCGCGGATCGCATCAAAGAATTTGAGCGGGCGGTGAGCGGTTTTGAGGAAGTCATGGAGTGCTACCTCATGACCGGCTCGCGAGATTTTCTGTTGCGCGTGGTGGCGGCAGATCTGGATGCGTTTGATGCCTTCCTGGAACACCGGCTGATGAAGGTGAACGGTGTACGCAATATGCGGAGCAACTTTGCCCTTCGCGCGCTGGTGCGGCGGGATGTGTTGCCTGCGATGTAAAGGCTAGAGGTCGTAGCGCTTGTGGATTTTTGACACCTCGGTGCCGTTGTCCAAAACCACGCCGTCTTTGCGTTTGTAGTTTTCGAAGCCCCGGCTTTGGTAATAGGCCAGCCCCCCTTCATTGTCGGCGCGGATTTCGGCGTCCATCCAAGTATAGCCTAGGGCACGGGCGGCCTTCACGCTGGCCTCAAACAGTTTGGTGCCAATGCCAAGGCCTGTGCGGTTTGCTTTCACAAAGGTGCCAATGCCACAGGCTTCGGGTGGCAAATCCCCCCAGGGGCCAATCCATTGGAACCCCAAAAGCGTGCCGTCTTCTGTCAAAGCCACGTGCCACGTGCTGCAGTCCTGATTGGCCATTAACCAGCCTTCCAGATCATCGCGAGACATCGGTTTGGTCATCGCGGTGGTGCCGCCGATGGCGATGATCTCGTTAAGCAGCTCTGCGGTCTGGCGCAGGTCTACGGTGCTGCCTTTCTGGATGGCGATATGGGACATGGAGAACTCGATATCAGAGACTAAATCGGCCTAAAGTGCGGCCAATAGGGTTTCAACGCGGGTGGTGTAATCTGTACGGACCTCGACAGGCGGGCGCAGGCGAATGGAGAGGCCGTCGATGATTTTCGGGTCCGGCACGCCAAACAGTTTGTTGGCCTCGGGCACGGAGAAGCCGGCGATTTGTGTGGCTTCCATCCAGGCAGAAATTTTGTCGGCTTTTTTGATTTGCGCTTTAAGCCGTTTGGGCGTTTCGGCGGGCAGGCCAAAGCGGATGTGGATTGCGGCCATCAGGCGGTCATCCAGGGTTTCATACCCCGGCCCCACGGCGGCTTTCACAGGGGAGATCATATCGCCAATCACATATTCCGGCGCGTCATGCAGCAGGGCGGTCAGGCGGGTCTTGGGTGTGGCCGATTTGTACATACGGCCATAAAGCTCTTCGACCAGCAGGGAATGTTCGGCCACGGAATAGGCAAAATCACCGTGCGTTTGACCGTTCCAGCGGGCAACAAAAGCCAGCCCGTGGGCGATGTCCTCGATTTCGATGTCCACAGGGGTGGGGTCCAGCAGGTCCAGCCTGCGACCGGACAACATACGCTGCCATGCTCGTGCCAAAGGGGTGCCTCCCGGTTGTGTGAAACCGGTGTACGACAGCCACGTGGCGATGCGCAACAGTCAGGCGAACAGGGGATGCGCTGGTATCAGCCAGCAGCCACACCGGATGTGACCAACGCATTGGTGATCACAATCAAGGTGCCCATCAGCAAGACGGCGGGGATGAAGAAAGCAGACCGAAACATGGCCCTTAGTGGCGGGAAATTCATGACCAAAAACCTAACAAATAAAGGTTTCTTATACCTTGGTTACGAAGGTCTTAACAGTCAGTAGAGTCTGACCTTCGGATAGGGCTGTTTGCTGCAAAATGAGGCGTCGCCACATTTTAGCCATATTTGAGGCGCACCTTATTTGGTAGTCGGGATCACGTGCTGCCACAAAAAAACGTGATCAGGTGTGTTTTGAAAAAGCGCAGCGCGATACCGACGTAACTAGCGAGGGGGGCACGTTTCCAAATCGGCTTCCTCCCGCGTGTCCCCCTCTCCAAACCTCAATGTGTTGTGCCCAATGGGCCAATCTGCGCGAGAAAGGAGAGCGCTATGTTTAAGAGAATAGTCGGAGCAGCCTTGCTGTTTGGCATGGCCGCAGCAGCCCCGCCAGCGATCGCCGCCGGGTGTGCGGACAGAGACCTCGTGGTGAAGCGTCTACAGAGCAAATACGCCGAGGCCATGGTGGCCGGCGGTCTGCAAGGGGCCCGAGACAATAAGGTGACGATGCTTGAAGTGTAGTCATCAGAGAAAACCGGGACATTTACGGTGATTATGACCAATGCGCAGGGGGTGTCCTGCATCTTGGCCGCCGGAACGGACTGGTTTCAGCAAGAGGCGGTGCTGCCGCCCGAAGGAATTGAGGGCTAGTAACGTTGTAGAAAGGCCTTCTGAGTGTTATCTGGTCGCCAACGCAAACTCGTAAGGAGCTGGGCGCAATGGCGACCGATTACACTGTAAAAGACATTTCCCTGGCCGAGTTTGGCCGTAAGGAACTGGATATTGCCGAAACCGAGATGCCGGGCCTGATGGCGCTGCGCGAAGAGTACGGTGACAAGAAACCACTGGCCGGTGCGCGCATTGTTGGCTCGCTGCACATGACCATTCAGACCGCAGTACTGATTGAGACGCTGGTGGAGCTGGGCGCGGACGTGCGCTGGGCGAGCTGCAACATCTTCTCCACACAGGACCACGCGGCGGCGGCGATTGCCAAAGCAGGCATTCCTGTGTTTGCCATCAAGGGTCAGTCTCTGGAAGAGCACTGGGATTACCTGGACAAATCCTTCTTGTTCCCAGAAGGCCCCAACATGATCCTCGACGATGGTGGCGATGCGACACTCTATGTGCTGCTTGGTGCCAAGGCGGAAGCGGGCGAAGATCTCGGCGTGCCGGGTTCTGAGGAAGAAGAAGTTATTCACAAGCAGATTGCCAAGCGTATGGCGGAAAGCCCCGGCTGGTTCACCAAGACCCGCGACGCGATCCAAGGTGTGTCCGAAGAGACCACTACTGGTGTGCACCGCCTGTATGATCTGGTGAAGAAGGGCGAGTTGCCCTTCCCGGCGATCAACGTGAACGACTCTGTGACCAAGTCCAAGTTTGACAACAAATACGGCTGTAAAGAGAGCCTCGTGGACGGCATCCGCCGCGCCACCGACACCATGATGGCCGGTAAAGTGGCCGTTGTTTGTGGCTATGGCGACGTGGGCAAAGGCTCTGCGGCCTCCCTGCGTGGTGCAGGTGCGCGCGTGAAGGTGACCGAGGTTGACCCGATCTGTGCGCTGCAAGCGGCAATGGACGGCTTTGAAGTGACCACGCTGGAAGATGAAGCGGCGACCGCCGATATCTTCATCACCACCACCGGCAACAAAGACGTGATCCGCATCGAGCATATGCGCGAGATGAAGGACATGGCGATTGTTGGCAACATCGGCCACTTCGACAACGAAATTCAGGTGGCGAACCTGAAGAACCACAAGTGGACCAACATCAAAGAGCAAGTGGACATGATCGAGATGCCATCCGGCAACCGCATGATCCTGCTGTCTGAAGGCCGTTTGCTGAACCTCGGCAATGCCACCGGTCACCCGTCGTTTGTGATGTCTGCAAGCTTCACCAACCAAGTGCTGGCGCAGATCGAGCTGTTCACCAAAGGTGAGCAGTACAAGAACGACGTTTATATCCTGCCCAAACATCTGGATGAGAAAGTGGCGGCGCTGCACCTCGCGAAAGTGGGCGCGAAACTGTCCAAGCTCAGCAAAGAGCAGGCGGACTATATTGGTGTCGGCACCGACGGTCCGTTTAAGCCGGAGCACTACCGCTATTAAGCTGGGTTAGGCACTGATTTTGAGAGCGGCGTCCCGAATTGGGGCGCCGTTTTTTCGTGGGGGTTATGACTTAAGATCCCATAGGATTGTCACAACTAAGACCGCGAAACAAAAGGACCCAGCCCAAGCATACAGAGGCTCAAGTTTGGTCGTTTTAAGCAGAATTTGGTTTGTGCCGAAAGCCAGAGTGCCGAGAGCAAAGTTCAACGCCACAAGCACTCCAATACGATGGAGAATGGACCGTCGTTTGGTTGGCTTGTGGTTCACGCTTGAAATCCTCGTTACTCAACCCAGAGCATATCTGCGCGCCACTCTTGGTCAAGAAATGGATTGGCGTCGATTCCCGACTGTGGGGTAAACGTCACCCATTCCGCCCAGGCTCACTTGGATCGCTTGAATAAATCGCGATTTTGTTGCCGTCGGGGTCGCGCAGGTAGCTGACAAAGAAGTGGGGGCCATAGTCGGGGCGAAATCCCGGTTTGCCTTCATCTGTGCCACCGGCTGCGAGGGCGGCGGCGTGTAGGCTGCGGACCTGCGCTTGGCTTGTGGCTTCAAAAGCCACCATGGTGCCGTTGCCCACCGAGGCGATTTGGCCGTCAAATGGCGGTTTCACGTAGAAATCAGGCAGCATCGGGCGTTGGCCGTCTGGAACAGGCAGGGCGTAGCTGAGTCCTTCGGGGCCTTCTTTCACGCTGTAGCCCAGAGCAGGCAGGAAGGCCGCGTAAAAGCGTTTGGCGCGGGGGATGTCGTTGGAGCCGACGCAGACGTAGCCGATCATTGGGGGGTGTCCTGATTTAGCGCAGTCGCTTCCCAGTCTGTCAGGAACTGCATGATCTCCAAGCTATCGGACAGGCGGGGCGAGGGGCGCGGGGCTTCTTTAAGGTTTGCCGCCAGCGCGCGTTCAACCATTTTTGCTTGGTGATAGAAGGCGTCGTGTTTGGTTTCGACCACGATGTCGCGGGCGGGCCCATCGTAGGGTTGCCAGACCATGCGGTTTTCGCCTGCCTCGGGCAGCCAAGGGTTGGTGGCAAAGCGCAGTGTGCCTTTGGTGGTCACGACGGTGAAGGCGTGCGCCATGCCGTGGCCATCTGTGCTGTGCAGGGTGGCAAGCACGCCGTTGTCAAAACGCACGGAGAGGCTGGCGTCTTGCAGGGTGCTGTCTTTGCCGATGTTGCCAAAAGCGGCCATTGATCGGCTGGCAAAGGCCTCTTCGCCGCACATGGTTTGCACAACGAGATGCAGCAAGGAGGCGGGGTAGCAGCCGAGGTTATAAAGCGTGCCGCCGCCCGCTGGGTTCACCACCTGCCAGATGTCGGCGGCGTAGAAGCTAGAGATGGAGCGCAACTCGCCCACAGAGGGGTCGCGCAGGACGGTGACCAACTGCTGCATGAAGGGGTGTGCGAGGTACATCAAGCCTTCGGCAAAGAAGGAGTTTGCGGCCCGGACGGAGGCCACAAGCGCTTTGGCATCTCCCATCGTGGTGGTCAGAGATTTTTCGCAGAGCACAGGTTTGCCTGCGGCCATGGCGGCTTCTGTCGCGGCGCGGTGCAGATGGTTGGGCAGGGCAATGTAGATCACATCCACATCCGGATTGGCGAAGAGCTCGGCCTGATCGGTGGTGGTCTGCGTAATGCCATACTGCATGGCGAGGCCACTCAGGGCGGTTTCATTGCGGCCACAGAGCATCGCCACCGAAGAGCCATCGCTGTCACGGATCGCGCCCAGCATGGCGTGAGAAATGAAGCCGGTTCCAAGGATCCCCCAACGCAGCATCGCGTCCTCCGGTGTGGTGAAAAATCACAAAGGCCCAGCCTAGGCAGCGATTCTGAAAATGACCAGCGCGATCTGTGCTAAGGGGGAACGGGTGCGGCCTTTCCCCTTATCTGACGTGTACGTCAACTGTAGGAATAGCCTTAGCACCGCCGCGCAGGGTGACATATCAAGCGCATTTATCGACAATTGGGAGAATATCGGATGGGCAAACGGGACGAGTTGATCGCGAAATACGCGGACGATCTGAAGAACAAATGTGGCATCGAGCCGGATATGGCTCTGTTGGAAAAAGTGACCATCGGCTGTGGTCCGGCGATTTATAACGATGACGCTTCTACGGTGGCTGGATCTCAGCCCGCGGAGTTGGAAACGGTGAAGAACAACTTCCTCATCAAGAAGTTAGCATTGAGTGATGGCCCGGAACTGATGGAGGCTATCCATTCTGTGATTGAGACTTACGGCAAGTCTGAGCGTAACAAGTATCGGGCTGTTGTTTACTACATGCTGACTAAACATTTCGGCAAAGAGGCCCACTACGGGTAAAACCATCACTCGCGGTTTGGCGCGTCCGGGACCTGAGGGTTGCGGGCGCGTTTTTCGTTTGGTTTCGAGAATCCTGCAAGAACACCTCGGATTGTAGATACTTGATAATTGAACTGTTTGGTTCAGTTGCACTACAAATGAGATGTCGGGCTAGGATGGCCGGACCCTAAGAGATACAAATTCGCGTGTGGTGGTATGGGATACACGCGGGGTGCATAGGGGGTCTGGCTGGAGCGGAGACAGACCCCCTATGTTTTAAATTCCCAATCAATTTCCCTACGGATTGCTGGCGCGGCTCTCAAATGAGCGGCGCCTTTTGGGTTTAAAACAGCGTGAGCACTGCGCCCATGGTGGCGCAGCCGAGGGTCGCATAGCCGCCGTCAATCAGCATCAAAGTGCGACTGCGGCCAGCGAAACTGTAGTTGGTGACAATCCAAGGAGCGGCCATAAACAGTCCGACGCCGAGACCGGCAATTAAACCCGCACCCATGGTGTCGACCCCTGATAGGGAAAACACATGGCGCATCATGCCAGCGACAAGAACCGCACAGAAGAAGGCGGTGATATAAGGCAGCGGGTTGCTGGCATTGGCTGGGCGGCCGGACTCATCCGTCTCGATCTCCGCCGCCTTCATCCAGGGCTTGGCCAGCGTCATGTACCAGATCGAGCCAACCACATAAGAGGCGAGCGCAGCCGCCAGCACCGATAGAATTTCCATGGAACCCTCCCCGAATTCATTGATGGGGGGAGTATGCCTAATTTTTCAGCTTTGAGAACCGCCAAGGTTGAGGATGATGGTCCATTCTTCTTCGGTGACCGGTTGCACAGACAGGCGTGAGTTTTTCACCAGCACCATGTCGGCCAGCCGTGGATCGGCCTTGATCATGTCCAGCGTGACAGGGGTGTTGATGGGGGCGACGGCTTTGATGTCCACGCACTCCCAACGGTCGTCATCGGTGGTGCTGTCCGGGTGCGCTTCGGCGCAGACCTCGACGATGCCGACAACGGATTTCTCTTTTTGCGAATGGTAGAAAAAGCCGCGGTCGCCCACGGCCATCTCCCGCATGAAATTGCGCGCCTGGTAATTGCGCACGCCGTCCCATTCCTCACCCACCTCGCCCTTGGCTACCTGCTGGTCCCAGCTCCAGGTGGAGGGTTCGGATTTGAACAGCCAATAGCGCATCAGCCCAGCACCTTGTTCCAAGGTTTCAATTCGACAGAAGCGAAGAGGTCGGCAGCTTTGTAAGGGTCGCCAGCCGCCCAGGTTTCGGCCTCGGCCATGTCAGACACATTCAGGATGATCAGCGAGCCGCACATGTCACCGGCGTCATCCAGAAACGGGCCGGCCATCATGATCGTGTCGCCGGAGCTTTTCAGATAGGCGACATGGGCGTCGCGGTTGGCTTTGCGGATGTCCAGTGCGCCGGGTTTGTCTTTGGCGATCAAGGCTACCAGCATGATTATTCCTCCTTGGGTGGTCTTGCGAGCAGCATTTCCATGGCGTCGCGGATTTGCAAGCCCCCATCAAGGATGGCGACGACGGCTTGGGTGATGGGCATATCAACCTGCATGGCTTTGGCGCGGGCGAGGGACGCACGGGCGGTGGCGGCACCCTCGACAGTGACCGTGGGGTCATAAGCATCGCCGCGCCCAAGGGAGAGGCCAAAGCTGTAGTTGCGCGATTGCTCCGAGGAGCAGGTCAGGGTGAGGTCGCCAAACCCAGAGAGGCCAGAGAGCGTGTCTGGTTTGGCGCCCAAAGCCTGCGCCATGCGTTTCATTTCGGCATAACCGCGGGTCATCAATGCGGCACGGGCGCTGTCACCAAGTCCTGCGCCAATGGCGATACCGCAGGCAATGGCGATGACGTTTTTGAGCGCGCCGCCAAGCTCTGCGCCAACGGTGTCAGTGGTCCGGTAGATGCGCAGGTTGGGCGAGATCAAGCTCTGTTGCAGGGCTTTTCCGGTGTTTTCGTTCGCAACGGCGAGCGTCAAAGCCGTGGGTAGTCCACGGGCGATGTCGGCGGCAAAGCTGGGACCAGTCAGGATCGCCGGTGTGGCCTCTGGCAACACATCGTGAATCACGGCGACGGGACCCATTTTCGTGCCAAGCTCGACGCCCTTGCAGCAGGCAATGAGCGTGCGGCCGGAGAGTTCCGGGTGGTCTTCCAACAGGCCGCGCAGCTTTTGCATGGGCACCGCCAACAGCACCACATCGGCGAGCGCTTCGCCAAATTCAGCCGTTACAGAGACTGTTTCGGGCAGCTCTACACCGGGCAAGCGCGGGTTGGCACGGGTGATCTGCATGGAGTTGGCGGCGTCGGCATTGCGGGCCCAAAGGGTCACATGGGTGCCACTGCGGGCAAAGGCGACGGCCAAGGCTGTGCCAAAGGCGCCGGAGCCAAGGACAGAGATCATGCTTTGGCTCCTTTTTTGCCGCTGCCCAATAGCGCAGGGGCAGTTTGATCGAGCGGCCAGCGCGGGCGGGCGGAGAGATCCATGCCGTCGCGCGCGCCGGTGCGGTAGCGCTCCAGCCCGGCATAGGCGATCATCGCCGCGTTGTCGGTGCACAGCGCCAAGGGCGGAGCGGTGAACGTCACATCCTTGTCGGCACAAACAGTCTCCAATTCAGCGCGAATGGCGGTGTTTGCTGCCACACCACCGGCGACGGCCAGCAGAGGCTCGGACGGGGTTTCGGCCAGATAGTTGTCCAATGCGCGGCGGGTTTTTTCAGCAAGCACATCGACAACAGCCGCCTGAAAACCGGCGCACATGTCGGCGCGGTCTTGCACAGGCAGGCCGCCTTTTTCTGTGACAATGGCATCACGCTGACGCAGGAGGGCGGTTTTCAGACCGGAGAAGGACATGTCGCAGCCGGGGCGGTCCAGAAGCGGGCGAGGGAAGCGGAAGCGTTTTGGGTCGCCTTTGGCAGCTTCGGCCTGGACGGCGGGACCGCCGGGTTGCGGCAGGCCCAGAAGGCGGGCGGTTTTGTCAAAAGCTTCGCCCGGCGCATCGTCGATGGTGCCACCGAGGCGGGAGAACTCTTCCGGGCCGTGGGCGATTAAGAATTGGCAGTGGCCACCGGAGACCAAGAGCATCAGGTAGGGGAAAGCCACTTGATCGGTGAGGCGTGGGGTGAGCGCGTGTCCTGCGAGGTGGTTTACGCCAATGAGCGGAATGCCAAGGCTGGCCGAAAGGCCCTTGGCGCACATCACACCAGAGATCACGCCGCCGATCAGACCGGGGCCAGCGGTGACGGCGATGGCGTCGACATCTTTGAGGGACACATTGGCGGCCAAGAGCGCCTCCTCGACACAGAGGTCAACCTTTTCTGCGTGGGCGCGGGCAGCGATTTCCGGCACCACGCCGCCAAACGGTGCGTGCAGATCTGTTTGACCATGCACAACAGAGGCCAGGATCTCGGCATCACCCACAATGGGTTTGTGCAAGATGGCGGCTGCGGTGTCGTCGCAGCTGCTTTCGATGCCAAGAATGGTCAGGGGGCCGTCCATGTGTCACAGGTCCTTGCCGTTGCGCGGAGGTTTGTTGGCAGGTAACACCACAAGACGCCTCAAACAACAGTGGTGGGCCTTATGGCGGATGTGACCCCTTTGATTTTGCTGACTCGGCCTTTGGCTGATGCGGAGCGGTTTGCCGGGCTGTTGGCGGAAATGGGGATCACCGCGAAGATAGAGAAGTCTCCCATTGTTGAGATTGTGCCCACCAAGGCGGTGGTTGATCTGTTGGATGTGACCGGTGTGATTTTTAGTTCGCGCAACGCAGTTGCGGCGGTTGCGGGACACGACCTGCCTGCCTGGTGCGTTGGGAAGGCCACAGCGATGGCGGCGCAGGCCAAGGGCTGGCGTGCGGTGGCGGCGGATGGTGATGCAGAGTCGCTTTATGCGCGGGTTTTGGCCGACGCGCCGCAGGGGCCCTTGCTGCATATTCGTGGCGAGGTTGCGCGTGGCGATTTGGCGGAGCGGTTGACCAAAGTCGGGATCGAGACGCGCGAGGCGGTGGTCTATCGCCAAGCGCCACTTCTGTTGTCGGATCGGGCAAAACAGGCCCTAATGCGGGAGAATCTGGTGATTGTTCCCCTTTTTTCACCCCGCGCGGCAGAGCAGTTTGCGGCGCAGGGGCCCTATCATGCGCCGCTTCATGTGGTTGCCATGAGTTCAGCTGTGGCGGAGGCCTTGGGGTCTTTGCCTGTGGAAACGGTTGTTTTGGCGGAGAAAAAAGAGGCAGAGGCCATGGCAAAAGCGGTGGCGGGACTGTTAGACGCAGGGTGATGCATTGAGGCGCAAGGATTGCTCGCCTAGATTGGTGCTGCATTTGCAAAAAACGGATTCGAAAGGGTGACCTGTGGGAACCACGGATAAATCGGACAAGCCAAGCAAAGATCAGGTTGATCAACAGGATCAGACCGATACGCAAGCCGACGCAGAGGATGTGGTCGAGGACGCGGAGATTGTCGAAGAGGCTGCCCCGGATGCGGCGTCAGATGACAGCGATGTAGACGCAGTCAATGATACTGAAGACGGCGATGAGGCTGAGGGGGCGCCCTTAGAGATTGAAGAACCCACAGATGACGCGGATGCGGAAGGTGATGCAGCAGAGGCGGAAGGTTCTGAAGCGGTGGACGCTGAGGCTCCCGTTGAAGAGCCTGTTGCGGAGACCGCCGCGCCCACGCCACCCGCACAGGAGCCAGAGCGCAAAGGCGGTTTTGTGCCCATGGTGCTTGGCGGTGTGATTGCGGCGGTGATTGGATTTGGTGGTGCGGTGTATTTTGGCGACCAGCTTGGGTTGGGTGCGGATACGGATGCGGCGCTCAGTGAGATGACAGCCAAGCTTGCGGCGCAGGACGAGGCGCTTGCGGTTTTGAATGAGACGCTGGCCAAGACGGTGGATGTCTCCAACGGGGCGCAGGCGGCCTCGGGTGAGGCGGCGGCATTGGTTGCGAAGATGGAAGAAGTCTTGTCGGCCTATACCACCGAGCTGGGTTCGGTTTCGGAAGCTGTTGCGACGTTGGAAGCGCGGTTGACCGAGATTGAGAAGCGCCCGTTGAGCGAAGGGCTCAATGCGGCGGCGATCGCGGCCTATGAGCGAGAAGTGAAAGACCTCAAGGATATGGTCGCGGCGCAGAAGGCCGAGGCGGCGGAGTTGAAGGACAAGGCCGACCTGTCCGCGAAAGCGGCCTTGGCGCGTTCGTCCGTGACGCGCATTGTGGCAGCGCTGGAAAGTGGTGCACCGTATCGTGCAGCCGTGGTGGATCTGCGGTCTTCCACTGGGGAGGGCGTTGCGGCGGTGCTTGAAGATCATGCCGACAGTGGCGTGATCACTCTGGCGGCGCTGATTGAGAGTTATCCGGAGGCGGCGCGTGCCGCCTTGGCCAAAGCCCGAGAAGACAAAGTGGATGTGGGCACCGGCAACAAGCTGGGTAACTTCCTGAAGACACAGTTTGGCGCGCGCTCAGTTGAGGCGCGGGAAGGCACCGACACAGATGCGATTTTGAGTCGGGCGGAAGCGGCGTTGAAGGCGGGTGACTTGGCCGCAGCGCTGGCCGAACTGGATACACTGGCCGAGGGGCCAAAAACTGTGATGGCAGATTGGGTGGCGCAAGCGCAGACCCGCGCCGCCGCCACGCAAGCCGCCGAAGATCTGGCGCAAACCCTAAACTCCTACTGAGGGTCGTTTCATGCTCTGGTCCCTGACTAAAATTATTGCATTTGTTGCCATTGTCGCTGGGCTGACCTTTGGCTCGATCTACCTGCTGGAAAGCGAAGGCGGGGTGATGGTCACTGTGGCGGGCGTTGAATACAGCCTTGGGCCGTTCCAGACCGCTTTGGCCTTGATCGCGCTGGTGGCGGCGGTCTGGCTGTTCATCAAGGCGCTGGGCCTTTTGGTGGCGACGCTGAAGTTCCTGAATGGGGATGAAACCGCGATCAGCCGCTACTTTGACCGCAACCGCGAAAAGAAAGGCTATCAAGCGCTGGCCGATAGTGTCACTGCGCTGGCTTCCGGCGAGGGGCGCACGGCGATGGAGAAGGCGCGGTTGGCCGAGAAAAAGCTGCACAAGCCGGAGCTGACCAACTTGATTGTGGCGCAGGCGGCGGAGATGAGCGGCGACAGCAAGAAGGCGGAAGAGACCTACAAGAAGCTGCTGACAGATGAGCGCACGCGATTTGTGGGTGTTCGCGGCCTGATGAAGCAGAAGTTGGATGCGGGCAACACTGAGGTGGCTCTAAAGCTGGCGGAGACTGCCTTTGCGTTGAAGCCACGCCATGTCGAAGTGCAGGACACGCTGTTGCGTTTGCAGACAGAGAGCAAAGACTGGAAAGGCGCGCGTGGGACGCTGAATGCGAAGCTGCGCCATGGCATGTTGCCACGCGATGTGCATCGCCGCCGTGATGCGGTTTTAGCGTTGTCGGAAGCCAAAGAGTTGATTGCGGAAGATGCCAGCATTGAAACGCAGGAACAGGCGATCGAGGCCAACCGGTTGTCACCGGACCTGATCCCGGCGGCCGTGATGGCGGCAAGGGGCTATGTTGCAAAAGGCAAGCCGCGCAATGCAACCCGTCTGATCAAGAAAGCTTGGGATTCGCAGCCGCATCCGGATCTGGCGGCGGCCTTTGCCGAGATCGAACCAAAGGAAACGCCAGAGGCGCGGATCAAGCGGTTCAAAACCCTGACGAAGAACTCCACAGCTCATGCCGAGAGCAAGATGCTGATGGCGGAGCTGTATATTGCGGCGGAGGATTTCCCGGAGGCACGCCGGGCGCTGGGCGATCTGTTGGAAACGGATGCCACGCAGCGGTCGCTGACCATTATGGCGGCGATTGAGCGCGGTGAAGGCGCAAATGATGCGGTTGTGAAAGGCTATCTGGCCAAGGCGCTGAGCGCGCCACGGGGGCCGCAGTGGGTCTGTGACACTTGCCACAACATCCATGCGGAGTGGGCGCCGACCTGTGACAATTGCCATAGCTTTGACACGCTGAGCTGGACCGCGCCGCCGGAGACCGAAGGGTTGAGCGAGACCGGTGCTGCGATGTTGCCGCTGATCATCGGCGCGTTGGAGGATCATTCTGAGGCGGACACCGACGACACGAAAGAGGCTGATGTGGTCGAGGGGCAGGCGGTTGAAGACACTTCCACGGACGCGCTGAAGTCGGCCTAGGTCAAAGACCTGACAGCACATTGAGCAGCGTCACCGTTGGGTGGCGCTGTTTTGCTTTTGGGGTCAGTTGAATCGCATTGGGTCTACCGGCGAGAGGTCGATGTTGGGTGGCGTGTCGGAGATCAGGTCTGCCACCAGTCGCCCGGTTTTTGCCCCGCCGGTGAGACCCACATGTTGGTGCCCAAAGGCGGCGTAGACTCCGCTCTGACCAATTTCGCCCACCATGGGCAGGCTGTCAGGAAGAGACGGGCGGAAGCCAAGCCACTCCTCGTCATTTTCTGCGGTCATTGTTGGGAATACTTCAGTTACGCGGCGGCGCAACAGCGCTAGCGGGGCTTTGGATTTCTTCTCAGACAGATCCCCAAACTCGACAATGCCAGCACAGCGCAGGCCGTGCTGCATTGGGGTGGCGACAAATTTGGCCGAGGCGATCATCATCGGGTGGTTGGGACGAATGGAAGGCTCTTTGAAGGTGATGTGATAGCCGCGCTCGGTTTCCAGCGGCACGGTGAAGCCTAGCTTGCGCATCAAAGGCTTGGACCAGATGCCGGAAGACAGAACCGCGCGGTCGCAGTTAAACTGGCCCTGATCAGTCATCACCGCGCTGACTTGTCCGCCGGAGAGGTCAAAGTCCCGCACCTCGGCCTGCACGAAGCGCCCGCCCATGCCGTTGAATGTGTCCACCAGCGCCTGCACGTAGCTGGCGGGGTTGAGTATGTAGCCGTGGTCTTTGTTTACCGCGAGAAAGGAGGTTTGGGCGTCCAGGATGGGTTCCAACTCCTGCACAGCCGGGCCTTCTATGATGTCGGGGACAAAGCCTACACTGGCACGCAGGTCCCAGGTGTATTTGTCGGCCTCAAAGGCGGCCCGGTCTTTGTAGGCGTAGAGGTAATCCGTATCGGCAATGAAGCTTTCGGCGGCGGTGCCTTGGGCAAGGGCTTTATGCTGCTCAACGCTGTCGCCAATCAGGTCGGCGAGCACATGGGTAAAGCGGCGCGCGTCGTTGTCATTGGCAAAGCCGAGGTATTTCAGGAACCACGGGGTGAGGCGCGGTAGGTTGGCCCACTTCAGAAACAGCGGAAAATTCGGGTTCAGGAGGTAGCCGGGGGCCTTGGTTGCCAGGCCCGGTGTGGCATTGGGCACCACGGCGCAGCTTGCCAATAGGCAGGCGTTGCCAAACGACGCCCCCATGCCAGGGGTGTTTTTGTCCAAAAGGGTCACCGTGTGCCCAGCACGGCGCAGCCAAAGCGCGGTGGATGCGCCCACAATCCCGGCCCCAATCACCACAATATTTTGCGCCATGGATTACCCTCCCCAGTGTTCTCTGGACAGTGTTGCCAAGGCATAGAGCGCTTTGCAATCAGAGTTGTGAGATCAGGTCTTTGAGTTGGGCTAGTTTGATTGGCTTGGCCATATGGGCGTTCATTCCGCTGTCCAAACAGGCCTCGCGGTCCTCTGGTGCGGAGTGCGCGGTCAGGCCAACGATGTGGGTGCGGAACTCTCCTTTTGCGCCTTCCAAGCGGCGGATCTCCCGGGTGGCATCCAAACCGTTCATCACCGGCATGGACACATCCATCAAAACCAGATCCGGATGGTGGTCGCGGTAGCTTTCCACCGCCTCTTCACCGTCGCTTGCGGAGTGGTGTGTGACGCCCAGGCGGTTGAGGAAGATTTCAATCAGTTTTCGGTTTGTCTTATTGTCATCCACGATCAGGATCGTTTTGTCCGAAAGTGGTTCTGTGAGCTCGGAGGCGACGGTCTTGTTGTGGGAGCCGTTTTGCGCCTCAATGCTTGTGTCGGTATCGTCTGCAACACGGGCTTTGGCAGTTGTGGCTTCGAGCTTCGTCAAGGCGTCGAGCAGTTTGGATGTCTGAACGGGCTTGATCACCTCGCCGTGGGTGAAGGCCGCTTCTTCCCCGGCATGATGCAAGGCTTCGTTAATTGGCCGAAGTGCAATCACGCGTGTGTTGGTGCCAACTGTGGCCGTATAGAGGGCGCGCAGAAGTACTTGCCGTTCCATGCCCGGCATGCCCATTTCGGTCAAAATAACATCATAGGGCGCGCCGCTCTCATCTGCTTCCCGGATGCTATCCAAAGCTGATTTGGCGGTATCAAAGGTGGCAACTTGACTGTTCCAAGAGGACAGCACCTCGTTCATGACAAACAACGCCGTTGGCTCAGATTGCAGCACCAAGACTTTCATCTCTTTAAGGTCTGCCGTTTCAATTGGCATGGCTGGGAGAGGGGTCTCAGGGGCCCTTAAGGGCACATTGAACGTGAAGGTGGTGCCGGTTCCGACCGTGGATTTCACCCGAATACTGCCACCCATGAGGTCCACAAAGCCCTTGGCAATCGCCAATCCAAGACCTGTGCCTTGGTGTTTGCGGCTATAGGAGCCGTCAACCTGGGTAAATTGGTCAAAGACGCTGGCCAGCTTTTCCTCTGGGATACCGCACCCAGTGTCACAGACGTCCACTTGCATGACCTGTTTGCCGTCCTCTTCTTTGAGTGTGGCGTTGATCAGCACGTAGCCTTCATCTGTGAACTTCAGAGCGTTTCCCACCAGATTGATGATCACCTGTTTCAGGCGCGATTCATCCCCCAGCAGGGTTTTTGGCAATCCCGGTTCCACACGGGTGATGAGGTCCACGCCAGCTTGGCCTGCTTGGTAAGATAGCATCTGGGCGGTGCTTTCGACCAGATCGACCGGGCGGTATGGCTCATCGCGCAGGGTCATATGTCCGCTGTCGATTTTGGAGAAGTCCAAGATATCGTTGATGATATTGAGCAGGGTGGTGCCAGAGGTGTGGATCGAGTCCACAAGGCCCAGCTGATTGGCCGTGAGGTCTGTGTCAGACAACAGTTCCGTCATGCCCAGCACGCCATTCATCGGAGTGCGGATTTCGTGGCTCATCCGTGCCAGAAACTGAGATTTGGCCCTTTCAGCAGTTTTGGCCTGTTCGGCCACCACTTGGAGTTCCGCGTTTTTGGCGTTGAGATCGTCGGAGGAGATTTCCAGCTTGGTTTGCGTGTCCTCAAGCGACTTAACCCAGGCGCGCAGATTGCCCAGCATCAGGTTGAAACTGTCCGCCAGACTTTCAACTTCATCATTTGTTCGAATGACGATTGACTGGTTCAGGTTGCCTTTGGCGGCACGTTCGGTGGCGCTGTTGAGGCGGGCGAGGGGTTCGGTGAGGCGGCGCGAAATCCAAATCGACAGTAAGATGCCGGTAAGGGTGAAGAACAAACCAAACATCAGGTTGCGACGCAGCACGAGGTTGACCTCGCGGTTGGCCGCGGTGCCATCCAGATCAAAGCGGATGGTGCCGTAGTTCACATTGCCATAGACCGCTGGTACCGCCACCTGAATGCGGCCCTCCACATTGCGAATATGTGTTGTTTCGGACGCCGAAGCTTGATCAACAAGATCGTCTTCCACGCGGCCCAGAAACAGGGCGTTGCCTTCGGAGGAGCCATTGACCAGCAGGAAGCCTTCGGGGTCGATGAAGCGCAATTCCAGGATATCGGGCTGGCGCATCAGTTCCTGATAGATGATATCGAGCTCTGCTGGGCGGCCTTCGAACAAATATGGCAGGGTCACTTCTTGTATGAGGATGCCAAGCGAATCCGAGCGTTCCGAAAAACGTGTATGCACCAACTCCAACTGGGTGATCGTGTTCAGGTAGATCAGGGTCGATACAAAGGCTCCGATCATGAGACCGAAGTACAGGGTCATCCTGCGCCCCAGACCATAGGTCAGAGACTTGCGTACTTGAGAGAAGCGGCTTTTGTTCTTTAAGTCAGTGGCCATGTCTACTTCACCCCCGCATCTTCCAAATCCTGAAGGATTTGAAATATGGGTGCAAACGTGCGTTTTGGTCCCGCTGCAAATTCATCAAATCTTACGCTATTGTGAAAGCCCGCGAGAATTTCCCGCCCCTCTTCTGTTTGAGACATCCCTTTGAGAATTTCGCTCAACTCGTCCAACAAGGGCTTGGAAAGTCCGGGGCGATGCAGAAGCACACTGCGGGGCATGCGTTCAGAAGTGGCGATGATCCGAAACTCGTTAGGTCGCGCCTCCATCAGGTCAAGGAACTTGTTGTGACTTGTGGCACCGGCATCGGCGCGGCCAGAGGCAACCAAGAACATGGTGTTCTTGTCGTTATAGGTCAAAAAGTACCCTACCTCATCTCCAGTATGGTTGGCCGTGGGAGCACGAAGTTTTTTGAACGTCAGTCCGGCTTGTAGCAACATATGCGCGGGGGCAATGAAGCCGGAGGAGGAGTCATGGTCTTCCATGGCAATGCGCTTGCCTTGCAAATCCTTCAGTGTGTGGATGTCACTTTCGACGCGCGTGAATATCACAGAATAGTAATAGGCGTGCCCGTTCTTCCAGTGCCTTAAGAACGGTATGCCACCAGAGGCCTTGGCAATTTTTGCGACCACCAAGGGGCTGTCGATGAAGATATCTACTTCCTTACGGGCCATCGCGGCGGCCATCAGTTCAGTACTGGGGTGCACCACCAGACGGACTTCGGAGATGCCAATGTCCTCAAGTTCGTCTTCGAGGTATGTCAGCAAAGGCTCAAAGACACGAATTTGTCCGCGCAGGCCTTCGTTCAAAGTGCCAAGGTTCAACGTCTCTGCCGTCGCCCAAGAGGCGTTCAGCCCCATTAGGCTGGTCAGACAGTACAGTATGATCCCTTTCAACATGCGCATCCGAGAGTTTTAAGACCTCCTAAAGGCGGTATTAGGAAAGTCTAAACCATCGCTTAACGAATGCGAGGACCAGCGAGAAAACTTCGAATCTGTGAAGAATTGTACAGAAAATGTGGCAAAAATGCTTTTCGGCTCGCTCATGCCGGGCAGACAGTTGCGATATGATTCGAGCTGCATCTGCATTGCCCAAAAAGACTGCCGCGAAAACGTGTTTCGCGCCAGACATTTGCGGGATTGAGATTGCTTTCCCGCAATGCGGGAATATTCAGTTTAATGCGCGTTCTTTTCGATGTGTTTGATGGGTCGGTCTCGGTATAGAAGAGACTGAGTGTCGGCAAAAACATGCACTTTGGCGGGATCCGCTGTCAGAGCGACTTGTTTACCTTTCAAGTCGCGGTGAATGCCTTGCAACTTACCAATCACCGGCTCTGCGCCGCCTTGTGCTTCGAAGTAGAGAAGGGTCACTTCGCCCAAAGCTTCGGTGATGTTCACGTTACCGGTGTAAATTGCGTCGCCGTCGGTGGTGATCAGGTCTTCGGGGCGCACACCAATGTTGACCTGACGCCCCATGTCCTCCGGCAAGGAAGGCACGGTGGAGGTGGCCGTGCCCCCAGCATCCAGCGTTATTGTCGTGGTCTTGCCGGTGCCGGTAATCTTGCCGGGGAGGAGGTTCATGGCTGGTGAGCCGATGAATTGCGCAACAAATTCGTTTTCAGGACGTTCATAAAGCTCCAGCGGCGTACCGACTTGAGCAATGCCGCCACCTGCGAGCACCACAATGCGGGACGCGAGCGTCATGGCTTCGACCTGATCGTGGGTCACATAGACCATGGTGCTGTCAGGCATGCTTTCTTTGAGCTGGGCAATCTCGATGCGCGTGGCGACACGCAGGGCGGCGTCGAGGTTGGAGAGCGGTTCGTCAAACAGATAGACCTTGGGGTCGCGCACAATGGAGCGCCCGATGGCCACACGTTGGCGCTGACCACCTGAGAGCTCTTTGGGCAGGCGATCCAGAAGGTTGTGCAGTTGGAGTGTTTTGGCGGCTTTCTCGACGCGCTCGTCGATTTCTGATGCGCTCATTTTGGCAATCTTGAGGGCAAAAGACATGTTTTCGCGCACAGTGAGGTGCGGATAAAGCGCGTAGGATTGGAACACCATGGCGATGCCGCGTTCGCTGGGCGGCACATCGTTGACCAATGTGCCGTCAATTTCCAGCGTGCCGGAGGTGATGTGCTCCAAGCCCGCAATCATGCGCAGCAGGGTGGATTTGCCACAGCCGGAGGGGCCAACAAACACCACCAGCTCGCCTCTTTCGATCTCCAGATCGATGTTGGCGAGGACATTCACCTTGCCGTAGGACTTTGCGACGTTTTTGAGGATGAGATCAGCCATTGCCTTTTTCTCCGGAATTTGCGCCTTGGGTCACAGCGAAGGCGGCTTGCCAGGGCGGCAGTGTGACCTTGGCGCCGTCGCGGCCGATGGTGAAGGGGGCCTTTGGATCCATCGTCCAAGCGGCTGCTGGAAGATCGAAGGATTGCTCTTCGTCCGAAAGGTTGAAGGCGCAGAGGATGGACTGACCGTTGTGTTCGCGCACAAAGCGGATGTGGGTGTCATCTGCGTGCAGCAGTTCAAAACGGCCTTTCAGAAGCGGGAGCTGTTCTTTGCGGAAGGCAATCAAGCGGCGGTAGAAGTTCAGCATGGAGCCGGGGGTGTCTTCCTGCGCCTCTACCGATTTTGCAAGGTGATCGGCGCTGACCGGCAACCAAGGCTTGCCGTCCGAAAAGCCGCCGTTTTGGTTGTCCGATTTCCAAACCATCGGGGTCCGACACCCGTCACGACCTTTGAATTTGGGCCAGAAACGAATGCCATAAGGGTCCTGCAAGTCTTCGAAGGCCACATCGGCTTCTGGCAATCCAAGTTCCTCGCCCTGATAGATGCAGACGGAGCCGCGCAGGGACATCAGAAGGGCGGCATAGGTGCGCTGGGCGGAGTCAGACAGGTTCCAGCGGGAGCCGTGGCGTTCCACGTCATGGTTGGAATAGGCCCAGCAGCCCCAGCTGTCGCTGCCAAAACTCTCTGCTGTCTGCATAATCTCCGCCACGCGCGTGCCGGTTGGGTGTGCTTGACAGAGCAGGGCAAAGTCGTAGGCCATGTGCAGCTTGTCGCCGCCACCGGTGTAGATCGCCTGAATTTCGCTGCCACGCTGGCTGTCACCCACTTCGCCCACGGTGGTGATGGCGTCATATTCGTTTAGCAGGCTGCGCAGATCTTGCAGGAAGCCGAGGTTTTCCGGCTGGTTCTTGTCGTAGAGATGTTCCTGATGGTTGTAGGGGTTCACGGCGGGCGCGATGTTGTCGTTGCGCTCTTCCACCGGCAGGGCGGGATTGTCGCGCAGTTGGGCGTCACAATAGTAAAAGTTCACCGTGTCCAGGCGGAAGCCGTCGACGCCGCGGTCCAGCCAGAAGCGGGCCACATCGAGCAGCTCCTGACGCACTTCGGCATTGTGGAAGTTCAGGTCCGGCTGTTCGGCGAGGAAATTGTGCAGGTAGTACTGCTGGCGGGAGGTGTCCCATTGCCACGCTGGACCACCAAAGATGGACAGCCAGTTGTTGGGAGGCGTACCGTCCAGTTTCGGGTCTGCCCAGACAAACCAATCCGCTTTGGCGTTGGTGCGGTCCGCGCGGCTTTCGATGAACCACGGGTGTTGGTCTGAGGTGTGGGACAGAACCAGATCTATGATGATTTTGATGCCGAGGTCATGCGCTTTGGCAATCAACTCGTCAAAGTCCGCCAATGTACCAAACATCGGATCGACATCGCGGTAATCGGATACGTCGTAGCCGAAATCCAACATCGGGGATGTGAAGAACGGTGACAGCCAGATGGCGTCCACGCCAAGGGAGGCCACGTGTGGCAGGCGCTGGATGATGCCGGCAAGGTCGCCGATGCCGTCGCCAGTGCTGTCTTGATAGGAGCGCGGGTAGATCTGATAGATCACCGCACCACGCCACCAATCGGGGTCTGTGATGAGTGCGGAATCATGGGTCATGGTCGGGTCCTGATAAGTCATGGTTGTGTCCGGTATTCCGGCCCACTTGGGCCTGGTTAGTGTCTGTTATTACTTGACGGAGCCAGCCAGAAGGCCGCGCACCAGGTAGCGTTGCATCGCAAAGAACACGAGCAGCGGGACCGAGATGGAAACGAAGGCGGCTGTCGCAAGGATCTCCCAATTGCCGCCGCGGGTGCCGAGTAGTTCGACAATCTGGTTGGTCATCACTGTGGTGTTGCCTGTGCTGTCGATCAGGAACACCTTGGCGACCAGTAGGTCGTTCCAGGTCCAGAGGAACTGGAAGATCGCAAAGGAGGCCAGTGCTGGGAAGGACAGCGGCAAGATGATCTTTGTGAAAATTTGGAAATCGGTGGCGCCGTCCACCTTGGCGTTTTCGATGATGTCGCGGGGCAGGCCGGACATGTAGTTGCGCAATAAGTAGATCGCGAGCGGCAAGCCAAAGCCTGTGTGGGCCAACCAGACGCCGAGGTAGCCTTTGCCAATGCCGATGTTGAGGTGCAGTTTCAACAGTGGGATCAGTGCGAGTTGAAGTGGCACAACCAATAGGCCGACCACGGCCGCAATCAGCAAGGCTCGGCCGGGGAATTCCATCCATGCCAGCGCGTAGGCGGCGAAGGCGGCAATCACAATTGGGATGATTGTGGCTGGAATAGTGACTGTGAGCGTGTTGAGAAACGCCTTGGTCATGCTGTCGTTGCTGTTGCCGGAAAAGAGCACTTGGTCATAGTTCGCCAAGGTGAACTCTGGCGGCAGGGTGGCGGTGATGAATACGCGCTGCCCGCGTTTCTTCAACTCTTTGGTGGAGGTGAAGCGGTAGTTGCCCGCCGCATCCATGGTGAAGGTCTTGGTGTCTTTAGTGAAGCTGGCGACCTCGCCCACGGCGTAGGCATCGACGGCTTTGGAGGACACACCGAAGCGGGTGATTTCCGTTCCTGGCTCAGGCCCTTCCTCTGCCTCTTCCAGCAGATTGCCTTCGACCACCCAAAGGTCGCCCTCTTGCTTGGCCGCCTCTGCACCGCCGGTGCGCATCTGCACAACTTGCTCAGAAGGAAACAGCGCTTTCCACCAGCCTGAGGCGGCGATTTGATCCGCGGTGCGGAAGGAAGACACGAGAAGGCCCGCGGTGGGGAACAGCCAAAGTGCGACCAGCACCACGACGGAGAGGTTCACCGCCCAGGAAAGACCGGATTTGCGTCCTGCGATATTGTCCATGATCTCTCTCCTCAGCGCATTTCTTTGCGGGCCTGCACCACGTTCCAGATCAGAATCGGGGAGACGAGCAGCATGATGATGATGGCGCTGGCGGAGCCGACGCCCCAGTCATTGGCGCGGAACAGTTTGTCGTACATGTAGTTGGCCAGAACCTGGGTTTCCCATTGGCCGTTGGTCATCGCGAAGACGATGTCAAAGACCTTGAGGACAACCAGCGTGATGGTGGTCCAGACCACCACAATGGTGGGCATGATTTGCGGCACTTTGATCTTGAAGAAGATCTGGAACGGGTTGGCGCCGTCGACAATTGCGGCCTCAACGGTTTCCTCCGGGATGCCACGCAGGGCGGCGGAGAGGATCACCATGGCAAAGCCGGTTTGAATCCAGATCAACACAACCATCAGGAAGAAGTTGTTGTAGAACGGAAGGGTCAGCCAAGTTTGTGGCTGGCCGTAGGGGAAGTCCATACCGATGATGTCTACGATATTACGAAGGGCGATCAGGGCTATATAGAGACTGATCAGACCGGACATGGCGCGGAGTGCTTTTAGGACGATATTGTCTTTGCCATTCAGCACAGGACGGAGCAGAAGCCAGCCGACGTAAGCCACAACGGCTGCAAAAGCGGCGAGGATCAGGACTGGGGCGACCTTCAGGAACAGGATTGAGCCAAAGCCGCCGTCAAACTGCATCCAAACGGCGTTGAGGATACCGATTTGTTCATTGCCAGCTGGGCGTGCGTCGTAGACCAGTTTGAAGATCACTGAAGCGCCGACAAAGGAAATGGCCATGGGCATGAAGATCAGCGATTTGGCGATAGATCCCCATTTGATGCGGTCGGTCAGCTGAGCCGCCAACAAGCCAAAGGCGGTGGAGGCGGCCGGGACAACAATCAGCCAAAGCATGTTGTTGCGCATGGCTTCCCAGAACTTGGGTTCGGCAAACATCTGTTGGTAGTTGGCAAGGCCGACAAATGCGTCGTCTTGGGTGCGGTCGGTCAGGGACAGGCGCAGGGTCTCAAACACTGGGTAGCCGAGATAGAGGCCAAGGGCGACAATCGCGGGGCCAAGGAAGAGCCAGGGCCGAACCATATTGGCACGGTTGATGTTGCGCCCTGCGTTTGGGCCGCGTGCTGGAAACAGTATTTTGTCTAGAAATAGGTTGGAGAGGTAGAAATACCCGAGGCATCCGCCAACTCCGACGACGATGGTCACAAGACCCAGCAATGCTGGTGACATGACACGCTCCCCCCGAGGTTTTGGTGGGTTCCCCCGCGCGGTGGTGTGCGCGAGGGAACAGTTTGTTACGTGAGTGAAGGGTTACTTCAGCGCGTCCCAGCTATCCTGGATTTCCTGCGCCACGGTCGCGGCGTCTTTGCCGCTGGTGAAGTCGACCATGCCGGTCCAGAAAGAGCCTGCGCCCACACCGCCTGGCATCAGGTCGGAACCGTCAAAGCGGAAGGTGGTTGCGTTCACCAGAATGTCCGCCTGACCACGCAGCGCGTCGTTCAGGTAGGTTTCCGGGTTCACACCTTTGTGTGGGGTCAGGAAGCCGGACTGTGCCGCGAAGACTTCGTGCGCCACTGGCAGTTGGAAGAATTCCATCAGCGCGGATGTGGCATCAGATGGATCGGTGATCGCCATCAGAGTGCCGCCGCCCAGAACTGGGTTGCCGAGGTCTTTGCCCTCATAAGATGGGAAGTAGAAGAAATCTACGTCTTCACCAAACTCGATACCTTCCGGGAAAAAGGCCGGTACGAAGGAGGCCTGGCGGTGCATGTAGCACTCCAGCGGGGAGTTAAACATGCCTTTTGGGCTGTCGCGGAAGTCTGTGGTGGCCACAGCACCGGCGCCGCCGGACACTTTGGCGTCATCGCCAACAAACCAACCGAACTCTTCGATCGCTGCCACAACGCGCTCGTCGTTAAAGGCGATTTTGTTGGTGGTCCAATCGTCATAGACCTCCGCTGGCTGGGTACGCAGCATGATGTCTTCGACCCAGTCGGTCGCTGGCCAACCGGTGGCCGCACCGGATCCCAGACCGACACACCACGGGGTTTCACCGTCTGCCACGATCTGCTCGGTCAGGGCGCGCAGCTCTTCCATGGACTCTGGCACTTCGTAGCCCGCGTCTTCGAAGTTTTCAGGCACGTACCAGACAAGGGACTTCACGTTGACGTTGTAGAAGAAGCCATAGTGCTGATCGGCGCCCATTTTGTCGGGGTAGGTGCCCAGATCAACCCAGCTTTGACCGGCGCCGTAGTTGTCCACTGTCCAAGGGCCCATGGATGCAGGCAGCGGGTGCAGCAGGCCGCGAGCCGCCAGATCGGAAGCGAGGCCTGGCTGTGGGAACACGGCGATGTTTGGGGCAGCGCCCGCTTCAGCGTCGATCACGATCTGCTGCTCAAAGCTGTCGGAGCCGGTGTAGACCGCTTCGGCGCCTGTGGCGTGGGTGAAGTACGCGAGAACTGAGCGGAAAACGTCATCTTCGGGCTGCAACCAGGGGCCTGCCACGGTCACGGTTTGGCCGGACAGGTCTGGGGCGTTTTCAGCCCAGGCGTTGTAGCTGTCCCAGCTGAACGCGCCTTCGCCGGGCGTAAATTTCAAATGGCCGTCGGCCATAGCTGTGCCGGCGGTCAGCGCCAGAACGGCTGCGCCTGCATAGAAAGTCGGTTTCATGAGAAGTCCTCCCAGTTTTCATGAACTGGAAACCAATTTACCAAAGCGCTTTGAAAAATGCAACGGCGAAGAAAATCGGCTGCTTGTCACCTCGATCCATATGATTTATTAGGAAAAATGGGAGGGGCACTGTGCGGGGCGTGCAAAAAATCAAAGAATAGCACGACTCACAAATCAAAGCGCTTTGAAGAATGAATACGAAGTCAATGAACCTAAAAGAGCTTTCGGATTTGCTGGGATTGTCCCAGACAACAGTGAGTCGCGCGCTCAACGGTTATCCGGAAGTGCGCGAATCAACGCGGCAAAAAGTGATGGAAGCAGCTCGGGCGCATAATTACGCGCCAAACACACGAGCCAAAACGCTTGCGACCGGGAAGGCCATGACCATCGGTCACGTTTTACCGGTGTCCAAGAAGCATGAGATGGTGAACCCGATCTTTGCGGATTTCATTGCTGGTGCCGGGGAGATCTACTCAGACAATGGTTTTGACCTGTTGTTGTCGGTGGTGGATGACGACTCCGAGGAGGCGAGCTATCGCAAGCTGGTGTCGCGCGGCGCAGTGGATGGGATCATCGTGCACGGACCCAAAGTGAACGACAGCCGGATTGCGCTGTTGCGGGAATTGGGTGTGCCATTTGTGGTGCATGGTCGTTCCACCGAGATCGACGCGGACTACAGCTGGGTGGACGTGAACAACACCCGCGCGTTTCAGCGGGTGACAGAGTTTCTTTTAGACCTGGGACACCGGCGAATTGCGTTGTTGAATGGTCTGGCGGACATGGATTTTGCCACCCGCCGTGGCGCGGGTTACCTCGCGGCGTTGGAGGCGCGTTGCGTCGATGTGGACCCCACCCTGATGTTTCACGATGAGATGACAGAAAACTTTGGGTTCGAAACGGCCCGGTCTTTGCTGGCGCAGGACAATGCGCCAACCGCATTTGTGGTGTCTTCCATCATTCCCGCCATTGGTGTGCGGCGTGCGATTTCCGATGCCGGGTTGGAGATGGGCAAGGATGTCTCTGTGGTGATCCATGACGACGCGCTGAGTTACTTTAGCAATGACGGAGACGAGCCGGCGTTCACTGCGGTGCGGTCGTCAGTGCGGCAGGCTGGGCGACACGTTGCCCAAGCGTTGATTGATAAGATCGCAACTCCGGGTGCGCCGGTGCATCAGGAAATGCTGGAAGCGGTGCTAACCGTGGGGCGGTCAACCGGGCAGGCGCCTGCGTTGCGGCAAGCGCTGGAACAAGAAAAGTAGAGACCAATGCAGCACAAGCGCTCCGATTTTCCCGAAGGTTTTCAGTTTGGCGTGGCCACGTCGAGCTATCAGATTGAGGGGCATCAGTTTGGCGGTGCGGGGCGCACGCACTGGGATGATTTTGCCGCAACGCCTGGCAATGTGGTGCGCGCGGAAAACGGCGCTCTGGGCTGTGATCATTATAACCGGCTTGAGGAAGATCTTGATCTGATTGCGGGTCTGGGCGTGGACGCCTATCGATTTTCCACCAGCTGGGCGCGGGTGCTGCCGGAAGGGCGTGGAGCGGTCAATGAGGCTGGTCTCGATTTTTATGACCGGCTGATTGATGGGCTGCTGGAGCGTGGGATCAAACCGGCGGCGACGCTGTATCATTGGGAAATGCCTTCTGCGCTGACCGATCTGGGGGGCTGGCGCAACCGTGATGTGGCGCAGTGGTTTGGTGATTTTACAGAAGTGGTGATGGGGCGGATCGGAGACCGGGTGTGGTCTGTCGCGCCGATCAACGAGCCCTGGTGTGTGGGGTGGTTAAGCCATTTCGTGGGGGCCCATGCTCCGGGTCTGCGTGACATTCGTGCCACCGCGCGGGCAATGCATCATATCATGCTGGCACATGGCACGGCGATTGAGACCATGCGCGCTTTGGGGATGAGCAACCTGGGGGCTGTGTGTAACTTTGAATGGGCGACACCGGCGAGCGACAGCCCCGAAGATCTGGCGGCGGCGGCGCGGTATGACGCGATTTACAACCGCTTCTTTCTGGGTGGTATTTTCAAAGGGGAATATCCCGCACAGGTCATGGAAGGGCTGGAGCCACACATGCCTGCTGGTTGGCAGGATGATTTCAAAGTGATCAGCGCACCGGTGGATTGGAGTGGGTTGAATTACTACACCCGCACGATTGTGCATGATGATCCAAGCGCCCCCTGGCCGCACTACCGCCAGAGTGTTGGTGATCTGCCTAAGACCTCAATGGGGTGGGAAATTTATCCAGATGCGTTACGGGCGTTTTTGGTGCGCATGGCGCGGGAATACACCGGCACGCTGCCGATTTATGTGACCGAGAATGGCATGTCGGCGCCGGATGAAATCGCATCGGGCGCGGTGGCCGACCCGCATCGCATTTCCTATCTCAACAGCCATCTTGCGGCGGCGAAAGATGCGATTGATGCGGGTGTGCCTTTGGCAGGCTACTACGTGTGGTCCTTGATGGACAATTACGAGTGGGCGCTGGGCTACGAGAAACGCTTTGGCCTGATCCACGTGGATTTTGACACGTTTGAGCGTACACCAAAGCAGTCGTATCACGCCTTGGCAGAGGCCTTGCGTCGCTGATCAGCTGGCGAGATTGTCCAGTGTATTATGGAAGGCCAGCACGGTGTCGCGGTCGGTGATTTTTTGCGTTTTGGCAAAGCCGAAGTGATGCAGGTGCTCTGCCACGGGAATGGTGGTGCTGCAGGAGGCGTGGAACGATGTGATGCCGGTATTTTGGGCCAGTTCGGCAAGATTTGAGACGGAAACACCGCTGCCCACCATGATCTCGATCCGGCCTTTGGCCACCTTTTGCATGGCGCGGAGAGTGGCCTGACCATCCACAGCGCGGGGCGCGCCGCCGGAAGTCAGGATGCGGTGAATTCCGAGATCAATGGCCTGTTCCATGGCAGCCAGTGGGGCCGGTAATAGGTCGATCACGCGATGCAGGGTCACTTCCAGCCCTTCTGCCGCGGATACTAGGTCGCGCAGGGCGGTAAGGTCCAATTGATCGCCTTTGGACGCGCCAATCACAACGCCTGCCAACCCTGCTTTTTGAACGGCTTCGATAGAGGCGCGCATGGCTTTCTGATCAGTTTGGTCGTAGCAGAAGTCCCCGGCGCGCGGCCGGATCATAACATGCGAGGCAATGGCGCTGTCCTGAGCGGCGGCAATCAGGCCGGGGCAAGGGGTTAACCCGCCCACGTCCAGGGCGCTGCAAAGCTCGATCCGATCCACCACTCCTTCGCAAGCGGCATAGCCCGCGGCGGTGTCGATGCAGACCTCAAAGGTGAGGTTATTGCGCGACATTGGCGGCCTTCATCGACAGAACCGCATCTGCCAACGTGCTGTCGACAGCGTGGTCTGCATCCAGCAACAACATATCGGCAGCCCTGCGACCTTTCAATGCGCCAAACTGAGGAAGTCCCATGCAGGCTGCCGGGGTTGATGTGGCCATACGCAGCGCGACCTCTTCAGACAGGCCCACCTTGTGGATCAGGCGTTGTACACCTTCGGCTTGCGTCACATGGGCCCCGGCAAGGCTGCCTTCCTTGTTGATCAGGCGACCGTTTTTCAGCACCACCTCGTGACCATAGAGGTTAAAGTGATCCGGTCCCCCAACAGTGGCCATGGAATCAGACACAAGGATCATGCGATCCGCCTGCGGGCGCCCACGGACGGCCAGACCAACCATGCTGTCGGCGACATGGTGCCCGTCACAGATTATGCCGGAGTAGATCGTCGAGTTGATCACCGCGCCGACAACACCCGGCGCACGGCTGGTCATTGGAGACATCGCGTTGAACAGGTGGGTGGCACAGGTTGCACCCGCCTCAATGGCTTCGTTGACCTGCTCGGCGGTTGCGTTGCTGTGCCCGATGGACACCACCGCGCCGGTCTCTGCCAGTTTGGAGATGGTCTTTAGCGGGGTGACTTCGGGGGCAAGCGTGATCATCACCGGAATGTGGATGTCGCGCAGGTGAGTCACCACCGCCATGGTGCGCTCGTCAAAGGGACGCACATGGGTGGCGGCATGGGTGCCGCGCCGTTCGCGCGAGATGTGCGGACCTTCGATGTGCAGACCAAGAATGCCGTGCAGACCTTGCGCCGCAATCGCAGCGTTCGCGGCGTTTTCCAGCACGTCGGGAGCATCGGTGATGACGGTTGGCAGGAGTGCCACGGTGCCAAATCGGCGATGCGCATCGGCGATTGTGGCGATGCCCTCGCGGGTTGGGGTTTCGTTGAGAAACACTCCGCCCCCGCCGTTGACCTGAAGATCCACATAACCAGGGGTCAGCAGGCCTTTTACCTTCACGGCCTCCGCAGGGGCCGGGCCAATCTCCGCGACCAGACCGTCTTTGACGCGTACAGCAACGCCAGATTGAATGCTGTGACCGTCAAACAGGCGGTCCGGGGCGATCCAATGTTCGGTCATGAGGATACCTCAAAAAAGTAGGGGTCCAGTGCCAGTTCGATTTGCGCATCAATCAGGCGTTGGGCGTGAGAACCAGACAGCTGTTCGGCACGTTCCAGTGTGGAGGTGCCAAAGGCGGCCCGAACGTGGGCTTCTGACAAAGTGTCAGGCGTGTCTGAGAGGAGCTGTTGCACCGCGGCTTGCGCCTTGGGCTGTGGCCAGTAGTACCGGATGCGGTCCGCGAGACCGAAGTGGCGCTGGCGACGCACGCAATTTGTGTCGCCGTGATAATGCCCTTGCCAGTACTTTGGATCACTCAACATCAACTCTTCCATCGTGGCGCGCAGTACACCAGACGGTTGGCGCAGCGCATCCAGCGCATAGACGGCCTGTCGATAGGCGAAGGTCAGCGCTGGGCCCACCTTTTGGAAGGCAAAGCCCAGTTCCGCAAGGCGCACATAGGTGAGCGGGCGCTGATAGTCGGTGGAGTGTGCTTCCAGGCATACAGTTGGGTGATCTGCGATGGCCGCGAGGAAACCGGGATCGCGATTGAGTGGCAGGTGATGCACGTCCGTGGGGCCAAACTCGACACCGGGTTGTACTACGAGACCGCCGATGGAGGATGCCAGGTCACCAAATGTGTCGATGTGGGCCTTCAACGTGGCGGCAGCGTCTTGCGCGTTGGTTGGGGGGATGTCGCCGTCTTCATCGGCGCGGGCACCGCCGGGCGGAGGCACCTCGGTACCCACCACAAACAGCAGGTCGTCGCTTTCCTCAGAGCAAACGCGGGCAAGGTCCGCAGAACGCTCGGCGGTTTGATCGTCGGTCAGTTGCGCGGCTTCGCCGGCGCAGCCTTCGGAACAATCGAGATGTATCTTGCCAAAGCCGGCTTTCACATAGTCACGAACCAGAACGCGGGCTTTTTCCATAGCCGCGTCAGCGGGCATGGCACGCCAGGCTTGCGGGCCAAGGTGGTCGCCGCCAAAAATGATGCGCTCTCGGGCGACGTTTGCGCGGTCGGCAATGCCATTCACGAAACGGATAAAACCTTCGGGCGTGATACCTGTGTAGCCGCCGTCTTGATTGACTTGGTTGGAAGTGGATTCGATCACGATCTGACGGTCCAGCCGTTCTGCCAACAACAGAGAGGCGCGCAGGACATCGGGATGGGCGGAGCAGACAGAGGGGATTGCAGCCGCTGTACCGGAGCGGTTCTTGTGAATGATGGAGCGCAGGGCGTGTGTCATGTGTTGGCCTCCTGCCAAGCGGCATAGGCGGCCCCACGGGCGCCGCTGCTGTCACCGCCCTGCGCCAGTGTCAGGCGGGCGGTGGAGAAATCCCCGATTTGGGCTTTTTGCGCGGCTACGGACAGGTCCTGGATCACGCCGTCGATTTGGCTGAGACCGCCGCCAAGGACAATCACATCCGGATCGGCGGTGAGGGTTAGGCTGTGGATCATTTCTGCCGTCAAGGTGCACCATACATCCCAGACCTCTGACATGTCTTCGTGGCGGCGGGCTGCGATCTCTGGCGGCGAGATTTCCTGGCCCGTCAGCGTTTCCGCCAAAGCGGCCAGCCCGGGGCCTGCGACATAGGTCTCGATGCAGCCCAAACGGCTACAGCCGCAGCGGCGGATGGGCAGATTGTGACGGGACACGATATGCGCCGGCGCAGAGGTGTGGCCAAACTCACCACCGGTCAGGGTTGGGCCTTGCAACAGAGACTGATTCACCACAATTCCGCCGCCAATGCCGGTGCCGAGGATCAGAGACATCACAATGTTCTGACCTTTGCCTGCGCCAAACACCGCTTCAGACAGCGCCATGGCGCGGCAGTCGTTCACATAGGTTATCGGGCGTCCAGCAGCATGGCAGATGTCTGCCGGGAAAGGTTTGTCGGTGGCCGGTAGATTGGCGGTCAGGGCCAAGCCGGTTTGCGGATTGATCAGCCCCGCCGCGCCAATGCCAACCGGGAGCTTTTCGCCAGACTCGGCTTCGGCCCAAGCCACTTGATTTGCGACAGTTTGCACGAGTGCGTCATAGTTTTTTGGCGTTGGCTCGCGGTGGCGGGCCACCTCGTTCCACTCTGCATCAAACAGGCGGACCTCACATTTGGTGCCGCCAAGATCGATCCCTGCAACGGTCATCAGCCCACTCCGTGCAGTTTTACACCGGAGACCACACGCGACAGTGTGCCTTGGCCGGTGAAGGGGTCATCTACATTGAGGCCCAGATCTGCGGCCCATTTCACGCCGTCGACTTGTGCGGAGGCAATGCACAGCGGTGCCGCCCAGGCGGTGCCAAAAGGCATGTCGATGGCGATGTCGCCTGCGGGGCCAATGTTGGTCACACGCGCGTCCGGGAACTGTGCGCGCAGTTCAGTCACCAAGTCGGTGTCATAGGCGTTTGTGGGTGCCTGCGGGCTGCAGAACACGGTGATCGCGGTCACGTCGCGCACAAAGGATTTTGGGCCGTGGCGAAAGCCTAACGAGCTGTCCCAGAGCGCAGGGGTTTGACCTGCGGTGAGCTCCATGACTTTCAGAGCGGCCTCGCGGGCGGCAAAGGCCAGCGGGCCCGAGCCCACATAGACTGCGCGGTCGGGGCGTGGGGTGCCAAACTGTGGCAACAGGTCTTCGAGCTGATCCGCCAGCGTTTTGAAGCGGGCAGGGACGTCGCAAGGCGCGTCAAACAGCGCCAGTGCCGTCAGCAGCATCGTGGAAAAGCTGCTGGTCATCGCAAAACCCTTGTCATGGGTGACCTCAGGCAGGTTGATGACTTTGAGCGGACCGGGTGACGTGCGGGTGGCCAAAGCGCCGTCTGGGTTGCAGGTGATGTGCAGCCGTGGGGCGTCTGGAGCCAATGCGTCAAGCGCATCAAGCGTGCCGAGGCTTTCGGTGGAATTGCCGGAACGGCCAAAGCTGACCACCAGCGGTCGGTTGCCATTCAGAAAGGCGCGCGGGTTGGCGACCAAATCGGTGGATGGCACGGAGCGGGTGTCTGGCACCGCAGCGGCGATGATGTCGCCGATATAGGCGCTTGTTCCGGCGCCGCAGAACCAAACTTCGTCGGCGTTTTGGTCGGCGATCCAGCTGCGCAGTCCGTCAACATCGAGCGCTTCGCCCCAAGCCCGCCAAACGGCGGGTTGCTGGTGAATTTCGCGCCATGTGGCCCAGGTATTCAAAGTCGTGGTCATGTTGTCTGGGTCACTTTCGCCAGAGTTTCCGGGGTGTCCGGGTTCAAGCCCATTGCGAGTGCGGTTTCAAGGATGACCGGGTAGATCAGCGCCAGCAGGTAGGCGGCCGCGGCGGCGGGCTTGATCTCGGTCTCAATCAGGTCAGTCACACGAATGCGATGCACGTCACAGCCAACATCGGTGAAACGCGCTTCTGCCTGATCGAGGCTGTCCTGAATGTCGGCTTGGCCGGTGTCGAGGATCAGCACCATCATCGGGTTGGTGGCCAGTTGCAGCGGACCGTGCAGCACCTCGGAAGCGGAATAGGCTTCGGCATGCAGGGCGCAGCATTCCTTGAGCTTTAGGGCAACTTCGTGTGCGGCCCCAAAACCGGTGTCTCGGCCAATCACGTAGAAGTGGCGGGCACGCAGGAAAGCGGCGCGCAGGGCGGCGGCATCTGGTAGCGCAGAGGGTGCGGCAGCGATGGCATCTGCAGAGGGTTTTGCGTCATATGTAGACTCTAAACCAGCCAAAAGCGCCATGCCTGCAGCCACGGAGCCAACCACGGTTTTGGTGGCCGGAACGGCGTTTTCCGGGCCCGCGCCAATCGCAATGGTGGCATCAGCAGCGGCTTCTACCGGGCTGTCAGGGATGTTGGTCAGCGCGAGAACTTTGGCCCCACGGGAGGCCGCGCCTTTGGCGCTGCGCACGAGGTCTTCGGAGGCGCCGGATTGGCTCACCACCAGAGCGGCGGCGTTATCCATGGACACGCCTTTGCCAATGGAGAAGATTGACGGCGGCAGCGATGTCATCGGAACACCAAGTTCGCGCATGAATTCGTAAGACAGGATGTTGGCGGCCGCGTCAGAAGAGCCGCGTGCAATGGTGTAGATCGCCTGCACCGCGTCCAGTTTTGGCAGCGAGACATCCTGCGTTGCGGTTTTGGCAAAGACATCGATGGCCTCTGCGCTTTCTTTGGCCATCAGTGCGCCGGGGACTGGGCTGTTCATTGTCATTCTCGCAATCCAAACTTGTCGAATTCGGCCCAGATCGGGGCCATGTTGATCATTTTTCCGTCGATGCGCGCCTCATCGAGCGCCATCGCTACGAGACCTGCCTCTAGCGCGTCCACGACGCCAACCGGGAGGGTGTCCGTCTCGCCTTTCAGGAAGGCCACGATGTCATCTACCATCATGTGGTCCGCGCCGTAGTGGGCGGAGGCCCGGGCGCTGTCCATCTGGGTGTAGTCGTGGTCGGCAATTACGGAACCATCGCGCGCGGTGGCCTTCAGATAGCCGCGCACAAAGTCACCTTCGGCCATGCCCAGAGCGCCCATCACACAGAACCGGCGGTGTTCATCCGGCACGTTCAGGTTGGTGTGGAACGACAGGGAGGCGCCGCTCTCGTACTGCAAGATCGCTGTCTGGTAATCGATGATGTCGCCGTCCGAGTGGAACGGATCATCAATGCTCTGCCAGACGCTTTTCTTGCGGTGCATGATTTCGTTTTCGGTGTTTGAGGCGGGCGCAAACGCCGGAACAAATGATTTGCGCCCGCCGAAGCTCGCAACCTGGGAAGGACGCGAGTTTGTCACCATGTTGTAAATGTCGATGTCGTGGCAGCATTTCTCGAGCATGAAGCCACCGGACCACCGCACCATGCGACGCCAATCGCGCATAAAGAAGGCACCATGGAGTGGGGCGATGTGCTCGTTGGCTTCCAGCGAAGTGATGGGGCCAAGCTGATCCAGCACGCGGCGCAGGTCGACCATATGCTGCGAATAGCGCAACACCAGACCCACCATGACACTGTCTGTGCCGTGTTCGGCCAACAGTGCAGCCAGTTCCATGGTCTCCTCTTTCGTGGTGACCACAGGTTTTTCGGTAAAGATGCGCACGCCAGCGGCCAGGCCGATCTTGATGTGCTCGAGATGGAAGCTGTTGGGTGAGCCGACGAAGAAGAGGTCTGGCGCAGTTTCCGCCAGCATGGTCTCTATTGAGTCGTATTGCGGCACCTCGGTGCCAATCATCTCAAGATGCGTGGGTTGCGGGTCATAGAACCCGACAAATTCCACCTCCGGCATGGCCTCCTTAAGGATGGAGAGCACATGCCCGGCCCGAAGACCTATGCCTGCTGTGACAACGCGCATGGGAGATCCTTATGCCACCAGAGCTGGCGCGGATTTGCGGCGCAGCACTTGACCGTTGGATTGGAATACGTGGCAGTCTTCCGGGGCCACGGAGAGGCGCATGTTTTTGCCCTGCTGAATGGGGGCATCGCCAGACAGGGACGCGCAGAAACGGGTGCCGTTGCCGATGGTGCCGTAGGTGATCGAAACGCCGCCCAGACGTTCCAGAACGTCAACAGTGATGTCGAGGCCATCCTCTGCAAGCGTGACGTGCTCTGGTCGGATGCCGACCTCTACGGAGTCGCCTTTGGAAACGCCGGCGGTGTCTACAGGCAGGGACATGCGGTGGCCGCCTTCCAATTCCACGGTCAGAGCGCCTGTGGTTTCCAGAACGGTGGCGGGCACGAAATTCATGTTTGGCTGACCGATAAAGCCCGCGACAAACTTGGTGGCCGGGTGGTGATACAGTTCCATCGGCGTGCCGAACTGCTCCACTTGGCCGCCGTTCAGAACCACAATACGGTCTGCCATGGTCATGGCTTCGACCTGATCGTGGGTCACATAGACCATGGTGGCGTCGAGTTGATTGTGCAGCTGGCTCAGTTCGACGCGCATGTCGCCACGCAGGGCCGCGTCAAGGTTGGAAAGTGGTTCGTCAAACAAGAAGACCTTCGGATTGCGCACAATCGAGCGGCCGATGGCCACACGCTGGCGTTGACCACCAGAAAGCTGGCCTGGTTTCAGGTCGAGTTTTTCTGTGAGTTGAAGAATGCCGGCGGCGCGTTTCACCCGCTCGTCCATTTCTTCTTTGGCCATCTTCTGCACGCGCAGTGGGAAGGCGATGTTTTCATAAACGCTCAGGTGTGGGTAGAGCGCATAAGACTGGAACACCATGGAAATACCGCGATCCACCGGGGCTGCGTCGCTGACGTCTTCGCCACCGATCACAATCGATCCGGAGGTGGCTTCTTCAAGGCCTGCAATGATGCGCAGCAGGGTGGATTTGCCGCAGCCAGAGGGGCCTACGAAGACCACAAATTCTTTGTCTTCGATTGCCAGGCTGATGTCGTGCAACACCTTGGCCGAACCGAAGGACTTGTTGATAGCATTCAGGTTGAGCGTCGCCATGGGTCTGTCCGTATGTCTGAGAAGTTTCGTTAGAGGTAAACGCTCCGGGCACGCTGTATGGAATGCGCGCCCGGAGCAGGGAGGAACCCTTAGAGGGCGTCGTCGAGCTCTTCAGCTGCGATGGTCACCAGATTGTCGACGGTGTCGTCTTTCAGGATGATGCCCTGAACCATGTTGGTGAACACGGACTGCAGCGATTTGAAGTCTTCTACGAGCGGCTCTGGGCCACCAGTGGAAATCGATGCAGTGAAGATCGGCCAGATGCCGTCGTTGTAGTATGGATCGTCTTTGCCCAGTTTGGTGTAATCCAAGATCGGCGTCAGGCCCCAGCTGCTGTCCAGATCATACTGGCTGTCACCGGAGGTGATGCGCTGTGCCAGGTCATGGGCCAGATCTTCGTGACCAGAGCCTTTGAACACCACGATGGAGTCGGTGATCAGGATCGAACCGCTTTTGCCGGAAGGGCCGGCAGGTACAGGGGCAACCAACTGGTTGATGTCTTCGTTGTGCTGACCGTGACCCCATGGGCCGTTGACGTACATTGCGATTTTGCCGTCGTTGAACAGATCACGAAGCTGGCTGCGCTCCCATGCGGTTGGGCCGTCCTGTGCAACGTCTACGAGCTTGCCGTAGAATTCCAGCGTTTCGCGGGTTTCTTTGCTGTCCAGTTTGTTTTCGCCGGTTGCGCCGTCGATGACTGTACCACCGTTGGAGTACAGGTAGTTCAGGAACTGGTGCATGGTGTTGTCGAAGTCTTTGCCAGAGAGACCAACGCCCGCAACTTCAGTGTTGTCCACAACACCTTTGGCCATTGCGTACATGTCATCCCAGGTCGCTGGCGCCACACATTCCTGACCGGATTCTTCGATGATGCCACAGTTGATGTAGAGCGCCTTGGTGGAGAACGCATGTGGGTAGCCCCACTGTGTGCCTTCGATGGTCACAGTGTTCATAACGCCAGGCTGGTATGGTGCGGCGGCATCGATGTTGGCAGGAACGATCAGGTCGTTATTGGCGAGCTGACGCAGTGTGCGAGAGCCCATGTAGGCGATGGAGGGTGGGTCACCAGCGGCTGCGAGGGTCAGGGATTTGTCCTGGCATGTGCCCCACGGCACCGCTTCTAGGTTCACAGATACACCTTCGTGGTCTTTCTCGAATTGATCGACCACGGCTTGGTCGGCTGCGCGGACTTCACCGCCGCACATGATGAAGTGCAGTTCGGTGTCTGCCGCCAGTGCGCCGCTGGCAGCGCCAGACAGCAGGGCAGCGCCCAATGTCATTATAACGAGTTTCATAGTCTCTCTCCCTTGATTGAACTCATTCTTTCACCGCGCCTGCCGTGAGACCGGCAACGAGGTATTTTTGCAGGAACAGGAAGATGAGCATGACCGGTAGGACACCTACCAAGGCCGCAGCCATCATTTCGTTCCAGGTCACCGACTGATAGCCGATGAATTCGAACAGACCGGCAGGCAACGGCTGAAGCTCGCGGGTCTGGTTGAATGTGATTGCGAATAGGAATTGCTGGGCATAGGCGCCGATGAAAACAGCAACACTTACGACGATCAGGCCGGGTACGGCGAGAGGCAGAACGACACGGCGCAGGGTGTACATGCGCGAGGCGCCATCCACAAAAGCGGCTTCTTCGAGTTCCCGAGGAATTTTTTCCAGATAGGAGCGTAGCAGCCAGATTCCGGTTGGGATCAGGAAAGCCACGCCGGGCACAATCATCGCCCAATAGGAGTTCAGCAAGCCCATGGTGCGCAAAACGCGATACAGCGGGATCAGCAACACTGCACCGGTGAACATGTTCACGCCTAGGAAGATGCCGAGGGTGATGTTTTTGAACGGGAATTGCAGACGGGCATAGGCATAGGCCGCAGGCACCACAAAGAACATCGTGATCAGGGTGACTGAAGAGGCAATGAAGATTGAGTTGAAGATGTAGCGCCCAAGCAATGGCACGGTGACCCACATGTCCTTATAGGCCTGAAAGCTGAAGTCGTCGGACCAAAACTGATACGGGCTGCGGAACAGGTGCTCCAATGGGCGGAGGGACGCCATGAACATCTCGAAGAATGGCAGCAGGATGAAGGTCAGGAAGACAGCGAGCGCTGCGTAGATACCAACCATCTGCAATTTGGAATAGCGATCCATCATGTCACTTCGCCCCATAACGTTTGTTGATTTTGTTTAGGAAGAACAGGTAGATGAGCGAGAATGCGGCCAGCAGGATCACGATGATAACGGCCCGTGCGGCACCTTCGCCGAATTTGTAGTTCCCGATCGCAACCTTATAGGTATCAATGATCAGGGTTGTGGTTGCGCTGCGCGGCCCGCCTTCGGTCAAAATCCAGATGATTTCAAAACTGTTGAAGGTGAAGATCGCGGACAGCAGTGCCATGGACACAATGACCGGCATGATCTGCGGGATCGTGATGCGGCGGAAGCGATACCAACGACCTGCGCCATCCACCCATGCGGCCTCATATAGATCGCGGGACACGCCTTGCATGGCTGCCAAGAAGAACAGCGTCACCATCGGTGTGCCCACCCAGACGTCGGTCACAACGGCGGAGTAGAAGGCGGAGGATTTGTAGGCAAGAAACTCAAACGGGCCATCGGTGATACCCAGTTTCATCAGGACACCGGACAGAACTCCGAAGTAGCCATTATAGAGCCACAGCCAGCCAATACAGCCAATGGCCATTGGGATCACCCAAGGGGGCATGACCAGAACGCGGAAGAGCGCACGGCCTGGAACGGCGGCGTTCAGAAGTGTCGCGCCGATCAAGCCCAATACCAGCTTGATGCCCACAGAGAGGAACATCCAGTAAAAGGTGCGGACGACGGTTTGGTGGAATTTGCGGCTGTCGGCCAGGTCTTCGTAGTTTGCCAGTCCCACATATTTCTCGCCGCCCAGACCTGCGTCCATAAAGGACAGGCGAATGGTTTCGGCCAGCGGCCAGGCCACAATCACGGCAATAAAGAGCATCGCAGGTCCAACCAAGAGCCACCCAAAGAGGCCTTCTGGCATGGTGCGTGTGCGTGAGTTGGCGGCCGCGTGTGATGCCTGCGCGGATAGTTCGGCCATCAAATTCTCCCCCTTGGTGTCGAACAGCGAATCAGTGAGCGAATCGCTGTAGTGCAATTATGGTACCTCAAAACGGCCAAAGTGCTACCAATATAATACCAAAGAAAAGTACTGGAAAATTTTACAAATAAAACAGATTTTTAAAAGATATATTGGAAAGAGACCTTGCGTTAATTTTGATGATTGGTACTATTTTTTAGACCATGTCAGGAAACCAAATGACGATTGCAGACACGATTTTCTATCCCGAGACCTGGTACCGCGCGGGGCGCGGGCCACGGTATCAACAGCTCTCCCGGCATATCGCGACGGAGATCCGCACAGGGCGTTTGCAGCCGGGGGACCAGTTGCCACCGGAACGGGACTTGGCGGATCAAGCTGACATCAGCCGCGTGACCGTGCGAAAGGCGGTGGCACAGCTTGTGGAAGAGGGTTTGATCGAGCAGCGCCGCGGGGCTGGCTCCTTTGTGGCCGAGGCGTCACCACGTCTGGAGCAGTCCCTGTCCTCGCTGGTGTCGTTCACCGAAACCATGCAAGCGCGCGGCATGACGGCAACCTCTCAGGTGCTGTCGCGCGGGCTGTTTTCTCCCAACCCAGATGAGATGGTCACATTGGGTCTCGCGGCGCATGAGAAAGTGGCACGCATCAACCGTTTGCGCAGCGCGGGAGGTGTGCCCATCGCGCTGGAGTATTCGTCTCTTCCGCGTGATATTCTGCGCGATCCCGAAGAGATAGAGACCTCGCTCTATACCTTGCTGCGCAGAGACAACAGTGCGCCAACACGAGCGATTCAACGGGTTACAGCACTCAATCTGTCCCCGACTGACGCAGACCTTATGAAGCTGCCTGAAGGCAGTGCCGTTTTGCAGATCGTGCGGACTGGATACCTCGCGTCCGGACGCCCGATCGAACTCACGCGGGGGCTTTACCGCTCCGATATCTACGACTTTGTTTCCGAACTCAGATTGGACTGACATGCAGTACGAAAGCCGGATTACGGGCGACACCATCACATGTGTATTCACATCGGAGGTCGCCCTGACGGCCCCGGTGTTTTGTTTCTCTGGTATGGGACCATTTGAGGCCATTTCAGGCGGAACAGTCACATATTCTCTCGGAAGCTACACCGAAATTGCTCTGCCGACTCTCAAAGCCGGTGAGACCTTTGAGTTGGTGATCCAATACGCTGGCGGGTTTAAGCCGGCCAACCGCGCATGGTTGCCACTTGGGCCGTATGTGCGCCACGGCAAAGAGATCATCGAGCTGCCCAAGCCCGAGTCTGGGTGCCGCCCGCAGGTATTGCCGGATTTGGGACCTGTCGAAGGTCTGCCTCTGGTGCCGCGACCGCAGAGTTGGGTTCCAACAGGCGCCGTTTTGGAGGTCGCGGGCTTTGTCTGTGAGCGTCCTGCGTTTGAAAGTGTGGCTGCCTTTGCAGCGCGCCGAGGTTGGGCTTTTGAGGGCGAAACGGAGGTTTCTGTTGAAGCCGCGGATTTGCCGGAAGATGCCTATGAATTGGAAATTTCTCTGGATGGTATCACCCTGCGTGCGGCTGGCTTCGGGGGCGAGTTTTACGGCGCCATCACCTTGCTGACGCTTTTGCAACACGGCGCACTGCCTTGTGGCGTAATCAAAGACGCGCCGCGTTTTGGCTGGCGCGGCCAGCATTTGGACACCGCGCGGCATTACTATGAGCCGCAAACCATTTTGGATCTGCTCGACCTGATGGCGCTGTTGAAATTCAACCGTTTCCATTGGCATTTTGCCGACGATGAGGCCTTCCGCTTGGAAATAGAGTGTTTCCCGGAGTTGTGGCAAAAGACGGCGATTTGTGGCGAGGGCCACCTGTTGCCTGCGTTTTTCTCTGGTGCTGTAGAAGCTGGTGGAAGCTACTCGAAAGACACTGCACGAGAGATCATTGCCCACGCCAAAGCGCTCAACATTGAGGTGCTGCCAGAAATCGAAGTGCCGGCGCATGCGATCGCGCTGACCCACGTGTTTCCAGAGTTGCGTGACCCAAGCGATAATGGTGCGGAAGTCAGCGTGCAGGGCTACAAAGGAAACTCGGTGAACCCGGCCATCCCGCGTACCTGGGAAATTTTAGACGCCATCATGGCTGAATTTGGCGCACTGTTCCCGTTTAATCACTTGCATTTGGGCTGTGATGAGCTGCCGGAGGGCACTTGGATGGGCAGCCCACTCGCACGGGATCTGATGCAGCGCGAAGGGTTGGAAACCACCGATGATCTACAAGGCTGGATGATGCAGAAATTGGGCGCAAAGGCCGTCGAGAATGGTCAGCGTCCCTGTGCCTGGGAAGAGGCGGCCAAGGGGGCGAACGGCGGCATTGACAATGGTGCCATTCTATTCAGCTGGACCGGGCAGGGCCCCGGTTTGGAAGCGGCTCGCAATGGATATGACGTGGTCATGAGCCCGGCGCAGCATGTTTATTTGGATATGGCACATACCGATGACAAAGATGACTGGGGTGCAAACTGGGCTGCGTTTGTCTCGCTCACGGACACGATCAATTGGGAGCCGGTGCCGGAAGCGGACCTCGCGGAGCGTATTATTGGTGTGCAGGGCACTTTCTGGTCAGAGTTCACCACACAGGATGACCAACTTTGGCCGATGTTGATGCCGCGCATGCTCGGGGTCAGCTCCAAAGCCTGGCAGAAAGAGTGTGTCACGGCAGAAGAGTTGATCCGGCTGGCGCATGTCTACAACGGCCTGCCAGGTGCAGAGGTGTGGACTGGATAAAACGTGAAAAACTGGTGCCGCTGATAGGCACCAAACCACTGTTTTTAAACGCTTTTGATTGTCCATTCGTGCGCGGTATTCCCCTATAAATTGGGGGTTATCTGTCCTGCTATGTCTTGTTCCGTCCGGCGGTATCCACTACCTTAAGGTGGATATTTAGGTGGATGAAAAATGCGGGCACAAAACAGACTTTCGGCCCCTTTTGTAAAAACCGCACCGGCTGGCAAGCATTGCGATGGCGCTGGGCTTTGGCTGGTGAAGCGCGTGGATGGCGGTGCCCAATGGGTGTTGCGCGTTACGGTTCACGGCAGGCGGCGAGAAATGGGCTTGGGGGGGTATCCTAGCTTGGGTTTGGCCGAAGCCCGCAAGGTGGCCCAGCGCTGGCGAGAAGTGGCGGCAGGTGGCCGCGACCCTATCAAAGAACGTGAAGCCGAAGAGCGGACCGCGCGGCGTGAGGATATTTCTTTGGCTGTTATCACGGCGGATGCCTTCGAAGCCCGTAAGGCGGATTTGAAGGGCGATGGAACGGCGGGCAGATGGCTTTCACCTCTCAGCATTCATGTTTTGCCCAAACTTGGGCGGGTGCCGGTGACGGATCTGGACCAACGCGATTTTCGCGACACGCTGGCCCCTATCTGGCACACAAAGGCCGATACCGCCCGCAAGGCCATGAACAGGCTTTCCATCGTTATGAAACACGCGGCGGCGCTGGGCTTGGATGTGGACTTGCAAGCTACCGACAAGGCCAAGGCGCTTTTGGGGAAGTCTCGCCATGTGCCAAAGAACATTCCCGCTATGGCTTGGGCCGATGTGCCAGATTTCTACGCAAGTTTGTTGGAACCGACGCCCGCCCACCTTGCCATGCGCCTGCTTATTTTGACGGGCGTTCGCTCCACACCACTACGCAATATTCGGCTGGATCAGATAGAGGGGGAAACTTGGACGGTGCCAGCCGAATTTATGAAAGGGCGTAAAGGTGCTACCGAAGATTTCCGCGTGCCCCTGTCTGGCGAAGCCCAGCGTGTGATTGAACTGGCGCAACCACACGCTAGAAACGGCTTTCTCTTTCCGAACAACCGGAAAGGCGTAATCAGCGACATGACACTTTCCCGCATGATGGAAAGGCGCGGATTAGAGGCGCGCCCGCACGGTTTCCGCACATCACTGCGCACATGGCTGGCAGAGGCCACAGACGCCCCTCACGAAGTCGCTGAAACGATGCTGGGGCATACGGTGGATAGCGGCGTTGTGCGGGCGTACCGGCGCACAGACTTCTTAGAGCAACGCGCAAAGCTGGTAGAGCGCTGGGCGGATCATGTCACTGGCGGTGCTGGGCAGGTCGTCAAGCTGGCGGGGGCGAAGTAATGGCAGACCGCAAGTTCGATACCATCAACCCCAATACCCACACCTTTCAAGAAGCCGTTCAAATGGCCGTTGAGTTTTTTCGGGGAAACGCCATTGATCCTGTGTCATTCGGGGCAGCGACCATTGAAGGGCGCATAGAGCACGCAAACAAATGCTGGAGATGTTTTGAGCATCTCCAGTTCGAAATTGGCCGCAAGATCCAGAGAGGTTGGACGGTCGAACCTCTATACATGGCTTGGGCCAGCGATGTAATGACCGGAGACATTGTGCCCCCCAAGAACGAAGGCGGCGCACCCTCTAAAGAAAGTCAAAAACTGGCTGCGCTAGCTGCCGTTCAGCACTTATTGGACCATGGCTTGAAGGCCGGAAGAAACCTCTCAAGAGGAGAATGGGCAAAAAAGCATGAGAGTATAATTGACGCGGTGGTAGAGGCGATAAGGATTGTTGCGAGTGAGCCTGACTCCCAATTTTCGACTGCGTCCATGTTTGAGCACAAAACGCTTCACAATTATTGGTATCGTCGAAATAAAAAAAGTCAAAACAGGCTCTTAACTCTGCCCAAAAACCCTTGTTTGGTTGTTTGGTAAGCGCAAAAGGACGCCTTTCAACATCATCGCACTGCACCTTATGTGAAAGGACAGTGCGACATGCAGTATCTCACTTTAACCGAACTCCGCGCAAAGCTGGGCAACCGAAGCCGAAGCGTAATCTATCTGGACTTGGCAGCAGGTCGACTTCCCCAGCCAATCAAGCTAGGTGGTCGCCTTTATTGGCCTGAAGCTGAACTTGACGCCCACCTTCAAAGCCTGCGCGAAGAGGCCGCTTGATATGAGCGGAGGTCAAATGAAAACCCCGGCGCGCGGGCAAGCGCTACTGGGGCGAGAAAGCCGCTCTGCGACTGCGGCGGGCACTTCGAAAGTATCACAAACGAAGCGCCGCGCAAAGCGCGCTGGGCTGTATCAGATCCACCCTGATGGCGGCGGCACGCCGTTCACAATTTACCTTAAGGGCCGCGAAGCTTGGGCGACGGATCAGCTCATGGAAGCTGGCGCAAAGGGCTGCACACCAATCACGAATCCTGCACCGCGTTGGAGCGGGTATGTGGGGAAGTTGCGGGGGTATGGTGTGCCAATCGAAACCATCCGCGAAAAGCATGGCGGCGAATTTGCTGGAACGCATGCGCGCTACGTTCTGCGCGCACGTGTTGTGAAGGGCGGTGCAAAATGAGCAGAAAGCCATACAAACATCGCAAGAAGGGCGGAGGACGGCACGTCCAGCTTCATGAGTGGCTTCAAGCGTCGGAGGCATGGGCAACCATGCCACCGGGGCCAAGGACGCTCTACATCGAATTGAAGCGGCGTTTTAACGGATCGAACAACGGTGAAATCTATCTCAGCCACCGTGACGCTGCCACCGCGTTGAACGCTCACCGCAACACTGTTGGCGGCTGGTTTGATGTGTTGAAAGAACGCGGCTTCATATTCCTCACCACAGGACCGCACCTTGGACCGGCGGGAATTGGAAAGGCGTCCAAGTGGCGGCTTGAGGAACTTGCGACACCCGATGGAAAGCCAGCAACAAAGAGCTTCATGCAGTGGCGGGAAAAACAAAAGCCTCGCACAAAAAATAGGACACCGCGTCACAAAAAACAGGACACTAGACCTGATAACGAGGCGAATCAGGCAGGAACCGTCATAAAATTTGTGACGCCTAGCGCCCAAAATCAAAAGGTCGCGTCACAATGAGCGGGACATATATAGATATAGCCATAGGCAGTGCGTTCTATGCCAGTTGGATTGATCCCGCCAAATGCGCCCCACCAAATTGGCTTTACGCGCTGCCAAGTTGGTGCTGGCCTTTCTTGGTTCCAGACTACTGCGCCCTTTCGCAGTCTCTTTGGCAGTGGGTGACGCTCCTGTTTGCACACTTTGGTTTGGGAACGTTTTTGGGCCTCTTTTCACCACGCATTGCGCTGGGCGTCCTGAAGCTCTGGGCCGCCAAAGAGGGTATTGCGGACTTGCCGATTTCAGGTTGGCATTGGCAAGTTGTCTTAGATAGCACAATTGATTTGAGTGCGGGCATCTTGGGCTTTGCGGCACTTAAATGTGCGCACAAGAAGTCGCAGAAACAACGTTGCGGATCTTGCGGTAGCCATCTTGAGAGCGATGCGCACAGGGTCGTTAACAAAAAGCAACCAACTTCGACAACAGCCGGATTTGACAGTGCCGAAGTTGGTTGAATTGTCCCGTCGGGGACGGCGGTAATCACTACTGAGGATTCGTCTAGTTGATCCTAGATGGCAAACTATCTTTAGCTCACAACATTGTCCGTCCGTATAGGTTGCTGGGATAAGGAGAGCGTCATGACAGACCGTAACAACCGTGCCAAAACGGGCCGCGATGAGGCTGGTCGCTTCACAGCGGGAAACCCCGGACGCCCACCAGGGGCGCGCCACAAGGCCACACAGGCGGCTCTGGCATTGCTAGAGGGAGAGGCCAACGCCTTGTCGCGTAAGGCGGTGGAGCTGGCCCTAGAGGGCGACACAACGGCTCTGCGGCTTTGCCTTGAGAGGATTGCGCCGCCACGTAAAGACGCGCCCATTACATTTGATCTCCCTTCTATGCAATGCGCGGCGGACGCTGCGAAAGCGGCGGGCAAGGTTTTGGAAGACGTAGCAAGGGGCGAATTGACGCCAACCGAAGGCGCACACGTTATGGGCTTGATTGAAACCTACCGGCGCGCGCTGGAAACGACGGAACTGGAAGCGGGGGCAAGAAAGTGAAAATCACCCAGAGACAATATCAAATGGGTTTTTCACCCGAACTTCGAGACGAGGTTAGAAAGTGGGTAAATCGATTTGTTGATTTTGAAGCGAAGGGTGAACAGTTTTGGCAGTGCGTTTGTGACCTTGAAAAGGAGTTCGGGCATCTTCCAAGCGTGAATGATGCGGTTTGGAAGGTCTTGAATGAGGAGCGGTTGGAGTCTTTTCACCAAGGAAGAGTTGGTTTTTATCTAATTGCAACATGGGGGATGAGTTGCCTTGCATCGACCGAACAAAACTACGGCGTTCTATTGGATCTCACCTTTGAGCAGATGATTCTTGAGTTTCTTGGAGCGTCAAACGGAAATGGAACTGGACTGACCAAAGCTTCCTTTGACCGACGTTTCAGCACAATAAACAAAAACCGCATCGCGAATTTGGAACTATCGGCCAATCAGATGGCACTTGACCAGAATGACGTAAAGCAACGTTTTATGCGAATTGGTGACCGAGTTTATTCACAAGTTTGCGAAGTCGCACCAAATATCCCGCTGGAAGATATCTGGATCACACTATCAGCAGAGGTAAATTGGCAGGCATCGGCTTCAAAGCCAATTCGCCTGCGAAAAGTTCAACCCGTCCTCACTCGAACCTAGCTGCAAGACGGTCAATCAAACACACTTAACACAAAGGCTTGTCCAGACGGTGATTGCGGAGATAGCAAATGAAACTAAAGCGGCGAATTGAACGGCTTAGAGAAAAAGTGCCTTCACCGGCAAGTGAGCGCCCCACAGAGATATTCCTTGTTGGCATCTGTCCTGAAACCCAAGAAGCAGTTGCCGCCTATAGTATGTATTCTGGTCAGTCGCTCAAACGCATGACGCTCGAATCCGAAGCGGCGTTTAATGCTCGGATTGATAGAGCCTGAACAGCCAGCCACCAAAGGCGACAAGGGGGATATTTAGGGGGATACAACAGGCATCAACTTCGAATTTTTCAATTACTATCAAAGTCTTGATCTGAAATAATGGTGCCGCTGATAGGACTCGAACCTACGACCCCATCATTACGAATGACGTGCTCTACCAGCTGAGCTACAGCGGCATCCTTCTCTTTCCGCGGCCCTACTATGGCCCTACTAATTCATCTCACTTGCCGCGAACCCTTTGGCTTTGCAAGTCATTTTCGCGGGGACCCGCTACTTACGAATGACGTGCTCTACCAGCTGAGCTACAGCGGCGCCGATGCGGTGTATAGGTGCGCGTTTTGTGAAGGGCAAGAGAAATTGAAGGTGGATATCCTGTCAGTCTGTTGGTGACAGGAGGTGTCTGCCTTCTGATGTCAGATGCCAGACGGTTGTGCCTTCAAACACAGCGGCAGTGACGGCCTGACCATAGCCAGCGCCTGTATCCAGGTTCACGTGATTGCCAAAATGCGTGGGGCGGACCACTGGCGTGTGACCATGCACTACCAGCCAGGGGTGAGGGTGCGGATAGTCTAGAAATTCCTCTCTGATCCAGCACAAATCGTCCTCTAGCTGGTCTTCCAAGGCTACTTCGGGTCGGATGCCTGCGTGTACGAACAGCAAGTCGCCGTGCTGTTTGGCATAGGAGAGCTGGGCCAGAAACGAAACATGCTCTGCGGGCACAGTCGCCCGCGCGGCAGCGTGTATTTCGGACAGGCGGGCTTCGATATCAAAGGTGAGACCGTAGGAGGCCAGAGTTTCGCGCCCGCCAAGGCGTTCGTGCAGCCAGTAGAGGTCGGGGCGCAGGCGCATATCGACGCGGGGGGAAGGCTCCAGAAAGTAACGGAACATGCGGTCATGGTTGCCGGTCAGAATGGTCCATTTTCGACCCTGTTTCAGCCCATTTAGCACAAAATCAATCACGCCTCTGCTGTCTGGACCGCGATCCACAAGGTCGCCAAGAAACACAACTTCCGCCTCGGGGCCGCCGTCTGCGAGGATGGCTTCCATCACCTCTTCAAGCTTGTCCAGATGTCCGTGAATATCGCCAATGGCATAAATGGGTGTGGTCATAAAAATCGCCTCAAACTGCCGGTCCACAAAATCAAAAAGCGCCGCCCGGGAAAGGGCGACGCTTGTAAAACTCCAATGACAGGACCGCTTAGGCGACGTCAAAAACCAGTGGTTTGATTTGACGGAACATGTCGGTTTCTGCGAGCTTGGCGCGGGCTTCGGCTGGCACAGGCTCGTCAACATAAAGCAGCGCAATAGCTTCGCCGCCCACATCCGCGCGGCCCAGAGTAAAGTTTGCGATGTTTACACCGTTGTCACCCAGGGTCTGACCCAGGGTACCGATGATGCCCGGCACATCTTCGTTGGTGGTGTAAAGCATGTTTGCCCCGACCTCGGCGTCGATGTTGATGCCTTTGATCTGGATGAAACGTGGTTTGCCATCAGAGAACACGGTGCCCGCGATGGAGCGTTCGCGTTTGTCGGTCACCACGGTCACTTTGATGTAGCCGTCAAAAGTGCCGGACTTGTCCTGGTTGGTGGTGGAGATCTGAATGCCACGCTCTTTGGCCACAACCGGCGCGGAGACCATGTTCACGTCAGGGTTGGCCTTTTTCATGATGCCGGCCACAACCGCGCAGTTCAGTGCCGCGAGGTTCATGTCAGACACCACACCATCATAGAGGATGTTGATCGCCTTGATCGGCTCGTCGGTCATCTGGCCAGAGAAAGAGCCGAGGTGGTCGGCCAGCTTGATCCATGGCCCCATGACTTTGGCTTCTTCAGCGGTCACGGATGGCATGTTCAATGCGTTTTCCACGGCGCCGGTCAGCAGGTAGTTGGACATCTGCTCAGCCACTTGCAGCGCCACGTTTTCTTGCGCTTCGGTTGTTGCCGCGCCCAAGTGCGGGGTGCAAACCACGTTTGGCAGGTTGAACAGGGCGTTTTCTTTGGCAGGCTCTTCTTTGAACACGTCAAAGGCGGCGCCGGCAACGTGGCCGGATTTCAGCAGCTCAGCCAGCGCTTCTTCGTCGACCAGACCACCACGGGCACAGTTGATGATGCGCACGCCCTTTTTGGTTTTGGCGAGGTTCTCAGCGGAGAGAATGTTGGCGGTCTGCTCGGTGAACGGCACGTGCAGGGTGATGAAGTCGGCGCGTGGCAGCAGCTCTTCGAGTTCAACTTTCTCGACACCCATCTTCGCGGCTTTTTCTTCAGACAGGAAGGGATCGTAGGCGATCACTTTCATCTTCAGGCCACGGGCTCGGTCACAGACGATGCCGCCGATGTTGCCTGCGCCAATCACGCCGAGAGTTTTGTTGGTCAGCTCGGTGCCCATGAATTTGGACTTTTCCCATTTGCCTGCGTGGGTGGATTCGCTGGCCTCAGGGATCTGACGCGCCACGGCGAACATCATCGCAATCGCGTGCTCGGCGGTGGTGATCATGTTGCCAAACGGCGTGTTCATCACGATCACGCCTTTCTTGGAGGCGGCTTCTTTGTCGACATTGTCAGTGCCGATGCCGGCGCGGCCGATGACTTTGAGGTTGTCGGCTTTTTCCAGCAGCTTGGCAGTCGCTTTGGTGGCAGAGCGGATCGCGAGACCGTCATATTGGCCAATCACTTCGGCCAGCTTGTCTTTGTCTTTGCCGAGGTCTGGCATGAAATTGACGTCGATGCCGCGGTCGCGGAAGATCTGAACGGCGGTTTCGCTGAGCTTGTCGGAGACGAGTACTTTGGGAGCCATGTGGAGCGTCCTTTGATGTCGGGGGCCGGTGTGGCCTGAATGGGAAAGGGAGTGCCCGGCGATGCCGCCGGGCAAACGTCGCTTACGCTTGTGCTGCGATTTCGGCCTCAAAGGCCCAGGTCAGCCATGGCAGCATGGCTTCAAGATCCGCAGTCTCAACCGTGCCGCCACACCAAATGCGCAGACCGGCTGGCGCATCGCGGTAGGCGCCGATGTCCAGCGCGATGTTTTCGGCTTCCAGACGTTTGGCGACGGCCTTGGCAAAGGCTGCACCGTCTTGGATGCGATCATCGGTGAACTTCAGGCAAACAGAGGTGTTGGAGCGGGTCGCGTCGTCTTCGGCCAGATTGGCGATCCAGTCGTTGGCGTCGCAGAAATCAAACACGGCTTTGGCGTTGGCGTCTGCGCGGGCGATCAGGCCTTTCAGGCCACCTTCGGAGCGGGCCCAATCGAGCGCGAAGAGGTAGTCTTCGACAGCCAGCATGGAGGGCGTGTTGATGGTCGCGCCGGTGAAGATGCCTTCGATCAGCTTGCCGCCTTTGGTCAGGCGGAAGATTTTTGGCAGCGGCCAGGCCGGGGTGTAGCTTTCCAGACGCTCAACAGCACGTGGTGAGAGCACAATCACACCATGCGCGGCTTCACCTCCGAGCACTTTCTGCCAGGAGAAAGTGGTCACATCCAGCTTGTCCCATGGCAGGTCCATGGCGAAGGCTGCAGAAGTCGCGTCACAGATGGTCAAACCTTCGCGGTCATCCGCAATCCAGTCCGCATTTGGCACGCGCACACCGGAGGTGGTGCCGTTCCAAGTGAAGACAACGTCGTTGTTTTTGCTGTCAACGGTGGCGAGATCGACGATCTGACCATATTCGGCGGTTTTCACTTCAGCGTCGATTTTGAGCTGTTTCACCACATCGGTGACCCAGCCTGCGCCAAAGCTTTCCCATGCGAGCATTTCAACTTTGCGCGCGCCCAGAAGGGACCAAAGCGCCATTTCAACGGCGCCGGTGTCGGACGCAGGTACGATGCCAATGCGGTAATCTGCGGGGATGCCCAAAACCTCGCGGGTGCCTTCGATTGCGTCCTTCAGCTTGGCTTTTCCAACAGCTGCGCGGTGGCTGCGACCCAGAGCGGCGGCGGCCAGTTTTGTGACATCAAATGTGGGGGGTTTGGCACATGGGCCAGAGGAAAAACGCGGGTTGGCCGGCCGCGTAGCCGGTTGCTGAGTAGCCATCAATGCTATCCTTACAGATAAATGCCTCTCGTTGGGGAGAGGTGTCCCACGGACCGAGATAGAAGGGATGTTGCGACTGCACAACAGGCAAAATAAGCGTTCACGACAGTTTGCTCATCAAATGCGACGCACTTTGACCACTATAGGAAACACTGGCGGCGACTTCGGACGGATCATATTGCACCGGATACAATCCTATACTGGCGCATGGCACCTCAGCGTGGTCTATGCAGCGTGAACTCATCACGCGCTGACCAACTGAGGACCTTGATGTTTACTGCCACGCTATTGACCGCTCCGACTTCTCCCACTCTCGATCCTGCACTGGTCGACAACCTGCGTAACGCATGGGGCGGTGGGGAGGCTGTTTTGCTGGCACCGGATGAAGCGGCGGAGTTCAGTCTGCCAGCGATGCCGGACAACCAGTGGGACGTTTGGGCGGACTTGCAGAAGATGGGGGTAGATCTTGTGGTGCTGCCCACCGAAGGCCGCCGCAAAAAGATGCTGCTGGCGGATATGGACAGCACCATGATCGAGCAGGAATGCATTGATGAGCTGGCCGATGAGGCAGGTGTCGGTGCGCGCGTGAAAGACATCACCGCTCGGGCGATGAACGGCGAGCTGGATTTTGAAGGCGCGCTGACCGAACGTGTGGGCTTGCTCAAGGGTTTGGATGAAAGCGTGATTGGCAAAGTGTTGGCGGAGCGCATCACCTTTATGCCCGGCGGTAAGGCACTGCTGGCAACAATGAAGGCGCAAGGCGCTTATGCCGCGCTTGTGTCGGGTGGTTTTACGGCCTTTACCGCCAAAGTGGCGAGCGAACTGGGGTTTGATGAGAACCGTGCCAACACCTTGCTCGCAGAAAATGGCAAGCTTACCGGCGACGTCGGCCGACCTATTCTTGGACGAGAAGCCAAAGTTCAGGCGCTCAAAGAGATCACCGAGCGGCTTGGGCTTGCCCATGACGACGTCATGGCCGTCGGAGATGGCGCCAATGATCTGGGCATGCTGGGACTGGCAGGCGCTGGCGTGGCGCTGCATGCCAAACCGTCGGTGGCGGCGGAATGTGATATCCGCATTAACCACGGAGATTTGACCGCGCTGCTCTACATCCAGGGCTATGCCAAATCTGACTTCGAAGGCGTTTGATCTGTGCTTGAATTTGGAATTGAAGGGCTGCTGATCCTTTTGGCAGCCGGTTTTTTTGCGGGCTTTGTGGATGCGATCGCAGGCGGTGGTGGATTGATCACACTGCCTGCATTGATGATTGCAGGCGTGCCGCCGGTTGCGGCACTGGCGACCAACAAAATCCAAGGCATGTTCGGCTCCGGCACGGCGGCATATTCCTATGCCAAAAGCGGCTTGGTGAACCTGCGTGAGCAGCTTTTGCCTGCTGGGTTGGCCTTTGGTGCGTCCCTTGCAGGGGCTTTGCTGGTGTCGGTGCTGCCAACGGATTGGATCCGCCTGGTCCTGCCTGTCCTGCTGATCGGTATCGCGCTGTTCTTTGCCTTCCGCAAAGACCCGGGAGACATGGACAAAACTGCGCGTTTGTCGCCCTTGGCTTTCACCTGGACAGCGGTGCCGTTTGTTGGGGCTTATGATGGTTTGCTAGGCCCCGGTGCGGGCAGTTTTTACATGATCGCCTTCGTTGCGCTGGGCGGCTACGGCATTCTGAAAGCCACGGCGCACACCAAGTTGTTAAACTTCGCATCCAATGTGGGCGGTTTGGCTGGGTTCATTTTGGTCGCGGAACCTTTGTGGGCGATTGGCTTGGCTATGGGCGTGATGCAGATGTTGGGCGCGGCGCTTGGTGCAAAAATGGCCATGGCTAAGGGTGCGAAACTGATCCGACCCCTCTTGGTTGTCACATCTGTGGTACTGGCGCTGAAGCTGTTGTGGGACGTGCTCTGAGCCGCGACGGCAGGCTCGTTTTATGGTACACTGATACGGCGCGGCTCTGAGATGTTTGTGGTGCCGTTAAGGACTTTCAAGACAGTGTTGTGTCGAAAGGAGAGGTACCATGCCCAAATTTATGTTTATCTATCATGGTGGTGGGCGACCTGAGACGCCAGAAGAAGGCGAACAGGTCATGGCGGCCTGGATGAAATGGATGGAAGGCATCGGCGAGGATTTGATCGATGGCGGCAATCCGGCGGGCATGTCCAAAACCGTGACAGTGCACGGGGTGGCCAACGACGGTGGTGCCAATCCGGTGTCAGGTTATACTCTGGTGAATGCTGCTGACATAGACGCGGCCTGCGAGATCGCCAAAGGGTGCCCAATTCTGGAACATGGCATGGGCACCGTGGAAGTCGCAGAGGCGATGGAAATGTAAGGCGGCCAGGAGGCCACCTTTTTGTTTAGTTCAGCGTAGAGGCGGCGCGCATGATGCCGGTTTGCAGGCCATCCCAGTTGCGGATGGGCGCATCGAGGTATTTTTGCGCTTCTGGATGGTTCGGATCCAAAACGCCCAGTTTCACCAGAATGGCTGCCAGCGCATTTTCGGACGCGCGGGTGGCGCCGTCGATGATTTTCAGAGCCACGCCCAGCTTTTGTTCGGGCAGCATGGCGACAAAATAGGCTTCCGCCCCGGTCTTTATCGCCACTGTATGCCCCATGGCCCGCATTAGATTGGTGCAGGCGCGGCCTTCTCCCGCCACATACTCCGGATGCTTTGCCATGGCGGTGCGCAAGCGCGCCGCAGCTGTTTCGCGGGTGCCATTGCCTTCGCGTGCAGCCGCATAAAATGCCATGGCGCGGGCCATACCTTTGAGGGTGCTGGCGTGGTTGGGGGCGGAACAGCCGTCAATGCCGTAGCCTGCGCTGTCCTCATGGGTCAGCTCTTCATGTGCCGCCTGAACCGCCTTTTGCACAGGATGGTCGATGTCGGTGTAGTTGCCACCTGCACCAAGATGTTTGGACAGGGTCAGGAAGCCAGTGTGCTTGCCGGAACAGTTGTTGTGCACGCGGCACACCGGATCGTTGCAACGGATCAGCTCGTCGCGAATGCCAATGTCGCGGGGTTCCTGCGGGCCACAGATCAGGTCATCATCTGTGAAGCCCTGTGCTGCCAACCAGTCGTTGACCATGGTGTTGTGAATCTCAGACGCGTTGTGGGACGCGCAGGCCAGGGCCAGATGTTGCTCGGTCAGACCGGCAGCATCTGCCGCGCCGCTTTCCACCAAAGGCAGAGCCTGGATCATCTTGGAGGAGCTGCGTGGCAGCACAATTGCGTCCGGATCACCCCAAGCATGCACGATATCTCCATCGACATTACAGACAACCGCATGGCCGGAATGTATGCTTTCCAAGATGTCTCCCCGCCAGATTTCGGTCATAGGCACGGCTTTGGTCATGATTTCTCTCGCAATTGTGGGCAATTTTGTGCCAACGGGTCTTTCGCGCGGCAACAAACATGGGCTAAACTCTGCGCATCGCGTATAACAATGTCCAGCCCACTTCAAATGGTGCAAAGCCAACGGGCGGACGACAAGAGGCAATACACAGCTTGGAGGCTGTAAGAGCAATGACATCACGTTGGGTGAAAGCGCTGGCCGTGACCGCTACTGCGGTTTGGGGCGGTATGGTATCGGCACAGGCCACAAGCGAAAATCAGGTCAATGCGATCACCGATTGGAGCGTTTTTGAGCACAAAGAGGGCGACTCCAAAGAATGCTGGGCCGTGGCAACCGCCAAAGAGAGCGTGAACACACGCGGAGGCCAAGTTGTGGCCGTTCGCCGTAGCGACATTCTTTTGATGGTCACTTTTGTGAACAACCCAAGTGGGCAAAGCGTTGCCAATCAAGTTGGGTTCACCGGCGGCTACCCGTTTGCCGGGGGGTCTTCCGTTGATGTTACCATTGGCGACCAGAAATACGTGCTGTTCACAGAAGGCGAATGGGCGTGGGCCGTGTCTACGGGCGATGATGCCAAGTTGATCGCGGCCATGAAGCGGGGTGCCGACGCCACGCTGACTGCGCGTTCCTCGCGCGGCACTCAAACCCAAGATACCTTTTCGCTGCGCGGGTTCACCGCTGCGGTGGAAGACGCAGAAAAACGCTGTCAATAATCGCTTCGGATCACCCGGAGCGGGGCCTCTGCCAAGGTCCTTAACTGCCTGACATTGCCACCATGGGGGAGGCTGATCGGATCAACCGGTTGGCACGGAAGCCATGGGAGAGAAGACAATGGCACAGGCAAAACAGGCAGAGGCGCCTCAACAAGCGCAAGACATCACCGATCTGGACGTAAGCTGCGTGGCGCGCGGCACCAAGATTGCCACCCGCCGTGGCGAGGTTTTGGTTGAGGAGCTGAAGGCGGGCGATGAGGTTGTGAGCCGTGACAAAGGATTGGCGGCGGTGCGCTGGATCGGACGGGTGTCCACATCCACCACCGCTGTGAAAGTGCCAGCTGGCGCCATGGGTCGCCGCGTTCCTGCGCGGGACTGTTGGGTCGCTCCCAACGCGCGCTTGTGGATGCAGGGTGCCGAGTTTGAAGGAACTTTTGCCAGCCGCGAAGTGCTTGTACCCGCGAAAGACCTGGTTGGCTGGCGCGGTATTGCGGAAGATCCAACGGCTTCCTCAGAGTTTTTCCTTGTGCTCTGTGATACGCCAAGCGTGATGATCGTGGATGGCATGCAGGTGGAAATGCGCCATCCCGGCGCGTTGATCTCGCTGTTTGACAAGGTGCAGGCTGATGAGATGGCCGATCTGTTTCCCGAGCTTCTGGCACTGGACACAACGTCCGACAAATGGCGTCGTCGGCTGGACAAGCACGAGGCAGCGCAAGTTGTGGATGTGAAAAAGCGCGCCTAACGCGCCTCAAACCGCTTGAGGTAATCCACCAATGCCTGGCCCGGTTCCTGCTCGAACCGGTCGCCGGGTACAAGGATGTCGTTGATGCGGTCGACCCGGAACACCCGGAAATCGCTGCGTTCCTCGCACCAACCAGTGCAGGTCCAGGCGCGGCCCCAATACTCCATCTGCAAAGGGCGAATGCGACGGCGGGTGTGGCGGCCGTCCAATGCTGTGTAGTCGATCAGCATCACCAATTGCTCGCGAATGGCGCGGCGGATCGTCGGCATATTGTTGAAGCTGGCTGCGACCTCAGGGGCCGCGAAGATCTCTTTGCCAAAACCGTCCAAAGCACCGAACATCGGCTCCGGCATTGACTGATCAATCTTGGTCAGCACCCGCGTGGCCGCTTCCTGAAGTTCGGAATCTGCGGTCTGACGTACCAAAGCCGCGCCAAGATGCAGCGCCTCTAGCTCCACCTGAGTGAGCGCCATAGGTGGCATGAACACCGGGGCGCGCAGGATGTAACCCACCCCGCGCTCGCCTTCGACTGGAATGCCAGAGGCCACCAAAGTGTCCATGTCACGATAGATGGTGCGGACCGACACCTCCATTTTTTCGGCAAGATCGGACGCCTTATGCAGGCGTCCATCGCGCAAAAGTTGGATGAGATCAAAAAGGCGGTCGGTCCGGCGCATTTTAGGATGTGCTGCCTTGGATGGCGTAATGGGTCATGCTCATGGAACTTTGATCCAGAACCGCCATGAGGTCCATCAATTCCGGGTACGTTTCAGGATTGAAAGCCGAAGCGGCGGCGTGGGCATGTTCAAGACTTTCCCATTCCACTTCGTCAATCCAGTCTCCATCCGCGGTTGTGGCGATGCGGCGGGATATGAAGCCCGGCTGCGCTTTGGCAAAACTTTGGGACTTTTCCCAAGCGGCAACGGCTTCGTTCGGCGTTGCTTCTGCCTTCAGACGGTAGCGTACGATTTCAATAACAGACATGATGGTCTCCTGTATGGTCTGTTTGCAATGGGCGGCTTTTCCCACAGGCCAACTGACACGGTCTGTCAGTTGGATTAGGCGTTAAGGCCAATTTCTGGCAATATTTGCAAAACGCCCTAAATGGTGTATCTGCACCGCTTGAATTCCCAGATGAGTCCCAGAGCCATGAGTACCTCCGCGCCAATCACGCAGGACGTGATGACCATTCCCCGCAAGCTGCCTGAAGGCGGCAAGATCAACCTTGTTGGGTTGACCCGTGATCAGCTGCGCGAGGTTCTGATTGCCAATGGCACCAAGGAAAAGCAGGCCAAGATGCGTGTGGGGCAAATCTGGCAGTGGATTTATCAGTGGGGCGTGCGCGATTTCCACGAGATGACCAACCTCGCCAAAGCCTATCGCGCGGAGCTCGACGAGAAGTTCGAGATTGCCCTGCCGGAGGTGGTAACGCGGCAGGTGTCTGAGGATGGCACGCGCAAATATCTGGTGCGCATTGCCGGTGGGCATGAGGTTGAGGTGGTCTACATCCCTGAGGATGATCGCGGTACGCTGTGTATCTCTTCGCAGGTGGGCTGCACGCTGACCTGTTCCTTCTGTCACACTGGTACACAGAAACTGGTACGCAACCTGACGGCTGGAGAAATTATTGGTCAGTTGATGGTTGCGCGGGACGATCTGGGCGAATGGCCGGTGCCAGGTGAACCCAAGGACGAAACCCGCCTGCTCTCCAACATCGTGCTGATGGGCATGGGTGAGCCGCTTTATAATTTTGACAACGTGCGCGACGCGATGAAGATCGCGATGGACCCGGAAGGCATTTCCCTGTCTCGTCGCCGCATCACTTTGTCGACCTCCGGTGTTGTGCCGGAGATCGCGCGCACGGCTGAGGAAATTGGCTGTTTGCTGGCGATTTCCTTCCACGCAACCACCGATGACGTGCGCGACGTGCTGGTGCCGATCAACAAACGTTGGAAGATTGATGAGTTGCTGCAAGCGCTGGCCGATTACCCCAAGGTTTCGAACTCCGAGCGCATCACCTTTGAATATGTGATGCTGGATGGTGTGAACGACTCCGATGAGGACGCGCACCGTTTGATCGACCACATCAAGCGCTACAACATTCCGGCCAAAATCAACCTGATCCCCTTCAATGAATGGCCCGGCGCGCCGTATAAGCGCAGCTCCAACAACCGCATCCGCGCATTCGCCAACATCATCTATCAGGCGGGCTATGCCTCCCCGATCCGCAAGACACGCGGCGAGGATATTATGGCGGCCTGTGGTCAGTTGAAGTCGGCCACAGAGCGGGCACGCAAGTCCCGCAAGCAGATCGAAGCCGAAGCGGGTGTGGCGCAAGGCTAACCTCTGAGCCATCGCCTCTTGATACCAAATCGCGCGAAGTTGGCGCTGACTTGCCAAGCTTGTCTGCTCCGGCGTATCCCTTTCCTTAGGGGATACAAGGGAACCAGTTCATGCAGGCGGAATACAAGGCCGTAGCGCGGCAATCGCTGCTGTTTAGCAGTATGCCGGAAGAAGACGCAGAACTGCTGCTGTCGACCGCCCATATCACAGAGTATGAACGCGGGCAGACCATCTTTCTGCAGGGCGAGACAGCCACTGCGATTTTCATTGTGATCTCGGGGTGGGCCAAACTCTACCGGATTGCGCCCAGTGGCGCGGAGGCGGTGGTTGGTGTGTTCACGCAGGGGCGCAGCTTTGGTGAGGCGGTTGCCTTTCAGGGAGAGGTGTACCCTGTGTCTGCGGAAGCGGTGACCTCATTGAAGTTGATGCGCATCGAAACAGACGCCTACCTGCGCCGCATTCGGGAAACGCCTGAGGCCGCGTTGTCGCTGTTGTCCTCGACCTTCCGTCATCTGCACAGCCTTGTGGCGCAGATTGAAGCCCTCAAAGCGCGCACCAGTGCGCAGCGTGTGGCGGAATTTCTTTGCGAGCTGAGCAACGCAGAGGAAGGGGCCTGTGAGGTGGTGCTGCCGTACGACAAAGTCCTCATTGCGGGACGATTGGGTATGAAGCCGGAAAGCCTGAGCCGGGCCTTTGCCAAATTGAAATCCGAAGGTGTCCAGATCAAACAGAACCGCGCTAAGATTGATGATATCGCGCACCTGCGCACCTACAGCGAAGAAGACCCAGCGCTTGCGTGGTCGCGTTAGCGACGCGGTTCTGGAGATCGGACTACCCTCTGGATCAAAACGCCAACTCCTGTTTAAGGTGAAAGAGATTTCTATCAGGAAAGGTGCCCTATGCCCCGTTTTGTTTTGTCCGCTGCGGCCCATTTGATTGCCAATGCCATTGGTCTGATCCTCGCGAATATTCTGTTGCCCGGCTTCACCATCGGCTTTCTCGGCATCGTGATTGTTACGCTGGTGTTCACCGTGGTCTCTGTCGTACTGCTGCCGATCATCCGCAAAGTCTCCGAGAAAAAACTGCCGGAGCTTTTGGGCGGGCTGTCTTTGGTGGTGACTTTTGTCGGCCTTTTGATCACCGAACTTTTGGTCAGTGATTTTACAATCGGCGGCATTGCCAACCTTCTGGCAGCCACTTTGATTGTTTGGCTCGGTGCACTGATCGCCGGGGTGCTTCTGCCGAAGTATCTTTTCCCGTCGCTCGATAAACCCAAAGCAAAAACTTAAAGTTCGTCTAAAACTTTTCACAATTGAGCGCCAATTGCGCCCAGATCAACGTTCAGTTTCCATTCTGTAAACAATCAGAAGGGAACTGACACATGGCACATGCAGATATTGGCGGCGCAATGATTGACGCGCCTGTTCTGGACATCCTGACGCGTGAAAAGAACAATTCACTGAGCACACGGGAATGGAAATTCCGTTTGGCAGGCTACGGCTACGCCATCAAAGACGTGTCAGGCGCACAGGTTGTGACCAAACTGCCCCAAGGGACCGAAATTGGCGTGCTTCCGGCACATTTCCACTAAGTGGGCGAGATACCTGTAACGATCACTTGAGTAACTCAAGGCAGCGCCCCGGCTTTGGCTGGGACGCCTTGCATCCAAATATGCCGCCTTATGGGGTTGGCAAGTCTGCTATTTTCCACAGCGCCAGTACTTTTCCTTCATGCAACTCCTCAATCCGATCGATGGGATCCGGAAAGTTGAACGGAGGCTTCTGAAGGTTGATCGCCCTCCACTATCCCGTCAAAATCTCAGCGTTTTCTTCGACGTCAGGAAAAGTGGTCGACAACAAGTACTTTGCGCCTGATGCCTTGATGTTTTCTAGTGCAGACAGCACGTGCTCTTCACTTAGATGCACAAGACAGTCTCGGGTGTGAACCAACTCTGCATAGGGTACTGGCCCCTTTATCAGGTCACAGACCTCGAACCGAATTCCATTTGTGCTGTAAGCCTTTTGGTTTGCCGCCACGAGTTCCGGGACAATGTCTGCGCCAACGTAGTCAATTCCAGCTAGATCAGCGTGTTGCATCCAATTAAAATCGCCGCAGGGCGCGTCCAGCATTGAGAAAACACCGTAGCGCCGGCACAAATCTGGAACGTCTCGGATCAAGTTCCGCGTCGCATCAAGGTCGGATCCTTTCCCCGACCGGCTTTCCTTCCCACCCCATTTGTTGCCACCATAGATATTGGAGAACACTTCGGTAGGGGATTGAGCCTGCAACCGGCGTTTTCGCCGCTTTGAGAGGGCCCCTTGAACAAACTGCTTCAGCATCTGGATTCCCTTGAAACTGAAATCACCTGCTTTACAGCTTTAGGGAGCCCTCTCGGTTTGTCGAGCTATCGACCGGGAATCTGATCTCGGCGAGAGAAATCTTGCCAATTGTTGAGCACGTCCACCGCCTCTTCTGCGGTCTCCACAAACTGGAACAGGTCGAGGTCTTCTGCGGAAATTGTGCCTGCATCCGACAGCGCATCCCAATTGATGATCTTCTGCCAGAACTCTTTGCCAAACAGCAGGAACGGCACGCGTTGCATGCGGCCGGTCTGAATCAACGTCAGCGATTCAAAAAGCTCATCCAGAGTGCCAAAGCCTCCCGGGAACACGCAGATTGCATTGGCGCGCATCAGGAAGTGCATCTTGCGGATCGCAAAGTAGTGGAAGTTGAAGCACAACTCTGGCGTCACATATTCATTGGGCGCTTGCTCGTGCGGCAACACGATGTTGAGGCCAATCGAGCGCCCACCGGCCTCCATCGCGCCGCGATTGCCCGCTTCCATCACGCCGGGACCGCCGCCAGTGACAATCACGTTTTTCTTGCCATCGCTGGCCTCGGTGACCAGTTTCGCGAACTTGCGTGTCTCTTCATAAAACCGCGACAGCTCCGCCAGCGTTTCCGTGCGCGCCGTGTCTTTCTTGGACGGTTCCGGAATACGCGCACCGCCAAACAGAACAATAGTGCTTTCGATGCCATCTTCGTCCAGCGCAAGCTCAGGCTTCAAGAGTTCCAACTGCAATCGCACCGGGCGCAGCTCAGGACGGCACAGGAAATCCTCATCCGCAAAGGCCAACCGATACGACGGCGCGCGGGTCTGCGGCGTGTCGGGAACGTGGCTCGCAGATTCCCGATCGGAATGGGCATCTGACAGTGGGTGGCGGCGATCATCTTTCATCGTTACTCGTCCTTGCTTGCGCGTTTTTCTTTTGCCTATAGGGTTCGCCAGAACAAAACCAGTGACAGGGATGTGAAAATGGACTGGAGCGCAGAAATTCAGGCAGCGGCAGAGCGGATCAAACCCCACGTGGTGCGCACCCCGGTGGTGACCGTGGACAACGGCTTTGGGCTGGATTTTCCGGTGCAGATGAAGCTGGAGCAGATGCAGCACACCGGGACGTTCAAAGCCCGCGGCGCGTTCAACACTCTGTTGTCCTCTGATGTTCCGGCGGCAGGCCTTGTTGCAGCGTCAGGTGGCAACCATGGTGCCGCCGTGGCGTATGCCGCGCACAAACTGGGGCACAAAGCCCGCATTTACGTACCTGAGATGGCTGGCCCTGCCAAAGTTGCCTTGATCCAAGACTCCGGCGCCGACCTTGAAGTGGTGCCCGGCGCTTACGCCGACGCGCTCGACAAAGCGCTGGCGTATGAAGCCGAGACCGGCGCGATGCAGATCCATGCTTATGACGCGCTGGGCACCGTAGCGGGCCAAGGCACCATGGCGTTGGAGTGGGAAGAGCAAGGGCTGGATGCGGACACGGTAATTATTGCCGTAGGCGGCGGTGGGTTGATTGGCGGATCCATGGCCTGGTTTGATGGCCGTCGCCGCGTGATCGCGGTGGAGCCGGAAACCTCCTGTGCACTAAATGCCGCTTTAAAAGCGGGCGAGCCCGTGGATGTGGAGGTCTCCGGCGTGGCGGCCAACGCGTTGGGTGCCAAGCGCATTGGCCAGATTTGTTTTGACCTCGCAGTCTCCACCGGCGCGGAGTCTGTCTTGGTCACGGACGCGGCCATCACTCAAGCGCAACAGGCTTTGTGGCGGGAGCGCCGGCAATTGGTAGAGCCCGCAGGCGCCACTGCTTTGGCCGCATTGATGTCCGGTGCTTACGTGCCCAAACCGGGCGAAAAAGTTGCCGTTTTGGTCTGTGGCGCCAACATTGCGCCGGACCCTTTCCAATAACTGTCGCAATGAGCGCGTGACGCCCGCGCCCGATCCCGTTAGAACACCTCAAATTCCAAGACATCCGGAGCCTTAAACATGTCGAATGCCCAACTGGAACAAGCCATCGAAGCCGCGTGGGACGCGCGCGACACCATCACGTCGGCCACCACTGGCGAAACCCGCGAAGCGATTGAGGACACCCTCAACGCGCTGGACAGCGGTAGCCTGCGTGTGGCTGAGAAGCTGGAAAACGGTGACTGGCACGTGAACCAATGGGCCAAAAAGGCCGTGCTGCTGGGTTTCCGCATCAAGGATATGGAAATTCAGGACGGTGGCCCGCAGGGCTCCGGCTGGTGGGACAAAGTCGACAGCAAGTTCAAAGGCTGGGGTGAAAACCAGTGGAAAGCCGCCGGTTTCCGCGCCGTTCCAAACTGTGTGGTTCGCAAATCCGCCTATGTTGCCCCTGGCGTGGTGCTGATGCCGTCTTTCGTGAACCTCGGCGCCTATGTTGATGAGGGCACCATGGTCGACACCTGGGCCACTGTTGGCTCCTGCGCCCAGATCGGCAAGAACGTACACCTCTCCGGCGGCGTAGGCATCGGCGGCGTGCTGGAGCCTATGCAGGCGGGTCCAACCATCATTGAAGACAACTGCTTCATCGGTGCGCGCTCAGAGGTGGTGGAAGGCTGTATCGTCCGCGAAGGCTCTGTGCTGGGCATGGGCGTGTTCATCGGTCAGTCGACTAAGATTGTAGACCGTGAAACCGGCGAAGTGATGTACGGCGAAGTGCCGCCTTACTCCGTGGTTGTCGCAGGTTCCATGCCCTCCAAGAACGGCGTGAACCTCTACTGTGCCGTGATCGTGAAGCGTGTGGACGAGAAGACCCGTTCCAAGACCGGTATCAACGAACTGTTGCGCGACTAAGACTGCACGAAATCAAATAGACAAAGGCCAGCCCCGGTGGGCTGGCCTTTTTTGTTTGTCTTATCGCCGGAACGTTGCGCCAAACCAGTGTTCAAGCAACGCATCATAGGTGCCATCTTCACGCAGTTTCAGCAGAGATTGGTTTATCTCTTCGCGCCATGGGCTGCCCGTAGGGAGCGCAATGCCGTAGTTTTCAGGGCGGTACACCCGTTCAATCAGACGGGACTCGTTACGACCGTCGTTGGTTGCAAAATAGGCGAGGATTGGACCGTCAAACACAACAGAGTCGATGTCGCCATCTTGGAAGGCAGCCAGAACGTCATGTGGCGTTTCAAAGTCACGGAAGAGAATGTCACGCGCGGTGAGGAACTGCGCAGAAGTGGAACCTCTGACAGAGCCAACTTTGCGTCCGTCCAAATCATTGATGCTGTCGACAGAGTCCTGCAACGCCTCAACCGTCACCGCTGCGGTAATGGTTGCCACAAAAACAGACACCACAAACAGGCTGGCCACCACGAGGATCACTGCAAAGAAGCGACCCGGGCGGGACAGTGGCATACGCTCTTCAAAGCCGCCATTCACCACCAGATTGAGCGCCCACCAGAAGGAGGGAAACAGGGCATCTTTGGCGGGGCGATCGAAATACGGCTGATGCCGCCGTTCAAAAAACCACATCAGCATGCCGCCGCCAAACAGCAGTCCCAACGCGACCATGATGGCGGTGAGAATCTCGCGGGTGAGTAGCCCACCAATGCGCGCCAGACTGCCAGGCTCTGACGGCAGCAGGATCTGAATACCGCTTTCAAAAATCGGTTGGCTGAAATCCATCACCGTTTCGCGGGATGCGGTGATCGAGATATTGGCGATTGCCCCATCGACTGTGCCTGCCTCCACTGCTTGCAGCATGTTGGGGAAGCTGTCCTGTGGTGCAAAGGTGATCTCTTTGCCCAGATCTTCGCCGATGGCGCGGATCAAATCCACGCTGAAGCCTCGCGGTGTGTTGTCATCCAGGAAGACAAACGGAGGACGGTCCACAGTGGCAAAGGTTAATGTCGCCGACGATTGTGCAAAACTGCTGGACGTCCACGACAGGACGGAGAGAAGACATATCAAGGTTGCGGGGAGGAAGCGCATAGTCAGTACCGAAGTTGCTTGCTCCCCCCCTATCGCGCACCACTTGAGCCGGTCAACCACGCTATGTGGATGACCTGAGGTTTTATGGCTCTAACAGGGGGTTTTTTGCCCCTTAAGCTGCGGATATCAGCGCTTCGGCTTCATACTTGCGGAGCGAAATACGAGCGGACGGTCCAAAGCCATAGCCCATCAAAGCATCGGAGTTGGGCATTAGTCGCAGGATTTCGTCGCGCGTTTCTGCATCAAAACTATCCAGGGTTTCCTGTCCCGGATGATAGCTTTCGCTGTCCAGTCCATTGGCGCGGACAATTTCGTGGCGATCAAACAGAATGTGCACATAGGTCACCGGGGCATGATCTTCGCGCACGGTGATGGTGTCGCCGTTCACCAGATCTTTGGCTTTCACCAGCACTTCGGATTCGCCAAACAACATGGCCGCCTGAGAGGATTTGATCAGAATGCGGTGATTGGGGGAGAACTCCACCGCCTCATGGTTGCCCAGTGCATCCTTCGCGAGGCGGATAGGGGCGTCAGATCCTGTCGCCTGTCGCACAGTTGTGCCGATCCAGAGAAGGGGCTGGAAACCGTTGTCCCGGGTCAGAACCTTTTGCCCGGGCATCAAGTCTTCCACTTTCATCAGCCCGTCTTGGGTCACAATTTTGCTCCCAGCCACAAAGCAAGGAGCTGTGGTGGTTGTGACTTTCACAAAGCCAGTGTCTGTGTTGCCGTCGGAATCTTCGACTTCGTAGGTGAAGGCTTCGCTACCCAGATCACTGTCGGCCTCAATCGACAGCGTGCCGTCGGGATTGAGAGTTATGATCTCTCCGGAGGCCAGGGTCACAGAGTCTCCGGCGCTGACCTCGATCCCATTGAGTTTGGTGATGGTCATTGCCGCCCCATCTGGGGCGGAATCATTGGCAAGAACGTCTACGGTTTTGGTGGCCCCAGCGCCAATTTCATATTCATCATCCTGAGCGACAAGGGCGCACTGGATCGAATCCCCGGCGATCAAAAGGTTGGAGTCGTATTGATCGTCACCAGAATCCGCGATGCCAATTTTGATGGTGTTGACTTCACCCGGCGTTACTGGTGCCTTCACGGTCAATGTGACGGTCAAACCGTCCATCTCACTGTTCACGGTCTCGCCGTCTGCCGGGTTGTCGAGGTACAGGTTTGCGTTGTCTTCGTTGTTGATATTGTCGACGGTGATGTCGCCATCGCCAATCGACAGGGTGGCCTTTTCGCCGTTGACCCAAATCCCAACAGCATCGTTGAAACCGCCGTCGACATATTCCAGATATTCTTCTGAGGAGAACACAATCTGCATTGTCAGTGTGTCACCGTCAGGGATGAAGCTGGCCTCAAAAACGGACGCATCATAGGTAACCCCGCCCGCAATTGCAGACAGATCTGAGTCGCCTCCGGTGCCCATCTGACCGGTGGTGCCGCTGTTTACATTCACGTCACCAGTCGCGTTGGTGAAGTCTTTGGTATAGCCGGTGGACAAGATCACACCGCTGTCCGATGGGGTGGCATCGGGGGCAACTGTATCCCCGTTGGAATATATCCCGCTGGACATATTATGGCCGGAGTAGCTGGCATCGACAATTGTGATGCCTGATCCAAACATGGCCTCTGCCATTTGACTCGCGCTGGCGCTGTTGTCGATTGGCAATTCTGATGCGGTCGGCATGTTGGTCCCCTATACGTAATCCCAAACCAAAAAACGGCATTTCGGCCCTGGTTCCTTTGCCACATGACGGGACCCCGTGAAGTCGGTTCAAGTAAGAGACCAGGAACTTGTTCCAGCGCCGAATGCGCTGACGGAGGATTCGTTTGTCGCTAAAGAAAAGAGGGCACGTTCTGCGCGCTAATAGTGTGGAATGCAACTCTTTCTAAATGGTGACCAAAATCATCAAGACTCTGAAAAATCGAAGTAAATTATTTGAACTTGCTTCGTCCGCCCCCCACGCCTTTTGTTGGGGCAGTTGACCCTTTGCCATGCTGCACGTTAAGGCCGGTTCAAGAGAAAGGCACCGTCATGACACAAGACAAGAAAAAGAAGAAAACGCGTCAACAGGTCTACACGCTGTTGGTGCAGGTCGGCCGGAAAGACGGTGATGGCCTGCCGGAGGATGCGACTGGCGGTGCGTTGATGATCTATGCCAGCGGTGTGGACGAAGCAGAAGCTGTGCGTGAAACGGTTGCGATTCTAAAGCAGGCGGATCTGAACCCATTGGATGTGACAGGCTACGGCACCATTGAAGAGCGGGAAGCGCAAGGACATGAGATTGACGGTCAAGAGCGCGGCCTGATGCAGCGGGCTCTGGATGAAAATTCAGTGGTCGTCGCGCAGATGACTCCGTTTTATCACGGAGAAGAATCTGAGGATGCGGCGGCCACGGAGCACTGATTGGAAGGTCTGGCCATTAGGCCGCGCGCTGCGCGGCCAATGTGAGGGCATCAAATTCCCGCAGGACCGGGAATGCAGTGCGCGAGTGCTCCGGCAATAGACGGCGCGGGTATCCAGACAACAGACTGGCGTTTAACAGGTCACGACGGCGACGCATGCGGCCGACGTCCATGCTTTCTACATAAGTATCGGCGGCCAATATGGCCTCATGATCCGGCAGCAAGAGCTGGCAGTAGGTCGCCAAGGGGGTTGTGCCACCACTGGTCGCCGCGTTGCCGTGCAGAAGATGTCCTGCCGGGATCAGCACGCATTCTGAGCCAAACATGTATTCAACCCGGCTGCCACCAATCACGAGCCTCTGTGTTGGACTGGTGATGATATCGCGGCTCAAACCAAAAAACGGTGCGCGCAGACGGATTGGCGCAAAAAGTCCTGCAGCCGGCACTGTGCGGCGGATGTTGGCAAGTACAGGAACCAGATCGCCGGTGGGAGTCTGCACCACATCGCCACGTTGCAGTTCGCCGACTTTCTGATAGCCGTCTGCTGTCATCACGGGCGTGTCTTCTGACAGGCTTGGCATCGGCCCGATGGGTTCAATGCGATCTGAGAAAGCGATGAAAGACAAGTCCCCGGAAATCACGCGGGCGGCGTCATCTTTTACACATTCTTGTGCCTCTGCCATCGTCAACGCGACAGGTTTCGTCAACGTGCGCACCGCAACACGCCAAGTGCCAGGTTGTTCAACCGCCAACCGCCCGACATTGGCCTGAAGATCCCAAGAATAAGTGATGCGCAAAACATCCGCCCGCCCGCCGGTGTCAAGATTGACGGCAACATGGGCCGTGCGTCCGCCTCGGGTCAGAACCAACACCACCCCCCCGCCGGGGACAGCCTGCAACGAAAGGCGAAACCCGCTCCCGGTTTGTGATGCGATGCCCAAAAGGGTCTGTGGACGATCATATGGGGATACGCGCGTTTCGACGACCAAACTGCCCTGAGTCATCGGGTCGTTTAAAACGGGGGACAATGGCTGTTCGCCCTCTGCCGAGGCAGCACAAAGCCGTGCCAAGCCGCCGGCATCAAACAGCGCCTGCTTGCGATCCCAAAGCGCAATCCAACTCATTGGCGGTGCCTCCGAAATGCTGTGTGCTTGCGCTCCATCATCGCCTCAGTTCTGAAAGGCAATTTGCGAAAGCGTGGCGACCTCAAAGCTGCGCAATCCACGGCGCGCCATTTTGCCATAGCCTTCGCCGGATACAGGATCGAGCTCCGGGAAAATGGCGCAGATTTCTGCTACGATTTCCGGTTCAAAACTGCTCGCCGTCTGCGGGCCCGGCAAATAGCTTTCGGTCATCAGTTTTTCAGAAAAGATGATTTGGTGGTCATCAAACAGGAGGTGCACATACTCCACTTCGCCGCCCGGCACGCGGCGAATGGTTTCGTCATTCACCAGATCACGGGCAGCAACAAGCACTTCTTCTTCACCAAAAAGAAGCTCCGCCCAGGCGTTGCGGATCAAAACGCGATGCAAGGGTGACAGCAAAAGTTCGCGGTGATTGCCCAACGTGTTGGCCATGATCCGGATGGGCGCAAGTGGACCGGTGGCTGGGACTTTGCGTCGTCCTATCCAGCGCACAGGCTGTGGGCCGCAATCCAGCGTCTCAACCAGGTCACCGACATTCAGGCATTCAACCGGCACCTCACCATGAGGTGTGCGAATGAAAGTGCCTGCAGTAAAACAAGGTGCCTGCGTAATGGTGATGTAGCCCACATCCGTGGTGCCGTTGCCATCATCCACAGTGTAGGTCAGGTTGACCTCTTCTTCGTCACTGTCCCCTTCAAACGTGATCGTGCCGTCGCCGTTTACGGTGATGACCTGTCCGCTCGGCAGAGTGATCGGCGAGCCAACAGTGACCGGTTGTCCGGAAATATGGGTGATGGTCAGTGAATTGCCGGTTTCGTTGACGTCATTGGCAAGTACATCCACCGTGCGTGTGCCGTCTGTCGGCAAATCAACAAAGTCGGTGTTGGCAATCAGAGACGTTTGAACCGAGTCCGCGGCGATCAACAAAGAGCTGTCATATTGGCTGTCGGACACATCAGCGATGACAATGCGCAGATCGTTCATGCCTTCGACAATGTCAAAGGTCAGCGTCATCGTGATGGTGAATCCATCCATCTCCGTGTTGTAGATGCCGCCTGTGTTATTGACAAAAAGGCTCTCGTTTTCGCCGTTGTTGATATTGCCCGGATCCACATCCCCATCGCCGATTTCCAGAGGCACATATTCCCCGTTGATCGAAACCGCCACAAAGTCCTGATAGATCGAATTGATGTATTCCGGGTATTCCTCAGAGGCGAAGACAAACTGCATGGTCATCTGGCCGGCTTCGGAGGCTACAAACGACACATCCAAATAAGACGCATCATAAGTGTTTGTGCCCGCAACCGCATTGAACTCGGGATTGTTGTCCTCACCATTCGTGTTGGAGGAGCGATCGGACCGCTGGTTGTTGCCGCCCCACCGGTTGGTGAAGTTGGTTGCCCGTCCTGTAGACAGAATGACTCCTTCATCACTTGGCGTGACGCCCGGTGAGATGGTGTCGCCGTTCGAATAGATGCCGGAAGAGGAGTTTTGCCCGCTGTAGCTGGCGGACACGATGGTCACGTCATCACTAAAGATGGTCTCCGCCATTTCCATTGCGGATGCGCCGGTATCTACAGGCAATCTGGGCATGTTGTTTCGCCTCATGTGTTTGAGGCACGCCACGCAACAACGCCCACCTGCTCACGGGGCGCACAATCGGGTTTCGTCGCATTTCGTGATGCGTTCTTTGGAAACCTTTGGCTGTTTAAGCCGAACTGCTGGTGACCTGCCTCGGTCGATTTTTATTAACACCAAATAAACAGGAAATTTTTCCGCTTGTTAAGAGGCACCGCACCGCTTTGTGTTTGAAATGTGGCTTTCGGGTCAGGCACAGCTGTGCCACAACCTTCCTCGCAACACTGACAACCAGAGGACGCCCACCATGACCAAGACCGATGCCGCACAGTTGACCGCAGATCTGATCCGCTGTCCCTCTGTGACACCGGAGGAGGGCGGGGCGCTGGTCTTGCTGGAAAAACGGCTGTCTGACGCCGGGTTTGAATGTGTCCGTGTGGATCGCGGTGACGTCAGCAACCTCTTTGCCCGCTGGGGGCGCAAGGGCGATAGCAAAACCTTCGGTTTCAACGGCCACACCGATGTGGTGCCGGTGGGGGACTCTGCCGCCTGGACAGTCGATCCTTTTGGTGCGGAGATCAAAGACGGCATCATGTATGGCCGTGGGGCCACTGATATGAAATCCGGCGTGGCTGCTTTTGCCGCCGCCGCCATTGATTTTGTCTCGAATACCCCGCCAGAGGGCGCAATCATTCTTACCATCACCGGCGATGAAGAAGGCGATGCCATCGACGGCACCACCGCGCTGCTGGACTATATGTCCACCGAACAGGAACGCATGTCCGTCTGTCTTGTGGGGGAGCCAACTTGCCCCAACGAGATGGGCGAGATGATGAAGATTGGCCGCCGCGGCTCGATGACCGCCTATTTCACCTTCACCGGCAAACAGGGGCACTCTGCTTATCCGCACCGCGCCAACAACCCGCTGCCGGTGATGGCCCGCTTGATGGATCAATTCTCCTCCGAGCCGCTGGACAACGGCACCGACCATTTTGATGCGTCTACCTTGGCGGTTGTCACCATGGACACCGGCAATCCGGCCACCAATGTGATCCCGGCAGAATGCAAAGCCACGCTCAACATCCGCTTCAACGACTCCCACTCCGGCGCGTCCCTCACGGAGTGGATGCAGGCAAAAGTAGACACTATTTCGGCAGAAACTGGTGTTGGCATCGACATGAGAGTCACCATCTCCGGCGAAAGCTTCATCACGCCTCCGGGTGATTTGTCCGAACTGGTGGCTAACTCTGTGGAAGCAGAAACCGGTCGTCGCCCAGAACTTTCAACCTCTGGCGGCACCTCTGATGCGCGGTTTGTACAGCATCATTGTCCGGTCGTGGAGTTTGGTCTGGTAGGCAAAACCATGCATCAGGTGGATGAACAGGTGCCGGTTGCGCAAATCCATCAGCTCAAAGACATCTACAGCCGCATTCTGCGAGACTATTTTGCCTAAATACCGTCCCAACCTTGTGGTGATGATCAAGGAGCCACGCCCTGGCCGGGTGAAAACCCGGTTGGGTCGCGACCTCGGCATGACCGCCGCCGCCTGGTGGTTTCGGCATCAATCTGCGGCGCTGTTGCGGCGGCTAGACGATCCAAGGTGGAACCTGATCCTGGCCGTCGCGCCCGATCACAATGGCCTCACATCACGCGTCTGGCCCGCGCATTTGTCGCGTGTGCCGCAGGGCAGTGGCAATCTCGGTGATCGTATGGCACGGCAACTACATCTGCACCACGGTCCCACCTGTATCATCGGAGCTGATATTCCCGGCATCCAGAGGTCTCACATCGCGCAGGCCTTCAAGGCGCTGGGCAATCACGATGCAGTCTTTGGTCCCGCCCCGGACGGTGGCTACTGGCTGGTGGGCCTGAAACACGCGCCTAAACCGGGCCTGTTTGCCAATGTACGCTGGTCCACGGAACATGCCTTGACCGACAGCCGCGCCACCCTGCCTGATGCGCGCATAGCCACCGTCGCGACGCTGGCGGATGTGGACACCGCCGCCGATCTTGCGCGCTTCTAAGCATTCATTTTCCCAAAATATCTCGGGGTTGAGTTTGGGCCGCAGGCCCAGGAAGGGGCTGGCCCCTTTTCTGCGCCTAACTTTCTAGGCGTGACCTCCCCGCATCGCCGTGCTAGGGCCAACCCATGCCTATGCCCAGCAAAGAAGAAGTCCTTGAGTGGATTTCCGAGAACCCGACCCTCACCTCCAAACGTGACATCGCCAAAGCTTTTGGCATCAAGGGGGCTGCGCGCATCGATCTGAAGCGCCTGCTCAAGGAGCTGGAGGCTGAAGGGCATCTGCAGAAACGGCGCAAGACTTACCGCGATCCGGAGAGCCTGCCGCCTGTCACCGTGCTGCAAATCCTTGAGGCGGATGCCGACGGCGATCTCTTTGCCCGCCCACTGGAATGGCATGGCGAAGGGAAAGAGCCAAGAATTTTTGTTCTGCCGCGTGCATCCGATCCCGCACTGGGTGCAGGTGACCGCATTCTGGGACGGCTGACCAAGCTGGACGACGGCGACATTCAATATGAGGCGCGTCTGATCCGTCGGATTGGCACCAACCCGCGCCGCGTGCTGGGCATGTTCCGCAAAACCGCGGAAGGTGGCCGTATCCTGCCAATCGACAAGGGCGATGGCAAAGAATGGTCGGTGGCCTCCGATCAAACCCATGGTGCCAAAGACGGGGAGCTGGTGGAGGCCGAACAATCGGGCCCCAAAGGCCGTCTCGGCCTGCCCCGTGCCCGCGTGGTGGCCCGCATTGGTGATCCGACTGCGCCGAAGGCTGTGAGTCTGATCGCCATCCATCAACATGGCATCCCGGACACCTTCCCGGATGAGGTCATTTCAGAGTCTGATAAGGCCAAACCGGCGCCTTTGGGCCAACGTGAAGATTTGCGCGACATGCCGTTTGTCACCATCGATCCGGCCGACGCGCGCGACCATGATGACGCCTGCTGGGCCCATGCGGATGACGATCCCAAAAATGAAGGCGGCCACGTGCTTTGGGTCGCGATTGCCGATGTCGCGCACTACGTCACCTCTGGCTCGGCACTGGACCGCGAGGCGCGTAAACGCGGCAACTCCAGCTATTTCCCGGACCGTGTGGTGCCGATGTTGCCGGACCGCCTGTCTGGCGACCTTTGCTCTCTGCACGAAGGCGTGCCTCGTGCGGTGCTGGCGCTGCGCATTCAGATCGACAGCAAGGGTAAAAAGATCGGTCACCGTTTCACCCGTGCCATGATCCGCTCTGTGGCCTCGCTGAATTACGGTGAAGTGCAACAGGCGCAGGATGGTCATCCAAACGAACGCTGCGCCCCACTAATGGATGAGATTATCACGCCGCTTTATGCCGCGTATGAGGCGCTCACAAAGGCGAAAGCCGAACGTCAGCCGTTGGCGCTTGACCTGCCGGAACGCAAAATTGAGCTGTCTGAGGCGGGTGAAGTCACTTCTGTGAACTTCCGTGACCGCTTTGATGCGCACAAGTTGGTGGAAGAGTTCATGGTGCTCTCCAACGTTTGTGCCGCTGAAACGCTGATTGCCAAGAAGTCCCCGCTGCTGTTCCGCGTGCATGAGGAACCGAGCCCAGAGAAACTGAACGCCCTGCGTGACACCGCCCAGGCCGCTGGCCTGACGCTGGCCAAGGGGCAGGTGCTGCAAACCCGGCATTTAAACCAGTTGCTGGATGCCGCCGCAGGCACGGAGCAGGCGGAACTGATCAACATCTCCACCCTGCGCAGCATGACGCAGGCCTATTACGCGCCGTCCAACTTCGGGCACTTCGGCCTCGCGCTGCGTGCATATGCCCACTTCACCTCCCCGATCCGGCGGTATGCCGACTTGATCGTGCACCGTGCTCTGATCTCGGCGCACGGTTGGGGCGATGACGGCCTGACACCCGAGGCCACCGAAGTTCTCGAAAAAACTGCGACGCATATTTCGGACACCGAACGCCGCTCGATGCTGGCGGAACGGGATACTACGGATCGCTACCTCGCCGCCTATATGTCGGAGCGTATCGGCAATGAGTTCACCGGCCGGGTGAGCGGCATCGCCCGCTTTGGGGTGTTTGTGAAACTGGATGAAACCGGCGCCGATGGCCTGATCCCGATGCGGGAACTGGGCCGCGAGTATTTCCACTTTGACAGCGAAACCAACACGCTCACCGGATCGGACACGGGCATCGTGATTGGTCTCGGTCAACGTGTGACCGCGCGCCTGACCGAAGCCGCGCCAGTGACGGGTGGCATCGCGCTGGAGCTGATCTCGCTGGATGGCGAATTGGTCAAACGCGCCGGGCGTGGTGGCGGCAAGGGGCGGGGCCGCGGAGGCCCCACCCGTCGCAAGGCCGCCAAGGCAAAGCACAAGGCGGCCAAGACCAAACGCAAGGTCACTCGGCGGCGGCGCTAAACGCGGCCATCACCCGCGCCGGGTCCGGATAAATCGCCTTCCGCACGCGCGCCACATAGGCCGCCAGCGCGGGACGCGCCTCAACGGCTTTGCGCAGGTCGGTGGCCACCGGCAGGGTCAGGATCATGTCCAGAACCGGCGCCACCGCCGCATCTGCGGCGGTTGGCGCGTCGCCGAACAGGAACGACAGACCGTCGAGCTTTGCGTCGATCACTTCTAGATCTTTGTCAAACCGCGCCTGACGGTCTTCCGGCGAGAACCGCGCGATGCCCTCTGACATCAAACCGGCCCGCACATGATCGCGCGCTTCCTCTGCCGCCTGATCCCGCATCGGCTCTGGCACGGCGGCAAAGAATATCTCCTTCATCACGGCCCAACAGTCGTCGTTCAGCCAGCGATCGTGCACCAAGCCAAGACGCAGGCTTTCTTCCACGGTGCGGATCAGAGCGTGGGTCGCGGCTTTCTCAATCCGGCTTAAACCCGGCATGAAATCCGCGCCGTTAGTCTCTAAATAGGCCTGAATGTTGTGACTGTCCGGGATCAAGGCATCGCCCACTCTTGCCACCGGCACCTTGCCCAACGGCAGCGATTCAAAGTCCTGGATCAGCTCCGGTTGCCAGTTGACCTTGGCCATTTCCAACAGGCACATGGCCTTCAGGCAGAAAGGCGAATGGGTGGGAAACTGCGCGTCGCCGGGGAAAACAATAAGGTGCATGGGAACTCTCCACTGATTGATTGCGGAGCCTGTCTTAAACACCCCTCTTGTCAATTTCTGTCAGTAGGGTGCAGTATCCCAAAATCATGAGCCGCACCGACCGACTGTTCCAACTCATGCAGGCGTTACGCGACCTGCCGCCCCCCGCCACCGCGCAAGCGCTGGCACAGGAAACCGGTGTGTCAGAGCGCACAATCTACCGGGACATCGACAGCCTGCGCGGCCTTGGCGCGGTGATCGACGGCGAGGCAGGCTTTGGTTTCACGCTGATTGAAGACGCCACTCTGCCCCCGCTGGGTTTTGTCCCGGAAGAAATTGAGGCGCTGGTGGTTGGGCTCAAGGAAGTCATGGAAGTCGCCGATCCTTCGCTGGCAAACGCGGCAAAAACGGCTCTAACCAAGCTGAAATCGCGCCTGCCAGAGGCACAGGCACATCGTTTGAAACATGCGGTGTTGACTGCCAAACGTTTCCACAAGCCGCCCGAAATCACCATTGATGCAGGCGCCTTGCGCCAAGCCGCTTGGGAAGAGCGGACTGTGGCCTTTGACTATGGCGATGCCGAAGGACGACGCACCACGCGCGAAGTTGATCCGCTTTCCATCGTGTTCATGCAGAATGTGCACTGCCTTCTGGCCTACTGCCACCTGCGCGCAGACTATCGCGCCTTCCGCCTGGATCGCATGGAAAATCTCAATCTTAGCGATCGCTCCTTCCGCCCGCGCCGCATTCCCATGCTGCGAGAGTTCAAAGCGCGATTGCAGGCAGAAATAGACGCATCGGCAAATCCCCGCGCCTCCGGCTGAGAGCGCTTTTGCCGCCCCCATCCCCGCGCTACACTTCTTCGAAACAGGCAGGGAAAGTTGCAATGCGCATATCTGGTTTTGTGGTGAGTTTGGTTATTGGCACTGTTGTCGCGTCAACGGTCTCTGCCGGGGCACCGTCGCAGTCTCTCCGGCCTGTGCTGCGCCCTGTGGCGGATGCTCTGGCGGCGCAACAGCCCATTGAAGCTGCCGCCTCTACCAAAGGTCTGCAACGTTGGATCAAACGCTACAAGTCGCGTGCTCTGAAAGCCGGGATCAGCGCTGCGGTGTTTGATCAGGCCTTTCAAGGCGTTCAGTACAACGCCGACATCATCAAGAAAGACCGCAATCAAAACGAGTTCACCAAAACCATTTGGGACTACCTCGATAGTGCAGCCTCCGACGCCCGCATTCGCAACGGCAAAGCTGCTTTGCAAAAGCACAACGCCACGCTGCAGAGGATCGAAAAGCTGTACGGCGTGGACAAAGAGGTTGTGGTCGCGATCTGGGGTCTGGAGAGTGCCTATGGCACCTTCAAGGGCAGCACGCCGGTGATCGAAGCTTTGGCGACCTTGGCCTATGACGGCCGACGTGGTGATTTCTTTGAAGAACAGCTCACCGCCGCGCTCAGCATCCTGCAAAATGGCGATGTCTCCGCGCAAAACATGAAAGGCAGTTGGGCCGGCGCCATGGGGCACACCCAGTTTATGCCCACGTCCTTCCAGTCCTATGCCGTGGATTTCACCGGTGACGGCAAGCGTGACATCTGGTCGGGTGACCCAACCGACGCGCTCGCTTCTACAGCCGCCTATCTCAAGCATTTCGGCTGGAAGAAGAACCAGCCCTGGGGGGTGGAAGTGAAGCTGCCCAAAGGCTTTGACTACGCCTCTGCCAACCGTGAGAACCTGAAGAACCCCAGCGAGTGGGCGCGTCTGGGCATCAAGGATATGCGTGGCCGTGCCGTGCCCAACCATGGCAAAGCATCGATCCTTCTACCCGCAGGGGCGCAGGGGGCGGCCTTTATGATCTTTCAGAACTTTGACGTGATCGAGCACTACAACACAGCAGACGCCTATGTGATTGGTGTAGGCCATCTGAGCGACCGCATCATGGGCGGCCCATCCATTCAAGGAAACTGGCCACGTGGTGACCGGGCGCTGACTTACAAAGAGCGGATCGAGCTGCAGAAACGCCTGACCAAGGCAGGGTTTGACACCAAAAAGATCGACGGCAAAATCGGCCCGCTCACTATCGCTGCGGTGCGGGAGTATCAACGCGCCAAAGGCATGGTGCCGGACGGATATGCGTCTCTAACTCTGCTGAAAACCCTTCGTTGAGATATCAAAAAGGCACGTCCCGATCCGGCGCGCCTTTTGTTTGTTCTCGTATAATCCTGCTTATTCGCGGCCGCTGATCACAATCACTTCTGTGCCTAAGGGCACTTGCTCATAGAGCTGTTCGATGTGCCAGTTGGCCATGCGGATACAGCCGTTGGAGCTGGGTGTGCCAATGGATTGCGGCGCGGTGGTGCCATGAATGCGGAACAGCGTGTCGCGGCCATTCTGATAGAGGTACATGGCGCGGGACCCCAGAGGGTTGTTCGGACCTCCGGGCATGCCGTCTTCGTATCTGGCATAGCGTGGGTTGCGCTCGATCATCTCTTTGGTGGGGCGCCAGCTGGGCCACTCCACCTTGCGGTCAATGGTGGCGCGGCCGGAGAAGTTCAGACCCTCTTGCCCAATCGCCACGCCATAGCGGATCGCGTTGCGCTCATCCTGCATGTGATAAAGATGGTAAGAGGCCAGGACCACAACCAGTTGGCCGGGTTGGAAGCCGTATTTCTTTTTCACCCGCACCTCTTTGGGTTTGAGGTGCTCCATCAATTCGAAATTGTCGTTTTGCGCCGCGCGCAGGATTTGCGGAGTTGCCAGAAGGCTGGCGCCAGCGGCAAGAAAATAACGTCTATGCATAAGTACTCGTTCCGTTTACGTGCAAAAATTATGCCACAGACAGACCTGTGGACAAAGCCGGGAGCGCCCGACTTTGTCCATGTTCTTCAAAATGTGCTGTAAAATCCCTAACGCGTTAGCGTGGGGTCACACCACGCAGCCGCTCTGACCGACGGCGCAGAAGCTCAACCGTTGTAAGCAGTGCGATGGAAATCAACACGAGGATTGTTGCCACCGACAGAATGGCTGGGCTGATCTGTTCGCGAATGCCGTTCCACATTTGGCGTGGGATCGTCTGTTCATCCAATCCGCCGACAAACAGCACCACAACCACTTCGTCAAAGGAGGTCACGAAGGCAAACAGCGCGCCTGAGATTACGCCTGGCAGGATCAAGGGCATCTGAATTCGGAAAAAGGTCATTGCCGGTCCTGCGCCCATGCTGGCCGCAGCGCGGGTCAGTGAGTGGTCAAAACCAACCAGGGTGGCCGTCACGGTGATGATCACGAATGGGATGCCCAATGTGGCGTGAGCGAGAATGACACCCAAGTATGGTATGCCCCAATCCTGGATCGAGATCGCAGAGTAGAAGAAGAACAAACCGGTCGCCACGATGATGATCGGCACAATCATGGGCGAGATCAGGATCGCCATAATCACCCGGCGGCCTGGCATTTCAGGCCGGGACAGACCCAGCGCAGCGATGGTGCCCAATGTTGTCGCCAGAATGGTTGAAAAGAAGCCGATGATGATCGAGTTCTTCGTGGCTTGAATCCAGGCCGCGTTGGACCAGGCATCGGACCACCAGCTGCTATCGCGTGGGGCCTCTGGAGCTTGCATACCAAAGGTCAGCAGCAAGTCATACCAGCGGGTCGAATAGCCAGTTGGGTCCAGCTTCAGCATCTTCTCCGTGAAGGTGAAGTAGGGCTCAGCGTTGAACGACAGTGGGATCACCACAAGGATCGGTGCAATCAGAAACAGGAAGATCAGCGCACAAATCACCAGATAGGTGTAGTGCCAAACCCGTTCGAGCGTGGAGGCATGTTTGGGAAGCGCCATATCAGTTACCCCAGCTTCAGATTGTCGATGCCCACCAGCCGGTCATAGAGCCAGTAGAGAATGAGAATGCCGCCTAGCAGAAGCGCTGCCAATGCCGCCGCCAACGACCAGTTGAGCGATTTTTGCATGTGGAAAGCGATCAGGTTGGAGATCAGCTGACCATCCGCGCCGCCGACGAGGGCAGGCGTGATGTAGTAGCCAACCGCCAGAATAAACACGAGCAAGGCCCCCGCGCCAATGCCTGGCACCGTCTGCGGGAAGTAAATCCGGCGGAACGCGGTCCAGCTGGTCGCTCCAAGAGAACGCGCAGCACGTACATAGGACGGGTTGATCGGGCGCATCACGGAATACAGAGGCAACACCATAAACGGCATCAGAATATGCGTCATCGCAATGATTGTGCCGCGTTGGTTGTACATCATCTGCAGCCGGTTCTCGTCGCCCAGAATGCCCACGCTAACCAGCGCGTCATTCACAACACCCTGACTTTGCAACAGCACCATCCAGCTTGTGGTCCGCACCAGAAGCGAGGTCCAGAACGGAAGCAATACAAGGATCATCAGCAGGTTGGATTTGGAAAGCGGCAAGGTCGCCAGCAAATGGGCGATCGGGTAGGCCAGAATGAAACACAGGAAGGTGATCAGAATGGAAAGCATCAACGTCCGTGTGAACAGTTTCACATAGACCTGTCGGTTTTCATTCACGGAAACAACGCTGCCGTCCACGTCTTTGGTACGGTCTACTGCGGCAAGGTAGAAGTTCGCCGTATAGGCGGAAGAGGCGTCACGCATCACGCGCCATAGGGTTGGATCCGCCCAATCCTCATCAAGCTTCAAGATAGCTTCTTTGTAAGGCGCCTCGAGCTTGGGGGCCCGGCGCGCAGCCTTCGTGAACATAGAGCGAGAGCCAGAACGCTCATAGTTGATCCGGGTGCCGGCCTGACCGGCGGCCTTCACTTCGCGCAGAACCACGAGGTCAGCGGCCAAAGCGGCAAAGGCGGCCTCATCAGGCTCTGTTCCAGCGGGATTTTCGTCAAACCACACCTTCAGATTGGTCATCAAAGGGGTTTGTTTTCCGCTGCCGATTTCTTCGTGCAGCGTGAATCCGGGGTTATAAACCGAACGGTGCAACATCTGTCCGATGGGCACAACAAAGGTGACAAGAATGAAAGCCAGCAAAGGGGCAACCAGCAGGAAGGCCCGTCTTTTTGCTCGAGATTGCGCTTGAGCTAGCGCGCGTTTCAAAGGCTTTCCGTCAGCTGTGGTGAGCTGGCCTTTTACCTCATCAACCTCATGGGATGTCGCGTCGGTCATGGAGTCTTTCCAGATGTGGAAGGTACTGGGCCGCAGGGAGCGGCCCAGTTTGTGTCAAGGTTCAGATCACGTGGATCAGTTTGCCAGCCACGCGTTGAAGCGCTCGTTCAGCTCGGCGTCTTTGTCGACCCAGAACTCAAAGTTGTTGACCAGAGCGTTTTCCAGGTTCGCTGCTGCTGTTGGCATGTGCGGACCCATTTCGGTCTTGCCGTCAGAGTATTTGCCAACCAGAGCGCCGGAAGACTTACGTGCTGGACCATAGGAGATCCAGGATGCCTGATCCGCCAGACGCTGAGTGTCTGTGGAGAAGGAGATGAACTGCATCGCCGCGTTTTTGTTAGGTGCACCTTTTGGAACCACGAACAGGTCGAAGTCCAAAATCTGGCCGTCCCAAACGATGTCCAGTGGCTGACCTTCACCAACGGCAGCGTTGAAGATACGGCCGTTATAGGCTGTGGACATCACAACTTCGCCGTCTGCCAGCAGCTGTGGTGGCTGAGCACCAGCTTCCCACCAAACGATGTCGTCCTTGATGCTGTCGAGTTTGGCAAAGGCGCGATCTACACCTTCGTCAGTGTCCAAAATGTCATAAACTTCACCCGCTGGAACGCCGTCTGCCATCAGCGCCATTTCCAGGGTCGCTTTGGCGGACTTACGCAGGCCACGCTTGCCTGGGAAATCGGCGGTGTTGAAGAAGTCGTCGATGGAGTCAGGCGCTGTTGCGTTGTTTTCGGTGTTGTAGGCCATCACAGTGGACCACACGATGTTTGCAACCGCACAATCCTGCAGCGCGCCTTCGATGAAGTCGTCTTCTGCGGAGGTGCCGTCCGGTGCTGCCGGCAGCATGGACAGGTCGATTTCTTCCAGCAGGCCTTCGTCACACAGACGTACCGCATCAGAGAATTCAACGTCAGCCACGTCGATGGTTACGTTGCCCGCTTCCACTTGTGCTTTGATTGGGGTCGCTGGGTTGTCCGCGTCCACAGAGTTGATCTTGATGCCGGTCTCTGCGGTGAACGGCTTGTGATACGCTTCAACCTGGCTCTTGGTGTAGGCACCACCCCAGGACATTACGGTCACTTCGTTGGCTTGAGCTGCAAATGCAGCAGAAGTCAGCGCTGTCGCCAGCAAGACAGTTTTAGTCTTCATGTTTTCATTCTCCCGTTGTCGGCCCTGTATATCTTAAGACTGCGGCAGGCCGGGCCTGGCCAGCGCCGCTCCCCATAAGGAACTTTTGTTGTGAAGAGGGCAAACAGCAGGTCTGTGCCCTCGCCACAAATGGCTTTAGGCGTCCAGAGCGCGACAATCTTCCGACAACCAGCCGATCTCGATGTGCTGGCCAGGGGTCAGTCGCTGCACGTCTGGAGCGTTTCGGGTTTTGATGATGAACTCATCATTTCCGGCAACCGAGAGGCGTGTGCGGAAGATGTCACCCATGTAGATGAATTCTTTCACTTCGGCCTTAAGCGTGTGCGCGCCTTCGCGAATGCGGTCTTTGTTGTACTCTACGCGCTCCGGGCGGATCGACACACGGGTGCGGGCACCCGGCTTCACGCTATCGTGCACAGGCTTACAATCGATCAACTCGCCGTCGTCCAGCTCTACCAACGCCACGCCGTTGTTGATCTCTTTCACAAGACCTTCCAGCGTGTTGTTCTCGCCAATGAACTGCGCCACGAAGCTGTTTTTTGGCTCTTCATACAGCGTGTCAGGCGGATCAAGTTGTTGAATGCGGCCATCATCAAACACCGCCACACGGTCAGACATGGTCAGTGCTTCTGTCTGGTCGTGGGTCACATAAACCGTGGTGATGCCCAGATTGTGCGCAAGGTTGGTGATCTCAAACTGCATCTTCTCGCGCAGCTGTTTGTCCAACGCACCCAGCGGCTCGTCCATCAGAACCAGCTCAGGTTCAAACACCAGTGCACGCGCCAGCGCGATCCGCTGTTGTTGACCACCAGAAAGCTGTGCAGGACGACGGTTGCCAAAGGCGCCCATCTCCACCATGTCCAGCGCGCGCTTGATCTTCTCTTCGCGCTCGGTTTTGCCCATTTTGCGCACTTCCAGCGGGAAGCTCAGGTTCTCTGCAATCGTCATGTGCGGGAACAGCGCGTAGTTCTGGAACACCATGCCAATGCCGCGTTTGTGCGGTGGGATGTTGTTAATTGAGGTGCCCCCGAGGCGGATATCGCCATGGGTGGCTGTCTCAAAGCCTGCCAACATCATCAAGCAAGTTGTCTTGCCGGACCCTGATGGTCCCAACATTGTCAGAAACTCGCCTCTCGGCAGGCTTAGGTTCAGATCTTTGACGACGAGAGTCTCACCATCATAGCTCTTTTGCACGCGGTCAAATTCGACAAACGCGTCGTTCGATTCACTATCAGCCAAAAAATCGGCTCCCTGTGTTGTTCGTCGGCAGATTTTCTCTGCTCGTCTGTTTCAAGTGTAACCACACCTGAGCTTGAATGCGCAAGCCGGCATTCCGTAAAGAAAGTCTGGCAGCCTATTGGCCGAGTCGACGTCGGTTTGCGACATATCTGTGACGATTTTCGCCAATTGTGATCAAATGGTAAACCCATAAGAATGCAAAACATCACATCTCTTCGGCTCAAAGTTGCAAGGCGCGATGTGGTCGCGAAATAAAAAACCCGGAGCAATGCCCCGGGTTGATCTCATTTGCGCAAGGATTGAGCGGATTATTTATAGAGCCCTTCGGCTTTGATCTGCTCATACGTCAGGTCCAACGCTTTGGTCGCCCGCTCGATCAGCACGTCGACTTCATCGCGGGTCATGACCAATGGCGGGGAAATGATCATGCGGTCGCCCACATGGCGCATTACCAGATTGTTGCCAAAACAATGCTCGCGGCATTTGTAGCCGACCGTGCCAGTCTCTGCCGCAAACGGCGCGCGCGTTTCTTTATTTGGCGTGAGGGCAATGGAGCCCATCATGCCCACAATCTTTGCTTCTCCGACAAGTGGGTGGTCTGCCAGCGCTTCCCACTTTTCTTTGAGGTAAGGCGCCACATCATCGCGCACATGCTCGACGATCTTTTCTTCCTCAAGAATCCGCAGGTTTTCCAGCGCCACGGCACAGGACACCGGATGCCCGGAGTAGGTGTAGCCATGGTTGAACTCGGTTGCAGCCACCACTTCGGCGACTTCGTCACAGACGATGCTACCACCGATCGGGGCATACCCGGAGGACAGACCTTTGGCGATCGACATGATATGTGGCTTGATGCCTACTGTCTGACTGCCAAACCAGTTGCCGGTCCGGCCAAAGCCACAGATCACCTCGTCTGCGATCAGTAGGATTTCATATTTGTCGCAGATGCGCTGGATTTCCGGCCAGTATGTTTCCGGCGGTACAATCACACCACCTGCACCTTGAATCGGCTCGGCAATAAAGGCCGCCACGCGGTCTTCACCCAGTTCCAGAATGGCCTCTTCCAGCTCTTGGGCACGCTGCAGACCAAACTCTTCCGGAGACATATCGCCACCTTCAGCCCACCAGTTTGGCTGGTTGATGTGGTGAATGTCTGGAATTGGCAAGCTGCCCTGTTGATGCATCGGCACCATGCCACCGAGGCTTGCGCCCGCCACCGTGGAGCCGTGGTAGGCGTTCTTGCGGCTGATGAAGATGGTTTTGGACGGTTTGCCTTTGGCAGACCAGTAATGCCGCACCAAACGCAGGTTGGTGTCATTCGCCTCAGAGCCGGAGCCCGCGTAGAACACATGGTTCAGGTCGCCCGGCGCCAGCTCTGCCAGCTTCGCGGACAGCGCAATCACCGGCACATGGGTGGTTTTGAAGAAGGTGTTGTAATAGGGCAGCTCTTTCATCTGCCGCGCCGCCACGTCGGCCAGTTCTTCGCGTCCATAGCCGATGTTCACACACCACAGACCGGCCATCGCATCGAGAATCTGTTCGCCTTCGCTGTCGGTCAGGGTCACGCCTTTGGCTTGGGTGATCACCCGTGCGCCAGTCTCGTTGAAATCGTTCTGCGTGGAAAACGGATGCATGTGGTGTGCCACATCCAGCGCTTGGAGTTCCGCAGTGGGCAAATGATTGGTGATCGCGTTCATGGCAAACCTCGCAACAGAATCAGGGTGGGCAAAACGGCCAAATCACCGCTTCACATCTCTTGCCACAAAAATATGATCAAATTCTGATTAGTCAATCGTGTCGCTAAAAGCGGTGCCATCCAGCAGTGCTTCGCGGATCTGTTCCATGCCTTGAACCACATCTTCGCGCATCGCATTGGCGGTGGCTTGCGCATCATTTACTTTCAACGCATCCAGCGCAGCCTTGTGATTATCTGGCAAATTCTGCGTGCCCATACGCCCGCAAACCACTCGCATGGACGGCCCGAATCGCAACCACACACTGTTGGCCACATCCATCAGAATCGGTGCATTTGCCACGGCATAGAGCTTGGCGTGAAAGGCAAAGTTCTGGCGCAAATAGGCCGACACGTCCCCCCGTGTGATGGCCTCATCTACCTGCGCATCGATCTTTTCAAGCGCTACAATATCTGGCGCTGTGATCTTCTCAGCCGCATGCGATGCCAATCGTGATTCCACGGATTCCCTTAAGAAAATAAGGTCGTCAATCGCATCGGCCGTCAGCATCGGAACCACAACTCGGCGGTTGCCACGAAACTCCAGAGCCCCTTCACTCGTCAGGCGGCGAATCGCCTCACGAATTGGGGTCATGCCTGCGCCGGTTCTTTCGATCAAACCTTGGATTGTGACCGCCTGACCCGGCGCGAGCTCGCCAAATAGAACGGCATCTCGCAGCTGCGCATAAACTTGCTGATGCACTGGGACGCGAGGCGCGTTTTCGTCGTTGTGTTCAGAACCTTGACCCAATTTCCCAGTGCCTTCCATTTGTGCAATCCATTCCTCAATGCGATGTGTTAGAACGTATATTCATCGGCAAAATGCACAAGTATGTTGCCATAACGAAAAAACTTGATCAAATTAATCTCACAGAATGCGACCGGGTCTTAGCCTGGCGTCCAACGGGAGAACATCATGAAGACATCCTTCATCGCACTCGCGGCCTCACTGGCGATTGGCGCAACCGCTGCCACCGCCGAAGAGGTACGTGTTTACAACTGGTCTGACTACATCGACGAAGCTCTTTTGGCCAAATTCGAAGAAGAGACCAATATCAAGCTGATCTACGACGTGTTTGACAGCAACGACGTTCTGGAAACCAAAATGCTGGCGGGCAACTCCGGCTATGACGTGGTTGTGCCGTCCGGCACCTTCCTGCAGCGTCAGATCGCAGCGGGCGCGTTCCAGAAGCTGGACAAATCCAAACTCTCTAACATGGGCAACATGTGGGACGTGATTGCAGACCGCACCAGCAGCTACGACCCCGGCAATGAGTATTCCATCAACTACATGTGGGGCACCACCGGCATCGGCGTGAACGTTGGTAAGGTGAAAGAAGTGCTGGGCGAAGACGCGCCAGTTGGCTCTCTCGCGCTGATCTTCGATCCGGCCAACGTGGAAAAACTCGCGTCTTGCGGCGTGCACGTGCTGGACGCGGCGGATGAAATGATCCCGGCGGCACTGGCGTATTTGGGCGAAAACCCTGACAGCCACGACCCAGACGTGATTGCCAAGACCGAACCTCTGTTCACGGCGATTGCGCCTTACATTCAGAAGTTCCACAGTTCCGAGTACATCAATGCGCTGGCAAACGGTGACATCTGTGTGGCCGTAGGTTGGTCTGGTGACATTCTGCAAGCCCGTGACCGTGCGGACGAAGCGGAAAACGGTGTCGAAATCGCCTACAACGCGCCATCTGAGGGTGCGCTGATGTGGTTTGACCAAATGGCGATCCCAGCGGATGCGCCAAATGCCGAAGCCGCGCACAAATTCCTGAACTTCATCATGGATGCGCAGAACATGGCGGATGCGTCCAACTACGTTTACTACGCCAACGGCAACAAGGCGTCTCAGCCGTTGTTGGAAGAAGATGTGATTGGCGATCCGGCGATCTATCCTGATGAAGCCACGCTTCAAAACCTCTACACCACCTCGCCTTACCCACCAAAGGTACAGCGTGTCGTGACCCGTATGTGGACCAAAATCAAATCCGGCACCTAAGCCCGATTGACCCAGGCTCGCGCAGCTGCTGCGCGGGCCTATTTTGACTTCTCCAACACTGCCGGAGCCTGCCATGGCGCTTGATGTCTTTGCCCCTTGGGATGACCCCAACGCAAAACCCCTCATTCAGTTTCAGAACGTGACCAAACGCTTTGGTGATTTTACGGCGATTGATGATCTGACCGTGGACATCTTCGAGAAGGAGTTCTTTGCCCTTCTTGGCCCGTCCGGCTGCGGCAAAACCACGATGATGCGCATGTTGGCAGGGTTTGAAACGCCCACCGAAGGGCAAATTCTGCTTGCCGGTCAAAACATCGGCCCAGTGCCACCCAACAAGCGCGCCGTGAACATGATGTTCCAGTCTTACGCGCTCTTCCCGCATCTCTCGATCTGGGAAAACATCGCCTTTGGGTTGCGTCGCGACAAGATGCCGAAGGATCAGATTGGCGAACGTGTCGAAGAGATGCTGCGCCTGACCCGACTTGAAAAATTTGCCCGCCGCAAACCGCACCAGATCTCCGGTGGTCAGCGTCAGCGCGTTGCCCTTGCCCGTTCTTTGGCGAAGGCCCCCAAACTGCTGTTGCTGGACGAGCCGCTCGGTGCGCTCGACAAAAAGCTGCGCCAGGACACCCAATTTGAGCTGATGGACATTCAGGAAACCACCGGCACCACCTTTGTGATTGTGACCCACGATCAGGAAGAAGCGATGACCGTGGCCAGCCGCGTGGCAGTGATGGATCACGGCAAGATCATTCAGGTGTCCACTCCGGACGTGATCTACGAGGCGCCAAACTCCACCTATGTCGCGGACTTCATCGGCGATGTGAATCTGCTCTCCGGTAAGGCGGACCCACAAGGCGAAAAGCTGCATATGCACTGGGCCGAAGGCCAACCTGCTGTTGTAGGGTCTCCGTTGAACGGGGCCACCAAAGGTCAGGACGTGCACTACGCGATCCGCCCGGAAAAAGTCTCTATTTCAGCCGAAAAGCCCCAAAACGCCGCCAATGCCATTCAGGGCGAAGTGCATGACATTGCCTACCTTGGCAACATTTCGACCTATCACGTAAAGCTTGCAGGCGGCCAAATCATCAAGGCGCAATCTGCCAACAACCGCCGCATCTCCCGTCGGGCGTTCACCTGGGAAGACAAAGTGTGGCTCAGCTGGACAGACACCGCCGGTGTCTTCCTGGAACGCTAAGCCATGCGCCGCCTGCTGATTGCCATACCGTATCTTTGGCTGCTGGCACTTTTCATTGTGCCCTTTGTCATTGTCTTCAAAATCTCCCTGTCCGATCTGGCAGTGGCGATTCCGCCGTATACGCCAACCCTGGACATTGCCGAGGGCTGGGCCGGGTTCAAAGCCTTCCTCTCAGAGCTGGATTTTGAGAACTACATCTGGCTGACCGAGGATGCGCTTTATTGGAAAGCCTACCTCTCCAGCCTCAAGATTGCGGTGATTTCGACCCTGTTGACGCTGCTGGTTGGCTATCCCATTGCTTACGGCATGGCCCGTGCGCCGGAAGAATGGCGCGCCATGCTATTCATGCTGGTGATCTTGCCGTTTTGGACCAGCTTCCTGATCCGCGTGTACTCGTGGATGGGCATCCTGAGCCAGGAAGGCTACCTCAATCAGCTATTGCTCTGGATTGGTGTGATCAATGAACCGTTGGTTATCCTCAACACCAACATCGCTGTCTACATCGGCATCGTGTACACCTATCTGCCGTTCATGATCCTGCCGATCTACGCTGCATTGGAAAAGCTCGACATCAGCCTGTTGGAAGCCGCCGAAGACCTCGGCTGTTCCCGCTTCTCCGCCTTTTGGCTGGTGACAATCCCGCTCTCCAAACAAGGCATCATTGCCGGCAGTTTTCTGGTCTTCATCCCGACCATCGGCGAATTTGTGATCCCATCCCTCTTGGGCGGCTCGCGTACCCTGATGATTGGTAAAGTCCTTTGGGAAGAATTCTTCTCCAACCGCGACTGGCCCGTCGCCTCCGCCGTGGCCGTGGTGCTCTTGCTGATCCTGATCATCCCCATCGTGCTCTTCCAGCGCAACGAGCAGAAACAGCGGGAGGCCGACCAATGAGACGCATGACCTGGTTCAACGTCACCTCGCTGACGTTTGGCTTTGCCTTCCTCTATCTGCCGATGGTGATCCTCATTATCTACAGCTTCAACGAAAGCAAACTCGTCACTGTTTGGGCTGGATTCAGTACAAAATGGTACGGTGAAGTGCTGCGCAATACCGCCTTCCTGGATGCTGCCTGGGTGACTGTGAAAGTCGCCTTCCTCAGCTCCTGCCTCGCAACTGTTCTGGGCACCATGGCGGCGATCGTCATGGTCCGGGCTGGGCGGTTCCGGGGCCGCACGCTGTTCTCTGGCATGATCTACGCCCCCATGGTGATGCCAGAAGTGATCACCGGCCTGTCCTTGCTGTTGCTGTTCATCAGCCTTGGCATGGACCGCGGCGTCTTCACCATTGTTCTGGCGCACACCACCTTTGCGATGTGTTACGTCTCCGTGGTCGTCAGCTCGCGGCTCGTAAGCTTTGACCAAAGCCTGGAAGAAGCTGCACTCGATCTGGGCTGCTCCCCGGTGCAAGCCTTCCGCCTCGTGACCCTGCCGATCATCGCCCCCGCGGTGATCTCCGGCTGGCTTCTGGCCTTCACCCTGTCGCTGGACGATCTGGTGATCGCCTCCTTCACCTCCGGCCCTTCGGCCACCACCTTGCCGATGAAGATCTGGTCTTCGGTGCGCCTTGGCGTCAGCCCGGAAATCAACGCGCTTTCCACCATCATGATCCTTGTGGTGGCGATTGGCGTGATCACCGCCTCGCTGATCAACAAGCGCAACGTGATGCGCCAGCGACGTGAGGAAGCGGCGGCAGACAAGCTGGCATGAAACGTATCTGCGACCCGTTTGCCTACTCGGACGGTCCGGTAGAACACAGCTTTTGGGCCGAAACAGTGCCTGTTTCGGCCCGTGCCGCTCTGTCGGGCAATGTGACCACTGAGGTTGCGATCATCGGCGTCGGATTCACTGGTCTGAACGCCGCGATCAAACTGGCCGAGGCGGGCGTGGACGTCACGCTTTTAGACGCCAAACAGGTGGGCTGGGGCGCGTCCGGACGCAATGGTGGCTTCTGCTGCCTGGGCGGCGCCAAAGCGTCTTACAAGTCTCTAAAACGGCGATTTGGCGAACCGGCTCTGTCCGATTACATGACCGCCGAACGCACCGCAGTCGATCATGTGGACGGCCTACTGGGGCAGTTCAATTGGGATGTGGACCGGCATAGCGAAGGCGAAACCATGTTGGCGCACAACGCCCGCGCTGCAGCTGGATTTGCGCAAGACGCCGAAGACCTCGCCACGCTCTACAAAAAGCCGATCGATGTGATCGCCAAGGAAGACCTCGTCGACCGTGGCTTTGGCGGTGGGTTCTACGGGGCCATCACAACGCCTATCGGTTTTGCTCTCAATCCGCGAAAATATGTCTCTAACTTGGCCCAAACTGCTGAAAACGCTGGTGCTACAGTTTATGGCGATACGCCGGTATTAGAGACCAAACAGCAGGGTGGCCTATGGCAACTCACCACGCCGCGAGGTCAGGTCACTGCCAAAAAACTGGTGATAGCCACCAACGGCTACTCCAGCGAAACGACCCCGCTGTGGCTCGCCGGACGCTTCCTTCCGGCACAATCCAGTGTGATTGTCACGCGACCAATCTCACCAGAGGAGCAGGCTGCACAAGGCTGGACCTCGCGGCAAATGTCCTATGACAGCCGCAACCTGCTGCATTACTTCCGCTTGATGCCGGACAACCGCTTTCTGTTTGGAATGCGCGGAGGGCTCTCAACCTCCAAACGCACCAGCGACCAGATCAAGTTGCGCATCCGGCAACATTTTGAGCGGCTCTTCCCCGCTTGGGCACATATCGAAACGCCATATTACTGGTCCGGGTTTGTCTGCTACAGCCGTGGTCAGACGCCTTTTGCTGGTCGTGTTCCCGGTGCGGAGAACCTCTACGCAGGCTTTGCTTACCATGGCAACGGAGTCGCCATGGGCAGCTATGCGGGCGCTTTGATCGCGCAGGACATATTGCAGGATTCGACCCTAATACACCCGGATATCATGCGCGCCACGCCCGGTCGCTTCCCCTTTGGCCGCTTTCGCCGTTTGGCGATGTATCCGGGGTATCTCTACTACGGTCTCAAGGACCTCTGAAGCGCGGTCACTTCAAGCTGCAACCCGTCCCCATAGGCCGGGCGATCATTCTCAACCTGCCAAAGGCAATAGGCCGCCATACGCGCGTGGTAAAATGGGGCCAATCGGCGGTAACGCTCGGCCACGTTCTCGTCGTCATAGGCAATAAAGAACGCGTCGGTTTCCTGCGTTGACAAGGGACGCCCGCGATAAAGCTGCTGCATGGCCGGGGACAGGAAAATGGCAATGTCTTCGCAGGGGTCGCCAACCGCAGGGCATTGCCAATCAATCAGTTTCAGTTTGCCGCTGGTTTGAATCACGTTTCCCGGCACAATGTCAGCGTGCAGCAAGGTTTGACGCCCGCTTGGTTGTACGGCGCCCTCCGGCAAGTCAGACACAAAGGCGGGCATAACACTGCATTTTCCGACAATTTCCAATGTCTGACGCACCAAGGCGGCGGAGCCATCACAGGCGCTGCGCAATCCTTCCGGTGCAGGCAAAATATGCAGCAGTCGCATCAAACGCGCCACAGCGGGCGTGTCCATATACCAGGTGTCGCCGGGCAGGTGTTCATAGAGGTTGCAGCGCCCATGGTCCGTGTCAAAACTGGCTACAAAGGTCGGTGCAATGCCGCGCGGGGCCAGCAGCCTCAGCAGCGTCTCCTCCGCATTCGGATCATTGGGAAAAAGAGGATTGCGTGCCGCTCCTGCATACAGCTTGAGCACGACGTCAGACGCGCCCTCGCAGGTCCCATGCCACGCTGTATTGGTCCGCCCACCATGCAACAGGGTCCACCCAGTCGGGGTCGCATGGTTCGGGACCGCGTCGGCCAGCGCCGAAAGCACGGAATCCGGTGGAGAGGAGGGCAGTTCGGTCACCGCGGCGGTCCTTTGAGCAGAGCGCCGCGACGCTATTTCACGTTGCCAATAGAGGCAAGCCTTAGGTGACGGGTTCGCGCAGAGAAACAACCGAATCCGCGGCAAATTCGATGCCGCCGGGAGAGATCAAAACAACGCCACTATCGGTGTTTCGCGCCTCCGTGACGCGCATGTAAACGTCGCTGTAAACCGTATCCAGAACCTCACCATTGGAGCGGCTTTCCGTGACAAAGGTGTAGTTGCCCTCAGGGAACGGATTGCCGTCATCATCGATACCGGACCACGTTACAGACTCCGCTTTCGGGTCAATGGCATACCGCTGAACTTCGGTGCCTGAGTCGTCGCGGACGATCAACGTTGCTTCCACGGCCAACGAATTGGCATTGGGCACCACCTGGACTGGTTCACCAGTGAAATGGGCCGGAGCCGTAACACGGGCTTCCATACCCACCCAGGTTGCCAAATTGCCCATGCCCATCGCACCAAGCTGCGTGCCAAGATTGGTCAAAAGCGTATTGGTCAACGTTTGTTGTTCAACCGTTGAGAACTGCGCCAGCTGCGACGCGAATTCTGTCGAATCTGTCGGGTTCAACGGGTCCTGGTTCTGCATCTGAACAGACAGCATGGTCAGGAAGGTTTCAAAGTCTGAAGCAAGCGCAGCAGAGCCTTGGCTTGTGGTGTTTTGCGATGCCGCGGTCTGTTGCGCGGCTACCGCTGAAGTACCGGTAACTGTTGTCATAACTGTCTCCTAGACGCGGATATCAAGGCCGCCATTTACGTAGGTTTGTGGCGCTGCCTGTTGCGCAGCCAATGTGGCGGCGTCGGCCATAAGAAGCCCGTCACCCTGTGTGCCACCGCCTTGACCACCTTGGCCAAATTCATTGCCGGATTGGGCGTTCTGACCGTCACTGCCTTGCTGTTCAAAGCTGAAGGACACGTCCTGATATCCCATCTCCATGAAGTCTTTGCGCAGCATATCAATGTGACGGCGCATCAGTTCGGAGGTGGCCTGGTTTTCCGCCGCGATGTTCACGGTCATGACCCCACCGGCTTCAGACATGGACATGCGCACCTTACCAAGCTCCGGTGGATCCATCGCCAGCTCAATGAGGTTCTTGTCACTCATTTTCACGGCTTCTGCGACCTGTCGTACAACATACGCGGGATTAGGGGCGCTATTGGTCAGCCGGGCTTGCGAGGCCGCTTCCTGAGCACTCATGATCGAACGGGAACTGTTGGTGGTTTCGTCCGCAGTAGCCACGACCATGTCCAAGGCTTGGGAGGCCTGAACATCTGTCGCTTTCGAATTCATCTGCTGAATACCAGCGTTGACCTGCTCCATGATAGCGCGGGCCTGCATTTGCTGCGTTGTGGAGGTTGTCGGCACAGAAGGCGTTTCCAGCTTTGGCGCAGGTGCCTCATCCACAGCTTCCACGGTCTGTTGCAGGGCGCCACGACGGCCCGCATCCTCTGCCGCCACGTCTTGTACCACTTGCTGAGGGGCGGACTGAGCTGTCTGCTGGCTCACTTGCGCGCGGACTTGAACCCGCATCGGGTCCAGCCCCTCTGGCGTTTCTGCCGCAAGTTTGGCCCCTTTGCTATGGGCCGCCTCAACAGCCTCGACGGCCTTCGCAGACGCCTGCTCTGGTAAGGTGCCCTGTTTGGGGTCAGCGGTCCGTGTCGCCTGTACAGCGGGTTGTACTGTTTTGTCCTCAGACTGACCGGCCAATTTCATCAAGGCGGCGTTCTCAGGAGACCCTTTTGCCGGTCTCACCTCATCCGTTCGGCTCGCAGTCTCAGGGGCATCTTCAACCGACTCGGCGACTTCCACAGCCGCAAAATCCGCATCTTCAGGCGCATCGGTATCCTGATTTCCGTCCTCAGACGTCGCTTGCCTGCCGTCTTGATCACGAGGCGAATCAGTATCCGCACGGTCGTTATCAGCACGATCCTGATCAGGCGCGCGGGTGTCTTGAACATCTTCAGAAGGGCGATCATTGCCTGTGTCTGACGCTTCGTAAGCTTTGGAAAAGTCATCACTTTCCCGCTTAGGGTCGGTCGATTTCTTGGGTGCACTCGCCTCGCTTGGCGCAGAGGGTTGGGTCACAAAAGGCAGATTGAGCATAGCGGTCTCCGGGAATTCTTCCACGACCTCTCTCTATCTCAGTGTTCCTTACCACTTTCTTTACCGTCCTCAGCCACAACAGAAAAATCCGCATGTAGACTGTGAGGCAAGAAATGCTCAACACATCCCCCGTCGTGGCACCTGCCGCGCCCCCTATTCAACCGATGCCCAGCGCGCGGGAAACCGCATTGCGTGACGCCGCCAAAGAGCTCGAAGCCAGCTTCTTGGCCGAGATGCTGAAATCCGCAGGCCTCGGAAAAACCAGCGACTCTTTTGGCGGAGGCGCTGGCGAAGACCAGTTCTCCTCCTTCCTTGTCCAAGAACAAGCCCGCGCCATGGTGGATGCTGGTGGCATCGGCCTGTCCGAGGCTTTTTTCAACGCCCTGAAGGAGCGCGCCGATGTCTGATGAGACCGTAGAACTCCCGCTAATCGATTCGCTTCAGGAGCTTCTGGAAGACGAGCGTGCCGCCTTGATCGAAGGCAAAATGGACGCGCTGCCCGATCTTTTGGAGCGCAAAGAGGCGCTCTTTGAGGAACTCACCACCTTGCAGGAGGAAGAGGAAATCGACGCCGACGACCTCGCCCCATTGCAAGACGGGTTCGCCCGCAATCAGAAACTTCTGGAATCGGCACAGGCCGGTTTGCAGGCAACCCAAGAACGCATGGGCACCCTGCGCCGTGTGCGCACCTCTTTCGAATCTTATGACAACCGTGGCCAGCGCCAGGCAGTGCATCTCGCCGCCGGTCAACGTGTTGAAAAAAGAGCATAAATCTCACTCTTCCAAGTTTGTTTAAAATGCCACCGATTGTCTGGTTTGGGTTTAGGGAAACGTTAGCACTTAGCGCGCCATGTTGATCCCGCATCCCATGAGGGTGGCACCGGACACGGACCTGAGCCGACCGGTAGATGTCAGAATGACGTTCAGGAGTGCCTCCCTAAAGAGGCGCAAAATACAACCCGACGCAAAAGCGTCACGACACATAGGAAATGCCATGTCCAGCATTCTGACTAACAACGGCGCAATGGTTGCGCTGCAAACCCTGAAATCCGTAAACTCCAGCCTGTCTGATACCCAGAGCATGATCTCTACCGGTAAGAAGGTTGCCGACGCCAAGCAAAACGCGGCCGTGTGGGCGATTTCCAAGACCATGGAATCTGACGTAAACGGTTTCAAATCGGTGAAAGAGAGCCTTTCGCTGGGTGAATCCACTGTGGCCGTTGCCCGCAACGCAACCGAAACAGTGACCGACCTCTTGGGTCAGATGAAAGAGCGCATTGTTGCCGCACAGGGTGACAACGTGGACCGGACCAAACTGCAGGCCGAAGTTTCCGATCTGCGCGACCAGATTGGTTCCGTTGTGGGCGCAGCCCAGTTCAACGGTCTGAACCTGGTTGACGGTTCCACCACTTCCACAGACGTTCTGTCTTCGCTTGATCGTGACGCATCCGGTAACGTGACCGCGTCTTCGATCACTGTTGCAGGTCAAAACCTGAGCACTGGTGGCTACACTGCAAACGACGTTTTCGACGTCGGTTCCAACACAGGTAACGCCACCGTCAACGCAAACCAAGACTCTTTTGTGATTGCGCTTGATGACACTACTGGTACTGATGACATCACCATCCAAGAGGGCGCAACCGCTTGGGCGGCTGGTGACACGATCACTATGACTATCGGCGACCAATCTGCTTCCTACACTGTCACCGCAGGTGACCTTGCAGGCGCAACCTCCAACGCGACTGACAAAGTTATCGCAGGCATGAAAACTGCCATTGATGATCTTGGTATCGCAGGTCTGGAAGTTGTGTATGACGCAGCAGGTGCACCAGGCGAACTGACCTTCAACAATACTGGCTCTCAAACGCTGAACATTACCGGTAGCTTCCAAAATGCTGGCGCCGGTGGTCTTAGCGCTCTGACAGGCATCGACGTATCCAACTCAGCGGGTGCAACCGCCGCACTGGGTGCAATCGAAGGTCTGATCACCACCACCATCGACGCAGCCGCAGCATTTGGTACCGTTGAATCCCGCATCAGCACTCAGAACGACTTCGTATCGAAGCTGTCTGACTCCCTGACTTCGGGTATCGGTTCCATGGTTGACGCTGATATGGAAGAAACTTCCGCACGTCTGCAGGCCCTGCAGGTTCAGCAACAGCTGGCGACACAGTCGCTGTCTATCGCGAACCAGGCGCCACAGCAGCTGCTGTCACTCTTCCGCTAATGGACTTAGTTGGGGGCGCTCGAACGGCGCCCCCAGCATCTCCATCTTTCTAATTTCTGTCTCGCATATCGGGAGAACTCCGACGTGACACCAAATGCTCTCGCAAAACGCGCCTACGGGCAGGCCGCAGCGCCAACAAAGTCCACAGGCAAGCTAGAATATGACGTGATCGCGCGGGTCACCCACAAGCTGAAACAAGCTGCCATGCAAGGCAAACGTGGTTTCCCTCTTTTAGCCGAAGCCATCCATGAGAACCGCTCCCTTTGGACCCTTCTCGCAGTGGATGTTGCCGGTGACGAAAACGGTCTTCCCGAACAGCTTCGGGCGCAGATCTTCTACCTCGCGGAATTCACGGATCATCACAGCGCAAAAGTGCTGGCGGGCGACGCCAATGTGCGGCCCCTACTGGAAGTTAACACCGCGATCCTTCGCGGTCTTCGAAGCGGAGCAGCAGCAGCATGAGCGGCCTTGTTCTCAAATTGAGCCCTAAAGAGCGGGTTCTGGTCAACGGTGCAGTTATTGAAAACGGAGACCGCCGGTCCCGTCTGTCCATCATGACCCCAAATGCCAACATCCTGCGCCTGCGGGATGCCATCCACCCGGAAGAAGCCAACACCCCTGTGCGCCGCGCCTGCTACGCGCTGCAGCTGGTTCTGTCTGGTGACTCCGACGCTGATGACGTGGAACGCACTCTGCTGCGCCACATCGAAGATCTGAGTCAGGTCTTCACCGACAACGACAGTCGCCAAATGATCGCAGCCGCCACCGACGCGGTGATCGCGGGCCGCCACTACCAGGGCCTCAAGGCTTTGCGTGCACTGTTGCCACGTGAAGACCGACTGATGGCGGTGGCACGCCAATGAGCTTCCAACCCATCGTCGCAGGCAGCGGTCTCGTTGCCTGGAACTTTCTTCAGCGTACGATGGACACGCAGACCAAGGCGTTCGAAAGTTCGCCTGCGATGCAGCGCGATCTCGATTATTTTGAAGAGAATATTCGAAACGTCGAAACCGCCGAGGACCTCACCAGCGACCGTCGCTTGATGCGGATTGCGCTGGGCGCGTATGGCTTAGACGACGACATCAACAACACCTTCTTCATGAAGAAAATTCTTGAGGAAGGCTCGCAAGCCTCAGATTCTCTGGCCAATAAAATGGCCGACAAGCGCTACCTTGCCTTCACCAAAGACTTTGGTTTTGGGGATCTGGGTGGCCCTTGGCACAAGCGTGACTCTTTCGTCGAAAACATCAAAGAGCAATACACCACCCGGCAATTTGAAATTGCTGTTGGCGAACAGGACGAAAGCCTGCGCCTGGCGCTCAACGCGGTGCGTGAACTCGAAGAGATTGCCGTTGATGGCAAGAGTGACACGACCAAATGGTTTTCGGTGCTCGGTTCGCCACCTTTGCGCAATGTGATGGAGCAAACCTTCAACTTGCCTTCGGCCTTCGGCGCGCTGGATCTCGACAAGCAACTCGAGGTCTTCCGCGGCCGTATGGAGAAGCTAACAGGTGATTCCGAGATTGGGCAATTCGTAAGTGAAGACGCGCAACAAAAGCTGGTGGATCGCTATCTGATCATGTCCCAGATCAACAATACGCAAGGCATGAGCGGCGGCCAGATCGCTTTGACCTTGTTGTCTTACTGATCTGAGCCACAACATATAGAACCGTGGCAAAACAGTCGCGATACCGACATAAAACCGACGTGAAAATTCTGCAAAAAGCGCGCCTCAACGGGCGCGCTTTTGTCGTTACGTAAAAGGCCTGGTTACGCCTTCGCCCCCGCGCGGCGCAGAAGCAGCGTAAGCTTTTGAAATGCATTCACAATCGACGCACTATTGCCGTCACCCATATAGGCATCCAACTCCGGCCAAGCATTGATCGCTACATCAAGCACCGGATCAGACCCCGCCGAATACAGCCCCGCCCGGATCATCGTGGCACTTTGCTCATACGCCCCCAAAAGCCTGCGAGCCTCTGAAATCGTTGCGTTTTCTTGGTCTGTCGCACAATGTGGCAGGCTCCGCGACACCGATCTCAGCAAGTCCACTGCCGGGTATCGACCACGTTCCGCAATCTTCCGATCCAGCACCACATGCCCATCCAACACCCCGCGCAAGATGTCGGCAATGGGTTCATCCATGTCTGAGCCCGCGACTAAGACACTGAAAACGCCGGTAATATCGCCTTGACCTTCCAGACCCGGACCCGCCCTTTCACAGAGCGACATGATCATATGAGAGGTCGATGGCGGATAGCCCCTAAGGGCTGGCATTTCACCGGATGCAACGGCCACTTCGCGGTGCGCTTCGGCGAAACGCGTGATCGAATCCGCCATAAAAATCACATGCTTACCCGCATCTCGAAAATGTTCGGCAACACTCATTGCCGCCAAGGCGCAACGCCTGCGTACCAGTGGGGACTGATCCGAAGTGGCGGCCACAACAATAGAACGCTTAAGCCCTTCTGGCCCCAGTACGTTTTCGACAAACTCCCGAAGCTCGCGCCCCCGTTCCCCAATCAAGGCGATTACGGCAATATCGCCGGTCATGTGTTTGGCAAACTGCCCCATCAGACTCGACTTCCCGACGCCAGAACCTGCAAACAAGCCAATACGTTGGCCCTTCACAATCGGTAGCATCGTGTTGAAAATTGCCATCCCGGTTTCCAGCCGATCGCCCAATGCGCGCCGCGCAGCTGGCGGTGGCGGCGCGTTTTTCAAAGGGCGCATTTCCGGCCCCCTCAAAAGCGGCTTTCCATCTAAGGGATTCCCATATGGATCAACGATCCGCCCAATCCAGGCATCTGACGGCGCAATGCCCACTTGATCACGCAAGGCCACACGGTCGCCAATCGACACCCCGTCCGGCGCCGCATCAGGCAGCATGGTCATGTCTTGTGTATGTAGCTGGATCACCTCACCGGCAATTTTTGCCCCGTCATGAAGCGTGACTTCCAGCAGATCTCCGATTCGTGCGACCGTATTAAGGCCACTGATGCGCAGAAGGTTGCCCTCAACCGCGCAGACTCGTCCTATATCTTTGATTGGGCGCACTCTTTTGAGTTCTGCGCCAAGGCTTTCTAGCCCTTTAGCGTCCATTTGGATTCTCCAAAGTTCCTTCGAAACCCTTTCTAAAGGAATCAGGGTTAAGCCTTGATTTAAGCCATCGAGGGAGAAACCCCGTGTTCAAGAATTTGAACGTATTTAAAACCGCACATGCCATGGGCCAACACGCCGCTGTACGCCAGTCGGTTGTGGCTCAGAACATGGCAAACGCCGATACGCCGGGCTACAAAGCCCGCGACATCACGCCTTTTAAAGAGGTCTACCGCAATGACGGTGGTGCCTCCACTATGCGTGCGACCCGCTCTGGTCATCAAGGCCATGGGCTGGAAGCCGCAGCACTACGCCCCACACTTTCCACCTCCGAAGTTGCCCCCAGCGGCAACAGCGTCTCTTTGGAAGAAGAGATGCTGAAGGCCGTTGACGTCAAACGCCAGCATGACCGGTCGCTGGCCATCTACAAATCTTCCCTGTCCGTGCTCAGAACAGCACTTGGACGTTAAGCAAGACAGAAAGTCATGATCAATGAGTGATTTTGGTTCCGCATTAAGCGTCACCTCTTCAGGTTTGCGTGCACAGGCTGCCCGCTTGCGCCACGTATCTGAGAACATCGCCAACGCCGACACTCCTGGCTATCAACGTAAGACTGTGAGCTTTGAGGCTGACACATCCAGCCGCGATGGTCAGGTCTCTGTGAGCCCGGTGCAGCTTGACCGTACTGAAGGTCAGAAGATCTTCGATCCAAGTCATCCTATGGCAGATGCGTCTGGGAACTACCTTGGTTCCAACGTCGATATGATCATCGAAATCGCTGACGCGCGCGAAGCGCAGCGCAGCTACGAAGCCAACCTCAAGATGTTTGACCAGACCCGTCAGATGTCTTCGTCGCTCATGGAACTCTTGCGCAAATAAATTTAATTAAGGAGACCCAGAATGGATGTCCGTACAGTACTAGCCGCTCAGAACTACACCGCCTCCAAGCCCGCGACCGGGCCGGCTGAAAACGGCCAAGGTGGGAATGCTCTGTTTGGCCTGGCAAAAGATTTTGCCGCGACCCTGCAGGAAAGCGAGCAGGTCTCGATGCAGGCGATGACCAGCAAAGCAGACCCGCACACATTGGTACAAGCGCTGGCGCAAACCGAGTTGGCCGTCGAAACCGCTGTGACTGTGCGTAACAAGGTGGTGGAAGCCTACCAAGAAATTCTGCGTATGCCGGTCTGATGTTGGATCAAGCCATCTTCTTTGACACGCTTCGCCAGGGCCTTTGGGTCGCGGTGATGATCTCCCTGCCCATTCTGGCGGTGGCGTTGATCTCTGGTGTCGTGGTTGGCTTGTTTCAGGCGCTGACGTCTATTCAGGAGATGACCCTGACCTTTGTGCCGAAGGTGCTCTCAATCGTCATCGTCTTCTGGGCGACCATGGGTTTCATGAGCCAAACCCTCGTTTCGTTTTTTCAATCCACCCTCGTTCCGCTGATTGCTGGAGGTTAATTATGGACAACGCAGGCTACACAACGTTGACCCGTCAGTCCGGTCTAACTCGCGAGATGAACGTTCTGGCAAACAACATCGCCAACGCGGCCACCACCGGTTACCGTGCAGAGGGCATTGCCTTCTCAGAATTCATCAAGTCGGCCCCGGGTACCGAGAGTATCTCCATGGCGACGGCCAATGTGCAGATGACTTCGCTGGAGCAGGGTGCGTTGAAGCAAACAGGCGGGAGCCTGGATTTTGCCGTTGAGGGCCCAGGTTTCTTTATGGTGCAGACCCCCAACGGTGAGCGTCTGACCCGTGCCGGTGCGTTTGCGCCAAATGAAAACGGCGATCTGGTGAATATGGACGGCCACCTTGTGCTTGATGCCGGTGGGGCGCCGATCTTCATTCCGCCGGATGCCAAAAGCGTAGATGTGTCCTCCGATGGCACCTTTAGCGTGGACGGCAACCCTTTCGGTCAACTGGGGATCTACCGCCCGATCAACCCGCTTGATCTGAAGCGGGAAACCGGCGTTTTGTTTGAGGCGCCTGATGGGGTGGAACCCATTGAAGAAGCACGCGTTTTGCAGGGCTTCCTTGAAAACTCCAACGTGAATCCGATCACTCAATTGTCTCGCATGATCGAGGTGCAGCGTGCTTACGAAATGGGACAAACCTTCCTGGAAAATGAACATAACCGCATCCGTGACGCGGTGAAAACATTCGTCAAATAACCTTAGAAAGAGGACAGCAGAATGCGTGCCCTGACAATTGCAGCCACTGGTATGAGCGCTCAGCAACTGCGTGTTGAGACGATCTCCAACAACCTCTCCAACATGTCGACCACCGGCTATAACGCCCGTCGCGCCGAATTTGCCGACTTGCACTACCAGCAAGTCTCTCGCGCTGGCGCAATTAGCGCCTCTGATGGGTCTGTTCTTCCAACCGGTGTTCAGGTTGGTCTTGGTGTCCGCGCAGCGGCGATCAACGTCAACTTGGAGCAGGGTTCCCTGTCCAACACCGGCGGTGATCTTGATGTGGCGATCGAAGGTAAAGGCTACCTTGAAGTCACTCTGCCCAACGGTGAATCTGCCTACACACGGGATGGTGGACTTAAGCGCAGCGCAGATGGTCTGATTGTGACATCTGATGGCTTCCCAGTAGCGCCGCAAATCACAATTCCAGAAGACGCGACCAGCATCTCCATCAACGGGGATGGCGAAGTTTATGCGTACTTCTCCGACGCGACAGATGCTGAGTTGTTGGGCCAGTTTACACTCGCAGGCTTTTCCAACGCCAAGGGTCTTGAAGCTTTGGGTGGCAACCTGTTTGCCGAGACTGAAGCATCCGGCGCCCCAAATGTGACCAACCCCGGCGAAGACGGTCTTGGCACACTGCGTCAGGGCTATCTTGAGGACAGTTCTGTAGATGCGGTGCGCGAAGTGACCGAGCTGATCGAAGCCCAACGCGGCTACGAGCTAAACGCCAAAGTCATCACGGCAGCAGACCAGATGATGGCTGCTACGGCGCAGGTCCGCTAACATGAAACGTGCTCTTGCCCTCCTGCTTATGACAGTTGCCGCTCCAGTCTCCGCAGAGATCGTTGTGGCCACAGAAATCATCCGCGCCAACACGATCATTGAGCCTGGTGTGGTAGGCCTCAAAAAAGGGGACGTGCCCGGTGTGCATACCGATTTGGAAGCCGTGATTGGGAAAGAAGCGCGCAAAGCCATCTACCCCGGGCGTCCAGTGCGAAAAGGCGACGTTGGAGAGCCTGCGCTTGTCGAACGTAACCAAATTGTCACGCTGGTCTACAGCGCCAATGGGTTGAATATCGAAACCGAAGGCCGCTCGCTTGCCCGTGGCGGTGAAGGCGAACGCCTTCGCGTTATGAACCTCAGCTCCCGCTCCACCATCACCGGAACCGTATTGCCTAACGGCAATATTCAGGTCGCCAATTAAAGGAACACACCAGTGCGTATTCTCTCAACAACACTTCTTCTTGTTACGCTGGCCGTGTCCGCGTGTGGTCGTACGGATCATATGGGTAAGGCGCCGAGCTTTACACCAACCACCAACAATCAAGAGCACTATGCGATGATGAACCCACCGCTGCCGCAACAGGCCAGCGTGTCGCGCCGGTCCGATACGGCGTCTTTGTGGAGCGGAAACAAAGCCTCATTGCTTGGCGATCGTCGTGCCGCGAGCCGGGGCGATATCCTTACGGTGGTGATTGAGGTTGATGAAAAAGCCCAAATCAACAATGAAACCGAACGCAGCCGCAGCGGATCTGACAGCCTGAGCATTCCAGCATTTGCTGGCCTGCCACAGCGCATCAATTCGCGCCTGCCAGATGGTGCCACAACTGATCCTTTGGTGGACCTGAGCTCCAATAGCTCCAGCTCAGGCGATGGATCCGTGAAGCGTAGTGAGAAACTGACGTTGCGCGTTGCGGCCACGGTTGTGGATGTGTTGCCCAACGGCGTGTTGGCGATCGAAGGTTCTCAAGAGCTGCGTGTGAACTACGAATTGCGTGAGCTGCTTGTGTCCGGCTTTGCCCGTTCAGAGGACATTTCCCGTCAGAACGAAATCACCTTCGACAAAATTGCTTCTGCGCGTGTGTCTTATGGCGGTCGTGGTCAGATTACTGACATGCAGCAACCGCGTTGGGGTCAACAGGTCATGGACGCCGTCCTGCCTTACTAATCGGGTGATCTGATGAAGAAACTTCTCCCTATTATCCTCCTTTTGGTTGGCGTCGGCGCTGGCATTGGCGCGGGGCTTGCCCTGCGCCCGGAACCTGCGCCTGTGGAAACTGCTGACGGCACTGAGAGTGGAGAATACGCTGAAAAAACGGCTAAGACAGATGAAGAGGACGGTCCGCCCAAGGGGCGCGTTTACGTTGATCTGGTCGACCAGTTTATTGTGCCCGTTGTGCACGACGACGCAGTATCTTCGCTCATTCTGATCACGCTCACCATCGAAGTCGAAGATGGTTACAGTGAAGCCATTTTTGAAGCGGAGCCGCGTTTACGTGGTGCTTTGCTGCAGACTATGTTTGATCATGCCAACATCGGCGGATTTGAAGGCGCGTTTACAAACTCCAGCCGGTTGGACCGCTTGCGCAAAACGTTCCTGGAAGTGGCACAGAAGACTTTTGGCGACGAAATTTCGGATGTTTTGATTGTTCAGATCACACGTCAGGACATCGCGTAACTTACAAGTATTCCCTAATACACTAAAGGGCGGTGCTTTCCGGCACCGCCCTTTTTGCTTTGTACAGAAGTTGTGCCGGGTTACATGCCGCAGCTCAGTTTGCCTTCCATGATCGAATCCACCAGAGCCGCCGCACGGATTTGGCGTCGGGTTTGCACCTCGTGTTCCAACAGTTTTTCCATGACATCGGCCTTGCCAAAATGCTTCTGTAGATCCTTGTAGGCCATTTCTTTGCGCACCATGACATTGGCCAGTTGGTGGTTAAGGATCTTCCGGTTGCGTCCAATCCAGCTATTCCAAGCCAAATCACCACCGGTGATGCGCATAGCCGTATCACCTGTCAGCATGTCTCGCCCGTTTTTCTCTTGCTCTGCCAGGTCACTAAGCAACCCACGCAATTTGTTTTCTTCCGCTTGTATGGACTGCATCGCCGCCTGCGCCTTCTGATAGCGTGCTTGGGTGATCACGTTCAGTTCTTTCAGATCGTCGCTCATACGCGGCCTTTCATTCGTTGACGCATGGCGTCTGCAAATCGGATCGCAGCCGCCACAGGTGCGTAGTGATCTGGTGGCACTTCCTGGCCAATTTCCACAACCGCATGCAAGGCTCGTGTTGAAGGTGGATCACGGTGAATTGGCACGGCATTTTCTTGGGCCACTTCGCGGATTTTGGCCGCAACTTCATCAACACCTTTGGCCACACAAACAGGCGCCGCACCAGGTTTGCGCGACCACTTGAGCGCCACCGCATAGTGGGTTGGGTTCACCATAACCACATCCGCATCCGGCACGTCCGCCAGCATCTGGTTCATTGCAATTTCCTGACCCTTTTGGCGTCGCTGTTGTTTCATGTGCGGATCGCCTTCGGCCTCTTTGGCTTCGTCGGTCATTTCCTTGCGGGTCATCATGTTTTTGCGAATGTGCTCGGCGTGCTGCCAGAAGTAGTCGATCACTGCGATGGACGCGGAAACGATGATCACGATCATCAAAAACTCAAGCATCAGGCGACCCAGAAGGGCAGGCACCATCATCGCGTCTAGCTGAATGGACGAAGCCATCTCGGCCATGCGTGCTTTGAGGAAAAAACCAAGGCAGACGGAAAAGATCACCAATTTGGCAAAGCTTTTGGCAAATTCAAAGAGGCCACCGCGCCCAAATTTGTTTTTGGCGTTGGAGATCGGATTGATGCGCGACAGCTTTGGTGCAAGCTTTGATGGGGTCACCAGAAAGGCGCGCTGCGCTATCACACTCAAAATTACGGCCAACATTGGCACCGCAAACCAAGGCGCAACGGAGGTTAGGGTTTCTAGCATGATGCCGCCAAGCGGTGTGGATGGATTGCCCTCAAACACCATTGGCGCAAGCTCGTCTGCCTGATCCAACAAGACCATCAACCCGTTGCCGGCTGATTTGATGGTGGCGGCGCCAACGGTAAGAAAAGCCAGCGTTAGGCCGAGGTAACCCGCCGCCACGAAGACATCCATGGACTTGGCGATCTCGCCTTTCTTGCGCGCATCATCCAGTTTCTTCTGGGTGGGCTCAAAACTCTTTTCGCTGTCATCGTCCTGGCCGCCACCGCTCATCTCAAGCCCTCAACTGGATTGATCATGAACGCTTCCATCGCACCCCACCACAATGTGAGCAGCGCGGGAGCCACGAGGAACAAGAGGAACAGGCCGCCTGCCGTGATCAGCGGCGCCCCCACGAAAGCCACCATCAACTGCGGCATGGCGCGGTTGATAACGCCGAGCATCAGGTTGTAGATCGCCGAAATAATCACAAAGGGTGCCGCCAGTCGGAACGCCATTTTAAACGCCTGCGCCATATGAGGCACGCTCCACTCGGTCATGATTTCTCGAGGCGGAAAACTGCCCGCTGGAAACAGCATGTAGGACCCGATCAGGTAGCGCGCGACATAGACATGTAGTCCCATTGTGACGGCAAGCGCCAAGCCAGCAATCACCAATACGTTGCCGATAGCGGGCAGGGGTTCGCCCGCGGCGCCACCCAACAGTTGGGCCAACGAAGTTGATTGACCGGCAATGGTTCCCGCAGTCTGAAGGGCCAATACAAACATACGAATACCAATGCCCATAAGAAAACCGCTCATGGTTTCGGTGAGTGCATATTGCGCTATGAGCGGAAACGTCGGCTCAGCGCTTTCAAAAACGGGTACTGCTGGTGCAACGATCACGGTAAATGCGACCGCCAATCCCAGTTTGATGCGTGTCGGCACCGAGGTTTCCCCAAAAGCTGGCAGCAGGGCTACCGCTGTTCCCACTCGTAAAAACACCAAAAAGCCGTGCCAAAGCGCGGCTTCTGTGGTGTTCAGAAGGAAGAGGGCGGTTTCCATCATGCGGCCACTACCCCGACGAGCGCTGGCCGTGCGTCCAGTCCAATTTCCTCAAAGCTGAGAACAGGATTGGAGATGCCTTTGGCGCTGAGCACCGTACGCAGGAACCTTCTACGCCGTGTAGAAGTCACCAGCGCGGCAAAAATCCCGCTGTTGCCTGCGTCGGTCATCCGGTCGGCAATCGATTGGGCTAGCGCGTTGAACACATCCGGCGGCAGCGCCACATCCATGCCGCCCGCGTCGCCATCCACTTGATAAGTCGCAAACGTGTCTTCCCATTCCGGCGCCAGCTGCACCAAAGGAATGGTGCCATCGTCGCGCTTCAGATCTGAAATCAGTTGGAAGCCCAAACGCTGACGCACATTCTCGCAGATCGATTCCGGCTGTACGCTCACATGACGGGCTTCGGCAATGGATTCCAAAATCAGCGGCATGTTGCGGATCGACACCTGCTCATCCAGCAGCATCCGCAAAATGCGGTGCAACAGATCCAGCGGCACTTTGTCAGGAACAAACTCATCCATCATCCGGCGGTTGGCATCGGCCCGCACTGGGTCAGACAGGTTCATCATTTCATCCAGAATGCGACGCAGCGCCTTGAAGGTCAGCAGACGGCCAAAGTTGGATTTGATGGTTTCCAGCAGGTGGGTCGCGAGAACTTCGCCCGGTGTCACAATGGTGATGCCTGCGAGGGCGGCCTTTTCCTGCGCGGCGCTGTCGATCCAGCGGGCAGGGGCGCCGTAGACCGGCTCGGACACATCCTCACCAGATGGCAGCGAATCCGGACTGTCACCTGCCAAAGCCAGAACTTTTTCGGGCTCCAGACGGTCGCGCACCTGCTCCACGCCTTGAATGCGGATGGTGTAGGTGCCGTTTGGCAACGACGGCTCATCTGTCAGGCGGATTTCCGGCAGGATCAGACCATAGGTCGAAGCCACATGGGTGCGCATATTGGTGATGCGCGCATCCAGACCCGCGCCCGGATCGAGCACCATGTTCACCAGATCGGTGGCAAATTCGACATGAATGTCGTCCAGATCCAGCACGTCGCCGATGGGCTTGTCACGTGGCAGAACCGGTGCGTCTTCCTCATCGGTTTCAAGGCTGGCTTCGGCCTCTTCTTTCTTCTTCTGGTGTAGATAATACGCCGCAAATCCCAGCACGCCGCCACCCGCCAGGAAAGGCAGGAACGGCAGGCCAGGCACCAGCGCAAACAGCATCATCAGCACGGCCACGGTGGCAATCGCTGGCGGGTAGTTGCCGAGCTGTTTCAGTAGGGTCAGGTCGGTGGAACCGGTGGTGCCGCCACGTGCCAGAAGCAGCGCAGAGGCAATCGAGATGATCACGGCCGGGATCTGCGTCACCAGACCGTCACCAACGGTCAGGATGGCATAGGTCTCAAACGCTTGGCCAATTGGCATGCCATGAATGGCGACGCCCATGATCAGGCCCATCACCAGGTTCAACAGCGTGATAAGCAGGCCGGCAATGGCGTCACCTTTTACAAACTTTGACGCACCATCCAAGGAGCCAAAGAAGGTGGTTTCCTGCTGTTCCCGTTCCCGGCGCGCTTTGGCTTCAGCGTGGTCAATCGCACCGGCGGACATGTCGCTGTCAATCGCAAGCTGCTTACCGGGCATGCCGTCGAGGGCAAAACGCGCGCCGACTTCGGCCATCCGAGTGGCGCCTTTGTTGATCACCATGAAGTTCACGATGAGCAACACACAAAACACTACGAGGCCTAGGAACACGCTGCCGCCCATGATGAAGTTGGCAAAGCCTTCGATCACATCACCTGCGGCGTTGGTACCTGTGTGGCCTTGCCCAATGATCAGCTTGGTCGATGACACGTTGAGCGACAAGCGCAGCATCAGCGAGGCCAAAAGGATGGTCGGGAAAGCGGAAAAGTCCAACGGACGCTCAATAAACAGCGTCACAGTAAAGATCAGAATGGCGAGGGCAAAAGACGCGGCCAATCCGATGTCCAACACCCAGGAAGGCATCGGCAGGATCATCATGACAATAATCGCCATCAGGGCGAGGGCGAGCAGGATCGTCGGGCTAAAAAGCGCCTTTACAGAGAACGTTGGGTTCACGGTTTACCCTCCATTTCTCAGCAAAGACCGGCCAGATCCGGACCCAAGCGGCACGAGCGAGCCCATCGTGCCAGTTGAACTACTGCGTTGAAGCAGTGGGAAATTGTTTTCGCGGATCACAGTGGCTGTGCGCTTCAGCGGCATCACCGCCTGGTCCGGAGATTGCGCCAGATCGCGTTGAAAACGGGCTTTGATTGTGGCGGCAAAAGTGGAGGGACGAGCCTGATAGGCCGCGTCATCCCTGTTGTTGGTTTGCGTGCTGCCGGTGCTCGTTTGTAGAGATATGGCCAAAACCAAAATGAGACTTGTCACTAGTCCCAGAAGACCGATTGCGACTGTCTTGTATGAGTCGCAATGGAGTCGCGACATCGCGTTGAAAACGTACTGTTTTTTCATACCGATAGCTTTCTGCCCCAGTTTGAGCCTCAAGCTATCGGTGCTTGGTTAAGATGTGGTAACCGATGTTAAGAAGATGGCTCTGTCACGCTGTGCAGCTCGAGCAAGTCGCTCAACACGCTTCGGCTCTCCGCCGCACCTTCCAAAAGCGCTCGATTGCGCGCCAACATACCTTCCGTCACACGGTCTGTGGACGCCTCAGCCGCGCTATCTTCTTCGGTTGGTACCAGGTAAGTGGAGGCGCGCCGCAACACTTCATTTTCCGAAGCCGTCAGAGATGCAAGATCACCGTCAAGCCAGGCTTCGGTTTCTGCCGCGTCCCGCTCGCCAAGCTCGGCCAGCAACCGCGCCGCACCGGCATGATCGCCCGCCATGGCTTTGGCTTGGGCACGCAGGCGATCTGCAACCGGTGTTTCCATACCCATAAGCTCTGCTTCGGCGCGTTTTGGGAGAGCTTCCGCCAAAGCCAAGCGCGCATTCAGCAGACGCTTCTCATCCGTTGGAATCACAGTTTGTGCAGCCTGCATCAGACGTTTGGTTTCGCCCAGGAACCCCATCTCAAAAGTTTTATGAGCCAGCGCCAATGCGGTGTCGGTGGAAATGCGGCCGGGCGATGCGAGGCGCTCCTGAATAGCCCAGGAAATCACTTCAAAGTCATCGGCATGTTCCAGCACCGCCATCACCAATTGGCTGCGCACCTCTTCTGCGGCCTCGGCACCATCGCGCGTTTCGATGTCGTTGATAATCTTAAACGCTGCGCCAAATTTTTGCTCCATCATCCGTGCGAGCGCGTGGGCACGGCGCAGCTCTGGCCCCATGGCACCGCCTTTGTGTTCGACGGCCAAAGCCCCCACCAGTGAAATAGTCTCTGTTGATGGTGCAACGCCTTGCGCCACATGGGTGTCGATCAGATCGATGACCGCCTTGGTGGAGATATCGGCGTTCTGCGTTGCAATTTCGGTGAGCGCTTCGGTGGCTTCCTCGGTGTTGCCCAGTTCCGCGTTGAGCGTGGCTTCAGCAAAGTCAAAATTTACATCCGGCTTTGGTGACGTGCGCTCAATCCCGTTCAGAACCAGCGTTGCGGCTTCGGTTTGACCTTGCGCCACCAATTGGTTGCTCAGCTTTGGACCAAGGTACTCGCGCAGGTGACGCGGCATTTTTTGCAGCGCATCCAATGCGCCGTTCACAGCGCTTTCTCCAATCAGAGTTTCCCCGGAGAGAGCCGCCCAAATGGCGGAGTTGCCGGCGCAATGCCCTTGGCTGGCAAACGATGGATTGTTTGCCGGTACCTCGCGCCCGTCCATGATATGCGCCATGGCGATCAGGATATTGTTCTCACCACTTTCCGGCAGAAGGTCCATGATTTGCAAAGCTTCAGCACCAAATGTGTAGTGCACATAAAGCTGTGCCAGTTCGCGCAAGGCATCCTTGTTGGTTCGGTCAAACTCACCCACCACGTCCTGACGCAAGCGGCCAAGCTCCTGAACAAAAGTGCCTTCGCCGCTCCAATCTGCGATATTCAAGGCAGAATCCGGCAAGCAATGGTTTGTTGCGACCTGCCCACTGAGCAGAGCAGCAATGTCACGACCCACTTCATCTATCACGTTGTAGGCCACAATGTTGAGGTCTTGCCCTTCTAACCCGATGGCCGCTTGCGGTGGCACATGGTCCGAGCTGCCAAGCTTTGGCATCTGAGACTCAGCTGTTTTCACAGGCTCGCTCACCAGACCGTTGGTATCTTCAACTTCCGGAGTTTGCGCTTGTAACAGGTTCTGATTGGCGGCGCGGTCCACTTGTTTGATGAGGTCGCCCCGCAAGACTTGCACCTGGGCGCTGCGGTCGACAAAATTCTCCAGTGCCAAAAGGTGTGAAAAATCTGGCTTTGGCGCAGCTTCTGTCACCTGAACAGGTGTCGGCGTAGGGGCAGCTGCCTCAAACGACGAGAAGCGGAATTGACGTTGTGGCTTTTTCTCAATCGAAACAGCTTCGCCAAACGACAGGGGCACCTGGGGCAAGTCGTCGTTCTGCGCAGGCGGAAGGTCGTCTCGAATGTCGAAAATCACATAGCGTTCGTCATAGGGAATCGACACCACACGACAGGCACAGGCCAATTCCAATTCCAGCTCGCCGTCGGCATCATTGGCGACAAAATTTGCCAAACGATCACGCGGGATTTTGTCAAAGATTGTGCTGGTGCGCAGATTGACGTCATCACCTTCGATTTTGATGGTGTAAAACCGCCCTTTACGGGACACGGTCCAGTCTGTTTCTGCTGATGGCAGCGTCGCCACCAAACGAGTGAAATCTTCGTGCTCACCGGACCGGAACAGCACGTCTTGTGCGGCCCCCGCAGAGGCCGCCAATACCATCGGAACAGCAAGCAGAAGCTGTTTCATGCCGCTTCCTTCTTCACTTCGGCCAGCGCCTCTTCCAGCTCTGCGAACTGGGGACGGTTGTGGCCCGGCGTGTTCTGACGCCCCACCTCGATACAGATGTTTGGTGAGTGGTTGTGCAGGTTGGCGATCAGCACTTCACGGATCAACTGATAGAAATGCGCTTCATCCTCGACCACACCTTTGATTTTTGCGGCAAACGGGCCCACCAGACCATAGGCCAAGAAAACCCCGAGGAACGTCCCCACAAGCGCACCACCGATCATGCCGCCAAGAACTTCTGGGGGTTGGTCGATCGAACCCATGGTCTTGATAACACCCAAAACCGCCGCAACAATTCCGAGCGCCGGAAGCGCATCTGCGAGCGACTGCAACGCGTGGTTGGGGTGCATCGCATGGTGGAAATTGGCTTCGATTCGCTTCTCCAGAACTTCTTCGACCTGGTGTGGATCGTCATAGTTCATCGACGCAGAGCGCATTGTGTCTGCAATCAGATTGATCGCCTCTTTGTCCGCTGTGATGCGCGGATATTTTTGGAAGATGTCAGACTCATCCGGGTTTTCGATGTGTTCTTCAATCGCAACAGGATTTTTCCTGGCCAATCGTATGAGCTCAAAGAGCAAACAAAGTAGGTCTTTGTAATCGTCGGGTTTCCATTTCGGACCTTTGAAAACCTTCCCGAGGTCCTTCAGCGTATGTTTCACCACCGAGCCGTCGTTGGACACCAAAAAGGCACCCACACCGGAGCCGCCGATGATGATCATCTCAAAAGGAAGGGCCTTCATAATCGGGCCAAGACTACCACCGGCAAGAACGTATCCGCCCAACACCATGATAAAAACAACAGCGATGCCAATAATGCCTAGCACGGGTTCAAACTCCTAGTAGCGTTTCAGTCCGACCATAGGCCGACGCCGGTTAACAAGTTCTCATTCGGTGGGGGTATTTGCGTTCCGACCAGCCAAAATTACGCTGATTGTGTAAGCAGCATCTGGTGTCATGCCAGCCATTACGCCAGCAGCGGCCTCAGGCTTCATACGCCCGATGAAACCAGCAGCAAATTTTGGGTCCATCTCTTCAAATAGAGCGGCCACATCTTTGGGCTTCATGGTCTCATAAACCTGGGTCAGTCGCAGCAGGTCATCTTCCGCGGCGGTCTCTGACAGGGCAATAAGGCTGCGCAAACGTCCTTCGGCATCTTCCAAGGCCGCCAGCTTGCGGGTCACTTCACCATCCGCGACATTCAGCGCCTGTAGGCGATTCTTGATCTCGGCTTCACGCTGTTCGATGCGCTGCTCACGTTCTTTGAACACTGCCATCAGTTCACGCAGATCTTCTGGCGGCTCACAGGTTTCTGGTTTGGCCATATTGGCTAGTGGCGAGTCAAAAAGTGGCTCTTCACGCGCCAAAGCCTCATTGGCGCTGATGCCCACGCGTACGGTGGCCGAGGCAATCAGAAACGTCGCAATCAGAAACAGGCTTCCTTTGGACTGTTTCCGGCGCGCTTTCTTCTTGGCCTTAGGCTTGCTGACCGGAGCGTCCGGCTTGATCAGCGTCTCCGCAGCCGCTTTGGCGCGAGTTTTCTTGGCGTCTTTTTTCATCGCTTGCGCTCCAGTTAGGCGACGTGGCGTTTAAACATGGGGCCTGCTTCGGGCTCTTTGGCTTCTGGCTTTGTCTGTGTCGCCGCCGGTGCGGCCTCTGCTTGCATTGCCGCCAGGGCCATAGCGGCCTTTTTCTTGGCTTTCTTCTTGGCCTTTTTCTTTGCACGACGGATTAGCTTGGCTTCCTCTGCGGCAATCGCTTGTGCTTGGATACGCGCCCAATCTTCATCGTTGTTGGCCTCTGCAGCCTCATCGGTTTCCACTTCTTCGGTCACCTGGTCTGCAACCTGTGCTTCCGCCTCTTCTTTTGCAGCCTCAGGCTCAGCGGTTTCTGGTTCCGGTGCGGCTTTTGCTTTCGCTGTTTTTGAATCCTCAATGTCGTGCATCGCGGCCATCATCAGCTCAAGACGTTTAGAAACCCCTTCCGCACGTTGAGTTAAGGCTTCCAGGCGTTCGGTAGATTTGCCGGCTGTGCCTTGGGCGGCTTTCAAAGTGCGCGTCATGTCGTCCACTTGGGCGGACAAAACGGCCACGGCCCCGCCAACGCCCGATTCCAAATCATTGAATTTGGACAGGCGGCGCGCCAAAACAAAACAGTAGATGCCTGCCCCGAGGGCACCGGCTACCAACAAGATATCTGCGATCAAGTTCATCTCGACACTCCTCAGTTTAATACGAATTCCATGACCAACAGGTCGGATACGCGTTCAGATCCCGTAACAATTTGTACGCGTCGCAGCATTTGCGACCGCAAAGTGACCAGCGCGTCCGGCGATTCGATGTCAGAGGTGTTCAGCGCCCGCAGATAGCCGTTCAGCACATCCACAACGCGCGGCAACACCCGCTCGACTTCTTCCTGATGATCGCTTGGCACTTCCAACTGGGCGCGGAACCGCAGGTAGTCTGCGCCGCCACTGGAAGACAGTGAAACAATAAGAGGGTCCATGCCGACGTAGACCACGTCAGGCAGAGCTTCGATCTCTTCCGCTGGTGCCGATTCTTCGGCCACTTCAGCAGAATCATCTCTCAAGATCATGCCCGAATAGACAGCGTAGAATCCGCCGCCGCCGCCAGCCAAAGCCAGCACGAGCCCAATGATTAAAGGGAGTTTTGACGCTTTTTTCGGTGCGTCTTCTGTCTCGACAGTTTCGTCAGTCATCACAGGTTCCAAATTCTTTGTCCCTGCAACTTCAACCACACAGAAACTAACCGATTATTAAGTCTGTTGAGAGAAACAGTTCGTGACGGTCGTGCAGAAGGTGCGATCCCACGGAGAAGAAACGTGCAACAATTTTTGAATATGTGGACAGCAATGGACAATCGGCGGAAGGTCATCGTCGTTTTGGCCACTATCGCGGTTTTTGCCACCGTGCTGTCGTTGGGTCGGGTCGCCACAAAACCAGGAATGGCCCTTTTATATAGTGGTTTGGAAAGCGGAGCGGCAGGCGAAGTCGTCACCGCGCTGGAACAACGTGGCGCCATTTACGAAGTGCGCGGCGGGTCTATTTATGTGGCTTCTGGTTCTCGTGATGAGCTGCGCATGACGCTCGCGAGCGAGGGGCTACCTGCCAATACGACTCAGGGTTACGAGCTGCTCGATTCGCTTTCGGGTTTTGGAACCACCTCGCAAATGTTTGACGCTGCTTACTGGCGTGCCAAAGAAGGTGAGCTGGCCCGTACAATTGTTGTCAGCCCGCGGATTAGCCAGGCGCGCGTGCATATTGCCAATGCCTCTTCCAATCCTTTCCAACGGCACATTAAACCTTCCGCCTCCGTGACGATCACAACACCTGCTGGCGATTTGCCAACCAAACACGCGCAAGCGCTGCGATTCCTTGTCGCCTCTGCGGTGTCAGGTCTTTCTCCTGAAGACGTTGCCATTATTGATGGCAGTGGTGGGCTTGTCGGAGTGGCTGATGAAACCACCACTAAAGTGGGTGATAATAAGGAAGAAGAAACGCGCCTGGCCGTGCAGCGAATGCTGGAAGCGCGGGTTGGTCCGGGCAATGCGGTTGTCGAAGTCAGCATCGAAACTGTGACCGAGACCGAATCCATCACTGAACGGATTTTTGATCCTGCCAGCCGAGTGGCGATCAGTACCGACACAGAAGAGCGCAGCACTGACTCCCAAAACGCGTCTGGTCAGGTGACTGTGGCCTCCAACTTGCCGGATGGCGATGCGGCGGAGAATTCCGGGTCTACCAACCAGAATCGTGAAACCCGCGAGCGCATCAACTATGAGGTGTCTGAAACCCAGCGCGAGATTTTGCGTCAGCCCGGCGCTGTGAAGCGTATGACCGTGGCGGTGTTGGTCAATGGCACGCAAACTGAAAACGAGTTGGGTGAGCCTATTGTGACCCCGCGTCCGGACGAAGAGCTGGAAGCGTTGCGCGAACTCGTGGCCTCCGCGGTTGGATTTAACGAATCCCGTGGCGACGTGATCACCCTGAAATCGATGAATTTTCAGCCAGTCCTGCCGATGGGCACCTCGGCCGATTCTTCCATGTTCAAAGGCATGGAGCTTGATCTGATGTCGATCATCCAAACTGCGGTACTCGCGATTGTGGCGCTGGTATTGGGACTGTTTGTGGTGCGACCTCTGTTGGCTGGCGGCGGTAGTCGCGAGCTGAATGAACTGGGCGACGCCCCAATGTTGCCTGACTTGGGCGGAGATGATGATTTCCCTGCCATGGCACCGATGATGGGTGACATGGGCGGCGACATGGGAATGCCAATGGCAATCGGCGACATGGGTGGTGAAGTTGGTGGCCTTCCTGACTTGGGCGGTGGCTTGCCAGCGCTGGGCGGGGATGGTGGCAGCATGTCGCAATCTGACGCCGCAGATCGCCTTCGTGGCCTGATCAACGATCGCAAAGATGAAACCGTCGAGATCCTGCGGAATTGGCTCGATGATCGGGAGGAAGCCTGATGTCGATTTCTCATTTGTTTGAAGATTTTGGCGGAATCAGAGCGCCAGAGCCTGAACCTGTTGCTGCGCAAGACGAGGGCAACGAAGATGACATGCTCGAATCCTTTGAGCAGGGCTACAAAGCTGGCTGGGATGACGCGATAAGCGCCAAATCAGAAGAACACGCCAGTGTCTCTGCGGCTCTCGCCAGCAAATTAAACGACCTTTCGTTCACCTATCACGAGGCACGCGAAGCGATTCTTGCTGACCTTGCCCCCACCGTAGAGAAAGCCATCATGACGGTGTTGCCAGAAGTGGCCCGTCAGGCCGTGGGTGCATTGGCCGTGGAACAGCTGAACCAGATTGTGCGCGAAAACAGTGAAACTCCGGTGGTGTTGTCAACTGCACCGGATTGCTACCAGCCGGTCATCGACGTCATGCCCGAAGACCAGCAATTCCCCGTCGAAGTGGTGCGCGACGAAAGCCTGGCAGAAGGCCAGGTGCGTTTTGAATTTGCCCAACGCGAACGCCTAATTGATATCAGCGAGGTTCTCGAAGCCGTCGGTGAAGCAATGGCTGCGTTCACACATGAAACACGCAAGGAGGCCCAGAATGGCTGATCCAACTCTCAAATCTGATTCCGGCAACCCGTTCACCTCTGTGCCAGTGGAGATCACCATCTCCGTGGGCAAAGCGCGCCCGTTGATTGGCGATCTGCTGAACATGAACGAAAACTCGGTTCTGCCGCTGGACAAGCGGGTGGATGACCCGGTGGAGCTTTATGTGGGAGACAAGCTTATTGCCCGCGGTGAGCTTGAGGAAATGGAGGGCGGACAAGAAGGCCAACTGGCCGTGCGTCTGACCGAAGTCGCAGAGTTCGAAAGCGGCCTGTGATGATCCGCGCGGCTTTTCTTGCCGTCACTTTCTCCACCGTCTTTCTCTTTATGGCAGATCCAGCGTCGGCGCAGGATCTGTCCATTCCGATCACCCAAGACGGCTCGCTGACGGCACGCAGCATTCAAATCTTTCTCCTGATCACGGTCCTCAGCCTCGCGCCGGGGATCGCAATCATGGTCACCTGTTTCCCCTTCATCGTGACGGTGCTCTCGATCCTGCGACAGGCCATTGGTCTGCAGCAATCACCGCCCAATATGATGATGGTCTCACTAGCGATGTTCCTGACCTACTACGTCATGGAGCCGGTCTTCACCCAGGCCTGGACCACTGGCGTGGAACCCCTGATGGCGGAACTGATCGACATCGAAACCGCCTTTGAGCTGACCGCGGAACCCTTCCGTCAGTTCATGGCAGCCCGTCTGGACCCGGACACCTACACTCATCTGGCGTCTTTGCGTCCGGATACGGTGGACACGGCCCCCGGCCCAGACTCACCCCTGTCGGTTCTGGTGCCCAGCTTCATGTTGTCGGAAATCGCCCGCGCGTTTCAGATCGGTTTCCTGATCTTCCTGCCTTTCCTGATCATCGACTTGGTTGTCGCCGCCGTGCTGATGTCCATGGGGATGATGATGGTCCCGCCAGCAATCGTGTCCCTGCCGTTTAAACTATCGTTCTTTGTGATCGCAGACGGCTGGAGCCTGATCGCTGGCAGCTTGGTACGTAGCTACTTTTAACGCTGCACGCGCCGCTTCCCTTTTGAGGCGGCGCGTGGCACAAATCGGATGACTCAATCCGTTAGCGCCATCAGGCGCGGAGAAGCCCCATGAATCTGAAAGCGACCCTGCTGGCCCTGCTGGCCTTTGCGATCTATTCCACTCACGATGTTGTGGTGAAGCACCTCGGCGCGACCTTCTCGCCGTTCCAGATCGTATTCTTTTCGTCGCTGTTCAGTTTTCCACTGATCACTCTGATGCTGGTGCGTGACCCGACTCACGGCAACCTGCGCCCGGTGCATCCTTGGTGGGTGGCGCTGCGCTCGCTCTGCGTGGTGATCTGCCCCACGGCAGCCTTTTATGCCTTTTCGGTTTTGCCTCTGGCGCAAGTTTATGCGCTGCTGTTCTCCACGCCTTTATTGGTCACCGTCTTGGCGATCCCCGTCCTTGGCGAAAAGGTGGGTATCTGGCGCATGTTGGCGGTTCTGGTGGGCCTCTTAGGGGTAATGATTGTTGTCCGCCCCGGTGCAACCGAGTTGAATGTCGGCCACCTTGCCGCTTTGGTGGCCGCGGGCACTGCCGCGCTGCAGTCCGTTATCGTGCGCAAGATTGGGCAGGATGAGCGCCGCGTGGTGCTGATGCTTTACCCATTGCTGATTAGTGTGGCCGTCATGTCCGTGGCCATGGCGTTTGTTTATGAACCGGTTGCTGCGCCTGATCTGGCAGGATTCGCCATCGTTGCGGTTTTTGGCTTTATCGCCACCTTGCTTATGGTCTCCGCATACACCATCGGCGAGGCCGCTCTGGTGGCGCCAATGCAGTATTCGCAAATCATTTGGGCTGTGATTTTTGGCATGCTGCTGTTTGACGAGACGCCAGATGCACCAACTCTGATCGGCGCAGCGGTGATCGTCGCAAGCGGCCTCTTCATCATCGCGCGCGAAGCCACCGGTGGCACATCCGAGCAAACTCCGGTTCTACGCACACGCTCACGTGGCATGTCCCCCGGCAGTTTCCGAGTCAGTCAGGCCTTGCGCCGTTCTGAACCCAACGAGTCTGCCTGATCCACAGTAAACTAGACCGTAAAAAAGCAACTTTTTGAGGACGCCAAAACAACAAAACCCCGCCATAGGCGGGGTTTTGTTTGAAAGTGGTGAGCCGTATAGGATTCGAACCTATGACCCACTGATTAAAAGTCAGTTGCTCTACCAACTGAGCTAACGGCCCACTCTCTGTGTTGGTGCGCGGTTACTATGCCGACTGAACGGGGGGGTCAACCCGATTCTCGAGAAAAATTTCGCGATACTGGAAAAGGCTGTTCAACGGGCGTATATGCGCCCAATGGATACACGTGTTGAAACCCCTTTGGCGTTTATGAAAATGCATGGTCTGGGCAATGATTTTGTTGTTGTCGATGGCCGTACGCGCGCCTTTGATCTGACCGAAGGTCAAATCACCGCCATCGCACACCGGCAAAAAGGTGTGGGATTTGATCAGCTTGCGGTGATCACTCATGGCGCAGAGGGCAGCAACGCAGACGCGCACCTTACTTTCTACAACGCCGATGGCTCGACCTCTGCGGCCTGCGGAAATGCCACGCGCTGTATCGCCCGCCACCTGATGGATGAGTCGGGTGCAGAGACGCTGACCTTGACCACGGATCGCGGCACTTTGTTTGCGCGCAAGGCCGGTGACGGTCTGGTATCCGTGAACATGGGCCATCCACAGCTTTCTTGGCAGGAAGTGCCGCTGGCGCACGAGATGGACACGCTGGAACTTCCCATCAACGGTGCGCCTACTGCGACCGGCATGGGCAACCCGCATTGCACCTTTTTTGTAGACGATGTGAACAGCGTGGATCTTGAGGCCTTTGGCGCCGCGCATGAGCATCATCCGCTTTATCCCGAGCGGACCAATGTCCAGGTTGCGCAGATCCTTGGCGAAAACCACATCCGCATGCGGGTTTGGGAGCGCGGTGTCGGCACGACCCTCGCGTCGGGTTCGTCTAGTTGCGCCACCGCCGTGGCCGCTGCACGTCGTGGGTTGACCGGCCGAGAGGTGCAGATCGATCTGGATGGTGGTACGCTTTGGATCAACTGGGCTGACGATGGCGTCTGGATGACCGGTGAGACCGAACATGTCATGTCCGGCCAGTTCACCGCCGCCTTTCTGGAGCGGCACAAATGACTGTCAATCCGCCAAAGTTCACGACATTGGGCTGTCGTTTGAATTCCTATGAATCAGAGGCGATGAAAGACATGGCGCAATCCGCCGGCCTTGAGAACGCTGTTATCGTAAACACCTGCGCAGTTACCGCAGAAGCTGTGCGCAAAAGCCGTCAGGAAATCCGCCGCCTGCGCCGCGACAATCCGGATGCGCAGATCATCGTGACTGGCTGTGCCGCGCAGGTGGAGCCTGAGACTTTCGCTGCCATGGGCGAGGTCGACAAGGTCATTGGCAATACCGAAAAAATGAACCCGGCCACCTGGCAGGGCATGGCTGCCGATTTCATTGGCGAGACCGAAAAGGTTCAGGTCGACGACATTATGTCGGTGACGGAAACCGCTGGCCATCTGATCGACGGATTTGGCACACGGTCCCGCGCTTATGTGCAGGTGCAAAACGGCTGTGACCACCGCTGCACCTTCTGCATTATCCCCTATGGCCGCGGCAATTCCCGCTCGGTCCCGGCAGGCGTGGTGGTGGATCAGATCAAACGGCTGGTGGACAAAGGCTTCAATGAAGTTGTGCTGACTGGCGTGGACCTCACCAGCTGGGGCGCGGATCAGCCGATGCAACCGAAACTGGGTGATCTGGTCATGCGCATCCTGAAGCTGGTGCCGGATTTGCCCCGCCTGCGGATCAGCTCGATTGACAGCATTGAGGTGGATGAAAACCTGATGCTGGCCATCGCAACAGAGTCGCGGCTGATGCCACATCTGCATCTGAGCTTGCAGCATGGCGATGATTTGATCCTCAAACGCATGGCCCGCCGTCATTTGCGTGACGATGCCATCCGGTTCTGCGAAGAGGCCAAAAAACTGCGCCCTGAGATGACCTTCGGCGCGGACATCATTGCCGGCTTCCCGACCGAAACCGACGCGCATTTTGAGAACTCTTTGAAGCTGGTGCAGGAGTGTGACCTCACGTGGCTGCATGTCTTCCCTTATTCGAAACGCGAAGGCACCCCGGCGGCCAAAATCCCCAACCAGGTGAACGGAAACGTGATCAAAGCCCGCGCTGCGCAATTGCGCGAAGCAGGGGCGGCACAGGTAGAGAAACATCTGGCTGCGCAGCTTGGTAAAACCCATCATATCCTGATGGAAAACCCCAACATGGGGCGAACGGAACAGTTTACCGAAGTCACGTTTGATGCACCGCAAGAGGAGGGGGCGATTGTGACCGCATCTATCCTTGACGTACGCGGGCAACAGCTGGTGGCCTAAGCGCTTGGGGGCCCAAAAAAAATCCCCGAGGTATTTCTGGAAAGAGAAAACAAGATGACTGAATTGCCTGTTCTCTATTCCTTTCGCCGCTGTCCTTATGCGATGCGCGCCCGTTTGGCAGTCGCGGTCTCCGGCGTGGCGGTGGAGCTGCGCGAGGTACTGTTACGCGACAAGGCACCTGCTTTTTTGGAAACGTCACCAAGCGGAACGGTGCCTTGCCTGAAAGCGGAAGGTCAGGTGATTGATGAAAGTCTCGACGTGATGATCTGGGCACTGCAGCAAAATGATCCGGAAGGCTGGTTGGATATGCCAGACCTGGGCCATGAGCTGATTACCGAGACAGATGGGCCTTTTAAAGGCGCGCTGGACCACACCAAGTATCATACCCGTTACCCTGAACTGGACCCGGAAGAGTCGCGCGCCAACGCCATGGCATTTCTGTCCAAACTGGATCAACAGATCGGTGACAAATCTTGGCTCTTTGGGGACGCACCAAGCCTGGCTGACATGGCGGTTCTGCCGTTTGTGCGCCAGTTCGCGTTCATCAACAAAGCCCGTTTTGATGCGGACGCGGGGCGCAGCCTATCCCGTTGGCTGGAGGCCTTTATCGGGTCCGAGCGTTTTGCTGTAATCATGCCCAAATTGCCGATGTGGCGCGAAGGGGATGAACCTCTGCGCTTTGAACGCGCAATAGCGGTTGCCAATCCTTAATCCCCCCTGCACGATCGCGCCAAATCAGAGATGAGGCGCATCATGCATCCCAATCCGGCATTCCGTGGCACCGCAGAGGACAAAAACTTGGCTTTTGCCAAGGAGCGAGGCTTTGGCATGCTCGCAATCTCCGTAACCGATGCCGCACCGATGTTGAGCCACGTGCCGTTTCTGTTGGCCGAAGATGGCAAAACCGCGGACCTGCATCTTGTGCGCTCCAATCCCATGGCCCGCGCCGTCAAAAATGCCACCCCTGCGCGATTGGCGGTGAATGGGCCGGACAGCTATGTCTCTCCGGATTGGTACAACGCAGACGATCAGGTCCCGACGTGGAACTATGTCGCCGTACACCTCACCGGCCAGCTGTCCCCGCTGCCACAGGACGACTTGCCCGATCTCTTGGATCGTCTGTCCGCGCATTTTGAAGCCAACCTGCTTCCTAAACCGCCTTGGACCCGTGCCAAGATGAGCGGCGACAGCTTTGAGCGCATGGTGCGTATGATCGTGCCCTGTCGCCTCACCATTGAGGATGTGCAGGGCACTTGGAAATTAGGACAGAACAAGCCCAACAATGTACGCCACGCAGCGGCTGATCAAATGGCCGCTTACGGTTTTGGCAGCGAAGCCCGCGAACTCGCCGCTTTGATGCAATCCCCTTTTGCCGATCCTGATACGGAGTAAATGAGATGTCCAAATTGCAGCTGATCCATTCCCCGGCCTCACCTTTTGTGCGCAAGGTGCGCGTGACCTTGGCGGAGACCGGTCAGACCGACGACGTCGAGCTCACCCGCGTGCACACCACTGCGCTCAGCACGGCTGACGAAGCCGCCGCCGCCAACCCGTTGGGCAAAATCCCCGCTTTGGTGCGCCCGGATGGCCCGGCGATTTACGACAGCCGCGTGATCTGTCGTTATCTAGTGGCGCGCGCCGGGGCGGACCTCTACCCAGAAGACCGCCTTTGGGATGTGCTGACCTTAGAGGCCACCGCAGATGGCATTCTCGAAGCCGCCGTCTCGATGGTCTACGAAAAGCGCCTGCGCCCCGAAGAAATTGTCTTTGACGACTGGCTCACCGCGCAGTGGGGCAAGGTTGAAGGCGCGCTGGACGCCCTCAACGAACGTTGGATGAGCCACCTGTTTGGTCCGATCGACATGGGCCAAATTGCTGTTGGCTGCGCGCTGGGCTATCTGGATTTCCGCCATGAGGCCCGCAACTGGCGCCAAGGACGGGATGGTCTGGCAGGCTGGTACGCAGAGTTTTCAAAGCGCGAGAGCATGCTCGCCACGGTTCCAAGCGACTAAACAAAAAGGGCCGCGCTTCCGAGGTGGAGCGCGGCCTTGCTGCATAGGTATCAGTCTCTATTCCGCCGCGATTGGCGTTTCTGCCTTTTCGACCTTCACCGCAGAAAACTTGAACTCCGGGATCTTTCCGTATGGGTCCAATGCGGCATTGGTCAGGATGTTGGCCGCCGCCTCGACATAGGCAAAGGGCAGGAACACGTTGTCCGGCGCCACCGCACGATCCGCCCGCGCCATGACGGTCACAGAACCGCGCCGCGTGGTCAGCGCCACGTATTCTCCGGCCTCAACCCCCAGTTTGCGCAGAGTTGACGGATGCAAGGAACAGTTCGCCTCTGGCTCCAACGCATCCAGCGTGCTGGCGCGACGTGTCATCGAGCCGGTGTGCCAATGCTCCAGCTGACGTCCTGTAATGAGCACCATCGGATAGTCTTCGTTTTGCTTGTCATCCGGCGCGATCACCGACGCAGGTGTGAAACGTGCGCGCTTGTTTTCGCGTGGGAAGCCATCACCAAACACAATTGCCTGTCCGGGGTCTTCGGGCGACAGCGACGGGTAGGTCACCGCCTCACCTTCCAGACGTTCCCATGTGATGTTGTTGAGCGAGCCCATGTTGAGCTTCATCTCCGCAAACACCTCTTTGGGGTGGCTGTAATCCCAGTTGAGCCCCAGCCGCTTGGCCAGCTCCACCTCGATCCACCAGTCTTCTTTGGCGTCACCCGGAGGCGGCGTCACAGGCCGGCCCATCTGCACCTGACGGTTGGTGTTGGTCACCGTACCGGACTTTTCGTACCATGCCGAACTTGGCAGGATCACATCGGCATAGTTCGCTGTTTCCGTAAGGAAAATATCCTGCACCACTAGATGATCCAGCATCGCCAAAGCATCGCGCGCGTGATCTACATCCGGGTCTGACATCGCCGGATTTTCGCCCAGAATATACATGCCTTTGATGTCGCCATCATGTATCGCATGCATGATCTCCACCACCGTGAGGCCTTTTTGCGCGGAGAAATCCTCGCTGTCCCAGACCTTGGTGAAGGCAGAACGCACACCGTCGTCCATGACCGACTGATAGTCTGGCAAGAACATCGGGATCAGGCCCGCATCAGACGCGCCTTGCACGTTGTTCTGACCCCGCAGTGGATGCAGGCCGGCACCGGGTTTGCCGACATTGCCTGTCATCAGCGCCAAAGAGATCAGGCAGCGCGCGTTGTCCGTGCCGTGGATGTGTTGCGACACACCCATACCCCAGAAAATCATGCCAGCTTTGCCTTTGGCAAAGGTCCGCGCCGCGTCGCGCAGCAGATCCGGGTCAATGCCACAGATCGGCTCCATTGCTTCTGGGCTGAAGTCCTTCAGATGCGCTTTCATCTCCTCCCAGTTCTCGGTGAACTGCGCGATGTAGGCGGCATCGTAGAGCTCTTCTTCGACGATCACATGCATGATTGCATTGAGCATCGACACATCCGCACCGGGCTTGAACTGCAGCTTGTGGCTGGCATGTTTACCGAGGCCGACGCCGCGTGGGTCACAGACAATCAGTTTACCGCCACGCTTGGCGAACTGTTTGAAATAGGTCGCCGCCACCGGGTGGTTTTCAATTGGGTTACAGCCTATCGTAATCGCCACATCGGCGTTTTCGATCTCATTGAACGTTGCCGTCACCGCACCGGAGCCGACGTTTTCCAACAGCGCCGACACTGAGGAGGCGTGGCACAGCCGCGTGCAGTGGTCCACGTTGTTGTGGCCAAAGCCCTGACGGATCAGCTTCTGGAACAGATAGGCTTCTTCGTTGGAGCACTTGGCAGAGCCGAATCCAGCAACGTTGGTGCCTCTCTCTGCCCGCAGCTTGGCCAGACCACCGGCCGCGGCATCCAGCGCCTCGTCCCACGTCGCTTCGCGGAAGTGCGTCAGCAGATTGCCGGGATCGACGTTCAAGCCCTTCGCTGGCGCATCGTCGCGCCGGATCAAAGGTTTGGTCAAGCGGTGCGGGTGCTCGATGTAGTCAAAGCCAAAGCGACCTTTTACACACAACCGGTTTTCATTGGCAGGCCCGTCAATACCCTCGACGTATTTGATCTTGTTGTCTTTGACCTTGAACTTGATCTGACAGCCCACGCCGCAATAGGGGCAAACACTGTCCACCTCGCGATCAAAATCCGCACTGTCCCCTGCACCGGATTCATCCAGCACGGCGGCTGGCATCAACGCGCCGGTGGGACAGGCCTGCACACATTCGCCGCAGGCCACGCAAGAGGAGGCGCCCATGGCGTCGTCCTGATCAAACACAATCTTGGCTTCAGCCCCGCGCCCGCTCATGCCGATCACGTCATTTACCTGCACCTCGCGGCAGGCCCGCACACAGAGGTTACAGTGGATACAGGCATCCAGGTTCACGCTCATCGCCACATGGGACGCATCCAGAAGCGGCACAGCCTCGGGCGATTTGGCCGGGAATCGAGACTGTTCCATTCCAACTTGCGCAGCCATTGCATTAAAATGGCTGGAGGCGTCATGTTGAACGTCAGGCTGATCGGCGACCAGCAGTTCGATCACCATCTCTCGCGCCTTAACCGCGCGGGTGCTTTCGGTGTTCACCACCATGCCTTCGCTGGCGGGACGAATGCAGGAGGCGACAAGCGTGCGTTCGCCTTCCACTTCCACCACGCAGGCACGGCAGTTGCCGTCCGCGCGGTAGGATTTCGCCGGTTTGTGGCAGAGATGCGGGATCACAAAACCATCCCCATTGGCCGCTTCCCAGATTGTGGTGCCTTCCGGAACGGTCACATCTTTGCCGTTCAACGAGAAGGTCACCATTGTGATGTGCGCTCCATCAGCCATCTCAGATCTCCTCGCTGAAGTGTTTCATGACAAGCCGGATCGGATTGGGCGCTGCTTGACCCAGACCACAGATGGAAGCATCGCTCATCACCTGACACAGGTCTTCCAGCAGGGGTTGATCCCAACTGTCCGCTTGCATCAATTTAACAGCTTTTTCACAGCCCGTGCGGCACGGCGTACATTGGCCACAGCTCTCGTCTTCGAAAAACTTCAGCATGTTTAGAGCCGCATCCCGCGCGCTGTCGTGATCAGACAGCACCACCACGGCGGCAGATCCAATGAAGGTGCCCAGCGGTTGTAAGGTGTCAAAATCCAAAGGCACATCCGACATCGAGGCGGGCAAAAGGCCGGAGGAGGGCCCACCCGGCTGATAGGCTTTGAATGTGTGACCATCGACCATGCCGCCCGCGGCGGCGATGATGTCCAAAATTGTGGACCCAGCAGGAAGTTCATAAACGCCCGGCGCTTTCACGCGACCTGACACAGAATAGCTGCGCAGCCCTTTGCGGCCATTCAGCTCAACCGAAGACAAGGTCTCCGCGCCTTCACGCACAATCCGCGCCACCCAATAAAGCGTCTCCACATTGTGCACCAAAGTGGGGCGGTTGAAGATGCCTACTTGGGCCACAAACGGCGGACGGTGGCGGGGCAAGCCGCGCTTGCCTTCGATGGACTCGATCATCGCGCTTTCTTCGCCACAGATATAGGCCCCCGCGCCGCGGCGCAGATCAATGTAGCCCGGCGCGACAACACCAGCCGCTTCAAGCTTGGCAATCTCTCTTGTGAGAATTAGCCGAGCCGCCGGATACTCGTCCCGCAGGTAGATAAAGCAGGTCTCGGCTTCCACCGCCCAGGCCGCAATCAACATGCCTTCGAGGAACAGATGCGGACGGCGCTCCAGATAGTAGCGGTCCTTGAAGGTGCCCGGCTCGCCTTCGTCCCCGTTCACCGCGAGATACCGGGGTCCTGCGTTGGCGCGCACGAAGCCCCACTTCTTGCCCGACGGGAACCCTGCGCCGCCGAGTCCGCGCAGGCCACTGGCCAGCACTTGCTCCTGCACCGCTTCCCAACTCCCGCTGTCGCGCAACTTGCTCAGTTCAGTATATCCACCGTCGGCCTGATAGGCCGCTAGGTCTTCATAGTCCGGAATTCGCGCATGTGTGTCGTCTACGGCAATCGCCGCCTCCACCTTTTCCACCGTAGCGTGGTCAATGTGGTTGTGGCCCAACTCCAATGTCGGCGCGGAGTCACACCGCCCCATGCACGGCGCGCGCACCACGCGGACTTCGGAAGGGTCCATCCCGTTTTTCAAGGCGGCGTGGAGTTGCTCTGCACCGGCCAATTCGCAGGACAGCGAATCACAGACCCGAATGGTCAGCGAAGGGGGCGGCGTTTCGCCTTCGGCGACCACATCAAAATGGGCATAGAAGGTGGCAACCTCATAGACCTCGGCCTGCCCAACCCGCATCTCTTCCGCCAAAGCGCGGATGTGCGCGGCGGACAAATGCCCGTAAGCGTCTTGAATAAGATGCAAAAACTCGATCAGCAGGTCACGCCGTCGCGGGGTCTCCCCCAATAGCGCCCGAATCTCGGCCAGCGCCGCGTCGTCAACCTGTCGCCCTTTGGGCGTGCGGCGCGATTTTCCCGTGCCTTTTTTCTTCCAAACTCCCTTGGAGTCGTCCAGCGGTACCATGGTCACCTCCCTGCCAGATGGGTAAGGGTGGCATCACATAAAGTGATAATCAATCAGGCAAAAATTAAGCTGAGATAATTTTTGATTATGACTTGCTCAGTCCAAGCGTCCGGCGCAGCGCCTCTACCGTGGACAGTCCAGGATCGCGGTGGGGCGATACCAAGCTCACGTTTTTTTCTTCAACAGGCGATGTAAGTGGCAAAGCAACGGTGTTTTGCATATCGCCCAGACAGTTGGCCAATCCGGCTGGGATCACCGTCGCCGCCACACCATTGGCGGCCATCAACATGGAGGCGGTGAACTCCCCGGTTTCCGCCACCACATTGGGGAGGACGCCAAGATCACGGAATATCACATCCAGAATCCGTCGGTTTTGCATGCTCGGATCCAGGAGGCTCAAAGGCAGGGCGGCAGCTTCTTCCCATGTGGCGGTGCCCGTCGCCCGTGGTGCATGTGCTTTGGGAGCCAAAAGCAAGTAGCTCTCATCATAAAGGTGCTCGACTCGCAGCATTTCAGGGGAGATGCCTTCACCATATGTGATCCCGGCATCAAAAATGCCGTTTTCCAATCCTTGCTGGATTACCAAAGAGGACACAGTTTGCAGGCGTACAATGATGCCGGGGTGATCCGTGCGCAGCTTTTGAACGGCTTCTGCAGCAAAACCAACTGCTGTTGGAATCACACCAATCGTCAACCTGCCGGTGATCTCCCCACCGGCTGAGCGAAACTCTTCTTCCAGAAGCTTAACGCTGTCCATGATTTTGCGTGCGTGGCGCACCAGAGCCTCGCCTTCGGGGGTGAACCCTTGAAACCGATTGCCTCTTTTTACAATCGCGGCGTCCAGTCGCTCTTCCAGTTTTCGAATACGCATGCTGAAGGCGGGTTGCGATACGCCCACCTCCTCTGCAGCCCGCGCAAAATGCCCGTGCCGTGCCAAAGAGGACAAGAATTCAAGGTCTTTTAGGCTGATCACAGAGCGGCTCCCACCTGGTGGTGGAGCAAGCTCTATCGGCTTTGGAGCGATCGCACCAGCCTGTGCCGTGCTGGGCGATTCGAAGGAAATGATCTCTGTGCCCGCGATTGAGGGACGAAAACTACTGCCAAACTTCACAAAAACCGTGTCCTGAAGCGCGACATGGGGACGCGAGGGTCCAAGATAAGCGAATGTTCGCTGGACGGGTTGCAACACCTTCGTTAAATAGCGGCGGAGAGAGGCTGCGGGAAACTGCGGCCCCAACCGATATGGGCCGCATGCCGGCTGAAAAATGGAGGAACCTCGTGTCCCACGCAGAAGATCACGAAGGCACCCGGAGAGACTTTCTCTACTATGCCACCGCCGGCGCAGGTGCCGTGGCAACTGGTGCCGCCGTTTGGCCGCTGGTCAATCAGATGAACCCCTCCGCCGACGTGCGCGCGCTCTCCTCGATTCGCGTTGATACGTCTGGCATCGAGCCGGGTACGCAGCTGACCGTTAAGTGGTTGGGTAAACCGGTGTTTATTCGCCGCCGCACCCAAGCTGAAATTGACGACGCACGCGCCGTGAATGTGGATGAACTGTCCATCGACCAAGGCTCTCAGAACGCCAACAAGCCAGGCACCGATGCGGCGGATGAAAACCGCTCCATGGACGAAGCCGGCGAATGGCTGGTTATGATGGGTGTGTGTACTCACCTCGGTTGTGTGCCTCTGGGCGACGGTGCTGGTGACTTTGGCGGCTGGTTCTGCCCATGCCACGGCTCCCACTACGACACCTCCGGCCGCATCCGCAAAGGTCCGGCTCCTGAAAACCTCCACGTTCCTGTTGCCCGTTTTGAGGGCAGCGAACTGGTCCTCGGATAAGGAGACGCGCGAATGTCTGGTATCCCACACGATCACTACGAGCCCAAATCCAAGGGCACAAAATGGGTTGAGAGCCGCCTGCCAGTAATCGGCCTGCTCTATGATACCCTGATGATCCCAACTCCTAAAAACCTGAACTGGTGGTGGATCTGGGGCATCGTTCTGGCGTTCTGCCTGGCGCTGCAGATTGTCACCGGCATTGTTCTGGTGATGCACTACACTCCACATGTGGATCTGGCCTTTGCTTCCGTTGAGCACATCATGCGCAACGTGAACGGCGGTCACATGATCCGCTACCTGCACATGAACGGCGCATCGCTGTTCTTCTTTGCGGTCTATATCCACATCTTCCGTGGCCTCTACTACGGCTCCTACAAGGCCCCACGTGAGATCACATGGATTGTCGGCATGATCATCTACCTGTTGATGATGGCCGCAGGCTTCATGGGCTACGTACTGCCTTGGGGTCAGATGTCCTTCTGGGGTGCAACCGTGATCACCGGCCTGTTTGGCGCGATACCGTTCATCGGCGAAGCGATCCAGACATGGCTGCTGGGCGGTCCTGCCGTGGACAACGCCACTCTGAACCGCTTCTTCTCGCTGCACTACCTGGTGCCGTTTGTGATTGCCGCTCTGGTGATCGTCCACATCTGGGCGTTCCACACCACTGGCAACAACAACCCAACAGGCGTTGATGTGCGTAAAGGCTCCAAGGAAGAAGCAGAAAAAGACACTCTGCCATTCTGGCCTTACTTCGTGATCAAAGATCTCGTGGGTCTGGCAATTGTTGTCACCATCTTCTTCGCCATCGTTGGCTTCATGCCAAACTACCTGGGTCACCCAGACAACTACATCGAAGCGAACCCACTGGCGACACCTGCACACATCGTACCTGAATGGTACTTCCTGCCGTTCTACGCGATCCTGCGTGCCTTCACCGCCGACGTTTGGGTTGTGATGTTTGCGAGCTGGATCACCGGCGGCATCATCGACGCCAAGTTCTTTGGTGTTCTGGCGATGTTTGGCGCGATCATCGCAATGGCGCTGGTGCCATGGCTCGATACCTCCCGCGTGCGCTCCGGTCGTTTCCGTCCGATGTTCAAGTGGTGGTATGCCCTTCTGGTTGTCGACTTCATCGTTCTGATGTGGGCCGGCGCGATGCCAGCAGAGCCGCCATACTCCACCATCTCTCTGATCGGTGCGACCTACTGGTTCGCCTACTTCTTCGTGATCCTGCCAATCCTCGGCGTGATCGAAAAGCCGCTGACACCGCCAGCGACCATCGAAGACGACTTCAACGCCCACTACGGCAAACCTGCTGAATAAGAAGGACACAGGATTATGCTTAAGAAACTTAGCATTGCTGCTCTGGCCGCCCTGTCTCTGTCGGCAGGTGGTGCGATGGCAGCGGGTGGCGCAGGCCACATCGAAGACATCGCCTTCTCCTTTGAGGGTCCATTTGGCAAGTTCGACCAGAACCAGCTGCAACGTGGTCTTCAGGTCTACACCGAGGTGTGCTCGGCGTGTCACGGCCTGAAGTACGTGCCACTGCGCACTTTGGCGGACGAAGGTGGTCCACACCTTCCAGAGGATCAGGTGCGTGCCTACGCGGCGCAGTTCGACATCTTTGATCCAGAGCTGGACGATGACCGCCCACGTAAAGTCACCGACCACTTCCCTGAAAGTGGCGTGGCCGAAGCGCCTGACCTCAGCCTGATGGCCAAGGCACGTGCGGGCTTCCACGGCCCATACGGCACTGGCATCAACCAGATGGTCAAAGGCATGGGTGGCGCAGAGTACATCTACTCTCTCTTGGCCGGCTACACCGGTGAAGAGAAAGAAGAGGCTGGCACCACGTTCTACGAAAACACCGCCTTCCCAGGCGGCTGGATTGCCATGGCACCACCGCTGTACGGTGAGGATGTTGAGTATGCCGACGGTCACTCCAACTCCCTGCACCATGAAGCAGAGGATGTTGCGGCTTTCTTGATGTGGACCGCGGAGCCAAAGATGATGGCGCGTCAGCGCGCAGGTCTGACCGGCGTTCTGTTCCTGACCCTGCTCAGCGTCTTGCTCTACCTGACCAACAAAAAGCTCTGGGCGCCGATCAAAGGCAAAAAGCTCAACCTCTGATCCGCGTCTGATCAGCTACGAAAAAGCCAAACGCCGTCAACGTAAGTTGGTGGCGTTTTGTTTTTGGTGTGGCATATTTCGATTGAAGGCGAGGGTGGCATGGTTAGACGACGGCTATACGGGAGGACGTGAACGTTCACTTCGGTCCCTACCGTATCTTAGGGTATACTTTGCACCTAAAGTGCCGAAACTTGGAACATACACATCACAATAACGGTTCATCCCAACCTCAAGGAGCCGAACCATTGTCCGCGACCTACAAAAAAAGTTCTCAGGATGGGCCATACGCGCGTCCGATGGCCGTTTGGTTCATGTAAACGACGTGCAGAATGGTTCTGACTGCGGATGCCTCTGTCTAGACTGTAAGGCACCCTTGATCGCGCGGCAGGGCAAAAGCCGTGACTGGCATTTCGCCCATGTCAAAAAAGACTGCGGCAGTATGGGAGAAACGGCATTACACATCGCCGCTAAACAAATCCTTTTGGATCTAAATGGCCAGATAACTATTCCAGAAGAAACCATTCGAAAGAAAGGCTGGCCGGTCCCAAGCCAACGGGTCAGCAATCCAATGGCGAAACTGAATGATCTGATGACGCATGTGATCCCGGAACGTCTTGTATCAGCATTCAACGTGCGTATTGAACCAATGGATTGGATGGATCAGGGGATAAGACCTGATGTAGTTCTGGAGAGAAACGGCCACGCCCTACTAGTCGAAATTCGCGTGACCCATGGTGTCGATGAAGAAAAGCGCAGACGGATACGTAAAGTGGGGCTTGGAGCATTTGAGATTGATCTCTCGGAAGCAGACCGCAACGCGACATCCGATGAATTAGAAGCCCTCTTGATCTCAAAGGCACCGCGCGAGTGGCTAGGGTCAGGACCCATTGATTTCCGTCTAATGGCATGCTTCACGGTTTGAAAACGAGCGGTGAACATGTCTGATCTTTTCTGGTTGACGGACGCGCAGATGGCGCGTCTTGAGCCCTTCTT
>Ga0189288_10052_pt1 | contig 179578 bp, 182 predicted proteins | sample UW105minimetaG_FD_130316 | JGI IMG/M metagenome (GOLD analysis project Ga0189288, IMG submission 130316) | Marine microbial communities from the Costa Rica Dome - UW105 mini metaG | ecosystem: Environmental > Aquatic > Marine > Oceanic > Photic zone | place: Costa Rica: the Eastern Pacific...
ACCAAACGACCGCATAGTGCTCTGGGCTACCGCCCGCCGGCGCCGGAAACCGTCGTCCCGATGGACCAGAGGCCAATCATGCACTAACAATCAAACTGGACCACTTGGGTGGGGCTGATCAAGGTTGCTAACACAACTTACTGAAAAGGAACCAATTTAGGCAGATACACACAACCCCTTGAGAGCCAGAATATGCCTTGCCCTCAACAAAAAAAGACCCCCGAAACCAAATGGTTCCGGGGGCTGAGGAGGAAAACGGGGGAAAACCGTTTGACCATATTCTAAGGCTTACTTGCCCGCGTCGAGCACATCTTCCAGCGTGCGCAGGCCGGTCTTTGGCGCCTGTACCAGCACCGACATGTTGCCCGGCTTGTGTTCGTTGCGCAGCATCTTCATGTGCGCATCCGGCAGCTCCGCCCAAGGGAACACTTCAGACATACATGGGTCCAGACGGCGCTCCACCATCAACTGGTTGGCGGCCGCGGCCTGCTTCAGGTGGGCAAAGTGAGACCCCTGCAAACGCTTCTGGTGCATCCACATGTAACGCACGTCAAAGGTACAGTTGAACCCGGAGGTCCCGGCACAAATCACAACCATGCCGCCCTTTTTCACCACCAAAGTGGACACAGGGAAGGTCGCCTGACCAGGGTGTTCAAACACCATGTCCACGTTCACGCCTTTGCCGGTGATCTCCCAGATCGCCTTACCAAACTTGCGCGCTTCTTTCAGCCAGTCATTGTATTCCGGCGTGTTCACAGTCGGAAGCTGACCCCAGCAGTTGAAGTCGTTGCGGTTGATCACACCTTTCGCGCCCAGCCCCATGACAAAGTCACGCTTGCTCTCGTCCGAAATCACACCAATCGCATTGGCACCGGCGGTGTTGATCAGCTGGATTGCGTAAGAGCCCAGACCACCGGACGCGCCCCATACCAGAACATTCTGGCCCGGCTTCAGATCGTGTGGCTCGTGACCAAACAGCATCCGGTAGGCGGTTGCCAATGTCAGTGTGTAGCACGCGCTCTCTTCCCAGGTCAGGTGCTTCGGACGTGGCATCAACTGCTGCGCCTGCACACGGGTGAACTGAGAGAAAGATCCGTCAGGGGTTTCATAGCCCCAGATGCGCTGGCTGTCGGAGAACATCGGGTCGCCACCGTTGCAGTGCTCATCGTCGCCGTCATCCTGGTTGCAGTGGATCACAACTTCATCACCCACTTTCCAGCGCTTCACCTTGTCACCCACGGCCCAAACGATGCCGGACGCATCGGAACCGGCAATGTGATACGGCTGCTTGTGCACGTCGAACATGGAGATCGGCACACCCAACCCGGCCCAAACACCGTTGTAGTTCACGCCCGCGGCCATCACCAAAACCAGCACTTCGTGGCTGTCCAGCGTTGGCACGTCCACAACCTCTTGCAGCATCGCCTTGTTAGGCTCGCCCTGACGCTCGCGGCGGATCGCCCACGCGTACATCTGTTTTGGGACATGCCCCATCGGAGGCATTTCGCCCACTTCGTAGAGATCTTTCTGTGGTGCGTCGTAGGTCGCAATGCCGTTTTCAGTATCCAGAGCCATCTTCGCCTCCTGATTGGTCGTTTCGCCGCGATGCAGAATCGCGCTCCTGCCACCGTGATATTGGCGATGAAGTAACATTGCAACCTTTTTGAGGTTGTTTTTGTAATTTTATGACCCAGCAGCCGCAGCATAAATTGCTGCAAACGCACAATCACTCAAGCAAATGCCTTATGGAATTGGCATAAAACCTCAGAATCTCCGCCTGCGCTTTGCTCACAGAAAACGTTCCGTCATTTTCCAACAGTACCCGCCGCCCAACCAAAGTCTTCAGCGCGCTTTCAATTGCTTCCTCCGGCGCATCTCGCATAAATCGCGCCCGATTCTGCGGCAACGCCACAAGCCGCGCCGCAAAGGCATCCTGCACGTCTTTGCGCGACAGAGGCCCCTCGGCCTGCTCAAAAATATACGCGATCAACGGCACCGGCAGGATGGGCACCACCCCGTTAATGCGCCGCATCAGCTCCACACCCAGTGGCTTGGCCACATCGCCGGTGATGCCTTCGGAAAACGCGGTCAGTGAAACGGGCTCGCCAAAACGTACCGTGGCATTGCCAAAGCGGTGCACCTTGCCGCGCAACCGGAACAAAAGTTGCTTGAAGAAGAATCCAACAATCACACTGATCCGCGCCCGGAACCCCTTTCCGCCGCGCGCAGCCGACTCCAACAAAATGCGGTCTTCCAGAACACGATCATAATTGATCGCTACCGGGACAAAGACCACGTCGCGCCCGTCGGGCTGATAGGCGTCGGTGATGTATTTGATCAGGCCCAACTTCGGATCCTGCGGGGCGCCGGTGAGCGACAACCGCCCTTCCGGGAACATCGCCTGCGCCACACCTGCCTCTGTTGCCAAGCGCACATAGGCCGCCAAAACACGCCGATAGAGGTCATTGCGTGACTTGCGCCTGATAAAGTACGCCCCCATCGCCCGGATCAGCCGGCTGAGCGGCCAGACCCGCGCCCATTCGCCCACCGCATAAGACAACGCCCCACGTCGCGCTGCCAGATAGGTCACCAGAACGTAGTCCATATTGCTTTTGTGGTTGATCACATAAACGATCGTGCTTTCCTGCGGGATCGCATCTAGGGCCGCCTCATCCACATGTGTCAGACGTACGCGGTAAAATGCCCGGCTCAGAAACCGCGCGATCTTGATCGCCACGCCAAAATACATGGTCGCCGAGAACGAGGGCACAATCTCGCCCGCATAGCGCTTGGCGGTTTCAAAGGCGACCGCTTCCGGGATGCCCTCCTCCGCCGCGTGCTCAGACACCGCTTTCGTCACATCGGGCTGATAAATCAACTGCTGGATCATGTCATGGCGCTGCGCAAGCTTGAACGGCTCAATGGGCCGATCCAACCGCTCGTTAAGCCGCGACACAACACGCTCCATGCGTCGCCGGAAGAACCAGCGCACAGAAGGAAACAGTAGGTGGCTGGCAGCCGTGACCACTGCAAACAGCAGGATCAAAACAAACAGCCAAAGAGGAAGCTCAACCGTCGAAGTCATCCCATGACTCTGACTACAGCTTGCCCCAAGGCGCAATAGACTTCAGACAACTCTCGCCGCCTGTGTTTCAGCGGTGACGCAGGGATTTTGCCGCAATGCAGCGAATTGACTTGCAAATGATGTTTCGCATACATACTCTTAAACGAAATATTGTTGCTAGGTCGCATTGCGACCCCCAGCAGAGGAATGAAACATGTCGCAGACGCAGCAAAACCAGCCCGCCGATAAGCCTGCCAAGGATCGTCCATGGTTGATTCGAACCTACGCTGGCCATTCCACTGCCAAAGCCTCCAACGCACTCTATCGGTCCAACTTGGAAAAAGGCCAAACCGGCCTATCGGTGGCTTTCGATCTCCCTACCCAAACCGGCTATGACAGCGACCACATTCTGGCGCGCGGCGAAGTTGGCAAGGTAGGCGTACCTGTCTGTCACCTGGGTGACATGCGCACCCTGTTTGACCAGATTCCGCTGGAGCAGATGAACACCTCCATGACGATCAACGCCACCGCGCCTTGGTTGCTCGCGCTTTACATCGCCACGGCAGAGGAGCAAGGCGCCGATGTGTCCAAGCTGCAAGGCACGGTGCAAAACGATCTGATCAAGGAATACCTCAGCCGCGGCACCTATATTTGCCCGCCGGAGCCCAGCCTGAAAATGATCGCAGATGTGGCAGAGTACTGCTACACCAACGTGCCAAAATGGAACCCGATGAACGTCTGTTCCTATCACCTGCAGGAAGCAGGCGCGACACCGGAACAAGAGCTCTCCTTTGCACTTGCCACCGCGATTGCCGTGCTCGACGCGCTTAAGCCACGCGTGGCCGAAGAAGACTTCCCGCGCCTCTGTGGCCGTATCTCCTTTTTTGTGAACGCCGGCATCCGCTTTGTTACCGAGATGTGCAAAATGCGCGCCTTTGTGGACCTCTGGGATGAAATCTTGGTGGAGCGTTATGGCGTAACCGACCCCAAATCCCGCCGCTTCCGCTATGGCGTGCAGGTCAACTCCTTGGGCCTGACCGAACAACAGCCAGAGAATAACGTCTACCGAATTCTCATTGAAATGCTGGCCGTAACTCTGTCCAAAAAGGCACGTGCCCGTGCGGTGCAATTGCCGGCCTGGAACGAAGCGCTTGGTTTGCCGCGCCCTTGGGATCAGCAATGGTCCATGCGTATGCAGCAAATCATGGCCTTTGAAACCGATCTTCTCGAATACGACGACCTGTTTGATGGAAACCCGGCGGTCGATTCCAAAGTCGAAGAGCTAAAAGAAGGCGCGCGTCGAGAATTGGCCAATTTGGAAAGCATGGGCGGTGCCATTGGCGCAATTGACTATATGAAGTCCCGCCTCGTGGACAGCAATGCCGAGCGCCTCAACCGCATCGAGGCAGGCGACACAGTCGTGGTTGGCGTGAATAAATTCCAAAAAGGCGAAGCTTCCCCGCTCATGACAGGGGACGGTGGCATCATGGTGGTGGACCCGGCCGTGGAGCAGGAACAGATTTCCCGACTTGCCGAGTGGCGTAACCAACGGGACAGTGCTGCCGTGGAGAAAGCCCTAGCTGATCTGCGTGCGGCAGCGGCCAACGGAGAAAATGTCATGCCCGCCTCCATCGCGGCCGCCAAGGCAGGTGTCACAACTGGCGAATGGGCCGCGCAAATGCGTGTTGTGCATGGCGAATACCGCGGCCCCACCGGTGTCTCCGGCGCCCCGTCCAACAAAACCGAAGGGCTGGAAGATCTGCGTGACGCAGTGGACGCCGTGTCTGACAAACTGGGCCGCCGCTTGAAATTTGTCATTGGAAAACCGGGGCTTGACGGTCATTCCAACGGTGCCGAGCAAATCGCTTTCCGCGCCCGCGACTGCGGCATGGACATCACCTACGAAGGCATTCGTCTCACGCCAGAGGAAATCGTGTCCAAAGCTATCGAAGATCAGGCTCATGTGGTTGGCCTTTCGATCCTTTCAGGCTCCCACATCCCGCTGGTCGAAGACCTGATGCAGCGCATGCGTGACGTCGGCTTGGGAGACATCCCCGTGATTGTCGGCGGCATTATTCCGGATGATGACGCAGATCGTTTGCGCGCAATGGGGGTAGCTCGGGTCTATACCCCCAAAGACTTTGAGCTGAACACCATTATGGGAGACATCGTCACATTGGCGAATCCATCCTCAGTAGCGGCGCAATGACTCTGAGTTCGCCTTGCAATATGCTTGCTATACGGGGGGGAATCTCTGAAAAACGAGTGGATAAGAAGCCCTCAACAACTCAAAATTGTAAAATCACCCGGTCGAAACTAAAAAATTAGTCTCCAACCTTGCATGACCGATCGAAACACTATGAAACTCCGGTTCGTGCGAAAAATCGATGGGAAATCGGAAATGAAGTTGGAAGAGTTGAGCCGCGAAGAGTTGATTGATCTGCGAGCGCAGATCGATATCCAACTGGAAAAGCGAGAGGCGCAACGCAAAACGGATGCGCTAAAAGCGATTGAAGAAGCCGCCGAAAAATACGGCTTTTCTCTGGACGAGCTTGCAAGTGTCACAGGTAAAAAGCGCGGAGGCCTGATGAAAGGTGTTCCAAAATACGCACACCCGGAAGACAAAACAAAAACTTGGACCGGCAAAGGCCGCAAGCCCAAGTGGTTTGACGAAGCTTTGGCCGCAGGCATCTCACCGGACGCGATGGAAATCTAATCCGCTTCAGACGGGACCTAGACAAAGCCGAAGTGTGCCCCACGACGCCACTTCGGCTTTTGCTTTTCTAAGCAGATGTTTTTCAGATTTTTGCCTTGTACAGCGCTAGAATTTTGACCATCTGATTCACTCTTATACGTTTGCCCAAACGGCAACGCTCTCCGCCCATAGAAAAACAAAAAGGAATTGCCATGACTGTACATATCGGAGCCCAACCCGGAGACATCGCAGAAACCGTTCTTCTGCCAGGCGATCCCTACCGCGCCAAATGGGCGGCAGAGACCTTCCTCACCGATGTGAAACTAGTGAATGAAGTCCGCGGTATGCTCGGCTTCACCGGCATGTGGAAAGGCAACCGCGTTACCATCCACGGGTCCGGCATGGGCATGCCCTCGCTCTCGATCTACGTAAACGAGCTGATCAAAGACTACGGTGCCAAGACCCTGATCCGCATCGGATCTTGCGGCGGCATGCAGGACAGCGTCAAGGTACGAGACGTGATCGTTGCGATGACCGCAACCACCCTCTCCACCCCGTCCCGTGGTATCTTCAAAGAAATGAACTTCGCCCCTTGCGCCGACTACGGCCTGCTGCGCGCCGCGGCTGATGCTGCCGAAGCCAAAGGCACCGCCACCCACGTCGGCGGCATCTACAGTTCCGACGTCTTCTATGACGAACGCCCGGACCTCAACGAGCAAATGGTGCGCCACGGCATTCTGGGCGTCGAAATGGAAGCCGCCGAGCTCTACAACCTCGCCGCACGCCACGGCCGCCGCGCTCTGGCCGTCCTCACCGTGTCTGACCACCTTCTGACTGGCGAGGCTCTGCCCTCTGAGGACCGCGAAAAGACCTTTGGCGACATGGTCGAAATCGCGCTTGAGGCCGCTTTCGCCTGATCGGCAACACATCCTGTCAGGCGGCCACGCATATCTTGCGACAGGCCGCCTGACATGCCACACACGCCCCTAACCGCTGCATCCGCAGCCACCATAGACAAGGGGCCCTTCCATGACACGTGTATTGCAAGCTCAACGCAAGGAACCGGTTTCCGGCGAAACCCGCTCTGCGGTGATTTTCCTGCATGGCTACGGCGCCAATGGCGCTGACTTGATGGGGCTGGCCGATCCGCTGGCCGAGCACCTGCCAGACACGCTCTTCCTCGCACCGGATGCCCCTGAAGAGATCCCCGGCATGCCCATGGGCCGCCAATGGTTCCCAATCCCGTGGATCGATGGTTCTTCTGAGGAGGAAAGCGAACGTGGCATGATGGCCGCCGTCGAAGACCTCAACGCCTTCCTCGACGCCGTCATGGTCGACGAAGACCTCCTGCCGGAACAGGTTGTGCTCTTCGGCTTCTCCCAAGGCACCATGATGAGCCTGCACGTGGCGCCCCGCCGTGAAGACGAACTCGCAGGCATTGTCGCCTTCTCAGGCCGTCTGCTGCAACCCGACCTTCTGAAGGACGAAGCCGTCAGCAAACCGGCGATCCTACTGATACACGGCGACCAAGATGATGTGGTGCCGCCACAATCTCTGCCTCAAGCCGCCGAAGCTCTGCAAGAAGCAGGGTTCACTGACGTCTATGCCCACATCATGAAGGGCACCGCCCACGGGATTGCGCCGGACGGACTGAGCGTCGCACTCGCCTTCATGCGCGACAAACTGGGCCTTTAAGGCCACGACCCGCGCATTTTTTGAGCAAACCAGAGCCTGTGGACCAAAAGTGTTTTGCGCCACAGGTGGGCTGGGGTAAAAAAAATCGAGTTTTATTAAAACTGGATTTTACCGTGCTGGACTCTGCCTTTTCCAAACTTTCTACGCCCCGCCAGTTACTTGGACGATCCTCACTGTCAGGCTTGCTTTGTTTCTCTGCAGTGTTCCCAGCTCATGATGTGCTCGCCCAGAGCGTTAATCCTCTGGACAATGGCCCCACCCGAATTGGGTCCTTTGAAACCGGCAACATGTACCCCAAAGGTACGCTGGAGCTGAACGTTGGCGCCCGCCAAACCAGCCCGGATGACCGGGCAGGCACAGGCAACCAGAACTACCATGGCGGCGGCAACTATGCATTCGCCGATTGGTTCAACATGGGGTTTGAGGTACAAAACTTCGTTGACCCAATCGCCGGCCCAATTGACGGGGAACCAGGTCTCCCACCTGACGGCATCCCCCAGATTGAAACCAACGAAATCGCGCTATGGGGCAAATTCCGGCTTTACTCGGATGACAGGTGGTCTGTGACCGCACTTGCCTCTGCAGAAGTATTCACGGCTCTGAAATCAGACATCTTTGGCGGCTGGTATACACCACAATCCAACATCGCAATTGGGGCCTTTAAAACCCCCATCACTTACACGTTTTCTCCTAAGTGGCAGGTCCACCTGACCCCCGGCGTCACGGTCATGCCGGACGACGTGAACGGCGATCGCTTTTACGGCACAATCTTCAGTTTGGGCGCAGGTGTCAGCTACAAACCGAACCAACGCGTCGCCCTCTTTGGGGCGGTCGAAGCACCAATCTCCGGGGAAAACACCATCGCCAAAACCGGCGAATGGGTGAAAGAACCCGTTTGGACCGTCGGCGGACGCTACAACGTCACACCAAGGCTTGCCATGGAAGGTTATGTCACCAACGGTTTTGGTGTCACACCAGCCACCAGTATCATGACGTTCTGGCCTGGGGCCGACAACGTTCTGGTTGGCGGTCGCCTTGTTTACACGCCGGGCGAAACACGCGACGTCAGCTATCGCACTCTGTCCCTGCCCGCGACGCAGGCGCAATTGAACGCTCAACAGGACGGCCTGACTCTTGGCAGCGCCGCGACCCTGGAGCCGGGTCTGATGCGCACCGATCTCTGGTTTGGCTCCGATGAGCAGGCAGGTCTGGGTATCAACTTTTCCATCGACCGCGATGTTGAGCTGCAATTTATTCTAGAACAATTCTCGCAAAGCCCAGATGTGCCCGCCGCGATTGTTCCGACGCAGACGCTGCGCTACATGATCGGCCCCAAGCTGCGCTTTATGGACCAAGACAACGGAAACGCGTTCTCACTTGCAGGGCGCATGCTTTACGGCCGCCATATCACCCCGGAATCCGTCAAAATCGGCGTGTTCTACACCGATTTGATCGCCAACTATAAAACCCGGAACGGCTTCTCGTTCACGGCTAGCCCCCGCATTGCTGCGTGGGGCTCCACAGAGCTTGTCGGTCTCGGTCTGGGGCTCGGCTACAACTTCAACAACGGTCTTGAAGTGATGGCCGAAGTTACCCCTGTTGGCCGCGACAGCGATCAGACCATCTGGGCCGCCGGCGCACGCTATCACTTTGGCCGCTCAGGCTTTTCGGTCGATGCGCAGGTCACCAACGCCATTGGCCGCCACGGCATTGGTAGCATGATTGCCCAGGACGATCCCCGCGTGGCCGTTACACTGTCAAAGACCTTTGACATGTCAGGCCTGAAGTTCTGGTAACGCCAACCTCCCAAGCCTGAACCAAGAACTCACCCCGCCCGTAAAACAGGTGGGGTGACTTTGTTTTAGGCGCCCGGCGTCACAAATACGTCACCCATCTATGAAACCCTGCATTTGCCTCATCACAAATGCACATCCAGCATATTGTGAGGCTTGTCAGAGTTGAGACACGAGATATAGTGGTTATAGGCCTCGTGCCACTGCGGCACGAACGCAGCGAGGGAGTACCCTTATGGACGGCGACTTTAGGACGGAATTCACGCGACAACCGGGCGGATTGAAACAACATCCGGCATTGGTGCTCAATGCGGATTATCGCCCCCTATCCTACTACCCTTTGTCGCTGTGGCCCTGGCAAGACGCCATCAAAGCAGCCTACATGGAACGGGTCGATATTGTGGCTGAATATGACCATGTGGTGCGCAGCCCCTCTACTGAGATACGGATCCCTTCCGTTGTGGTGCTCAAAGATTACGTAAAACCGCAAAAGCGCGTGGCCTTCACGCGCTTTAATCTTTTTCTGCGAGACGGATTTAGCTGCCAGTATTGCGGCGCACGTGGCGATCTCACCTTTGACCACGTGATCCCTCGCGCCGCAGGCGGAATCACCAGTTGGGAGAACGTGGTTGCGGCCTGCTCCCCGTGTAATCTCCGAAAAGGTTCCAAGAGCCTCCGTCAGGCCCGTATGAGCCTGCGCCAACCACCACGCCAGCCTGGGGCAGAAGAGTTACGAAACATCGGGCGCAAATTCCCGCCCAACTTCCTGCACGACAGTTGGATGGACTACCTCTACTGGGACGCGGAACTGGACGCCTGATCCGCTCAGCGACAAGTGTTAACGCTTAGGAGCGCCCCAAACCCTGCACCTCCGCGATACAGACGTGATACCGACGCAATACCGACGTGGTTTTGACTGGTTAACCAGCCACACCATGGCTCTTGTCGTAGCCATTGATCGCAGGCGATTTCCAGTCACCCAATGCGCCTTCTTCCGGCGCAAACACCTCCACCAGCATCGGGTAACATGCCGCCGTATCCGAGCTGTGCTCGCTGGAACAATCGCCCCCCGGACAGGCACTCAGCGCGCCCAATAGATCAATCTCGGCAAAGAACTCCAGATAGTCCCCTGGCCGCACCGGACTGGCCTTCATGAAGTACTGCCCAGTGTCTCGTGTGAAACCGGTGCACATAAAAACATTAAGAACATCATGCACATACGGCTCAGCCTCCTGCAGCGACATCCCTGTGTGCGCCGCCAAGGCACGCGTCAAATTGGAATGACAGCAATAGTGATAATGATCCCCGGCCAATAGATTTCCGGTATAGGGATCACAACGCGTGCCAATCACGTCGTGCACCGACCCGCCATACGCGTCGATCCCGTACCACCCCAACGTATCCTCCACGATGGTCGCCATAGGCCGCAACGTTGGCAAGTTGGTCCACATCCGCTCCCCTGTTGTCATGTGTGTGCCGTGCAAAGCCCTTGTTTTCCCAGAGAAAAATCGCTCATTCAAGTCTTTGGAGTTCCACAGGTTCAAGTCCCCAACCTGCGGTCCTTCCACAGATGAAATCCGAAAAAAATGCCCTGCAGGCACCTCAAAACACCGCGCATCCCGCGCCGGTATCAGCACCTCATCAACCTTTTTGGCAGTCGCACGCGCCGCTTTGTAAAGCGCCATGGGCGCCTCCGGCAGCGTTTCATTTGGGTAGCAAATCACCGGCTTAATAGCACGGCGCTCGTCTGCATCGGCGGGGGTCAAAGGCATGTTTGTCATGCCCCGATCCTGCCCCCGGCCAGACAGTCTTGCAATGCAAAAAAGCGTGCTATTTCACAGAGATGGTGATCACATCTGAAACCACGGGCGGGTTATGCGGCACATGGAACTCATCCCCCAAAACCAACTGCAACGTGTGGGTCCCAGCCGGCAAATCCAACGTCACTTCGGTCTGACCACCCCCAAAATGCCGGTGGTTGTCGTCCGTTGGCACCCCGTTCTCCATCAGATCTGCATCTTCCGCCCCTTCACCAAGCGGCGGACGGTTGATGAAAATGTGGTGATGCCCGGTGTTCTCTTTCTCCGTCCCAGCAGGCGCAACCCCCATACCGGACAGCCCAAAATTCACCACAAACGGCGCCTCCACAGAATCGCCATCACTGAGGTTGATGAAATACACTTTCGCCCCCTCAGGCGATGGCGTCTCCCCTGCAAAAGCTTGAGAACTCAGCAAAATTGCCAAAGCAGCCATAAGTTTCTTCATAACGTATCCTCCCAACTTTTTAACAATGTTGGAAGGATACCACAGATCCGAAACCGGTCTACACGCTCCGTCCTGCTGCCCTTCCAGAGAAAATACAGCCGCCAAGGAAGGTGCCTTCTAAGGCGTTGTAGCCGTGATACCCACCACCGCCAAAGCCTGCGACTTCTCCGGCCGCAAACAGCCCCTCAAACGCACTGCCATCCGGCCGCAGCACCTGCCCCGTGACATCCGTATGCAACCCGCCAAGGGACTTCCGCGTCAGGATGTTCAAGCGCACCGCAATCAACGGACCGTTCTTTGGGTCCAAAATCCGATGCGGCTTGGCCGTGCGGATCAACCGGTCTCCCCGATAGTTCCGCGCCCCGCGAATGGCCGTTACCTGCGCGTCCTTGCAATACTCATTGTCAATCTGCGCATCCCGCGCTTCAATCTGAGATCGGATTTTCTCAAGGGTGACAGGCACATCCGGCGTGATCTTGTTCATGGCGGCAACCAACTCTTCCAACGAGTTGGCCACAACAAAGTCCTCACCATGTTCCTTAAACGCCTCCACCGGACCCGGCGCGCCCTTGTTCATCAAGCGCCGCCTAATCACCTCTGACCACTTGCCTGAGGTGAGGTCTGGATTCTGCTCGGAGCCGGACAAAGCAAACTCCTTCTCGATGATCTTCTGGGTCAGAATGAACCAGCTGTGCTCATGCCCAGTCGACAAAATTCGCTTCAGCGTCCCCAAGCTGTCAAAGCCGGGCAGATACGGTGCTTCCATACGGTCGCCCAAAGCGTCAAACCACATCGAACTTGGTCCCGGCAGAATGCGAATGCCGTGGTTGGGCCAGATCGGATCCCAATTCGCCAAGCCTTCGGTGTAATGCCACATGCGATCGCCGTTGATGATACCAGCGCCAGCCCCTTCGGCCACCCGCTGCATCTGCCCGTCCACATAGTCGGGAACCCCGGCCACCATGCGCTTTGGCGCCTTTCCCAACCGCGCCTCCGGCCAATAGCGTCGCACCATGTCGTGGTCGCCACCAATCCCGCCGGAGGTGATCACCACCGCCTCTGCGCGATGGTCAAAGTCTCCAACAACCTCGCGAGATGTCGATTTCCCGCGCTCAGCACCATCCTCGGAAAGAATCTGTCCGCGCACGCCTTTCACGACGCCATTTTCCACAATCAAATCAGTGACTTTGCGCCGGAACGCCAGTTCAACACGTCCGCCGGACACATGTTCCCGCACCAGCCGCTCAAACGGCGCAACCACGCCCGGCCCTGTGCCCCAAGTGATGTGAAACCGCGGCACCGAGTTGCCATGCCCATGCGCCATGTCCCCGCCGCGCTCGGCCCATCCCACAATCGGAAACCAGCGCATGCCGATGCTATGCAGCCAGCTACGCATCCCGCCTGATGCGAATTCCAGATAGGCTTTCGCCACCTTCCGCGGATTGGCATCTTCAGGTCGGTCAAACTGCGCCGACCCCATCCAATCATTAAGCGCCAGTTCCGGGCTGTCTTTGATGCCCATACGGCGTTGTTCGGGCGTATCCACCATGAACAACCCACCCAGAGACCAAAACGCTTGCCCCCCCAGGCTCTGCTCTCCTTCCTGATCCAGCAGCAGCACCTTGCGCCCGCGGCTTGCCGCCTCATTGGCCGCCACAAGTCCTGCCAAACCACCGCCCACGATGATCACATCGGTCATGGCTCATCCTCCCCTGTTTCAGAAAAGGCTAGCCGCAGGCGCCCTACAGCAACAAGTCAGACCTAACGTCAGCGCCTTTCGCAAACAAAAAGCGCCCCGAAAACTCGGAGCGCTCCTCATCTCAAGCACACGTGACTTACGCGGCTTTCACATACTCATAATAGGTCTCGCTAGACGGTTTCACCTCTGCGACGCGCGGCAACTGGGTGTAGTAGCCATAGGCCTGTTCCAGAACTTCGTGCGCGCGGACGGCAAAATCTTCAGGGCTCTCGTTTTTAGACGCGGACATTGGGGTACTCCATGTAGATCCGGTGTCCTCCCTCACCCGCCTATTTAGGCCAGATAACGCGCGCGTAAACCGCCGATCCTGCAACCACGCTATGCAAAAATTGCAAATGCCTGCCGTGGGATACACCTTTGTCCAAAACAAAAGCCCGCCTGAAATAGGCGGGCTTTCGAAATCTCTGAAACGTCGGTTTAGACGTGACGTTCAATCAGCATCTTCTTGATCTCACCAATCGCCTTGGCCGGGTTCAAGCCCTTAGGGCAGGTCTTGGCGCAGTTCATGATGGTGTGGCAGCGGTAGAGCTTGAACGGATCTTCCAGCTCGTCCAGACGCTCGCCAGTGGCCTCATCACGGCTGTCAATGATCCAGCGGTAGGCGTGCAGCAAGGCGGCTGGGCCGAGGTATTTGTCGCCATTCCACCAGTAGCTTGGGCAGGATGTAGAGCAAGATGCGCACATCACGCACTCATACAGACCATCCAGCTTTTTGCGGTCTTCGATCGACTGGCGCCACTCTTTAGCCGGACGGTTCGTCTTGGTTTCCAACCACGGCATGATCGACGCGTGCTGAGCGTAAAAGTGAGTCAGATCCGGGATCAGGTCTTTCACCACCGACATGTGCGGAAGCGGATAGATTTTCACATCGCCTTTGATCTCGTCCAGACCATAGATACAGGCCAGCGTGTTAATCCCGTCCACGTTCATCGCACAGGAGCCACAGATACCTTCGCGGCAAGAGCGTCGGAAGGTCAGCGTTGGATCAATCTCATTTTTGATCTTGATCAACGCGTCCAGCACCATCGGGCCACATTTGTCCATATCGAGGAAATATGTGTCGATCTGCGGGTTCTTACCGTCGTCCGGGTTCCAGCGATAAATCTGGAACTTGCGCACGTTGGTCGCACCTTCTGGCTTGGGCCAGGTTTTACCGGTCACAATCCGGCTGTTCTTGGGGAGGGCAAATTCGACCATGGTCTTTCCTTCCTATACGTGGGCGCGCGCGATGCGCATACCTTCGTTCCTGTTCAGGCTTTTTGTGATGGCATCGGACCATCGGCAAAAAGCGTTTGATTGTTCTTAATCAGCTCGGCCACCTGTTTGCGGGCGGGCTGCGCGAGCGCCAACTCATTGAGCTGACGCATAAATTCTAAAGCCCCGGGGTTGAGGCTTTGGTTGGATCGCCCGGCCAGCGGCTCCAGTGAGTCGATCTCGGCATCGGTCAGTCCGGCAAAACGCAACAGCTGCCGCCCTGGACGTTCTGGCGTGGTCTCGTCTTCCAATGCGAACACACGCACACGATCTGCACCAACGAGACCTTCCATCTCAGTCTGCACAGCGCCCCACTCACGGCTGCCAGCGGTCTCGGTCAGGAATTCCTCCAGCGTGCCGGCATAGCCATCAGACTTCACTGCCTGATTGTGCACGCTGCGCTTCCAGCTTTGCATCTCACGGGTGTACAGTACATAGTCCGGCTCAAACGGCGCCAGATGCTGCTCAAACAAACGCAGGATGTCTGACAGACGCGGGAACACCTCGCGCACGTCCGAGCGTCCCATCATCGCACCACAGATGTTCTCGTGGCTGATGACGCAGACCCGATCATCGCCTTCCAGTTCATCGCGCACCTGCGCAATCAGTGAAATAAGGTCCGCCTCGTGTTTCACAGGCCGCATACTGTAAAGCGTGCAGGTCCACCCCAACTCCCGAGTCAGAGAGCCTTTGGATGGCACACGAATATCCAACCGCTCCGCCAGAGCATCCCGGTTGCGCGCCAGGAAGCGGTGCAGCGAGGTAGAGCCAGTCTTCTGAGCTCCAATATGGACAATCACGCGACGTGAGGACATCAGAGCCCCTCCGGACGCACGGTTGTCAGCCAATATGCCGAATTCAACGGGTACAATACTGCTTACCCCCGTGCAGAACATCGGCATATTTCGGACAGCCAAATGAAGTTGTCGCGGTGCGGCGCGGAACTGTCGAAGGAGTCGCAGGAACCGTCGCTGTTGCAGCGGTGGTTCCGCCCGAAGTTGACGACGGATCATACGTCTGCTGATCAGTGATCGCGCCTCCGGACGTCAGATCAACCCCACTCCGCTGTGCCGTCTGCTTGATACAGGCGTTGATCGCTTCTGCACCTTCTTGTGTTCCTCGCAGCTCAACCGGGCCGCTTGTGATCGGCGTTGCGCGAGGCAGACGCGTCTCGAGCTTGGTGCCATATTGCCCCTGCAGGAAGGAGTAGGTTCCAACAGCACTCACTTGCTCAATACACGCTTTGCTCACCTGTTTCGCCGCTTCTGGCGAATACACAGGCTTGTCCACTCCGCAAGCGGACAATACCAAACCGCAAATGGCCCATGCTGTCAGAACCCGTCCCCGCATTAGAAGGTCCGGGCTTTCGGCGCGATCTTCTTCAGGCTGATGCCGCCCTCGTCCTCTGTGGTCAAAGGATCTTTGATCACCGGGCGATAGCTCAGGTCCACCTTGTTGCCATTCACACGGCTTACAGTGTGCACACGCCAGTTTTCATCGTCACGCTCGGAATAGTCCTCATGCGCGTGCGCGCCACGGCTTTCCTTACGGGCTTCCGCACCGTGGATCGTCGCCAGGGCGTTTGGCATCAGGTTGGTCAGTTCCAGCGTTTCCATAAGGTCACTGTTCCAAACCAGAGAGGTATCGGTCACGTGCAGATCATCGATCTTCGCTGCGATATCCGTCATCTTCTCAACGCCTTCTTTCAGCGTCTTGTCGGTCCGGAACACCGCTGCATCCGCCTGCATGGTCCGTTGCATCTCAAGGCGCAGTTCCGCTGTTGGCGCGCCGCCTTTGGCGTTGCGCAGATTGTCGAAACGATCAAACGCGCTATCTACCGAGGCTTGGTTCAGCACAGGGTTTGGCGCCTCTGCATCTACAACCTTACCTGCGCGGATCGCCGAGGCGCGGCCAAACACCACCAGGTCGATCAGCGAGTTGGAACCCAAACGGTTGGCACCATGCACAGAGGCACAGCCCGCTTCACCCACAGCCATCAGGCCCGGCACAACGGCGGTCGGATCTTCCGCAGTTGGGTTGAGAACTTCGCCCCAATAGTTGGTTGGAATACCACCCATGTTGTAATGCACGGTTGGAAGAACCGGGATCGGCTCTTTGGTCACATCCACACCTGCGAAGATTTTCGCAGATTCAGAAATCCCCGGCAGACGCTCCGCCAGCGCGTCGGCTGGCAAGTGGTTGAGGTTCAGGTGAATGTGATCGCCATTCTCACCCACACCACGACCTTCGCGGATTTCCATGGTCATGGAACGGGACACGTAATCGCGCGGCGCGAGGTCTTTATACTGCGGCGCATAGCGCTCCATGAAGCGCTCACCTTCGGAGTTGGTCAGATAGCCGCCTTCGCCACGCGCGCCTTCGGTGATCAGACAGCCAGAGCCGTAGATGCCGGTTGGGTGGAACTGAACAAACTCCATATCCTGCAGAGGCAGGCCCGCACGGGCCACCATTCCGCCACCGTCACCAGTACAGGTGTGCGCGGAAGTTGCAGAGAAGTATGCCCGGCCATATCCGCCGGTCGCCAGCACAACCATCTTCGCATTGAAGACGTGCATGGTGCCGTCGTCGAGCTTCCAGCAAACCACGCCCTGACACTGACCGTCCTCAGACATGATCAGATCAAGCGCGAAATACTCGATATAGAATTCGGCGTTATTTTTGACCGACTGACCGTACAGCGTGTGCAGGATCGCGTGACCGGTCCGGTCCGCTGCTGCACAGGTCCGCTGCACCGCTGGGCCTTCACCAAATTCGGTGGTGTGGCCACCAAACGGACGCTGGTAGATTTTGCCTTCTTCCGTCCGAGAGAACGGCACACCGTAGTGCTCCAACTCGTAAACTGCCTTTGGCGCTTCACGAGCGAGGTATTCCATCGCATCGGTGTCACCCAGCCAGTCAGAGCCCTTTACAGTGTCATACATGTGCCACTGCCAGTTATCCGGGCCCATGTTGGACAGGGACGCCGCGATCCCCCCCTGCGCCGCAACCGTGTGCGAGCGGGTAGGGAAAACTTTGGTCACACACGCGGTGCGCAGGCCTTGTTCTGCCATGCCCAGCGTCGCGCGCAGACCGGCGCCGCCGGCGCCCACAACCACGACGTCATATTCATGGGTTTCATATTCATATGCTGCAGTCATCTTCTTAGATCCTTACGCAGGGGTCACAGGGCGAGCTTCACAAGCGCAAACAGGCTTGCCGCGATCAACGCAAAGCAAAACGCCTTGTTTGCGACCAGCAGCAGTTTGCCTGCTGTGCCATGCACATAGTCTTCAATCGCTTCCTGCGCTTCATTCATAAGCTGGACCAAGCCCACAACGAGACCAAGGCCCGTTACTATGGCCGGGAATGGACGGCTGAAGTAGGCGATCACTTCTTCATAGGACCCGCCAAGGCCAAAACCGACGGTGAAGATAAAGAGCGGTGCCAGAACGCCCATGATCACGGAGCGCACCAGCATTTGCCAATGAGCTTCTGTTCCAGAACGGCCAGAGCCGAGGCCCATCGCGCGTTTGCGGTCAGTCAGATATCGCATCCTGCCTCTCCTTACACCACAATCACGGTGATGATGGTCAGCACGGTTGCGCCGATAAACATGCCCAGGCCCATGCGTTCAGACGTTTGAACGTCAAAACAGTAACCCAGATCCCAGATCACGTGGCGCAAACGGCCCAGCGTGTGGTACCAAAGACCCCAGGTTGCCGCAGTCAGCATCAGCCCACCAAACCAGCTCTGCATAAAGCCGTTGATGCCAGCAAAAGCACTCTCGGAAGTTGCAGCAGCAACAAGCCACCACACAACGAAGAGGGCCACACCCAGCACGCCGAGCCCACTAATGCGAACCATAATGGACGACCCGGAGGTCATCTGCGGACGGTAAATACTCAAATGAGGCGAAAGCGGGCGGTTGCCCCGATTGACATCGGCCATATTGGCTCCTTTCCGGTTAGCTGAGATCGTTTTACCGCTTTTTTGCATCTTGTCACGGTTACGATACCCTAAATGCCGCGGTTTTTTGGCGCAATGTTGTGGATTTTTTGCCTTTTGTGATCACACCTTTTGGAATGTGATCACGAACTCGACTCAGACTCTTTTTGTCGGAAAAATGTGAGGTATTCGTTGTGAATCTGCAGAGCACAGAAGGCCGCGTCGTGTTTGCGCTCACAAATACGATGCCACGGCGTCTGTCTACTGCAAGCTGGACAACTGCTGCGCCACCTCTCGCACCAGCTTTTGCCGGATCCTTTTGGGGTATTCCTCAAACCCATTGGCCGTGACCACGAACGCGCCCGGGCCTGTGATCACATTTTCCCAGTAATATCCGGTGAGGTCCTCCTCATCCGTCTCGATCACCAGTCCGTTGACCGTCACCCCAATGCGCTCAAGCCGTTTGCGCCCCTCATCCGGCGGCGAGCCCTCATTGGATGGGCCATCTCCGGACACATCCAAAACCATTCGGCGGCATTTGGGGCCTGCCTCAAACTCCTGCGCAGCCCGTGTCAATGCGTCTCCAATAGCCGTTGAATATCGCCGCCAACCACGCGGTGCAGCTTCTACTGCCGCCGCCAAGGCCTCAGCCTCAGGTCCAGTGCGTACCCGCATCCAAGGCACCGACATCACCTGACGGTCAGCCCCGGTCCATTGCATCACCGCCACCGCCGCTTCCGCCTTGATCAAGGCCTCCACAACAATGCCGTCTCGTAATCCAGCGGACAGCCCGCTCATCTGAATATCGTATTCCGTTGCATCGACGCTGCCAGACACATCCACCGCCAGTAAAAGCGCTAAATCGCAAGCGCGCGCGACGGGCGCCTGACACAAACATACAAGAAGAGTGCAAAGCCGAGGGATCATGCCAACACCTTAACGCAGGTACCACAAAAATCCTCTCACGTCCTTGTGTGACTTACATCTCCGGCGCCATCTCCACCAGAGCGTCGGCAAACTCGGTGCACATCACAATCTCCACGCGCTGCGGATCGTAAAACGCATTGGCCTCGCCGCAGGGAATCACCGAAATCAGCAAATCCTCAGGCAGGCGGAACTCCTGATTGATCGCATCCACTTCCGCACGCACTATGTCCGCCGTCAGCGCGCCACCGTCGCTGTCGATCTCAAAATTACCCAGCGTCAGAGTCTTGCCGCCCTTGTCGTGTACAATCTCATCCAGCGCCGCGCCCCAGCTTTGCGCCGCCTGATCGTATTCATCCGGACAATAATCGGCGCGTTCTTCAGGCAACCCGAGATCCTGAGCAACATCTTCCCGCTCTTCCGGGTTGGCCCCATAAAACAGACACACTGTGTTGTAATAGCGTTGTAAGTCCGGCCCATGCACATCCCAAAAGGCAACCTCGGAATTGGCCTCTGCCTCCCCAAGGAACCCAAAAGCCGCATCATAGGCCAGCTGCACTGCACTCTCTTCTTCATAGAACGCATCAATCAAAAAGATCGACAACACATCGGCCGCATCTTCTTCCTGACCAAAGATCGGCAGCCCCAAAATGTCGATCAGCGCATGACCTAGTTCGTGATAAAAAATCCCAAGCAGGTTGCTTTCGACATAGGCGATGGTGTCGTCGCTTGTTGTGTCAAAAGACAGCTCAGCCTGTGCAGGACAGGCCAGAGCAAGTGCGGCGGCGGTGCAAAGAGGTCTCAACATAGGACCGATCACATCGGCATCAACGCCCAGTAGTCAAGGTCAAGCAACACATCCGACTGGTATTTCCCGTCCTCGCCTTTAAGCGCAAACGGCTCCCCGCCCTTGGTCGCAACCAGCCGCAGACGGATCGCGCCAACACCCGGTGCCGAGGTTTCCGCCTTGTCCAGCACCTCAGACCACGCCTTTACGGTGAGACCAGAGAAGGCCGGATTGGCGTGTGCGCCCCCATTCAGGCCCACAATCATCTGCGCATTCGCCAGCCCGTTAAAGCTGAGCGCCCGTGCCAGTGAAATAATGTGCCCCCCATAGATCAGGCGCTGCCCGTCTGGCCGGAAGGTGGCATCAAAATGCACCTTGGCGGTGTTCTGCCATAGCCGCGTCGCCATCATATGCTCAGCTTCTTCCAGCGTCACACCATCAACGTGATCAATGGTCTCACCAACCTCATAGTCACCCCAGCGATGGGCTTCACCCGCCTGAGAAAAATCATACTTCGAGAAATCCAGCCCCTCTGGAATCACCAGATCCGCAGGATCAATCACTTTGGAAAGCTCCGGCACCACCGCCTCTGGCGCCGGGGCATCCACTTCGCGTTTGCGCACCATGACCCAGCGCACATATTCCATGACAACCTCGTCGCGCTGGTTCACGCCACGCGTGCGCACATAAACCACACCGGTCTTCCCATTGGAGTTCTGTTTCAGACCAATCACTTCGGATGTGCTGCGCAGCGTATCCCCGGCATAAACCGGTTTCAGCCAGCGCCCCTCGGCATAGCCGAGGTTCGCCACCGCATTGAGCGACACATCCGGGACCGTTTTGCCAAAGACCACGTGAAACGCCGCCAGATCATCGAGCGGCGACTGTGGCAGGCCAGAAGCCCGCGCAAATTCGTCGCTCGAGTACAGAGCATGACGCGCAGGGTATAGCGCATGGTACAGCGCCCTCTCCCCTGCCCCAACGGTGCGCGGCACCGCGTGCTCGATCACTTGACCCAGCGTGTAGTCTTCAAAAAACCGGCCCGGATTGGTCTTGGCCATCAGTGTTCTCCCAGTTTGGTCTCCGGGGTGTAGATGCCTTCCACTTCCTTCACGACAGCCTGGCCACAGCGCATTACGCCGGTGGCCTGACAGAAGGTCTGTGTTGGCGAGCCATGTAGCTCCCACCCCTTGTTAAGGGCATCCGTCACCTTGTGACAGAACGCCGATGTGTCTTCTTCAGATAGAAAACGATAAAGTTTCATGCTGTTAGCCTCCAAATACCGGGTAACCCAGCCAGGCGTGTACCCAGCCGATTGCCGCCATTAGCACGAGGGAGGCCACAAGGAACATGCCGTCTTTGGCAATGCTGCCGGTCTCTGTTGGCGTCCAGTCGGGCTCTGCACGGTTGATCACCACGATCTCCATCACGGCCCAAAGCAACAAACTGCCAAACAGGATCAGCGACGCTACATCGCCATTCACCAAAAGGTGCGCAAATGCCCAGAGACCAAAGCCGGTCAACTGCGGATGACGCATGTTGTTGAACAACTTGCCTTTACGCGGCGCCGGGCTCATCAGGAAGATCGCGATCAGCACCAACAGGTTGTTGATGTGGCGCAGGAAACTCTCCGGATACCAGACGTCGATATGCGGCGCCATTCGGAATCCAAAGATCATCAGCACCACCGACGCTAGCAAGACCAAAGCCACCGGCCCGCGGCCTTTGTCACCCATGCCGGCACGCACGTCCGGCAGGACTCGTTTAAACAGATGGGCCGCAGCCCACAAAACCACCCCAAGAACCAATAATGTCATCTCGCTCCCTCGCTGGATTATTTGGTTGTGGGATAAGAGTTAACCTTCCAGCGCCGCGATTGCATCTGCCTTCGCTAAAATTTCACGTGCGGTGACCACGTGCAAGTTTTCAACAATCTTGCCATCTACCACGGCCAAGCCCTGCCCGCTGGCTTCGCATTCTTCAAATGCCGCGATCTGCCGTTTTGCCAAATCGATCTCAGCGTCACTTGGGGCAAAGGCCGCATTGGCCACATCTACCTGTGCCGGGTGGATCAGTGTTTTGCCATCAAAACCCATGTCCCGACCTTGCTCACATTCCGCCTTCAATCCTTCCGCATCTTTAAACGCGTTGTAGACGCCATCCACAATCACAATGCCCTCGGCTTTGGCAGCCAGAAGGCACAGACCAAGCCCCGCCATCATCGGCAAACGGTCCGGGCGGAAGCGGGTTTGCAGTTCTTTAGCAAGGTCATTCGTGCCCATCACGAACCCAGTCAGCTGAGGATGCGCCGCAATTTCTGCGACATTCAACATCCCACGCGGTGTTTCCATCATCGCCCAAATCGGCTTGTCGCCAATCAGCGCGGCCAGAGCATCCAGCTGAGCCGTGCTTTCTACCTTAGGCAACAGCACCGCATCGCAGTCCATACCTGCGGCGGCCTTTGCATCCGCTTCGCCCCATTGCGTGTCCAGCCCATTGATCCGCACAATCCGCATACGGTTGCCGTACCCTCCCTCGGCCAGTGCCGCCGCCAAAGTTGTGCGCGCATTAACCTTTTCATCCGGTGCGACAGCATCTTCCAGATCAAAAATGATCGCGTCCACCGGCAGTCCCCGCGCCTTTTCTAAGGCCCGGTCTTTGGAACCTGGGATATACAAAACCGATCGAAATGGCCGTGCGCGCTGTTCCATGACACTCTCTCCGCAATTATGTTGCGCAGAGAGGTGCATTTTTCTCAGAAAAGTTCAAGCGCAATTTTGCCGCATCGCAGAAAAAAGAAACCCGTCTTTTCAATGACTCTGCCGCTCTGTTGCGAACGTCGAAACATTTAATTCGTTACGTTAACCATTTTTAAGCCCAGACCTGCGCACACTCACTCCATCGCTTCCTGTGGGAGGAACGCAAAGACGGTTCAAAAGGGCCTCGATCATAAGAAGAGGCGAGAGCTTTGAAATCCATGGCGTGCAAAAGGCGCGCACATGCCTTCTTTATGAGAGGAAACCACATGAAACGGACTTTTTTGACCCTGACGGCCGGTCTTGGCCTTTCGATCTGCGCCACCTCAATCGCCCAGGCACAGAACCTGCAACATTGCGCCACCCGCGACCTTGTGGTGGAACGTCTGGCCCAGAAGTACGGGGAATCCCGTCAGGCGCTTGGTCTTGGCACGCAGGGCGCAATGGTGGAGATTTTTGCTTCGGAAGATTCCGGCAGCTGGACCATCACCGTCACCATGCCAAATGGCTCCACCTGCCTGATGGCAACCGGCCAAGCCTATGAAAAGCTTGCCGAAGCTCTGCCAGCCAAAGGTGATGATGCCTAATGCCACACGCCTTTAGAAAAGCGCGTCAAAAATCAGCTTCACGCCGGTGATCGTCAAGAGCGCATAGGTCAACGCAAAAAAGACCCGCTCCGAAACGGCGTGATGCAATTTAACACCCACCCAGGCTCCAAACAGCGCGAACGGTGCTAAAATGGCACCCGCGCGCAGGGTCTCAAAGGTAAACACCCCGAGAAACGCATAGGGCACAAACTTAGCAATATTGATGGCCCAAAACGCCAGCACGGTAGAGGCCTGATAGGCCGTTTTGCTCAATCCCCGCGACAAAAGATAGACCGCAGCTGGCGGTCCACCCGCATGGCTAACAAAGCTGGTGAACCCAGCCACGGCACCCGCCAACAGCCCCGCCCAAACCGGCATTTTTTGCCGTGCCACCGCACGTGGCCACACCTGCCAGATCACAAACCCCAACGATACCGCACCAATTAGAAGCCTTAAAACATCGTCGTTGGCCACGCGAAACAGCGCAACTCCGCCCGCAACTCCTGGCAGCCCTCCGAGGATCAAAACCCGCGCATCAGGCCAACTCCATTTGCGCCAATAGGGCCGCAAGGTCGCAAGATCGATCAGCATTAGGAGGGGCAACATCAATCCCAACGCCTGTGCAGGCGGCAGAATCAACGCCAAAACCACCGCGCTCGCAAAGGCTGCTCCAGAGCCGAAACCGGCCTTTGAAACCCCGGCAAACATCACTGCGACGGGCGCCAGCAGCCAGAAAATGAGAGAATCAGTCATACAAAAACAGGCGCACCGCGGGGCGCGCCTGCTACTTTTTGCAGCAATTCATGCTGCAAAGCAGCGTAGAAGTACTTACTCACCGTCAAGAATCTTCTTGCGCTGTTGCTTGTATTCTTTTTCAGTCACCAGCCCCTCGGCATAGGCTTTTTCCAGCGAAGCCAACTGCTCGCCAATGGTCACCGTTTGAACGGTCGTGGTGCTGTTGCCACCACCGCCACATGCGGACACAGTCATAGCCACCAACGTCAGCGCCATCAGGGTTTTCATGGTTGTTTTCATTTTTTGTAGTCCTCAAAGATGCCTGTGAATTCTCTCTAACATCTACTCACAGGCAAGAAGCCAAATCAAGCACACCAAACGCGCCGATTTGCGCGGTGTTTTGCCTCCTGCTCCGCCCGTCACACATGCGTCAGTCGGCCCAATCAAAACGCCAGACACTTGCGCCAACGCCAATTTCGACTTAAGCCACCCGCGATAATCAACCGGACCGGAGATAGATCCCATGGCACGACCAAAGATCGCCCTCATCGGCGCAGGTAACATCGGCGGCACGCTCGCCCACCTCGCTGCAATCAAAGAACTTGGTGACGTTGTACTTTTTGACATCGCTGACGGCCTGCCACAGGGCAAGGCGCTCGACATCGCAGAATCCGGCCCGGTCGAAAAAATCGACGCCGCAATGTCCGGCTCCTCCGACTACTCCGCGATTGCCGGCGCAGACGTCTGCATCGTGACCGCAGGTGTGGCACGTAAGCCAGGCATGAGCCGCGATGACCTGCTGGGCATCAACCTAAAAGTGATGAAATCCGTGGGCGAAGGCATCCGCGACAACGCACCGGACGCGTTCGTGATCTGCATCACCAACCCACTGGACGCGATGGTTTGGGCGCTGCAGAAATTCTCCGGCCTGCCAACGCACAAAGTCTGCGGCATGGCGGGTGTTCTGGATAGCGCACGCTTCCGCCACTTCCTGGCCGAAGAATTCAACGTTTCCATGCGCGACGTAACTGCCTTTGTTCTGGGCGGCCACGGCGACACCATGGTGCCATCCGTGCGCTACTCCACCGTTGCCGGCATCCCTCTGCCAGACCTGATCGACATGGGCTGGACCACACAGGAGAAACTGGACGCAATGGTTCAGCGCACCCGTGACGGCGGCGCCGAAATCGTTGGCCTGCTGAAAACCGGCTCCGCGTTCTACGCGCCTGCCGCCTCTGCCATCGAGATGGCCGAAGCCTATCTAAAAGACCAGAAGCGCGTTCTGCCATGTGCCGCATACTGTGACGGCGACCTGGGCGTGAAAGACATGTACGTTGGCGTGCCAACTGTGATCGGTGCCGGTGGTGTTGAGAAAGTTGTGAACATCAAGCTCAACAAAGAAGAGCAGGAAATGTTCGACACCTCCGTGAACGCTGTCAAAGGTCTCGTGGACGCCTGCAAAGGCATAGATAGCTCGCTGGCATAAGCACAGACAGCTTCAATTTTCGAAAGGCCCGCAGTTTTGCGGGCCTTTTTCTTTGCACGACTGGAGTTTTACACCTGAAGCGCTATGGTTAACCCAAGATGAATGCGCGAACCCTGCGCCACGCGCATAACGACAAGGGGGACAACCTATGACCAAGACCAAAGCACTTCCATTGGCTTTGCTCTGCAGCCTGCTACTCGCGGCGTGTGGGGGCACAGAGTCCAATATTCCAGATAACTCCTGGGAAATACGCACCGGACCGCAAACCATTCCGCAAACCGCGTCGATCTACGGCAACTAAACCAAACGTCCAGGACTTCGCTCTCCGTTTCCTATGAAAACGGCTCAAGAGGCGTGCATTCCCCCTTGCCGCTTTCTACCTTTGGTTGCACCATTCTCCCACAGCATCGCCGTCCCCTGTACGGATCCTGATGCCAAGATTTGGGATAAATATATGCGTCTTCCTTCATATGCCGTCGCCAGTCTGAGTGGCGCACTTCTGCTCGCAGCTTGCGGCAATCCATCCAGCACACCCAATGTGCGCTCAGGCCCGCAAAGCCAACACCCGGTTACCTATGGACCCAACCACGTCCCCGCCACTCCCGGGCAGATGGCGGCGGCTGTCGGAAGCGTGGATGCTGCGCTGGAAGGCACCGGCGTCAGCGCGGCGGATATTGGCGAAGCGGTGTTTGGCAATGCCGACAGCACCACGGACCTAAGCCGCCCCATCGCCTTATTCCAATCCGCCTGCCTGAAGCAGGCGCCAGATGTAGCCGCCATTGCTCGTGTCGCAGCAGCGAACGGTCTCGATGTGGAACGCCCCAGCGCAAATCATGTCTACGCCTCGGAGTGGACCGACACGGCAACAACGTCGCTTCAGGTCAACATCGAAAGCGCCTACGCCTTTGAATGCGCCACCACGAGCGTTGTGTCCCAGTCGCTCTCCGCAAAAGAGGCACAAACGACCTTCTTCAACGCGCTCGGACTGCAGCACACCAACGGCCAAGCCACAACAACCATCGGTGGAAGCCGCTACACCATCTCTCACAAGATGTTTGACGGCGGCGGATTTGGCGTGAACGAACACGCCTTCTTGCTGCAATCCCCGTCCCCTTAAATAGGTGGAATGGCGCCTCACGACATGGGGCGCCGACACCAAAACCGTTGGCGGTAACGCTGCACCGCAATCCGAGTCGCGTGCGCATCTCCTTATTTCCTTAGCAATTTATTTAGTCTCTGCGACTTTCCGCCGAGGCATCGCGTTTTGTGATCACGCAATTTCAGACTGTGATCACAAATAAGAAAAAATCCACCATTCCTGTCGAATTTGCTTATCGGCTCCATCGGACTGTGCCAAAACCGCTCCAATCGCAGCAAGATGGGACAGTTCCATGAACATCCACGAATATCAGGCGAAAGCCCTGCTTCGCTCCTACGGCGCTCCGGTGTCCGAAGGCCGCGCCGTTCTGAAAGCAGAAGACGCAAAAACCGCCGCAGGCGAACTTGACGGCCCACTGTGGGTTGTGAAGGCGCAGATCCACGCAGGTGGGCGCGGCAAAGGCTCTTTCAAAGAAGCCGACGCTGGTGAAAAAGGCGGTGTTCGCCTCGCCAAATCGGTCGAAGAAGCCGCCGAAGAAGCCAAAAAGATGCTGGGCCGCACCCTTGTGACCCACCAGACCGGCCCTGCGGGCAAACAGGTCAACCGCATCTACATCGAAGACGGCTCCGACATCGAGCGCGAGCTGTATCTGGCTCTGCTGGTCGATCGTCAGACCTCCCGCGTGTCCTTCGTATGCTCTACCGAAGGCGGCATGGACATCGAAGAGGTGGCCGAAGCCACCCCTGAGAAAATCCTGTCCTTCTCCGTCGATCCGGCCACCGGCTACCAGCCTTACCACGGCCGCCGCGTTGCCTTCTCCCTGGGCCTGAAAGGCGCACAGGTGAAAGAATGCGTGAAGCTGATGGGTATCCTCTACAAAGCCTTCATGGAAAAAGACATGGAGCAGCTGGAGATCAACCCGCTGATCGTCATGCCAGGTGGGTCCCTGAAAGTGCTCGACGCCAAAGTGGGCTTTGACGGCAACGCCATCTATCGCCACGCGGACATCGCCGAACTGCGCGATGAAACCGAAGAAGACCCAAAAGAGCTTGAGGCGTCCAAGTACGACCTGAACTACATCGCTCTGGACGGTGAAATCGGCTGCATGGTGAACGGCGCGGGTCTCGCGATGGCCACCATGGACATCATCAAACTCTACGGCGCAGAGCCTGCCAACTTCCTCGACGTGGGCGGCGGCGCAACCAAAGAGAAAGTGACCGAAGCGTTCAAGATCATCACCTCTGATCCAAACGTCAAAGGCATCCTCGTAAACATCTTCGGCGGCATCATGCGCTGTGACGTGATCGCAGAGGGCGTTGTGGCCGCAGTGAAAGAAGTGGGCCTGCAGGTTCCACTGGTTGTGCGCCTAGAAGGCACCAACGTGGAAGCCGGCAAAGAGATCATCAACACTTCCGGTCTTGATGTGATCGCGGCGGACAACCTGTCCGACGGCGCTGAAAAAATCGTCAAAGCGGTGAAAGGATAACACCCATGGCCATTCTCGTAGATGAAAACACCAAGGTTATCTGTCAGGGCTTCACCGGCTCTCAGGGCACCTTCCACTCTGAACAAGCCATCGCCTATGGCACCAAAATGGTCGGCGGCGTGACCCCTGGCAAAGGTGGCATGGAACACCTCGGCCTGCCGGTCTTTGACTCTGTGCACGACGCCAAAGCCAAGACCGAAGCCAACGCTTCCGTGATCTATGTACCTCCGCCCTTCGCAGCGGACTCGATCCTCGAGGCCATCGACGCGGAAATGGAACTGATCATCTGCATCACCGAAGGCATTCCTGTGCTGGACATGATGAAGGTACAGCGCGCGCTGGAAGGCTCTGCCTCCCGCCTGATTGGTCCTAACTGCCCAGGTGTGATCACGCCTGACGCCTGCAAAATCGGCATCATGCCAGGCCACATCCACAAGCGTGGCTCCGTGGGCGTTGTGTCCCGCTCCGGCACCCTGACATACGAAGCGGTAAAACAGACCGCAGACATCGGTCTGGGCCAGTCCACAGCTGTGGGCATCGGCGGCGACCCCATTAAAGGCACCGAGCACATCGACGTGCTGGACATGTTCCTGTCTGACGACGAGACCCAGTCCATCATCATGATCGGTGAGATCGGTGGTTCCGCGGAAGAAGAAGCCGCAGAGTTCCTCGCCAACGAGCGCAAGAAAGGCCGCTGGAAGCCCACGGCGGGCTTCATCGCAGGCCGCACAGCGCCTCCCGGCCGCCGCATGGGCCACGCCGGTGCGATTGTTGCCGGTGGCAAAGGTGGTGCCGAAGACAAGATCGCCGCGATGCAGGAAGCTGGCATCGTTGTGGCAGACAGCCCAGCCGGCCTCGGCGAAGCTGTGCTCAAAGCGATCGGCTAAATGCCCGCCGCTCGGCACATCAACACAGGGCAACGCCCGAACCTGAGAGGGCGTGCAAACGTCCTCTCATGGGGAGGTTCTGGCGCTGCCCAGCGTTGCCGTCGAGCCAATAACTGAAAGGTGAACGCGAAAAACTATGTTTCCGCGCAACCTGCGCTAAGTCTTTTGAAACACTCCCGCGTTCATCTACCCCAAACCAGCCCTGCACGGGGCCAACCAAAAACCGGTCCCATCCTTCATGAGGTGCCATCATGACCGAACAGTCGCCAAACGACATCTTCCACGCCTCCTCCTTTATGCAGGGGCACAATGCGGAATACCTCGAACAGATGTACGCCCGCTACGCCGCCGACCCCAATGCGGTTGACGAAGTCTGGCAGGAGTTCTTCCGTCAGCTCGGCGATGCTGAGCTGGACGTTAAGGCAGAGGCCGCTGGCCCCTCCTGGGCGCGTAGCGACTGGCCGCCACAGCCAAATGATGACTGGACCCAGAGCCTGACCGGTGAATGGGCGGAGCCGGTTGAGGCAAAGGCCGCTGGCAAAAAGATCAAAGAGAAAGCCGCCGAGAAAGGCGTTGAGGTCTCTGACGAAGCCATCAAACGCGCGGTGCTGGATTCCATCCGCGCCCTGATGCTGATCCGCGCCTACCGTATTCGCGGCCACCTGATCGCAGATATCGACCCGCTGGGCATGCGCGACCAGACCCCACATCCGGAGCTTGATCCAAAGTCTTACGGCTTCACCGAAGCCGACATGGATCGCCCGATCTTCATCGACAAAGTGCTGGGTCTGGACATCGCCACGATGCGCCAGATCATGGACATCGTGAAGCGCACCTACTGTGGCACCTTCGCGCTGCAATACATGCACATCTCCAACCCTGAAGAAGCGAGCTGGCTGAAAGAGCGCATCGAGGGGTACGACAAGGAAATCACCTTCACCCGTGAGGGCCGTAAGGCGATCCTGAACAAACTGGTCGAGGCCGAAGGCTTTGAGAAGTTCCTGCACGTGAAATACATGGGCACCAAGCGCTTTGGCCTGGACGGCGGTGAAAGCCTGATCCCGGCCATGGAGCAGGTGATCAAACGCGGCGGCAACCTCGGCCTGAAAGAGATTGTGATCGGCATGCCCCACCGTGGCCGCCTGTCGGTTCTGGCAAACGTGATGGCCAAGCCCTACCGCGCGATCTTCAACGAATTCCAGGGCGGCAGCTTTAAACCTGAGGACGTCGACGGCTCCGGTGACGTGAAATACCACCTCGGTGCCAGCTCGGATCGCGAGTTTGACGGCAACCAAGTGCACCTGTCTTTGACCGCGAACCCCTCGCACCTTGAGGCGGTGAACCCGGTTGTACTGGGCAAGGTCCGCGCCAAGCAGGACCAACTCAACGACGATGAGCGCACCGCTGTTATGCCGATCCTGTTGCACGGCGATGCGGCCTTTGCAGGTCAGGGTGTTGTGGCTGAGTGTTTTGCGCTGTCCGGCCTGAAAGGTCACAAGACCGGCGGCACCATGCACATTGTGGTGAACAACCAGATCGGCTTCACCACCGCACCGCACTTCTCCCGCTCGTCCCCGTACCCAACCGACAACGCGTTGGTTGTGGAAGCGCCAATCTTCCATGTGAACGGCGACGACCCAGAAGCGGTTGTACACGCGGCAAAAGTGGCAACGGAATTCCGTCAGAAGTTCCAGAAAGATGTCGTCATCGACATGTTCTGCTACCGCCGCTTTGGTCACAACGAGGGCGACGAGCCCATGTTCACCAACCCGGTGATGTACAAACGCATCAAGAAGCACAAAACCACGCTGACGCTCTACACCGAACGTCTGGTGAAAGACGGCCTCATCCCAGAGGGCGAGATCGAGGATATGAAAGCCTCCTTCCAAGCCCACCTCAACGCGGAATTTGAGACCGGCAAAGAGTACAAGCCCAACAAGGCAGACTGGCTCGACGGTCGCTGGTCACACTTGGACAAACGCGGCGAAGACTACGAACGCGGCCAGACCTCGATCAAGCCAGAAACCATGGCGGAAATCGGCAAGTCCTTGTCCTCCGTTCCGGAAGGCTTCCCCGTGCACAAAACCGTGGGCCGTCTCTTGGACACCCGTGGCAAAATGTTTGAAAGCGGCAAAGGTTTTGACTGGGCCACCGCCGAAGCCATGGCCTTTGGCTCCCTGTTGACTGAAGGCTACCCGGTACGTCTCGCAGGTCAGGACGCCACCCGTGGCACCTTTTCCCAGCGTCATTCCGGCATCATCAACCAGGACACGGAAGAGCGCTACTACCCGCTCAACAACATCCGCGCCGGTCAGAGCCAGTACGAAGTCATCGACTCCGCGCTGTCTGAATATGCGGTACTGGGGTTTGAATACGGCTACTCGCTGGCGGAACCAAACGCGCTGACCCTCTGGGAAGCCCAGTTTGGTGACTTCGCCAACGGCGCGCAGATCATGTTTGACCAGTTCATCAGCTCCGGCGAAAGCAAGTGGCTGCGGATGTCCGGTCTGACCGTACTGCTGCCTCACGGCTTTGAAGGCCAGGGTCCAGAGCACTCCTCTGCCCGCCTGGAACGCTTCCTGCAGATGTGTGGCGGTGACAACTGGATCGTTGCAAACTGTACGACACCAGCGAACTACTTCCACATCCTGCGCCGTCAGCTGCACCGCACCTTCCGCAAGCCGCTGATCCTGATGACGCCAAAGTCTCTGCTGCGCCACAAACTGGCGATCTCTGAGGCTGAGGATTTCACCGATGGGTCCTCTTTCCACCGCGTGCTGTGGGATGATGCCGAAAAAGGCAACTCCGACACCAAGTTGAAGAAGGACAAGGACATCAAGCGCGTCGTGATGTGCTCCGGCAAGGTCTACTACGACCTGCTCGAAGAGCGGGACGCCCGTGGCATCGACGACATCTACCTGATGCGGATTGAGCAATACTATCCGTTCCCGGCCCACTCGCTGATCCAGGAGCTTGAGCGCTTCAAGGATGCCGAAATGGTCTGGTGTCAGGAAGAGCCCAAGAACCAGGGCGCGTGGTCCTTCATCGAGCCCAACATTGAATGGGCCCTGACCCGCATCAAAGCCAAACACACCCGTCCGGTATACGCAGGCCGCCCGGCCTCCGCCTCCCCTGCCACCGGACTGGCAAGCCAACACAAAGCCCAACAAGCAGCGCTGGTAGATTCCGCGCTCTCCATGGAAGGAAATTGATCCATGACCGAAGTTCGAGTCCCTACCCTTGGCGAATCCGTCACCGAAGCCACCGTTGCCACTTGGTTCAAAAAACCGGGTGACGCAGTTGCTGTCGACGAAATGCTCTGCGAGCTGGAAACCGACAAAGTGACCGTCGAAGTTCCAGCCCCTGCCGCAGGTGTTCTGGGTGAGATCGTCGCCGGCGAAGGCGACACCGTGGGTGTTGACGCCCTGCTGGCGATGATCAACGCCGGCGAAGGCGCGGCCCCTGCGCCAGCCGCAGCACCAGCCGCCGCAGCCCCTGCTGCCGGTGGTGGCGACGCAGTTGACGTGATGGTCCCAACCCTGGGTGAATCCGTGACCGAGGCCACCGTCTCCACATGGTTCAAAGCCGTGGGTGACACCGTTGCGCAAGACGAGATGCTCTGTGAGTTGGAAACCGACAAGGTCTCCGTCGAAGTCCCCGCTCCTGCCGCCGGTGTTCTGTCTGAAATCATCGCGCCAGAAGGCACCACTGTGGACGCAAGCGCCAAACTGGCCGTGATCGGTGGCGCATCTGCCTCCACGGCTGCCGCCCCTGCCGCAGCTCCAGCTGCCGCTGCTGCCCCTGCCGGGTCCGCAGACGTGGAAAACGCCCCATCCGCCAACAAGCTGATGGCGGAAAAAGGCATCGACGCCGCTTCCGTGACCGGCACCGGCCGCGACGGGCGCATCATGAAAGAAGACGTGCTGAAAGCCGCGCTGGCTCCAGCCGCCGCTGCCCCTGCCCCAGCCGCTGCCCCACGTGCACCGGTTGCTGCTGACGACGCGGCGCGCGAAGAGCGCGTGAAGATGACCAAGATGCGTCAGACCATCGCCCGTCGTCTGAAGGACAGCCAGAACACCGCCGCCATGCTGACCACCTACAACGAGGTCGACATGACCGAGGTGATGGCGCTGCGCAGCCAGTACAAAGATCAGTTCGAGAAAAAGCACGGCGTGCGTCTCGGCTTCATGTCCTTCTTCACCAAAGCCTGTGTGCATGCGCTGAAAGAAGTGCCTGAGGTGAACGCGGAAATCGATGGCACCGACATCGTGTACAAAAACTACGTACACATGGGTGTGGCCGCCGGCACGCCGCAGGGTCTGGTTGTGCCCGTGATCCGCGACGCGGACGCCATGTCCTTTGCCGACATCGAGAAAGCCATTTCTGAAAAAGGCAAACGCGCCCGTGACGGCAAGTTGTCCATGGCGGAAATGCAGGGCGGCACCTTCACCATCTCCAACGGTGGTGTTTATGGCTCCTTGATGTCTTCCCCGATCCTGAACCCACCGCAGTCTGGCATCCTCGGCATGCACAAAATTCAGGACCGTCCGATGGCGATCAACGGTCAGGTTGTGATCCGTCCGATGATGTATCTGGCCCTGTCCTACGATCACCGCATCGTGGACGGCAAAGGCGCCGTGACCTTCCTCGTGCGCGTGAAAGAAGCGCTGGAAGACCCACGCCGCCTGCTGATGGATCTGTAAAAACTGTGACCGACCGCCCCCAATATAGGGCAACGCCTGACCGCGGGTGGGTGCTGAAAGCGCCCGCCCATGGAGGCGGTCGGGCGCTACCCGAGCCATACGTGGCCCGAGCGGAGATTTGAGATGCGGTCCCCGCAATTCCCTTCACGCATAAGCAAGCTTGGAAAAGGCGAACGCCCTATGCTGTTGTCAAAGCTTTGTGGGATGCGTTGTCCTGAATGCGGAAACCTGCAAGTTACGAGCCGCTTAAGTAAAACCAACCCCTGGCGCGGCTGGAACAAGACGGAAGCCCACGAATGTGGTGCCTGCGGTTCAGCGCTTTACTTGACCGGCGAGGGCCGGAACCGTCGGTTTTTCTTTCTAAACGCACCTGTGTTTCTTTTGTCAGCGTTGATCGGCGCAGAGATTGTGAAAAAAGCCGAGGGGCTTTACCATTTTCATGAGGCCCGCGGGCACGACGAACCCAATTTTCTGGGGTTTCTTATCCTTGTGGCTTTGTTTGTTTTTCCCTGCCAACTCGCCTTAAGTCGGTTTGAGAAAATCGCGGTCTTTGACGATACACCGGAGGGCCACTGAATGGCAGCGCTCCTCGCTTCATTTGGTCGCAAATTTCCCGGGGTTAAGGCATCGCAGATGCCTCAGGGGCGGCGCCCCTACCCGCCCGTCGCAACGCAAATCCCCACCTCCGCAATACAGACGCAATACCGACGCTATGCAGACGTGCAAAAATCGCCCAAACTGCCCCTATTGGAGAGACGCGCATTTCCCCTGCCCACCGCTGGCCCCGCGCCGCGCGAGATGCAGGACATAGGAGGATAGATCATGCCCACCCATGTGCTCTGGCAAGCTGATGTTGCAGATTTTGACGCTTGGCTCACCGTCTTCCGACAGGACGTCGCCAACCGCAAGGCCGCCGGGATTGTCGACCTCAACGTCTGGTCGGATCCCGACCGCGAAAACCACGCCATCGCGCTGTTTGCCATCGTCGACAAAGACAAGGCCCGCGCCTTTTTTGACAGCGAGGAACTCGCCATGCACATGGAGCGTGACGGCATCACCAACGTCACCTTTAAACTGTTGAAACCCAAATAAAGACCAACCATATCAAGTTCTTCATTGTGAGAGCTTTCCCACAAGACGGGGCATAATGCCCCTGCAATAGACCAAGGAAACACACCTATGGCTCAATATGACGTCATCATCATCGGCGCAGGCCCTGGCGGCTACGTCTCTGCAATCCGCTGCGCACAGTTGGGTCTGAAAACCGCCATCGTGGAAGGCCGCGAAACCCTGGGCGGCACCTGCCTGAACGTGGGCTGTATCCCGTCCAAGGCGCTGCTGCACGCAACGCACATGCTGCATGAGGCCGAGCACAACTTCGCCGACATGGGCCTGAAGGGCAAAAGCCCGTCTGTCGATTGGGACCAGATGAAGGCGTACAAGACTGATGTTGTTGGACAAAACACCGGCGGCATCGAGTTCTTGATGAAGAAGAACAAGATCGATTGGCTCAAAGGTTGGGCCTCTATCCCGGCGGCCGGTCAGGTCAAAGTGGGCGATGACGTACACGAAGCCAAGAACATCGTGATCGCCTCGGGCTCCGTGCCGTCTTCGCTGCCAGGCGTTGAAGTCGACAACGACAAAGGCATCGTGGTCGACAGCACCGGCGCGCTGAACCTGCCAAAGGTTCCAAAGAAGATGACCGTGATCGGCGCAGGTGTGATTGGTCTGGAATTGGGCTCAGTCTACGCCCGCCTCGGCGCGGAAGTGACCGTTGTGGAATACATGGACGCCGTCTGCCCCGGCATGGACGCGGATGTACAACGCACCTTCAAACGTATCCTTGAAAAACAAGGCCTTAAGTTCATCATGGGCGCGGCTGTTCAGGGCGTGGACGCCTCCAAAACCAAAGCCAAAGTGCGCTACCAGCCTAAGAAAGGCGGCGACGAAGAGGTTGTGGACGCGGATGTGGTGCTGGTTGCCACCGGCCGCAAGCCCTTCGCCGAAGGCCTGGGTCTGGACGCGCTTGGCGTGAAAATGACCGAACGCGGCCAGATCGCCGTGGACGGCAAATGGGCCACCAACGTGCCAGGCATCTACGCGATTGGCGACGTGATCGAAGGCCCAATGCTGGCGCACAAAGCCGAAGACGAAGGCATGGCAGTCGCCGACGTTCTTGCTGGCAAGCACGGCCACGTGAACTACGGCGTGATCCCTGGCGTGGTCTACACCACCCCAGAAGTGGCCACCGTCGGCGCCACCGAAGCTGCGCTGAAAGCCGAAGGTCGCAAGATCAAGGTTGGCAAGTTCATGTTCATGGGCAACGCCCGCGCCAAAGCCGTGCATCAGGGCGAAGGCTTTGTGAAAATCATCGTCGACAAAGAGACCGACCGCGTGCTTGGCGCAGCGATCATCGGCCCAGCAGCTGGCGACATGATCCACGAGCTCTGCGTGGCCATGGAGTTTGGTGCCTCGGCTCAGGACATCGCCCTGACCTGCCACGCGCACCCAACCTACTCCGAAGCGGTCCGCGAAGCCGCTCTGGCGTGCGGCGACGGCGCGATCCACAGCTAATCACATAAGAAAACACAGTTTGGGGCGCTTCTAAGAGGCGCCCCATTTCTTTTCGGGGATGGTCTTCGTGAAACTGAAATTGCTCTTTCAGATTGTGTCTTTTGGTCTGGCCATCGGATACGTTGGCTCTCAACTGATTTGGTCGCCACCGTCTCGCGCAGAACGAACAATAGACGTGTTTAAAGCCATCTGCGTGGCGCGTTACCTTGGCGAACCCGATGTGAGCCCCTTGGATCTGGGGTTCGAAGAAAGCCTCTCTCCAGATGGACAACGCGTTTGGATCGACGGAATAACAGCCCTATTTTTATCTTTGAATGAAACGAGCTGCAGCCTGTCAACTTATGCACCCCATGCGCTAAAAAAATGGGAGGCGGAGCAAACCTTATCCCTCCTTGAGCCTCTAGTGTCTGAAGTTTTTCCTGACCTCCCGCATGATCCCCGCGCGCAAATGGGGTCGATCCATAAGGGTTGGATGGTTGGCGAAGTCGGCTCTCCACAAAGATGGGGCATTTCTTTCTTTGCTTACCCAGAGTGGGGAGACAGCGCTGGCAGCATCCTAAGTTTGAGTTCCCCGAAACAAAACTGAGTGAATGCAAAGCTTAGAGGGTCAGTACAGCTCAGCGATCGCTGACAGGCCGATTTACCGGCCTACTTTGCGCCTTCTTTCTAAACGCTGAGACGCTCTGCCTTCCCGACTTGGCCGAGGCAGCGCAATCTATCTTAAAGAGACATTTTCTGGTATCATTCGCCAATAAGGCCAATTTACTTTTTACACCTTTCGCGATTTCACCCATTAAAAAGGCAATATTTCCATTAGGTCTCTTGCACTAAATCCATGTCTCGCCATAGCTCTCACCACCGCACTTTCTATGCCGGTCTTGGCAGAGGGCGCCCGCCCGCCCTATCAACCTATTTCCCCTGAATATGGCTATCGTCCAGACAACGAAGCGCTACAGAAAGCCGTCGATGCCCGGGATCGCGCCGCTGTCCGGGAACACGGCTGGCGCCTCTGGGCGGGGATCATGCAGCCCCTGGAGAGTGACCCAACATGGCCTCTATGGCTCAGCTGGCGGACCACTTTTGATGCATTTGAAGCGAGAAACCCGCCGCCAGTGACGCCACACCGCGGCCTGCCACCCGCGCATGCAACCGCTGGCGCCACGCCCCTGCCTGTGTCCACAGGCAACGTTCCAAACGTGAACACCCCCTCGCCCAAGTATCCGGTACCAACCTATGTGATTGACAGATTCCCCGATGCTGTCACCAAAGGCGATGACGGATACTCCATCAATGACGGCCTGTTTTTTCAGTCCAACGGCGACATCATGATCGCCACGGAAAGCCTGTCGCAAGGCGGCTATGATGCGATCCGTGCCAATGAGCTTTACCTGAAAGACAAGCTGGCAGCACTTCAAGCCGCGGGTGAAAATGTGGACTTGCCGCTCAGCTACGTCTCCACCAAGCACATGTATTGGCCGGTGCGTTCTGAAGGCCTGACACCGCTCCCTGTGTGGCAAAACAACCTGCCTGACTGGTTCTCTGGCTACGCTGGCTATGAAGTCTGGAACACGCTGGTCGCCATCGACCCAAGCGGCAGTCAAGGCAAGTCCGATGTTCTGGTCGACTATCTTTATGGTCTGCAGACGCCCGAAGGGGCCAACATCCCTCCGCAAAAGCGGCACGCCCGCGTCGTAGATTTGCAAGACTTCTACCACCACAAAGTGACGCAGGACGATTGGGATATGTTTACGGAGGCCGACAAAGCCATCATCACGGCCGCCAGCTTGTGGCTCTATGACGAGCCTTTCAAAGTCGGCGATTACCTCGCCACTGTGGCCATGCATGTGGTGACCAAAGAAATCCCCAGCTGGTCTTTCCAAAGTGTCTGGTGGTCGCCAACACCCAACCACGGCCAATACGCCACAGACAGGCCCGAAGATCTCAAAGCCGAAGGCCCATGGGATCAGTATCTACTGACGGATTCCTACGATTTTCCGGTGGATAGCGAGGGCAATTTGGACATCGCCGTCAATCCCTACATCGAAGGCGTGATACATCCCATCGCCACCAACTGCCGCAATTGTCATGTACGGGCAGGCTACCCGTCCAGCCCAAGTGCCACACCGCACACCAGCTATCAAAACGCCGCTTGCCCTGGGCTTTTGACACTGCTGACGCCCGACAATGCGTGTTTTGAAGGCATTGCTTTGTCAGACTTCGCTTGGATTATTCCAGATCGGGCCAAGTGACCGACGCAGCCGTCTGCGACCCCATGCAGGCGGCCATGTCTCAACTGCGCAGAGTGCGTCTACCACATGGTTTTGGCCGCCCGCGCGGCCCAGCCGTCATCATAGGACGTGCCACCCTCGGCGCCATCTGTCTGCTCCGCCAAAATCTGTCCCACTGTTGGCAAGTCGGCGCTCTCATCCCCTGAGGTCCACAACCCGGCGCGGATCACCGCCCGCGCGCATTGCGTGTAAATCTCGTCGATCTTGATCACAATCACCGCACGTGGGTGCTTGCCCTGCACCTCAAAGCTCTCGCAGAGAGTGGCGTCTGTGGTCACCTTGGCAAATCCATTGACCCGCACCACATTGCCCGAACCTGGCACCATGAACATCAGCGATATACGCCCATCCGCCACGATGTTGCGCAGCGTATCGTTCCGATTATTCCCACGCCAATCCGGCATCGCCAGCTTGTGTTCATCAAGTTCTCGCACCACAACAGGACCATCGTCCCCTCGTGGGCTGCCATCTGTGCCATCAGGCCCAACAGTCGACACCACACAGAACCGGGACGCCATGATCCACTTGCGGTAAAGCGGCGTCATTTGCCGCGCCACTTTGTTGACCGACGCCGACGCAGGTTCGCCGTAAAGGTCCATTAGCTCCGCAAGGTCACTGACGTACTGCATCCGGATCAAACCCCGCCTCTTCCATCAATGCATTGGACCGGGTTTCAATCACCTCTTCCAACCGCTGCATAAACTCTTTCTGATCCGCGCCCTGTTCTATCGGCTCAAGGAACTCGACCACAGCCAAGCCCGGCTTGCGCAACATCGTACCTTTGGGCCAGAACATGCCGGCATTTGTGGCCACCGGCACCGCGGTCTGACCGGTCTCTTTATAGAGCACATAAGGCCCAACCTTATACGGCACATGCTCGCCAACAGGCACCCGTGTACCCTGCGGATAGATCACCAGCTGGCCAGGCGGCACCCGACCGCTCTCCACATCCGCCAGCATCGCCTTGATCGCTGCACCCCGTTTGCCACGGCGCACAGGCACACAGCCCAGACGCCACGCGTACACCCCGATAATCGGCGTGAACAGCAGCTCATACTTCATGATGAACCGCGGCTGCGGCACCGCCTTAAAGATCATCATGATATCGAGAAACGACTGGTGCTTGGCGGGCACCAACACCGCCCCGCTCGGCACTTTGCCACGCACCTCAGAGCGAATGCCCACCAGCCAACGTGCCGACCAGATCGCCCAGGTGGCGTAGGTGTTGCACGCCGCCATGGCCCCTTTGGAGGACAACAGAGCCCAGGGGAAAAACACAATCCCCATCGCCAGCATCACGATCGCATTCTGAACCACATAGATGATCGACATCACCCATTGAAACGCCAAGCGCATCAGGTCAACTCCCCTAGTGTACGTCGTGCCGCCGCGCCGGTGGCCAAATAGGCCACCACGCCAGCCAGTGGCGGGATCAATGCCAGTAACGCCCAGCCAATGCCCTGGAACCCAAGCCCCGTTAGAAAGCCACCGCTGTCTTGTGCCGACGGCAACAGAAACACAGCCAGGGCGCCAAGGGCTGTCCCAATCGCGGCCCCAGACAAGGCACGCAAGGTAAAGCGCCGCACAAAGGCCCGCGCGATGTAACTGTCTTGCGCGCCAATCAGACGCAGCACCGAAATCACCTGTGCGTTGGCCGCCAGTGCAGCGTTGGCCGCCAAAGTGATCATCGCCGCCGTCGCCGCGCCAATCAGGCCGATCGACACCCACCCCAGCAGGCGCAAACGCCCAGCCGCCCGTTCAAGAGGACGCCGCCAACGGTTATGATCATCCAACACCGCCCCAGGCACCTCGGCCTGCAACCGCAGCCTCAACCCTACGCCGTCGTATCCCTCTTCGGTCTCAACAATCTCAATCAACTGCGGTATCGGCAGACTGTCGAGCGGCAGATCCGGCCCAAACCAAGGTGCCAGAAGGTTACGCTGCTCCTCAACACTCAAAGCCCGCGCCGAAGCGATCCCCGGCGTGCTCTCAAGCACAGTTAACGCAACCGCTGTCTGCGCCGCCATCTGTTCGTCAGGCGCGGATATCCGCAAGGTCGAACTTTGCGCCAGCTCTTCCCCCCACCGTGTCGCCAAACAACCAGACGCCAGAGACAAAGCCAAAGCAAACACCGTTAAAAACGCCATGGCACCGGCGGCAAACAACGTTAAACGCGCGGTAAACCCTGTCGGCGGAACCACACGGTCTGCCTGCGCGTCCCCCATAATCAACTTAGAAAGTTGCAGACCTTTGCTCATAGGTCCGCCCCCGCCAGCTGGAGTTTACGCCCGGAAATGCGAAGCACACGTGCTTGCACATGATGTTTGGCCGCGCGGATCAGGTTCATATCATGGGTCGCGATCAGGATGGTTTTGCCCATCTTGTTCAGCTCCACCAAGAGCTGCAGCAACCGTTGCGACATTTCCCAATCAACATTGCCGGTTGGTTCATCCGCCAAAACCACATCGGGAGACATGATCACGGCGCGCGCCAAAGCCGCCCGCTGACGCTCCCCGCCGGACAACTCTGGTGGCAAGGCGCTGGCGCGGTGTCCTAATCCAACCCAGGTCAACAACTCTTTCAAATTGGAATGCTGCTCTAAAGAGTCCCGGCCTGCCACAGTCAACGGCAATGCCACATTTTCGCGCACCGGCAGGTGATCTAGAAACTGGCAATCTTGATGCACCACACCAATCTGGCGGCGCGTCATGGCGTGATCGTCCCGATCCATTTCCCGGACATCTTTCCCAAACAGTTGGACCCGACCCGCTGTTGGCGTCAAAGCACCGTAACACAGCTTCAAAAACGTGGTTTTTCCGGAGCCCGATGGCCCGGTTAAAAAATGGAAAGACCCGGGTGCCAGCTTAAAGGACACCTCGCTGAGCAACTCGCCGCCGCCGTAGCTATACGCAATATTGTCTAGTTCGATCACCTGAGACCTCATTTGTCCCGATTGTTGTGCACGAGCATCGCCTGGGTTGCAATCTGTTCCGCGCCGCCTTTGCACTTTCAACAATCGATGTTTGCGAATATGGTTCCTCAACAAAAGCAAGAACTTCGACAGCAGGGGACGAGTATGCGGCTGACTTGCCCAAATTGCGGGGCACAATATGAAGTGCCTGACGACATCATTCCGACCGGTGGGCGGGACGTGCAATGTTCCAACTGCGGCAATACTTGGTTCCAAGTGCACCCAGATATGCAGGCGGAAGAACCCGTTGAAGAAACTGTCGCCGATGTCATTGCAAGTGCCACGGCAGAAGATGCACCGCAGGACACGGGTGCTCCACAAGAAGAAGTTTTTGAGGAAGTGGAACCTCCGGAACTCTCCATTGAGGCGGACGCTGAGCCGAGTGATGACTTCTTTGCAGATGAAGACGAAGAACAAAACCCGGACGACTTGGACCTGGGTGGGGAAGACTGGGATCTAGAAACCGAAGAAGACTGGGTCGAAACCGCTGAAACCTCGGAAGAAAACTTCGAAGTAGCCCCTGACGCGGACGGTACAGGCGCGGATGATCCGTCAGAACCACAGGAACCAAAACAAAGCGAAACGGACTTGGACAATGCTCTGGATCCCGATCCTGAGGTCGAACCGGAACAGGCCGAAGAAGCCGTGACAGAGGATGCCGTCTCGGAAGAACCTTTGACCGAAGCGCCAAAACCACGTGGATTGGATGACTCCGTCAAAGACATTCTGCGAGAAGAAGTAGAGTATGAGACCCGCGCCCGTGCGGCTGAGCAGCCTCAAAGCCTTGAAACTCAGGGGGATCTAGGCCTCGATCAAGGTCAGGAAAAACCGGCTTCTGTAGAAAAACGTGCCAGCGAGGCTTCTGATCGTCTCCGTCGCCTACGTGGCCAAGACGATGCGGCAACCGCTGCCGCAGTTGCTGCAACCGTCCGCAGTGCAAAAGACACGCGGCGGGATCTCTTGCCGGATATCGAAGAAATCAACTCGACCCTGCGGACTTCAGGCGACACGCCGCGCAATCCGGACCTGGGCCAGAAGGCCAACACAAGCGCCAGCCGCGCGCGCGGCTTCCGCCTTGGTTTTGCGCTGGTACTCCTGATCGCTGGCGCGGCCGTCTTTGTCTACAGTTCCCATGAGAACCTTAGCCAATCCTACCCACAGGCTGCCCCATACATCGATGGCTTCATGGCCTCAGCGAACGGCGCACGCATCTGGCTGGACGATCAGGTGACAAACCTGTTCTTGAAACTCAATGAAATCACGGGACAATCGTAACGGACTGCCCTGTAGCGCGCCTAAAACCGCTCTAGCAGTCGCTCCAGATAGTTGCGCTCTGCTTCCGAGCGCTCTGCCTCCCCGGCGCGGCGGCGGATTTCATCCAACAAGCGGCGCGCTTGACGATACACATCCTCGCCCTGCAGCAAGCCTTCATCGGTACCTGCCGCGCCGCGATTGCCCTGACTACGCCCAAGAGGATCTTGAGCCTGGCCCTGTGCCTCGGCTGTGCCTTGTTGGCCTTGCTGTTGTTGCTGCGCCATGGCTTCACCAAGGTTGCGAAGCCCTTCACGTAATGCATCCATGGCTTCAGCTTGGCGATCAATCGCCGTGGCGAGATCATCCTGCCGCAGCGCGTCCTCTGCGCCCTCCATGGCCCCTTCGGCATTGCCAAGCGCTTCCCGCGCGGCATCGCCCTCGGGCGTGCCCTGCCCAGGCAAGTTCTGCATCTGACGGTTCAACTCCTGACGCAACGCCCGCTGTCGATCCTCTAACGCGCCCTGTTGGCCTTCTTGATCGCCATTGGACTGGCCCGTCTCACCGTCGCCTTCTCCTTCGCCCTGGCCTTCGCCACCGGTGCCGTCATGCGCCTGACCGCGCCCTTCGCCACCGCTGTACCCTTGGTTCTCCTGGGACTGCCCACTTTGAGCGTTCGGGTTGAACTGTTCCTGCAACTCGCGAAAGGCCTCGTCAGACAGACCCTGCTGGTTGCGCAGAGTCTCGGCAAGCCCTTCCATGGCCTGCTCACCTTGGTTTTGTTGCCCTTGGCCTTGCGTGACCCGCATATTCTCCATCAGCCGCTGCAGCTCTTCCAGCGCCTGCTGCGCCTCCGCCATACGGCCCTGCTCCATCAACTCCTGAATGCGGTCCATCATGCGTTGCAGATCGTTCTGATCCATCTGCATGGAGTTCTCGGCACTCTGCTGGCCTTCGCCTTCTTCGCCATCCTGCTGCTGCCGACGCGCCAACTCGCGCATGTAGTCCTCTGTCGCCTCACGCAACTCCTGCATAAGCCGCGCAATTTCCGCATCACTCGCGCCATTTTTCATCGCTTCCGACAACCGCTCCTGCGCTTGGCGCAACCGTTCCGCCGCGCTGCCAAGATCGCCGTCTTCCAGATCAAGCGCCAACTGCCACAGTGCTTCGGCCAGTTCATCGCGTTTCTCTTCGGACAACCCATGCGTCACATTGACTTCCAACCGCCGCAGAATGGTCCGGAACCGTAGGTAATCTGTCTCCCGCCGAAACACGCCATCCTCTGGCCGGTGCGACACCGCCCGCATCAACTGCGCCACGCGCTTGCCATTCTCCCGCGACCACAGCAAATCGCGCCGCAACTCGATCACCGACGCCGCCAACGAGTCAAAGAAGCGGCGCGCTGGCAGCTCAAACCGCAAGTCTCCGGATTGCCCTTCCAGCCCTGCGTCATCTTCTACGGTCAATGTGACCTTCACCGGCAAATGCGCCCAAGGATGCTCGGAAAAATCCTCAATCAGGGTTTCCTCAAACGACGCCCGATCGCCAGAAATAGGCAACGGCAACTCGACCACCACAGCCGCGCGCGGCTCTGGATCGACCCGCAGTCCAAACCGCCGGTCTACCCCCTCAAGGTCCAGTTCAACAACCGCCGTGCCACCTACCACGCCATAATCATCCGACGCATGAAACGGCAGGGTCATCTCGCCCCGGCCAGAGGCCTCCACCTGACCGCTCAAAATCACCTTCGGCGCGCGGTCGTCCTGCATCACGATATTCCACGCAGCGCCACCTGGTCCTGCGATCTCCAGATCCCCGGCCTGGCGCACATCAAAACTCTGTTCCGGCTCTGCCGCGCTCTCAACTGCGCCCACACGGCCGGACACCGTCTCTGCCACAGTCAACGCGCCTACCTCGCCATAGAGACGCAACAAAACCCGACTGCCCTCTGGCAACACAAGCTTGCCTGCAGGCTGATCGTTCAAATAAAGCGCAGGCTTGCCCGTGTAGCTTGGCGGCTCAATCCACCCTTCCCAGGTTGGCCCACTCGCCAAAGCAGCGCCACCGCCCGGCCCCAAGTCGCGGACAGAGGCCAGATTGGAAAACGATCCGGCAAAAAACGCCATCATCAGCAAAAGAATTGCCGTGTAGCGCAGACCAAATGGGTCCAACCGCGAAATCCGCAAGTCCGGCTGCACCGCCTTAGCGCCTTGGGTCCGCGCCGCCATGCGTTTCTGATGAGCCGCCCAAAGTGCCTGCGACGCGGCATCATCCTTGCCCACTGCCGGCGCATCCCGCAGCGCCGCAATCGGCCGTCCGGGCAATGTCGCATCCAATCGCGCAATCGCCATGTCACGGGAGGGCAGCACCAACTGCCGCGCCCCGCGCACCAAAAATACAACAATCCCCGCCGCAGCCAAAAAGCCGCAAATCCAGATCATTTCCAGCGGCAGATGATCCTGCAGCCCCACCATGAGCGCGGCCAGCACCACAAAGGAGATCGTCCACACTGGCCAAAACGCACGCGTGAATGATTCTGCAAACAGACCCAACCGGGTCAGGCCAATGACCCACCGAAGGTGCAACAGGGCTGCATCTGAAGGGCTTTGACGGGTCACGGCGCTCCTATCGGTTGGCTCTTAGTCGCTGGTCTCGTCCAGCCACTCGGGAATGCTATCGCGGTTTATCATCTCTTCATAGGTTGGACGTCGGCGGATAACCGCAAATTGATCGTCCTTCACCAGAACCTCGGGGATCAGCGGCCGCGTGTTGTACTCGCTGGACATCACCGCGCCATAGGCCCCCGCGCTGCGGAAGGCGATCAGATCCCCATCGCGCAGCTGTGCCATGTTGCGCCCTTTGGCAAAGGTGTCACCGGATTCACAGACCGGTCCCACGATGTCATATTGCGCAGGCTCCTGCCCCGGTTCGGCTTCGATGACCGGCACAATATCGTGGTGCGCTTCATACATGGCCGGACGGATCAGATCGTTCATCGCCCCATCGACAATCAGGAATTCGCGGTCTTCGCCGGATTTCACGTAGATCACCTTGCACACCATGATCCCCGCATTGCCCGCAATCAAACGGCCCGGCTCAATCTCAATCTCGCAATTCAAGTGTCCCAGCACACGCTTCACCATCGCGCCATATTCCACTGGCAGCGGCGGCGCAGAGTTGGAGCGCTCATAGGGAATGCCCAGGCCACCGCCCAGATCCAATCGCTTGATATCGTGCCCTTCCGCCCGCAGTTGCTCGGTCAGCTCCGCGACCTTTTTGTAAGCGGCCTCAAACGGCGCCAACTGGGTCAACTGGCTGCCGATGTGCACATCAATGCCAATGACTTTCAGACCCGGAAGGGACGCCGCCAGCGCATAGACTTCTTTGGCACGGCTGATTGGAATGCCAAATTTATTCTCGGACTTACCCGTCGCAATTTTGGCGTGGGTTTTGGCATCCACATCCGGGTTCACCCGAATGGTAATCGGTGCCTCAACACCCAAACGACTCGCCACTGCGCTGATCGCCGCCATTTCTGGCTCGCTCTCTACGTTGAACTGACGAATGCCGCCAGTCAGCGCCAACTCTATCTCGTCCTGAGTTTTGCCAACGCCAGAGAACACAATCCTGTCACCCGGCACACCTGCGGCCTTGGCGCGCGCATATTCACCGCCAGACACCACGTCCATGCCTGCGCCCAGCGCTGCAAGGGTTTTCAGGATCGCTTGGTTAGAGGCCGCCTTCATGGCGTAACACACCAAATGATCGGTGCCTTCCAACGCCTCATCAAACAAGCGGAAGTGGCGCTCAAAGGTCGCGGTAGAGTAGCAGTAAAACGGCGTACCAACCTGCGCGGCGATTTCCTTCACCGGCACATCTTCGGCAAACAACTCCCCGTCGCGATAAAGAAAATGATCCATAGTGCCGTCTCCTGCATGCCGCTAGCGTCGTTCGGCCTCCCTCATACGCCGCGGCGCAGCGCCGATCAATGCTCCTCGGCAGACTTACTTCACCGGTTTTGCCCGCAGGAACAGATAAAGCGGCAAGCCGCAGCTCACACCAATCATCCAGGTCGCTGGGATCGCCAAAAGCGCAATCCAGTTGCGCCGCACCCAAACCTCGACCAGCACCCACACCGTAAGTGTGATGGCGGAGATAACGAGATCCCAGTAGATGCCGGTCACCGCATCGTTGGCTTTCCACAACGCCACCATGGCCTGAAGGTCCAAGCCGTTTTCGGCAATCCACGGACCAAAATACATCATCGGATGGATCGCGCCCCATATGGCCAATCCTAGAAATACCCAGCGCAAAGGTGACATGTGTTTCCCAATTCCAAAATAATGTAAGCGGCACCACATCTACGGCACCGCCTTCGCTTCGGATCAGAATGTCCCGATTAGGGATGTGCTTTCAAGGGGCTAAACCCTTAGCAGCCATACCAGCGACACCCACCGCCAATAGAGATGCTCACGGTGCCGTTGGTAACCCCTACACTACCGGATGTGTACACACCGTCAGAGCCAATCCCGATATTGGCGTTGGCACGAGGTGTCCATGGCTCTCCATCCACGCCACAAGCGGAGACAAGCGCCAAACTCACACAGGCAAAAACAACGCGAAACATAAGGGATCTCCCGTGGCAACAGCATCGATCTAAGCCAATACGCCCCCAGCGCAAAAGCCATCGACTCATCCATCTTACGGAAAAATGGCAGGAAATGAAAAGGGGAAACGCCGCGCGACCACGTCATCTCCCCACTGGGCTTAGCTGTCCAGCTTGGCTTTCCAAGAGGCGATTTGCTCACGCACACGGGTTGGCGCGGTGCCACCATAAGACATGCGAGAGGACACTGAGTTGTGCACACCCAGCACGCCAAACACATCTTCTGTGATTGCGGCATGCACCGATTGCATGTCTTCCAACGTCAGATCTGGCAGGTCGCAATCCTTACTTTCTGCCATCGCCACCAATGAGCCTGTCACGTGGTGTGCATCACGGAACGGCATGTTCAGCGCACGCACCAGCCAGTCGGCCAAGTCGGTTGCGGTGGAGAAGCCACTGCCTGCCGCCGCTTCCAGACTGTCTTTGTTCGCGGTCATGTCTTTGACCATGCCTTCCATTGCCGCCAGCGCCAGCATAAGGTTGTCGGCCGCATCAAAGACCTGCTCTTTGTCTTCCTGCATGTCTTTGGAATACGTGAGTGGCAGGCCTTTCATCACCATCAGAAGTGCAGTGTTGGCGCCAAAAATCCGGCCAATCTTGGCACGGATCAGTTCCGCCGCATCCGGGTTCTTTTTCTGCGGCATAATCGAGCTGCCGGTGGAGAAGCGATCAGACAAGGTCACAAAGCGGAACTGCGCAGAGGACCAGATCACCAACTCTTCGGCAAAGCGGCTCAGGTGCATGGCGCAGATGCTGGAGGCCGACAGGAACTCAAGTGCAAAATCCCGGTCTGCCACCGCATCCAGCGAGTTAGCCGCCGGACGGTCAAAGCCCAACGCCTTCGCGGTCATCTCACGGTCAATCGGGAACGATGTGCCCGCCAAAGCCGCGGCGCCCAGAGGAGACTCATTCATCCGCTCCCGCGCATCTTTGAAGCGGCTCAGATCGCGACCAAACATCTCAACATAGGCCATCATGTGGTGGCCCCATGTCACCGGCTGCGCGGTCTGCAGATGGGTGAAGCCCGGCATCACCCAATCCGCGCCCGCCTCCGCCTGCGTCACAAACGCACGGATCAGCGCTTCGATCCCGGCAATCGCCGCATCAATCTGATCGCGTACCCAGAGTTTGAAATCGGTCGCGACCTGGTCATTCCGGCTCCGACCCGTGTGCAAACGCCCTGCAGGCTCGCCAATGATCTCTTTCAGCCGCGCTTCCACATTCATGTGAATGTCTTCCAGCGCTGTTGAGAATTGGAACGTGCCCCCCTCAATCTCTGACAACACCGTGAGAAGCCCTTCCCGAATGGCTTCTGCGTCGCTATCTGTCAGGATGCCTGTCTTGGCGAGCATCGCCGCATGGGCCCGAGAGCCAGCAATGTCCTGCGCCGCCATACGTTGATCGTAGCCAATAGACGCGTTGATCGCTTCCATAATGGCGTCCGGTCCGGCGGCAAAACGGCCACCCCACATCTGGTTTGAGGTATCTTTGGTCATGAGAAGCCCTTTTGGAGGGAAAATGAAAGTAAATGGGTCCGCGCTGGTTTATACAGGCTTGGCAGCAATCGCAATTGCCGCCCTGTCCTTTGTTGCCCTGAACCCTTCGGCTGAGGCTGAAATCCGCGACTATTCCGCACTCGAAGACATGCGCGACGGCGATATGCGCAAACTAAACTTCCATTCTGCCCCCAAAGAAGTCTCGCAAAAAAGCTTCATCACCGAGGACGGCGGCGAAGCCACCTTAGGCGACTACAAAGGCAAAGTTGTTCTCTTGAACTTTTGGGCCACGTGGTGCGCACCTTGTCGGCACGAGATGCCCATGCTCTCGGCGCTCCAAGCCGAACTTGGCGGAGACGACTTTGAAGTCGTAACCTTGGCCACCGGGCGCAACATGGTGCCCGCCATGCAGAAGTTCTTTAACGAAATTGATGTTACAAACCTCCCGCTGCACCGCGACCCCAAACAGGCCGTCGCACGGGAAATGGCCGTCTTCGGCCTGCCTGCCACCATCATTATGGATCGGGAAGGCCGTGAAATCGCACGTTTACAAGGGGATGCAGACTGGTCCAGCGACAATGCCCGTGCTATCCTACTGGCTGTGATCGGTCAGGACGACAGCTGATCACCCGAACGGCCCACTGCGCGGCGACTACAAAGAGACAAAAATGATCCGCCACGCCTTGGTTCTGTTTGCCAGTATTTCCTTATCACTGCCCGCAGCGGCACAGGAGGTTGCGAAACAAAGCAACCGGACCAAAGTCGAGATGGTGAAAACCTTTGACCTGCGTGGTGAAGCCCGCGGTGCCTTTCGACAATTCAAACGCAAATCCGATTACTTTGGAGCCATCTACGTCAATCGCCCAGAGCGTCTAGCTGGCGTATATTCCAACGCCAATTCTCCCTGGCTGGCCGAGGCCTATGCCCAAACGCTCTGCCACAAGAAATCTCGCAATCCGGACTACTGCGTGCTCTATGCCCGCAGCTTGCCTAAAGATTATGACCCTGCGGCCTTTGCGATCACGCTGTCTCATTCCGCCAACAAAGAGTTTCGCGAGTACCTCAAGCTTCAAAACAAAAAACGGTCTGGCGCTTTTGCCATCTCTGACAACGGTGCTGTTGGTTATTCTTGGGCAGAGGCCACCACTCAAGTGGCTCAGGAACAAGCCCTCAGACGCTGCGCAAAAGCTGCGAACAAGGCCCTGCGCGACACACAAGAAGTGCTCATACCTCTTCTGTCCAGCCCGGCAAGACAGGCCTGTCGCGTGATCCACCGGGCAAACTAACTGCCAAGCCTTGGCCGTTTCACAACGCAGTAGCAGCGGGCGCGCGACGGCCTCAAAGAGCCAAAACTCACCTCAAGTTATATAAAAACAAGGCTAAAACGGCCTTGCCCCACAGGCCCTGCAAGCGGCAATTTAAGACATGCTTCATGTATGTGGCGTTAAATAGACACGCTGCCAAATGGGATGACGGGAAGCCTGCCATGGATCGCCCAAAGAAAAAGAACAAAGCCGGTGCGGCGCGAGAACATCGCAGCCCGCTTGCCTATGCATTGGACACCAGAGACTCTTCGACACTGGACATGGTGCGCGAGGCGATCTCGCACAAACAGGTTTTGCTTGCCTATCAGCCAGTTGTTCAGGCCTCCAACACCAAACGGCCCGCATTCTATGAAGGCCTGGTGCGCGTGCTTGATGAAACCGGCCGTATCATTCCTGCCAAGGACTTCATGGGTGCGGTCGAGGACAGCGAACTGGGGCGACAGCTTGACGTCTTGGCGCTGGAACTCGGCCTTCAAGCCCTGGCCGAACAGCCGGGACTGCGTTTGTCGATCAACATGTCGGCCCGCTCTATTGGCTATGCACCGTGGATGGATTGCCTGCAGCGTGGCCTGACCCGCGCCGCCACCATTCCAGAGCGCCTAATCTTTGAAATCTCTGAGAAGTCTGTGGTGCAAGTCCCTGAGATTGTTCAGGGGTTTATGGAAGAACTGCAGATTAAAGGCATGTCCTTTGCATTGGACGACTACGGGGCCGGCCTAACCACTCTGACCGTCTTCCGCGACTTTGATTTCGACATCCTCAAATTGGATGGCAGCTTCAGCCGCAACATTTCCCAAGACGGTAGCAATCAGGTAATCGCCTCTGCCGTTGCGGCAATCTGTGAACGGTTCGACATGCATTCTGTGGCAAGCCGCATCGAAAGCCCGACGGACGCCCAAATGATGGCAGACTTGGGGTTTGACTGCCTGCAAGGCTTTGCCTTTGGCGCACCAACCATCTCCCCACCGTGGAAACAGCGCAAATCCAACGCGGCCTAAAACCGCCGCCACACTTGCTCTACAAAAACGCACCGACCCGTAATGAGCGCAATCCCGCCATGCGACTTTTGCCCTGTGACAGCCTGACCGTTGCCGCAGTGCGGCAAATGCGCTATTGACGCTACGGAAACGGAGTTTTGCGGGTTGCCTGAGGGGGGCGGTCCCGCCCATGCTCCGCCCAGCATTTTGTAGAGGATTTGCATATGACCAACGTAGTGATTGCTTCCGCGGCACGGACCGCCGTCGGTAGCTTCAGCGGCTCCTTCGCCAACACCCCCGCACATGATCTCGGCGCCACCGTGCTTAACGCACTGGTAGAGCGTGCCGGCATTGAAAAGGCGGATGTGTCTGAAACCATTCTCGGTCAGGTTCTGACCGGCGGCCAAGGTCAAAACCCGGCCCGCCAGGCGCACGTCAACGCTGGCCTGCCAATCGAAAGCGCCGCCTGGGGCATAAACCAAGTGTGTGGCTCCGGCCTGCGCGCTGTGGCTCTGGCCGCACAGCACATCCAACTGGGTGACGCGTCCATCGTGGCTGCCGGTGGTCAGGAAAACATGTCCCTGTCCCCCCACGTGGCGCACCTGCGTGCTGGCACAAAAATGGGCGACGTGAAATACATCGACTCGATGATCCGTGACGGACTGTGGGATGCGTTCAACGGCTACCACATGGGTCAGACCGCAGAGAACGTCGCTGAGAAATGGCAGATCAGCCGCGAAGCACAGGACGAATTTGCCGTGGCCTCCCAGAACAAGGCCGAAGCTGCTCAGAAAGCTGGCAAATTTGCCGACGAGATCGTGCCTTTCACCGTCAAAACCCGCAAGGGTGACATCGTTGTGGACGCCGACGAATACATCCGCCACGGCGCCACCATCGAGGCCATGCAGAAATTGCGCCCGGCCTTCGTACGCGACGGCGGCACCGTAACCGCAGCCAACGCCTCCGGCATCAACGACGGTGCGGCTGGCGCCCTGCTGATGACCGCGGATGAGGCCGAGAAGCGCGGCATCGAGCCTCTGGCCCGCATCGCGTCTTACGCCACCGCCGGTCTGGACCCATCCATCATGGGTGTTGGCCCAATCTACGCCTCTCGCAAAGCGCTGGACAAAGCGGGTTGGTCTGCCGAAGAACTGGATCTGGTTGAAGCCAACGAAGCCTTTGCCGCGCAGGCCTGCGCCGTGAACAAAGACATGGGCTGGAACCCTGAGATCGTAAACGTGAACGGCGGCGCCATCGCCATTGGTCACCCAATTGGCGCGTCTGGCGCGCGTATCCTGAACACGCTGCTGTTTGAAATGAAGCGTCGCGACGCCAAAAAAGGTCTCGCAACCCTCTGCATCGGCGGCGGCATGGGTGTGGCCATGTGCCTTGAGCGTCCTTGACGCAACGCCCCTATGCGTTTGAGAATAAGAGGGGCGTTCATTGGGCGCCTCTTTTTTGTACTGGGAGGTCATTTTTCGCACAAGCAGCAAAAAGTATCTGCAGTGCGGCAATTCATCACGTAATTATGTTGCGTAATGTGATTTAAAAACGTAACAGAGTTGCCAACACATTTACTCACTTGGAGGACCAACATGGCAAGAGTAGCACTCGTCACCGGCGGCAGCCGCGGTATCGGTGAAGCCATCTCAAAAGCACTGAAGGCCGAAGGCTATGAAGTTGCGGCAACCTATGCAGGCAACGACGAGAAGGCCGCCGCCTTCACAGAAGCCACTGGTATCAAGACCTACAAATGGAATGTGGCCGACTATGAGGCCTCCAAAGCAGGTCTGGCACAGGTCGAAGCTGATCTCGGCCCGATCGACGTGATTGTCGCCAACGCCGGCATCACGCGTGACGCACCCTTCCACAAAATGACCCCAGAGCAGTGGCACGAAGTGGTCGACACCAACCTGACCGGCGTGTTCAACACCGTACACCCTGTCTGGGCCGGCATGCGCGAGCGCAAATTTGGCCGCGTCATCGTGATCTCCTCGATCAACGGTCAGAAAGGCCAGTTCGCGCAGGTCAACTACGCCGCCACCAAAGCCGGTGACCTTGGCATCGTAAAATCCCTGGCTCAGGAAGGCGCCCGCGCGGGCATCACCGCCAACGCCATCTGCCCTGGCTACATCGCCACCGAGATGGTGATGGCCGTGCCAGAAAAGGTACGCGAGTCGATCATTGGCCAGATCCCGACCGGCCGCCTGGGTGAGCCAGAAGAAATCGCGCGCTGCGTGACCTTCCTCGCCTCCGAGGACGCAGGCTTCATCAACGGCTCTACCATCTCCGCAAACGGTGGGCAGTTCTTCGTGTGATCCACACACCCCACAAACCAAAAGGGCCGGTCATCTGACCGGCCCTTCTCTTTTGCCCCGTAAGTGCCTGCCTTAGGCGCAGCGGGACGGTTCCGTAAGAACACCATGGTTCAGCGCAACGGATTTGCCACCAAACAGAGCTTTGAAAAACCCAACAAAGGCAGCGCTGCGGGCGGCATGCGCGTCCAGGTAGGCTTGCTGAGTGCGGGCGGTGATAGCAGTCTCGATCATGATAGCCTCTCTTCTGTTTGACGATGGAAAACTTAACTGAGACCAATATGGCGCCAACACAGCTTCGCGACAAACGAGACTTTCCCTGCCTTCAGTTAAGTTTTATTTAACTGACATGCCTGATCGCCTCCCCCCTCTCACCGCCCTGCGTGCCTTTGATGCCGCGCAACGCCATATGTCCTTTGCCAAAGCCGCCGACGAGCTGCACGTCACGCCCGCCGCGCTCAGCTATCAGATCAAATCGCTTGAAGAGCACCTCGGCGCGCCGCTGTTCCACCGCCTCAACCGCGCTGTGGCTCTGACCGAGATCGGCGAGACCCTCGCCCCTGGCATTCAGGAAGGTTTCCAAACTCTTTCGTCCGCTTGGCGCGCCGCCCAGCGCCAGATGGATGACGCCACACTCATGGTGACCGCAGGCCCCGCCTTCACCGCCAAATGGCTGGCGCCACGGTTTTATGAGTTTGCTCGTGCCCATCCGGAGATCGACCTGCGCTTCTCTGCCACCCTGCGCAACCTCGACTTCAACCGCGATGAGGTCGACGTCGCCGTCCGCTTTGGCTTTCTGAAGGACGAGCCTGGTCTCTGGACTTACCCGATGGCACGCGAATGGGTCACCCCGGTGATGACGCCGGAAATGGCCGAACGCTTCCCAACGCCGGACAGCCTGAAAAACGCCACGCTGATCCACGACGAATCCATCGATTTCCTGCGCCCCCGCGCGGACTGGGCCGCCTGGTGTCGCCTGATGCAACTCGACATCGACACATCCCATGGCCCACGCTTTACCGGCGCCGACCACAGCATCGATGCCGCCCTCGCTGGCGCGGGCATCGCCCTTGGCCGCCGTGCTCTGGTGGTGAAAGACATCCACGAAGGCCGCCTTGTCGCGCCCTACCAGCACGCCATCTGGCTGCAGGCCCGCTTTCGCTTCCTCTGCCGCGAAGGCACCCAGGACCGCCCCCACATCGCCGCCCTGCGCGAATGGATGATGGCAGAGATAGACAAAACCGCCGAAGTGACCGAGAACTTGATCATCACGCCGATCGAGGAGATTCCCCCCGCATGACCCGCACCACAGCGACCGCAGTTGGCTTTATTGCTGTGCTGCTCTGGGCTCTGCTCGCCCTCTTCACGGTTGGCAGCGCCCCAACACCGCCACTCATGCTCAATGCGCTGTGCTTTACCATTGGCGGCACGCTGGGAGTTGTTTGGGCCATCACGACAGGCGAGTGGCGCGCCCTGCGCAACATCCCCTTCAAGGTCTATCTCTTTGGCAGTCTCAGCCTGTTTGGCTATCACGCGCTTTACTTCTCCGCTCTGCGCCTCGCGCCCGCGGCCGAAGCCGGTCTGATCGCCTACCTATGGCCCCTTCTGATTGTATTGATGTCCGGCCTACTGCCAGGTGAACGCCTGCGCGCAGGCCACCTGTTTGGCGCTTGCCTCGGTTTCCTCGGCGCGGCCTTGATCATCGGCGGCGGCGGTCTCGGCTTCAACCCGGCGCATCTGCCCGGCTATGGCCTCGCCCTTGCCTGCGCATTTACATGGTCCACCTATTCGGTGCTCTCCCGTCGCCTCGGCGACATTCCCACAGTATCCGTGGTGGTCTTCTGCCTCGCCACCGCCGTGCTCTCCACCTTGCTGCACCTTGCGCTTGAGGACACAATCTGGCCCGCCGACACGCTCACCTGGGTGTCGGTCTTCGCCCTCGGCCTCGGTCCTGTTGGATTGGCGTTCTATGTCTGGGATGTGGGGGTAAAGCGCGGAGACATCCAACTTTTGGGCACCGCCTCTTATGCGGCCCCGTTGCTGTCAACTTTGGCTCTGGTGGGGACTGGGTTTGCCGAGCCCACGATACACCTGGGCGCGGCGGCTTTGCTGATCACTGGCGGCGCGGTTCTTGCCGCGCGCGCCAGCTTGAAATCTGGCTAGCGGTTACGCGGATAATCGCGTGATTTCTTCTTTGAGGCGGAGTTTCTGTTTCTTGAGTTCAGCGACGTCAAGATCACTGCTGCCGGGGGCGCGTTGCTCTTGTTCGACTTGCTCAGAGAGGGCTTCGTGTTTGCGTTTCAGCTCTTCGAGGTGTGCGCTTACGCTCATCATGTTCTCCTATGCAAACAATATGTAGTGAAACCAGTGCAGCATAGTTTTTGTCGCCTGTCACGTGCGACTTGTGACATACTCTTAACACTGGAAAATTTCCGCCGACGCTGTCGTAAAACAGTCGTAATACCGACGCGATACCGACGTGGATTTTGACCGAATCGGGCAGCCTTACTGACCCGAGCGCTGCGGTAACGTTTTAAGGGAAAAGCAGCGCCGCCCCATCGCGCAAAACCGCACGGATCTGCGCTGTGTAGCTCTCACCATCTTGGGTGTGTTTTTCGCCCTCATGCAAGCGCACAGACGCATGCAGACGAAACGCCGCCCGCCCGCCTTTCACGCCTCGCACCAAAACCAGATTGGCATCCCGCCCAGCCCGCGCCTGCAATGGCAGCACCTGCAGTGAGCCAAGCACCTCCTGCATGCCCGAAAGTAAATCCGGCAGCCGCTCTGCACGATGAATAAAAGTCGCTGTGCCTTTTGGCGCAAGGCGTTTGGCGGCAACTTCAATCCAACTCTGCAAGGGCGTATTTTCCCCCATCGCCACATCGCGCCCCGCGTCCTGCGCCGCCGTGCTGGCAGTGCGATCAAAATACGGTGGATTGGCCAGAACATGGTCAAACTGCATCTGCCGCAACTCAGCAGGCAAAGCCGCCAAATCCGCTTCCCAGATGGTCGCCTCTGCCCGGTTGTCCTTGGCATTGCGATGCGCCAAAGCCGCATACTCCGGTTGCAACTCCACCGCATGGACCATCAGATCCGGCACCCGTGCTGCCAGGCACAGAAACGCCGCCCCGACCCCGCTGCCAAGCTCCAAAACCCGCTGTTCAGGCTTTGCCGGGATCGTCGCGGCCAGCAAAACCGGATCAACCCCTGCGCGATACCCATCCTTGGGTTGCCATAGGGTCACGCGTCCGTTCAAAAAATCGTTCTGCGTCAGCGCCGCACTCACAAGGACCGCCCCAATGCAATCTCGTTATCCAACATAACCCGTTCTGCTTGTTGTAAATCTTGGGACCGCACCATCAAACGGCGCGGCAATATGCCAATGCTGCCCTCTAGGACGCTCATATTTACGTCCATTTCAAAGCAGTCTATACCCTCCCCCTGAAGCAGGGCTGTGGCAAAGGCGATGGTGGTCGGATCTGTGCTACGCAAAAGCTCTTTCATAATAACGATCTAAGGTTAGGGAGCGGCCAATGTCGACCCCTCGCGACAGGAAGTCCAAAATGAGTCTCGATCACGCAGCAAGCAAGCCGCACGAAGCCCTCGCAGTTCTGCTGCGCGACGATATGGATGCGGTGAACACTCTGATCGAAGAGCGTATGGCCTCCAAACACGCGCCGCGCATTCCTGAAGTCACCGCCCACCTGGTTGGCGCCGGCGGCAAACGCCTGCGTCCGATGCTGACTTTAGCAGCTGCCAAACTCTGCGGTTACGAGGGTCCTTACCATGTGCATCTGGCTGCAACGGTGGAGTTCATTCACACCGCAACGCTTTTACACGATGATGTGGTCGACGAAAGTGAACAGCGTCGCGGCCGCCCAACCGCCAACCTTCTTTGGGACAACAAAAGCTCGGTTCTGGTGGGCGATTACCTGTTCTCGCGCAGCTTCCAGCTGATGACCGAAACCAACAACATCGACGTGTTACGCATCCTGTCCAACGCCTCTGCGACCATTGCGGAAGGCGAAGTGTTGCAACTCACCGCCGCCACAGACCTCTCCACCAACGAGGATATTTACCTTCCGGTGGTACGAGGAAAAACCGCCGCGCTGTTCTCCGCCGCAACCGAAGTCGGCGGAGTGATTGCAGGTGCGTCTGCGGAAGATGTGCAGGCCCTGTTTGACTACGGCGACGCGCTTGGCATCGCCTTCCAGATCGCAGACGACCTGCTCGACTACCAGGGCGACTCAGCCCAGACCGGCAAAAACGTGGGCGACGATTTCCGCGAAAGAAAGTTAACGCTGCCGGTGATCAAAGCTGTTGCACAGGCTACAGATGAAGAGCGCAGCTTCTGGGAACGCACAATTGAAAAAGGCCGCCAGGAAGACGGCGACCTAGATCATGCGTTGGCTCTGATGGACAAATACAACACCTTGTCGCGCACCCGCGACGACGCTTTGGCTTGGGCAGAAAAAGCCAAGCACGCGGTAAAAAAACTTCCAGGCCACGAAATCCGCGACCTGCTGTCAGACATCGCCGACTACGTCGTCGCCCGCCTGAACTAAGCGAACCGCGCCCCAACCCGTTGGGTTGCCACGCACCACCAATCCGGATTCCGGTGGCGCAAACCCTCCAAAGCCGCGTCCCGCTCGGATGCGGTTTTGTAGATCGCGAAACACGTCGCCCCCGATCCTGACATCCGCGCCAAGGCACAGCCTTCGGTTTGGCTCAGCTCTGCCAACACTTGGCCAATCACGGGCTGTAACTCAATTGCAGCCCCCTGCATGTCATTGCGCTGCTCCGACAGCCAAAAGATGGTGCTGTCAAAATCGCTCCAGTCTGGAAACGGCTCTGTCATCAAAGGATTGCCCCGCACACTCATCGCAGAAAACACTTCTGGCGTGGACACAGATACCCGAGGGTTCACGAGGATCATTGGCCAATCCGGCGTCGTGTTGAGATGATCAATCTCGTCACCAATCCCCCGCATTCGCACCAACTCGGGCTCCATGCACACCGGCACATCCGCTCCAAGAGCAGCAAGTGCTTCTGCGCACGGAATTGAAAGGTCATATAAAGCGCATAACGCCCGTATTGTGGCCGCCCCATCCGAAGATCCGCCGCCAATCCCCGCCATCGCTGGCAGCGATTTTTCCAATGTAATTTTTGCAGTGACGCCCAAGAGCTCTGCTGCACGGACAACCAAATTGCTCCGGTCGCTAGGAACACCCGCCGCCATCGGACCGACCACGGTCAACCTGGTCTGAGCCGCCTTCTCCACAGTCACCTGATCGCCGACGTCGGTTAGCATGACCAGCGAATCCAACAGGTGATAACCGTCATCTCGTTGTCCGGTCACATGTAGGGTCAGGTTGATCTTGGCAGGCGCAAAGGCCTTAATTGCCATCCGTTGCCGCCAAAGGTTCTGCGCCTTCTTCTTCAAGCACTACGTCAAGGCCCACTTCTAGTTTGCGCCGTATACGGTCTGGCTTTGCCTCTTCCGCCGTTTCCTCGTCAACAAAACTCAAAGCTCTGCGCCACTGGAATTGAGCTTCAAGCTTGCGACCAACCGCCCAATAAACATCCCCCAAGTGGTCAGTCACCACAGGGTCAACAGGCATCAACTCGGTCGCGCGTTCCATATGCCCAACAGCCTCTTCATAGCGACCAAGGCGGAACAAAACCCACCCCAGGCTGTCAACGATATACCCGCTGTCCGGGCGCGCAGCGACTGCACGCTCAATCATATCCAACGCTTCATCCAACTTGATCTGTTTTTCGACCAAAGAGTAGCCAAGATAGTTCAATACCTGTGGCTGTTCTGGATTTAGCTCCAAAGCTTTACGAAAATCCGCCTCTGCGGCGTCCCAATTATCAAGCCGCTCATGGCTAATCGCGCGGGCATAAAACAAAAACCACTGCCGCATTTCCAGCTTATCATACAAGCCTATAGCGGTGTCATAAGATGCAATTGCACCCTCAAAGTCTTTCTCCTGACGCCGTAAATCCCCAAGAGCTGTATGAACATAAGGGAGGTCTGGCTGGCTGCGCGACAGAGACTCCATAACTTCTAGAGCCGCCTCCATTTTGCCAGCCTCTCGCAGCGCTGCCGCCCGCCCAAGTTCCGCCGCATGGAACGATGGATCGTCCGCGGGCACCTTTTGGTAGGTTTGCGATGCAAGTTCAAATCGTCCAAGCGTTTCAAGCAGTTCGGCAGTCAATAGCAGGGCTTCGGTATGATCCGGGCGCAAGAACTCCGCAAGCCGGGCATACAGCAATGTGTAATCTGCATTGGCTTCATTTCTCAAAGCGTTGGCAATTGAGAAGTACACTTCCGCAATACCGTCGGTCGCGGATTCCACCTGCGTAAAAGGAAGCACATCTCCCGCTACCAGACGATCGCGAAGCAAACGCAACTCTGGGTCAAGATCCGAGCCGAAAGCTTCATCCAAACGCTTAATCGCATCTTGGTTTCGCTCCAGCTGCGAAAGAATCTCCACTTCACTGACAACACCGCGGCGTGTTGATTGCATACCGTTCATGGCGCCTTCGAGGAAAATGGCATAAGCCCCTTCAAAGTCACCCACCGACGCCAACGCTAGAGCTTTGTGATAGGCGGCGAAACCTCCGAGCCCCTGTTCCTTGGACACCTGATCAAAGGCATCCAGAGCCTCCGACATCGCCCCACGACCGATCTCTGCCCAGGCTTTCATCAAGCCATCCACCAATGGACCAACCCCAACGGCGTCTAAACGCTCGGCCAATTCCCCAAAATTCTTATCTTCAACCAGCCCGGCAGTGATCGCCATCTCCGCCAACTGGCTTTGATGACCATCCGCATCCATTTTGCGTGCAAATGGCATCGCACGGTCAATCTGACCAAGCGAAATGAAAGCCAACACCGCATTTTCTTGCAACACCGGGTTGCTCGGGTCTTTGGTCAAGGCATCGCTGTAGTAGCGCGCTGCAGCGGCATAATCAGAGCCATAGCTGGCTTGACGGGCGGCCAAATAGGCTCCGGCCATACCGTCCGCCAACACCGGCAGAGACGTGGTTGCCAAGAGCGCGGAAATCGCCACTGTTTTGAGAAATTGACCGGCCACGTGAGACTCCCATGCACTGACTTCTCAGCAAAGGTAGTCGGGGGGCTGCCAACACGCAATGGGGCGACCCTTTGGCCGCCCCATATTTTGATAAAATTTCCGCGTGTTAGATCACATGTTCGGGTAGTTTGGGCCGTCGCCACCTTGCGGCGTGACCCAAGTGATGTTCTGGCTTGGATCTTTAATGTCGCACGTCTTGCAGTGCACACAGTTCTGGAAGTTCACTACAAAACGCGGATCTTTACCTTCCTCTTCAACAACTTCATACACGCCTGCCGGGCAATACCGCTGTGCTGGCTCAGCAAACTTCGGCAAGTTCACCGCCACAGGCACACTGTCATCGGCAAGACGCAGATGACATGGCTGGCTTTCTTCGTGGTTGGTCATCGAGAAGCTGACGTTTGTTAGCCGGTCAAACGACAGCTTGCCGTCCGGCTTCGGATAATCAATCGGCTTGTGTTTGCTGGCTTCTTCGGTTGCTTCCGCATCGTTTTTGCCATGCTTGACTGTACCAAGAAGAGAGAAGCCGAGCGTGTTGGTCCACATGTCCAAACCTCCGAGCATCAGGGATGCTGTCAGGCCCCATTTTGACCAGATCGGCTTCACATTGCGGACCTTCTTCAGATCCTTGCCAATCGCGCCGCTGCGCACATCGGTTTCGTACGCCGTAAGTTCGTCGCCGGAACGCTCCGCTTTGATAGCATCAAAGGCCGCTTCTGCCGCGTGAATGCCAGACAGCATTGCGTTGTGGTTGCCCTTGATACGCGGCACGTTGACCATACCCACGGAGCAGCCCAACAGAGCGACACCAGGAGCCACCATTTTAGGCATGGATTGGTAGCCGCCTTCCGAGATCGCGCGCGCGCCGTAGGCCACACGTTTGCCGCCTTTAAGCAATTCAGCAACCATCGGGTGATGTTTGAACCGCTGGAACTCCATGTAGGGGAAAAGGTGCGGGTTCTTGTAGTTCAAGTGTACCACAAAGCCGACATACACTTGGTTGTTTTCCAAGTGATAGATGAAAGAACCACCACCTGCGTTTTTGCCCAAAGGCCAGCCCATAGTGTGCGTGACTTCGCCCAGGTTGTGCTTGGCAGGATCGATCTCCCAGATCTCTTTCATGCCGACGCCAAACTTCTGTGGCTCTTTACCTTCCTGCAAATTGTATTTGGCGATCACCTCTTTGGACAGAGACCCGCGCACGCCCTCAGACAAGAAAACATATTTGCCGTGCAGTTCCATGCCAGGCTCGGTGTTTGGGCCATAAGAGCCGTCTTCTTCCAATCCGAAGACACCAGCTACAACACCTTTAACTTCGCCGTTTTCGCCATAAACCAGCTCGGAACATGCCATGCCCGGGAAGATTTCCACGCCAAGTTCTTCGGCTTGCTCAGCCATCCAACGGCAAACATTGCCCATGGAGACGATGTAGTTGCCGTGATTGTTCATCAGAGGGGGCATTGGGAAGTTCGGAATGCGAATTTCGCCCGCCTCGCCCAACATGTAGAAATTATCTTCTTTCACCGGTGTGTTTAGCGGCGCACCTTTCGCCTTCCAATCGGGAATCAGAGCGTCCAAGCCACAAGGGTCCAATACAGCACCGGAAAGAATATGCGCGCCGACCTCAGAACCTTTTTCAAGAACAACAACATCGAGATCAGAATCCAGTTGTTTCAAACGGATCGCAGCTGACAGACCTGCTGGACCTGCGCCAACGATAACAACGTCATACTCCATGGCTTCGCGTTCGATTTCCGACATTGGCTTCCCCTTTTGGATCGCTGGGTAATAATCTTTCGCACCTGCTAGCGCGACTATAATCAATCCGTCAATCAGAACCCCACGACATTTCGCACCAAACGCGCAATTTTGCAGCAGCGCGGCATATTTCTCCTTGCATTGCTTCCCCCTCTTGCATTTGAAAGAGGTCTCAGGGCACTCTGCCGTGCTAGTATATAAACAGACCCGCCGCCGAGCCTTTTTGGCGGCCAACGACCAACGGGACCGCACCCATGGAAAAAATACCAATGACCCGCGCCGGGCACTCGGCGCTTGAAGCGGAATTGAAGCAGTTGAAAACGGTGGAACGCCCCGCGATCATCGAGGCGATTGCCTCTGCACGCGAGCTTGGCGACCTGAAAGAAAATGCAGAGTACCATTCGGCACGTGAAAAACAGGGTTTTATCGAAGGTCGCGTCAAGGAACTTGAGGCCGTGATCGGCTTGGCCGAAGTAATCGATCCGGCAACGCTTTCCGGCGCAATCAAATTTGGCGCCACCGTTACTTTGGTGGACGAGGACACAGACGAGGAAAAGACCTGGCAGATCGTTGGCGAGCATGAAGCCAACGTCGAAAAGGGTTTGCTCAACATCAAATCCCCAATTGCCCGTGCCCTCATCGGGAAGGAAGAAGGCGATAGCGTCGAGGTACGTACTCCTGGCGGCGAAAAAAGCTACGAAGTACTCAGTATTTCTTATCAGTGAACCAGATAGTTAAGATGCGGCCCCGCATGACCGATGACACCGATTCCCAACCAACCCCGTTGGGGATTTATGACAAGCCCTCAGGCCCTAAGGTCTCCTCAATCGAACTGATTGCGGTTGGCCTGAGTTTCATTTGGCTGGTTGGATCAGTGGTGTTTTTCCTGGTGCTGGAGCACAACCCAGTTGACGGAAACAGCAGTCTGCAATTCCTAATGACCCTGCTGGCGGTCTTTATGCCGGTTGCGATGATCTGGGTGGCGGCTACCGCAGCGCGTTCTTCTCGCGTCATGCGTGAAGAAAGCGCGCGTCTGCAAGCAGCGATCGACGCCATGCGCCGCACTTACGTCAACCAGGCACAAGGTGTTCAGGCGCAACAGGGTGTGGAGCCATCTGTTGCCAAGAAGCTCGACGAAATTGCGGCTGCGACGCGCAAGACGGAAACAGCATTGGCAACTTTTTCCTCTAGTCGCGAGCGAGAGGGCGGCATCCGCAAGCCACAAGACGCGGAAACAGAAAAAGAAGATTTGGCGGATCAAGGGACTCTGGCTTTGGGCACTCCGGCCGAAGAGCTTTCCCCACCTCTGCCAAGGTCAGACTTCATCCAGGCACTAAATTTCCCGGAAAACGCGGATGACGTTGAAGGTTTTGCGGCTTTGCGCAAAGCGCTCAGGGATCGACAATCCGCGCAGCTTATTCAAGCCAGTCAGGATGTTCTGACGCTCCTGAGCCAAGACGGGATCTACATGGACGATCTTCGCCCTGACTTGGCGCGCCCGGAAATTTGGCGTCGTTTTGCAGGTGGCGAACGCGGGAAGCCAATTGCGGCTCTAGGCGGTGTCCGTGATCGTAGCTCGCTAGCGCTGGCAGCAGGCCGGATGAAGCAAGACCCGATCTTCCGAGACGCGGCGCATCACTTCCTGCGCCGCTTCGATAAGTGTTTTGTAGAGTTTGAAGAAACGGCTTCCGACGCTGACATTGCGGCCCTTTCGGAAACCCGCACGGCACGCGCGTTTATGCTGCTAGGCCGCGTTGCTGGCATCTTCGACTAAATGAAAAGGCGCTCAATTGAGCGCCTTCTTAGCACTTACAGCCCGAAGGCCGAATAAGGGTAGTAAAGCACTTCGGTGCCTTCCTGTACTTCCATGGCTTCGTCCGGTAGTTCCACCAGCCCTTCAGCCCAGCTCAACCCGCTGATCCGCCCAGACCCTTCAGATTTGAAAACCTCCGCCCGCCCGTTTCGCAAGCGCGCCCGGAGATATTCTCGCCGACCTGCTTTCTTGGACTTGCTAAAGGCCGCAGGCACCCGCAAAGCCTCCGGCTCCTGCCACCCTGCACCGCCTAAGGCGTCCATTGCGGGCTTGGCGAAGATCAACGTGCAAACTTTTGCCGCGACAGGGTTGCCGGGCAAACCAAACACAGGCGTTCTAGACCACATCCCCAAAGCCAATGGTCGCCCCGGCTTGATTGCCAGCCGCCATAGCGTCATCGCGCCGGTCTCATTCAACAAAGCTGACATGTGGTCTTCGTCCCCAGCGGATGCCCCCCCAGACGTTAGGATCATGTCAGCACGGCTCGCAGCTTCGTCCAAGAAACACTTTAGGGTTTCCCGATCATCCGGCGCACGCCCCAAGTCTATGGGCTCAAAGCCAAATCTGGCAATCATCGCTAAGAGCATTGGGCGGTTGGCATCAAATATCTGATCGGCCCGAGCCTCCTGCCCCGGCTCTGCGAGCTCATCTCCTGTCGAAACTACAGCCACACGCAGCCGCTTGAAAACCATCAGCTGCGACACACCCGTTGCGGCCGCCAGGGCGAGGTCGGCAGGTGTAATGCGCCGACCCTTGGCGAGTATGACCCCGCCTTTAGCCACGTCTTCTCCTGCTTTGCGCGTATTGCTGCCTTGTTTGAGCGGACCGTGAAAGGCAATTGCCGTGCCATCAGTTGTTACATCCTCCTGCAGGATCACTGTGTCAACGCCCTCAGGCAAGGTGGCCCCTGTAAGGATGCGCACAGCGTGACCAGAAGGCAGTTCCCCTTTAAACGGGTCGCCCGCTGCAGAGCGGCCTGCCACCAAGGGCAGCGTTTGCGGCCCTGCGACAATCCTGGAATGACATAGCCCATAGCCATCCACAGCAGAGTTCGGCTGTGGCGGATTGGATCGCTGTGCCGCAACGTCTTCCGCCAACACCCTCCCCAAAGCTGCAAACAGCGGGACCGTCTCCGTACCCACACAGACGTGAAGCCGCTCTTTCAAGCGCGCCAAAGCTTTAGACACCGGCGTCCAATGCGTATCCGCAGGCAGAGAAAAACAATCGTTCTTCAACGGCGGCGGCACCAGTTCATTTTGCTTGGACATACGGTCCTCCTAACCGGCAGGTGATGCGGTCATCCCCAAGTCAGATAGAATAAAATCGGCAATTGCCTTTGTGTCGTTCAAGTCAAAAACCGGCTTGTCCTCCTCAAGCGCCACGTCGCTGGCAATCGCGCGAATGGTCGGATCTTCCGGCGAAATCAGGGCGTTGCCTGTTTCCTGACGATGCGCTTCAACCTTTGGGTGCGCGTCCCGCTTATAGCCTTCCACCAGCACCAGATCGACATCGGATAGTTTGGTGAGCAGGTCCTCTAGCGTCGGCTCGTCCTCATCACGCAACTCGTGCATCAACGCCCAGCGGTTCTTGCTCGCCAATAAGACTTCCCGCGCACCGGCCACCCGATGGCGATGGCTGTCTTTGCCCGGGTGATCCACATCAAAGCTATGATGTGCATGCTTTACGGTGGACACGCTCAATCCGCGACCGGTGATTTCGGTCACCAAACGTTCCATCAACCCGGTTTTTCCCGAGTTCTTCCACCCGACAACGCCATAGATTTGCATTAGTATTCATTCTCTCCAGCAATCCGGCGCGCCTCTTGAAGGTCTTCCGGTGTATTCACATTAAAGAAAGGATCTATCCCGCTTTGCACAAAGGTGGCTTGACCTGCGTCATGTTTGTCCGTCCAAATCACAACTTTTCGCAAACCACTTTGCAAGGCTGCCCGCAGATCATCCCGTAATGCCACTGGCCACAGGCCAAAGGTTGGTTGCCGCCAGAGCTTACCGCCTGGCTCACCGGAAGCTGCCAAGGCAAGTTGGTGCGGGCCCGCTTCGGAGGCAAGCAGCAATCGAGGCACTAAATCACACGGAAAAAACGGCGTATCGGCCGCCGCCGTGACAATAGCCTCAGCCCCCTGCTCTGCCGCCCAATCCAGACCGGCCAAAACCCCAGCCAGAGGCCCAGGAAACTCCGCCAAAGAGTCCTGAATGACAGGCATATCCAAGTCTGAAAACCGGGATGGGTCACCATTGGCGTTGAGAGCCATGCCCCCCACCTGCGGCTCCAGACGATCAATAACATGCTGTAAAATGGTCTTGCCACCTAAGGACAAGCGGCCTTTGTCGCCACCGCCCATGCGGGTGGCCTGGCCTCCGGCCAAAATCACGCCAAGGGGTTGTTTCATCGTCCATATCCCCCTTTGCGCGCGTGTTTCTTTCCCTCGTCAGGCACGCTGGATGGATCAACATCGCGCACCAAGCGATCCTCGCCACTGAGGCAGACAAAACGCTGACCGCGCATCCGGCCAATCACGGTGAGACCCACTTGCCGAGCAATTTCTACCCCCCAAGCCGTGAACCCAGAGCGCGAGGCAAGGACCGGAATACCCATCAGGGCGCATTTGATAACCATCTCTGACGTCAAACGCCCCGTGGTGTAGAGCATTTTGTCCGCAGCCGCTTCACCATGTTGAAACATCCAACCGGAGATTTTGTCGACCGCGTTATGCCGCCCAACGTCTTCCATATAGACTAGGGGACGCGTCCCTTGGCAGAGCACGGTGCCATGAATGGCCCCAGCCTCCAGATACAATGACGGCGTGCGATTGATGGTATTGGCAAGAGAATAAAGGTCGCTGGTTTTGACTTGCGTCAGTGGCAGTTCCACGCCTTCCAAACCTTCCATCATGTCGCCAAAAACAGTTCCCACTGCACAGCCCGAAGTGCGGGTTTTTTTCTTGAGCTTTTCTTCGTGGTTGGTCTGAGTTTCAGTGCGCACGACAACAACTTCGAGCTCTTCATCATAATCCACACGGGTGACAACATCGCCTTCGCGCAACATGCCCTGATTGCGCAGAAAGCCAACTGCCAAATACTCGGGGTAATCACCAATGGTCATGGCCGTCACGATTTCCTGACTGTTGAGATAAATCGTCAGCGGGCGTTCTTCTACAACGGAAATTTCTGTTTCTTGCCCGAGGTGATCGACACCGCTGACAGTGCGGGTCAAACGCGGCGCTTTGGGATCAGGCGCAATTAAGTATTGGGTCAGGTCCGGCGCGTCTGCCATGAATGTCCTCCGTTGGTTAACGGGCAACCTAGTGATGATTTTTTTGCATTGCCACCATCAAAAACTTTGCTGCGACCTTGCGTTCTCAACGCTTGCGCAGCTTCAGCCAACTCGCTACCTCGACAAAAGTAGATTTCAGAGAGGCTTTTATGGCGTCATATTGGGATAGATCGACCTTCTGGCGCGGCTTCCGGGACGGATTGCCGTTTGTGCTCGTGGTCGGGCCTTTTGGCATGTTGTTTGGCGTTGTGGCCACCGAGGCCGGACTGCCTTTGGTGCAGGTCATGAGCTTCTCTATTGTGGTGATCGCAGGAGCGGCGCAGTTTACGGCGTTGCAGCTTATGGCGGACAATGCGCCGACGATTGTGGTGATCGCATCTGCTCTGGCGGTTAACCTGCGCATGGCGATGTATTCGGCCTCCATGACGCCTCACCTTGGACCATTGCCAGTGTGGCGGCGGGCTTTGGTGGCCTACAGTCTGGTGGACCAAAGCTACGCTCTCTCGGTCATGGAATATGAAAAGCGGCCTGAGATGACATTGGCGCAAAAAACCTCCTATTTTTCGGGAGTTATCGCGCCTGTGCTGCCAAGTTGGTACCTAGCGACTCTGGTCGGCGCGTTGGTGGGGCAGTCCATTCCGGACAGTTTGGCGCTCGATTTTGCGGTGCCCATCACTTTTCTTGCGATGATTGGCCCGATGCTGCGCACCAAGGCGCATGTCGCGGCGGCCGTGGTCTCGGTCGTATGCGCGCTGCTCTTTGCGTTCCTGCCTTGGAACCTCGGCCTGATCGTGGCGGGAATTGCCGGCATGATGACCGGCGCCTTTGTCGAATTGCGTACCGAAAACAAGGACATGGCATGAGTGAGAGCACAACCATCTGGGTGATCATTGTCGCCATGGGACTGGGCAGCTTTGGGCTGCGCTTCCTGTTTTTGGGCGTGATTGGCGACCGCCAATTGCCCGAATGGGTGCTGCGCCATCTGCGCTATACGGCTGTGGCCGTGCTACCTGGATTGGTGGCGCCGCTCGTGCTGTGGCCTGCGGCAACCGAAGGACAACCGGACCCGGCGCGGCTGGCAGCCGCTGCTGTGACGCTGGGGGTTGGCTATGTCACCAAGAACGTTTTGGCAGCGATTTTTGGGGGCGCGGCGACGTTGTTTCTGGGCCTGTATTTCCTCTAAAATCCACGTCGGTATTGCGTCGGTATCACGACTGTATTGCGACGGTGGAGATTAACGCACAAAAAAGCGCCCAGGAGGGCGCTTCTGTGCATCATTTCCAAGACATCACTGGCGTTCGTATTCCGGCACAAAGGCTGCAAGCACCTTGGACTTGTCGTCGTCGTCATACTCAAACAGACGATCATAGGTCGCGCCTTTTTCAGTAAAGTAGTCCATCAGCTTGCGCGGATAGTAGGACTGTGGCGCGTCCTCAAATCCTGGCAAGGTCTTGAGCAGGGCGGACGTGGACTTGGCACACAGCGCCTCGGTCACCGGCCCAAGGGATTGTGCACCGCGCAGCGCCATCTCTGCCACCTGCGGGCTCACGTCGATGGACTGCACCACCACATGGTAGGTCTCCCGCGCATGAAAGCGGGTGTACTGATCCACCATGTACGGCGTCATACCGTAGACCACATCGTTTTTGGCAACGATGGCCCCCTCTTTGCGGAAGGAGCCCGCTGGATCAAACGCCACACGTTGGCTGCCATTGATCATCAACGAGGTGTGCGCGCCGGAGCCGCTGTCGTTGGAGATCATAGTGTAGAGCGTCAGCCGCTTAGGTCCGTCATGCACATAGCGCGCGGCCTCCACAGCGGCATCCGGCGAGTTGCTGGACGCCGGGTTCCGCACAGAACAGGCCGACAGGGAGGCTACCAGCGCCAGAAGCGCCAAACCACGAACAAAAACTGTCATAAAAGGGCACCCCCGCCCGAGGTGATCAGCTGTTAAACAACGCCAGGAAGATGAGTACAGCGATTGCTGCCACCGATACGTAGGTAGATGCTTTGATGAAGCCAGTGAACGCTTTTTCCTGAGCTTCGATATTCATAGAACCGTGCTTGTGTTCGGCCATGGGAGTATTCCTTCCTGTCTGCTTAAAGCGCTGGATAGCTGATTCATCTGCCCCTGTCACCCACTCAGGTGTCGCAGGAGCAGTTCGCGGTTTTAAGCGCTGTCCTTCTTAAGGCCCTCAGCCAAACGGAAACCAATTCGAGACGGCGCCTCGCCGGAGTCTTTCTGTTTGGGCAAGGCACGCAGCATGACATTGAGTTGGCTGACGTGCTGCACCAACTGAGTTTTGATGCCGCTGCTGTCGGTGCCGTAGAAGGTCACGATGTCGGGGTCAAAAAAGCCCATGCCTTCGATACGTAACACACCAGCTTCGCCGCCCACAAAGCCCATCGCCACTTCGTGCTCGTTGTCCAACTGCTTTTCAAAATTCTGGATGTAAAGGATCAGGCGTTCGTAGGCCCATTCCGCCGCGCTTTTCTGCTTCACCGGCTGTTTGGCAATGTCATCCGGAACCGCCACGGTTTCAGCGTCCGGGTCAGAATGCACTTCGTACAAGCGTGGCAAAGCCTCCGCTTCGATGGCTTCCGCGGTGGTTTTGATCTCGTCAGTCATGGGTGTTCGCGCCTGTCAGTCTATTCGTTGCCACAGATACGCGCCGTCTTCGCGCGTGGTGCGGCTTGCAGCGTCAACTTGGTAAAGATGGTTCAGATGTGCAAGGGCCTCGACCAAGGCAAGGCCGTAGGCACCGCCATCAATCTGGCGCTTGAAAAGTGGCAGAAAGCATTCCGCGGCGGTTTGGGGCGTGTCGAGATGCTCCAGCAGGCGCTTGAGAGCGCCGTGGTGGTTTTCGATCAATTGCTTCATCCGCAGCGGTGCGCCGGTGAAGGGCAGCTTGTGACCACCGAGGATCAGTTGATCGTCGCGGGCATATTGCTTGAGGCGTTCACAGGCTTCGAGCCAGTCGGCCACAGGGTCGGCCTCGGGTTCGGTGGCGTAAACGCCAATATTGGAGCTGATCGACGGCAGAATTTGATCCCCCGACAGCACGAGATTGTCATCTTGGGACCAGAAAGTCGCGTGTTCTGGTGCATGTCCGTTGCCAATGTGGACGGTCCATTTGCGGCCGCCCATCTCGATCACATCATCCTGTTTGATGCGTTTGAATCCCAAGGGCATCGGCGCAACCACGTCGGCAAAGTTGAAAGGCCGCTCGCTGGCACGTTGATTGTAGATGTCCTCATCCATGCCGCACGCGCGGTAGAAATCCAACGTTTCCTGGCGTGGCACGGCCTGCTCGTCCAGTTGCAGCATGCGGGCAAAGAGCCACGCGGTGCGCGTGGTCCAGAGGCTCGCGCCGTGCTCGGATTGGAACCAACCGGCGAGACCCACGTGATCCGGATGGTGGTGGGTGACGACAACCCGTGAAATCGGCTTGCCACCCAGCGGACCGGCCATCAGGGTTTCCCAGATGGCCCGGCCACGTTTGCTGTCAAAACCGGTGTCGACAATGGTCCAGCTGTCACCCTCATCCAACGCGTAGATATTGACGTGGTCGAGCTTCATCGGCAACGGCAGGCGCATCCAAAGGACGCCTTCGGCCACCTCAATGGCCTCCCCCTCCGTTGGAGGGGTGTCCCAAGGATAGCGAATGCCTGCCACGCCGTCTTTCATCAGGCTGCGCCCAGATCTTCTGGGGTGATGGCGTAGAGGTCATCTGCGCCCTGCATCGCGTGCACCAGCACACCTGCGTGTTCCGGCAGCAAGCGCTGCATGTAAAAACGGGCCAACCGTGTGCGTGGGCCGGTGCCGCCTTCGGCAATGGCGGCGCGCAGGTGGAAATAGCCCCCCAGCACACGGGCAAAGCCGCGCAGGAAAGGCACAGAGCCGCCAAAGCGGTCGTTCATGTTGCCTTGTGCGACCATCCATTCCGTGGCTTCGCGCAGGGTCTCGGTGGCTTGCCACAAAGGTTCGGCCAGATCAGACATGCTCTCGCGGACTTTTTCGGCGCAATCTTCGATTTCATCAAGCAGCGCGTATGCGGCGTCGCCCCCGTCCATCAATTTACGCGCCACGAGGTCCATGGACTGAATACCGTTGGTGCCTTCATAGATCGCGGTCACACGGACATCGCGGGAATACTGCGCGGCCCCGGTTTCCTCGATGAAGCCCATGCCGCCGTGGACCTGAACGCCATCTTCAGACACTTTGATGCCCACATCCGTTCCAAAGGCCTTGGCAATCGGGGTCAGGAAAGCCGCGCGGGCTTTCCAGTCTTTGTCACCGGTGGCAGTGCCCATGTCGATCGCCACAGCGCAGGCCATTTCGATGGCACGGGCGGCAAAGATGTCGGCTTTCATCCCGGCTAGCATGCGGCGCACATCCGCGTGCTCCACAATGGTGCCAGTGCCCTCGACCGGGGTGCGGCCCTGTTTGCGCTCCATCGCGTATTCGAGAGCTTTCTGGTAGGCGCCTTCTGCGGCACCCACGCCCTGACCACCCACACCGAGGCGGGCGTTGTTCATCATGGTGAACATGCACTTCATGCCGTCATGGGCATCGCCCACAAGCCAGCCTTTGGCGCCGTCAAACTGCATAACCGCGGTTGGGGACCCGTGCAGGCCCATTTTGTGCTCGAGGCTCACCACGCCTAGGGTGTTGGCCACGCCGGGGTTGCCGTATTCATCAGGAATGTATTTCGGCACAATAAAGAGGCTGATGCCTTTGGTGCCTGGAACACCGTCGGGCAGACGGGCCAGCACCAGATGGCAAACGTTGCCGGTGAAGTCGTTGTCGCCCCAGCTGATGTAGATTTTCTGACCCGTCACCGCGTAGGAACCGTCCCCGTTTGGCTCCGCTTTGGACCGCAGCGCCCCGACGTCAGAGCCTGCGGCAGGCTCGGTCAGGTTCATGGTGCCGGCCCATTCGCCAGTGATCAGTTTTTCCAGATATGTCGCCTTGATCTGCTCAGACGCATGATGCTCCAGCGCTTCGATCTGGCCTTGGGTCATCAGCGGGTTGAGTTGCAGCGACAGGCAGCCCGCCGCCATCATCTCGTTCACCGCGGTGGTGATGGTGTGGGGCAAGCCCATGCCGCCGTATTCGGACGAGGCGGAGGTGGAAATCCAACCACCTTCGGCGATGGCTTTATACGCCTCGGCAAAACCCGGAGAGGTGCGCACCACACCGTTTTCCAGAACCGCCGGGGTCAAATCGCCGTTGCGGTTGATCGGCGCCATGACCTCTTCGACCATTTTGCCCGCTTCCAGCAGGATCGCCTCGGTGGTGTCGCGGTCCGCATCGGCAAAGCGCTCGGTTGCGGAGATGTTTGCAAAATCCACCACGTGATCAAAAAGGAACTGGATATCGGTTACTGGGGCGCGAAAGGGCATCTGTCTCTCCGGCAGGCTTGGCTTTAAGTGCTGCTGCTTGTATGCAGCTTTGGGCCTTACGATAAGGGTCTTGTTGACCCGATCACAGAAAAACGCAGCGTCACAGGAGCGCACCGTGGACACAGAAATCCTCTCCCCAGATGCCCTTGGCTTTGCACGTGCAGCATCGGTTTTGCGCGACGGTGGATTGGTGTCATTTCCAACAGAAACCGTATACGGGCTTGGGGCAGATGCACGTCAGGACAGAGCTGTGGCGCGGATTTTTGAAGCCAAAAATCGCCCCACTTTCAATCCGTTGATTGTGCACGTGGCAGATGTGGCTGCGGCAAAACGCTACGTCAAATGGAGTGATTTGGCAGACCGTTTGGCAGCGACCTTCTGGCCCGGGCCACTCACCCTCGTGCTGCCACTGCGAGATGATTCTGGATTGTCCCCGCTGGTGACCGCAAACCTGCCCACCTTGGCCATCCGCGTGCCGGAACATAGCGTGGCGCAGACTTTGCTGTCTACCTTTGATGGGCCTGTGGCGGCACCCTCGGCCAATCCCTCGGGCAAAATCAGCCCCACCAGTGCGCAGCATGTGATCAATGGGCTGTCTGGTCGGATCGAAGCCGTCGTGGATGGCGGAGACTGCGGGGTTGGCGTGGAAAGCACCATCTTGGGCCTGTTTGACGAACCCACTTTGCTGCGTCCCGGAGGCTTGCCGCAGGAGGCCATCGAGGCGGCCTTGGGACGTCCGGTTGTCATCCGCTCGGAAGCGGATCCGCTCACAGCGCCGGGGCAAATGCTGTCTCACTACGCGCCGGGCGCGTTGGTGCGCCTGAACGCGTTCGAGATTGCAGAAGGCGAGCGCCTGTTGGGCTTTGGAAAAGTTGATGGGGCGACTTTAAACCTCAGCGTTTCGGGCGATTTGACCGAAGCCGCCGCAAACCTTTTCCACCATCTGCATGCGCTGGATGCCGATGGCGATGCGCCAATCGCGGTATCACCTATTCCGGATCACGGTCTTGGGCGGGCGATCAATGACCGTCTGCGACGCGCGGCTGCGCCCAGGGATAAATAAGTAAAAATGACTTACGCGCGACCAGCCGCGGAACTGAGAGTCAGGGGGTCCACGCCGATACTCTTAAGCGCCTCGGCCCACTTGTCCGGGTTTTTGGTGTCAAAGACAATCTGATCGGTGGCATCCGCAATCAGCCAACCATTGTCGCTGATCTCGTTTTCCAACTGCCCTGGCCCCCAGCCGCTATAGCCCAGCAAGGTGAGCGCCTTATGCGGCCCCAGATCCTGCGCCATATCGTCGAGAATGTCTTGCGTTGTGGTCAATGCAAATGTCGCGCCAACTTCGAGGTTGGAGAGGTCGGACTTGTATTCCGGTGAATGCAACACAAAGCCACGCCCGGTTTCAACCGGACCACCAAAATGCAGTGACGAGGCGGACTCAGGGGATTTCGGTTTGATCGAGAGTTGCTCAAAAAGGTCCGAAAGCTTCACACCGTCAATCGCCTTATTCACGATCAACCCCATGGCACCATCAGAGGAATGGGCACAGAGAAACACCACCGAATGCGCAAAGCGCGGATCGCTCATACCAGGCATGGCAATGAGCAGTTGTCCGGTTAAATCCATTTGTGTGTCAGTGTCTTGTGACCTGTCCAAGGGGACCTCATACGTTGCATGTCGACGTCTTCTTTCAACATGTGTTGCCTCAAGGGTAGACGCAAGAGGTAAGCAAACTGTTTCAATCGCTCGCGGTTTTCTGATCGGATTGTGAGTTGGAATTTAACGCAGATTGGCCCATGTGTGGAATATGAAGACACGTCCCCTCCTCCCCTCGCTGGCGCTTGCGGCGCTTATGGTCCCTGCTCTGTTGCCGACTGCCGCCTCTGCGCAGTCCTTTGATCAGGTGGTGCAGGCTGAAGTTTTGCCCGGCTGGCGCGATGCCGAAGGCAACCATATGGCGGCGGTGAAGATCACCCTAAATCCCGGCTGGAAGACTTATTGGCGTGCACCAGGGGATGCGGGCATCCCGCCGCAGATCACCTGGAACGGGTCGCGCAATATGGGCAGCGTCGCGCTGGCATGGCCCACGCCGGAGGTGTTCAACCAAAACGGCATGCGCTCGATCGGCTACAGTGATGAACTGGTGCTGCCGGTGCGGATTGCGCCAAAAGATGCGGGCAAACCTGTGCGTTTGAAAGCCACGCTGGACATTGGTGTGTGCCGCGACATTTGTGTGCCGCAACGCTTGAAAGTGAAAGCAGAGCTGCCGCCCAGCGGCGCGCGCGATGCGGAGATCACCGCGGCGCTGGTGGATCAGCCTTTGACGGCACGTGAGGCAGGCGTGGGCAAAGTGACCTGCAAACTGTCGCCGACCTCAAGCGGTGTGGCGCTGACGGCCACAATTCACATGCCTAGCGCTGGCGGTGCTGAAGTGGCGGTGGTGGAAACCGCCGATCCGCATGTCTGGGTGGCGGAAGGCACCACCAAGCGTCGGGGCGGTGCCTTAGTGACCGAAACCGAGATGATGCATGTGGACGCCAGTTCCTTCATGGTGAACCGCTCCGATTTGCGGTTCACCGTGTTGGGCACCAACCACGCCGTTGATATAATGGGCTGTTCAGGCTGAGGCCGAATTGTTGCGCCCGCGCAGCAGCATCCAAGCCACGCCCAGAAGATACCCTCCAAAAGAGATCAACCACGCGCCGATCAGGAACAGCAGCAGCGCTGGGAACGCGCTGTTAAAGCTTTCTGCTGACAGACCAACTTGCGCGAGAAGCGGGTGGATTTCGCCGTTGAGCAGCACCCAACCGAAGGTCGCCACCAGCCAAGCGGCGATGACCGCGGCACAAAGCGCAACACCGGCCCGGATTCCTTTGGCACGCCGCGCACGGCGCAGAGCCTGCATCTGGCGGGCAACGTCATTTTGGATTGCGACCAAGGCCGGCACCACCAGCAGCACAAGGAACATGCCAAACCCTAGGCCATAGACCAGCGTGATCACCGTGGGTTTGAGGAACTGCGCTTGTGCGCTGCGTTCAAACAGCAATGGCGCGAGGCCCAGCACCGTGGTGGCCGTGGTCAGGAACACCGGGCGCAAGCGGTCCGCCGCGCCGTCGATGATCGAGGGGATCACGCCACGGTCTTTGGCATAGTCGTCGATGGTGGTGATCAACACGATGCTGTCGTTGATGATGATGCCGGTCATGCCTAAAAGGCCCACTACGGTGAACATCGACAGCGGCACGTCATGCCACCAGTGGCCGTAGATGGTGCCAACAAGCCCAAAAGGAATGATCGCCATAACCACCATCGGGCGCGTCCAGCTGGAGAACACCCACGCGAGCACCAGATAGATACCAGCCAGACAAAGGATCAGGCCAGAGCGGGCATCCTTGAGGAACTCGTCTTCTTGCTCCGCCAGGCCAGCCAACCGCCATTCCACCTGCTTTTCGCTGGCAATGGTTGGCAGGATGTCGCTGCGCAGCTGCTCCAGAATAGCTTCGGCGCGGGCGGGATCATCTTCGGAAATATCGCCGGTCACAGAGATCAAACGCACCCCGTTTTCGCGGCGCACGGTGGAGAAGCCGGTGCGGCTTTGCACGGTCACCACATCCGCGAGCGGCACGTAAGCCCCGTTTGGGGTGCGCATCAGGCTGCCTTCGAGGAAGTCGGCGGTGAGTTCACCTTCGGGCAATTCAATGCGAATAGAGGCACTGCGGGGGCCGTCGGGATAGGTGGCAGCTTCGATGCCGTTGAGACGATGGCGTAACACACGGCCCAGCGCGTCGATGGAGAAGCCTAGCGCACGGCCTTGCGGGGTCAGTTCAAGGATCAGCTCTTCTTTGTCGTAGCTCAGGTTGTCCTCGACGGCGGAGACTTCGCCGAACTCTTCCAAAGCGGTTTTCAGGGCTTCGCTGGCGGATTTGAGCGTTTCGCTGTCAGCACCATAAAACTGCACGTCCAGCGCATCTCCACCGGGGCCGGACCGCCAGCCGCGGAAGCTCACGGTTTCCACAAGTGGATGCCGCGCAACGCGGTCTTGCAGCTCGCCCACAAAGGCAAAGCTGGAATAGGGGCGCAGGTCGGCGTCGATGAGTTCGATGGCAATGCCGCCCAAGAGGTCAGGATCAAGGCTTTCGGATCCCGGCAGGGAGCGGCCGGAGTTGCCGCCGATTTCGGCGATCACATAGTCCAGCGGATTGCGGCCGTGACGTTCTTCATACTCGCGGCCCAACTCCTCTGTGGCGCGCTGCATCTCTTTCATCATCGCAAGGCTGTCGGCGCGGGTTGCACTTGGCAGCATGGCAAAGTTGCCAGTCACTGAGCCGCGCTCCGGTGCGTTAAAGAAGCGCCACTTCACATCGCCGCCGATGAACAGCGCAGCTTGCGTGGCCAGGGCGACCACCGCGATTGCCAGCACAGGATAACGCGCCCAGATCACAAAGCGCATGAAAGGGCGGAACAGGGTTTCACGCACCCAGCGGAAGCCTCGGTTCACAACCCTCGACGGCACGTCGTACCAATGCTCCTTGGCGGAGTTCTTGATCGCGTGCGCCATATGGTGCGGCAGGATAAGGAAGCATTCCACCAGCGAGGCCAAAAGCACCACAATAACCGTGAAGGGAATGTCGGCAATGAGGTCGCCGAAGCGCCCGCCAATGGCAGTGAGACCAAAGAAGGCGATCACGGTGGTGATGGTAGAAGAGAACACCGGCAATGACATGCGTTTCGCGGCGTTTTCAGCAGCAACAAAAGGCGGCTCATTCAGGCGGCGTGCGCGGGCGTCGGCGTGCTCACCCACTACGATTGCATCATCCACTACGATGCCAAGCGTGATGATCAGGCCAAAGAGCGAGATCATATTGATCGTGAGCCCTGCGGCATACATCAAAGCCACCGCGGCAAACATCGCCGTTGGAATACCCGCGGCCACCCAGAAAGCGGTTCGGGCGTTTAAGAACAGGAACAAAAGCACAATCACAAGCGCCAGCCCCATCAACCCGTTGTCGATCAACAGGTTGAGACGGCCGGTGATGGCCTCCGCGCGGGTGCGGATCAGTTCGAGCCGCACGCCTTGAGGCAAGGTCGCCTGCATCTCTGCGGCCACCTCTTCCACAACGCTTTGCATTGCAATCGCATCGCCAGCATCAGTTCGGTCAACACGGATCGACATGGCCGGATCCTCGCCGACAAAATAGGTGCGGTTGCGGTCTACGCCCTCCACTCGCACGGTGGCGACGTCGTCAACGGTCAGTTTTGTGCCATCTGAGTTGGAACGTAGGACAATGCCTGCAATCTCGTCCGGCGCGCGCTTTTCGACCCCTGTGCGCACACGGGCAAAAGCACCGGTTACGTCGCCTGCGGGGTCTGCGTTGACCTCTTGCGCCACTGCCTGCGCGATTTGCTCCATGGAAATGTCATGGGTGATCAAATCCACAGAGGACACTTCGACAATGGTCTGGCGTTCGGCCAAGCCGCGAATGGTGGTGCGGGTGACGCCCTCCGCATAGAGCCGCGCGACAAATTCGTCGGCAAAGCGGGCGATCTGATCAATGTCCACAGGACCGGTGATGACCACATCGGTCACACGATCGCGCCATGCGCCACGCCGGACCGTTGGGTCTTCGGCCTCTTCTGGTAAAGTATTTACGGCATCGACAGCCACCTGCACATCATCTGTGGCGCGGGCCATGTCCCACCCGGGTTCAAAGTCCAGCGTGATACGGGCGTTCCCTTCGGTGGATCGGGATTCCGTGCTTTCGACGCCCTCAACAGCCAAAAGTGCAGGTTCCATGACCTGCACAATCGCCGCATCCACGTCTTCGGCCCCTGCCCCCTCCCACGCGATGGACACGGTGACGTTGTCGATAATCACATCCGGAAAGAACTGCGCCCGCATGCGGGGCATGGCGGCAATGCCTGCCAATATCAGAACCACCAAAAGCAGGTTGGCGGCGGTGGCATGGCGGGTGAAGTAGCTTAGAATGCCGCTGGCGCGGTCGCCAATCTCCCGCATCGCTTAGCCCCCCATCCGATTGCGCAGGCGTTCGACCATACGCGCGGGCACCTCTGGCTGGCTCAGCGCTTGTAACATGCGCTGTTTGGCATCCGAGGGAATGCGTCCGTTGGCCTCAATAGCGGCGACAAACTTTGCGCGTTCCTCGTCGCTCAGAGCCACCATGGCGGGCGCGTCGGGAATCTTCTCCTCACCGGTCAACGGCTTCACAGCGATGCCTTCGCCCAGAAGCGGCGTGCGACGCGACACAACCTGTTGCCCCGCCAAGCCACGTCCACGCACCAGCACGTCATCGCCTTGGCGGCGCACAAGCCGAACTTTCTGTGTGGTCAGGCGGTTGCCCTCACCCACAACCAACACCTCATGGGCGGCGTTGATCGCGGTGGCGGGCAGACGCACGACGTCTTCCAGCTCCGGCTCGCGTACACGCACGGTGACAAAATCTCCCGGCTTCAGACCACGCGGGCCATCAAGACGCGCATAGAGCACGCGCCCGGTTTGACCTTCCCCCACGGCGGCGGCGTCGCGGGTGATCACGCCGGTAGCCGTTAGGTCTGCGCCCAGCACGTCCATGGATACCTTGACCTCAGCACGGTGGAGATTGTTGGCGTCATCCAACAGGCGCGCGTATTGGGTGGTGGAAACCCGAAAAGCAACTTCGAGCGCTTGCGCATCGATTAAGGTCGCCAAGCGCTCGTTCATGGAAACCAAGCCACCTTGCACAATATTCACTTCCGACAGCGTGCCAGAGAAATCGGCAGTAATGACGGTGTCATCCAAGTCTTTCTGCGCTTCTGCCAACAGGATCTTGGTGCGGTCCAGACGGGTTTTGGCCTGATCCACGCGGACCTCGGCCTGTGCCAAAGCGCGACGGTTGGAGAGGACAGACTGACGCGCGGCGGCCTGCGCCAACTCTGCCACTTCGACGGCGGCGGCGGTGCCAACGCCACGCTCTTGCAGGTCGATTTGGCGATCAAAGGCTTTTTGGCGCAATGCTAGCTGCGCCTCGGCGGATTTGAGTTCATCTTGTGCGAGGATCAGCGTGCGGTCGGCATCGCGTTGTTCCGCTTCGGCGTCAAGAAGGTCAGCCGCGATACGATCCAACGCATAGCGGGCTTTGGTCGGGTCAATCTTGGCGAGCACTTCGCCAGCGGTGACATTGGCGCCGTCTTCAAAATTCTCGGACAGGAAAATCACCGTGCCCGCGGCGGCGGCGCGGACTTCCAGAGAGCGGCGGCTTTGCACCTCACCAAAGGCGACCAGCTCCGGCGTTTCTGCGCCAGGCTGTGCGGTTTTCACGTTCACCGTGAAGACCCGTTCGCGCGCGGGCGGGCCTTTGCTGTCCTTGGCCATACGCTCCTCAACGGCGTTGAAAACAAGACTGCCCGCATAGAGGAGCAAAGCCACTGTGGCGGAGAGCAAAAACAGCCCCGTCAGACTTTGCCGCAAAAATCTCATCTGCCTCGCCTCCCAGCGTCGGTGGTATGGTCCATGATGCGCCTGCCCGGACCAAAAGCCAAGGCACGCGTAGGTGATACGGACAGGTGCAAACGTTCCGTCACATTTTTTGTTGAAAAGTGTGGCGGTAGTGCAAAGTCACTTGGACCGCTTCAGGTGCTCGTCCAAGCGCGGCATGATTTCCACAAAATTGCAGGGCAAGTGGCGGTAGTCGAGTTGGTACTTCAGGATTTCATCCCAGGCGTCTTTGCACGCGCCTGGGCTGCCGGGCAATGCAAAGAGATAGGTGCCATTGGATACACCGCCCGTGGCGCGGGACTGCACGGCAGAAGTGCCGATTTTCTGCATCGAAACCATGGTGAAGACGGTGCCGAAGGCCTCGATCTCTTTCTCATAAACGTCGCGGTGCGCCTCCACGGTCACGTCGCGCCCGGTGAGGCCGGTGCCGCCGGTGGAGATGATCACATCGATGGTCTCATCGGCGCACCAGGTGCGCAGTTGGTCTGCAATCTCGGCCCGTTCGTCTTTGATGATGGTGCGGTCGGCCAATACATGCCCCGCCTCTTGCAGCCGGGCCACCAACGTGTCGCCAGAGCGATCCTGGCTGAGGTCGCGGCTGTCGCTCACCGTCAGGATGGCGATCTTCACAGGGATGAAGGTTTTGCTTTCGTCAATGCGGCCCATGGCGGTCTCCTAGGCGGATGGGGCGATGTTAAACCACGTGCCGGTGGGGCCGAGGTTCACAACTTTGGACGGGCCAACCTGAGAAGACTGGCCCCAACAATCGTGGATATGACCACATAGGACCAAGGGCGGCGCAATGCGCTCAATTGCCTCAAGCACCGCTGTGGACCCAAGCGACAAGCCAGTGGAGGTCACATCCACATGGCCTTTGGGGGGCGAGTGGCTGATCAGAATGTCGGCGGTTTCGCAAGCTGCCAGCATTTTGGCGGCAGTGGGTTCGTTAAGATCGCAGGACCAATCTTTGAACGGGGTTACAGGCACCGCATACCCAAGACCGAAGATATTGAGGCCCTCGAAGGTTGTCGCCTCGCCGTGCAGAACGGTTGCGTTGCCGGGCGCGGCGGCGCGCAACTCGGCTTCGCTTTCGTTGTTGCCCGGCACCATGAGGATCGGCGCGGTGATGTCCGCGATGAGCTCCAAAGCTCCGGGCAGGTCCATGCGGTGGTTTGTGAAATCCCCCGCCGCGATCACCAGATCGGCGTCCTGGCTCATCTCGACAAGGCGGCGGGCCGCTGGGGCCGCGCGATGCAGGTCGGAGAAGGCGAGGATTTTCATGTGGTCCCGTCCAGCTTGGCTTTGAGACTGAGCAGGTCAGCCCAAGCTTCGCGTTTGAAGGCCGGTCGGCGCAGCAGGTCTAACGGGCTCATCATTGGTAGTACCGGTTTGTCAAAATGGGTCTGCCACTCGCCGCGGGCGCGGCTGATGCCGCGTTTGCCGGTGACACATTCTAAGGCAGCGTTGCCCATCACCACGATGAAATCGGGCGCGACCAGTTGTACATGGCGCTCCACGAAGGGACGCATCATGGCCAGTACGGCGGGCGGCACTTCACCGCCCCGCTGTGCGCGCCACGGCACCACCGGCACAACGTAGATCGCGTCTTGGCTCAGCGGCACGTCGCGGCCCATGTCCAGCGCGGCAAACATATTGTCAAACAACGCCCCAGCACGGCCCATGTAGGGCTTACCTTCGCGATCTTCGTCCCGATCTGGCGCATCGCCAAGCACCATCACACGCGCGGCGGGGTTGCCGTCGGCAAAGACCATTTTGCGGGCGCCTCGCTTGAGTGTGCAGTGTTCAAACTGGGCCAAAGCCTGCTCCAGCGCGGCTAGATCACCTGCGGCCTTTGCGGCCTTTTCAGCCTCCGCCACCGGATCAATCTTGGGCTTACGCACCGGCGCGACGGGCGCTTCCGGCATGGCGGCAGCAGCTTTTTTCTTGGGGTCTTCTTTGGGGACTTCGTAGCGATCCAGAGGAGCGTCCAGAATGGCTTCGGTGGCGCCGAGTTCCACATGCCATTCCAGCAAGGCGCGCGCCGTATGATAGTCCAATGCCGATTCCATGAACGCAGAGTAGACCGGCAGCGCGACAGACAAAAGGGCGCATCCTTTCCTATCTCCCAGACGGACGCTTGCCCCGCACTGCGCGCCTACTTATAAGCGGCGCAATCTCGGCAAAAGGAGCAGCACATGCGCTTTGACCACAAGCATCTTTTGGGGATCGAGCCATTGCGGCCCGAAGAGATCACCACCGTGCTGGACCTCGCGGATCAATACGTCGATCAGAACCGGCGCGCGCAGAAGCATTCCGATGCACTCGCTGGCCTCACGCAGATCAACATGTTCTTTGAGAACTCCACCCGCACGCAGGCGAGTTTTGAGATCGCAGGCAAGCGTCTGGGGGCCGATGTGATGAACATGGCGATGCAGGCCAGTTCGATCAAAAAGGGCGAGACGCTGATTGACACGGCGATGACGCTGAACGCGATGCATCCTGACCTGCTGGTGGTGCGTCATCCCCATTCCGGTGCGGTGGACCTGCTTGCGCAGAAGGTGAACTGCGCGGTGCTCAACGCCGGTGATGGACGGCATGAGCACCCAACACAGGCTTTGCTCGATGCGCTGACCATTCGTCGCGCCAAAGGCCGGTTGCACCGTCTGAACATCGCGATCTGTGGCGACATCGCGCACAGCCGCGTGGCGCGCTCCAACCTGATCCTGCTGGGCAAAATGGAAAACCGTGTGCGCCTGATCGGACCGCCGACATTGGTGCCCGGCAACTTCGCCGAGTTTGGCGCGGAGATTTATGAGGACATGGAAGAAGGCCTCAAGGATGTGGACGTGGTGATGATGCTGCGCCTGCAGAAGGAACGCATGGACGGCGGGTTTATTCCATCGGAGCGTGAGTATTACCACCGCTACGGTCTGGACGCGGCCAAACTGGCCCATGCCAAAGACGATGCGATTGTGATGCACCCCGGCCCGATGAACCGTGGTGTGGAGATTGACGGCGAGATTGCCGACGACATCAACCGCTCAGTCATTCAAGAACAGGTGGAGATGGGCGTGGCCGTGCGCATGGCCGCGATGGACCTTTTGGCGCGCAACCTGCGCGCCTCCCGCCAGACAGAGGTGATGGCATGAGCGAAGATCCCAAAGACCCGCGCATGTCCGGCATGGTCGCAACTGTGGCGCTGTTGGTGATGTTTGCCTTTGTTGGCCTGATGATCTGGATCGGGGGTTAAGACACGTGCAGGTCTCCTCTTCAGAACGTGGCTTGGTGCGGCTGTTTGCCGTTGATGTGCCGTCTGAAGATATAGACGCGTTCCGCACACAGGAAACTGGCGCGGATAGCACACTGCTGTCCTGGCCTTTGAAGGATGCGCTTGGCTTCACCTATCTAGACGAAGACTTCATCGAGCTCTTCCCGGTGAGCGACCTCGAAGAGCTTGGCCTGACCGGTTACATGGTTGAAGGGCTGGGCATTGCCCAAAAGGACGTGGACGAAGACGCCGCGCGATTGGCGGCACAAAAGGGCTGGATGCTGGTTGTGCTGTCTGCGGCCTTTGACGGCGTAGCGCAGACCTTGTCCCCCAAAGCACCTCTGCGCTGGATTGGCACCTACAGGGAAGATGGCGCGCCGGTGCATTTTGAGCCGCTGCCCGACGCCAGCGCCAAGGGCGCTGCTCCGACCGGTGGCGAAATGCCCCCTGCCCCGTCCTCCAACCCGCATATGACGCTGTTGCTGGCACTCGTGGCCCTTCCCCTTGTTGCGCTCGTTCTGGGCGTGCTTCTGTTCTGGATTTTATGATGCCTGATCTTTTAACACCCACCGCAGAGCTTTTGCACGGCGAGACCGTGTTGGAGAGCTTTCAAGGCGAACGCACCAGCTATGTCCGCACCAACGCCTGGATCGCTGCCGGTGCCATGGCTGCCGGCATGGGCATCTTATGGGCCGTAGGCAATCCCTACGTCTGGACCGGTGCCGTGGGCGGCCTGGCCGCCGTTGTGGTCCGCGCGGGTTATCTGATGTCCGATGAATTGGCGGTCCGCTGGGATTTGACCAACCAACGGCTGCTTGGTCCCGGTGGTCGTGCGATTGCGCTCACCAACATTGCCGAACTGAACAAACTGGGCAGCTTTGTGCAGGTGGTCACCAAGAATGGCGACAAGCACCTGATCAAATACCAAGCGGACCCGCAGGGCACCATGGCCGCGATTGAGCGCGTGAAAGGTGCATAACGTCATGAATGACGACTTGTATGGCTACGAATTGGAAGATGGGGAAAGCATCGTCTTTTCTCAAAACCAAAGCTACAACATACGAGCTGCTTCCGTGCTTTACGCAATTATGTGTGTCGCATGCCTGCTCTACTATTTCTTTGTGGTCGATCTGTTACCAGAAGACATGCTCGACAGATCCGCGCTTCACATTTTGACTGTATTGATATTTGTGCATGGGATCACCCCTCTTGCCGTACGCCTCCATAGAAAACTCACACGAGGTGTTTTTGAACGGCCCGTTGTCGTGACGAACCGAAGAACACTGCTCCCAAATGGTCGTCAACTGACGCATCAGGCTGTAACCGAGATCAAAGCAAACAAAAACACCCTCGAGGTGCAAGGCTCCAAGTTGGCAGACGGGCTCCTAATTACTGGGTTGCCCAACCCTCAAACCCTCAAAACCGCCATCGAAAGGCACCTACAATGAGCACGCTCTTCACAAACGCCCGTTTGATCGATCCGGCCAAGGACAGTGACGCCCTTGGGTGGGTGCTGGTGACCGATGGCGCGATTGCCGGGGTGGGCTATGAAGCCGCACCACAGGCAGACGAGGTGGTCGATTGCGGTGGCAAATGTCTGGCGCCGGGGATTGTCGATATTGGCGTGAAGGTCTGTGAGCCGGGGGAGCGCCACAAGGAAAGCTACAAAACCGCAGGTGCGGCTGCGGCGGCGGGTGGGGTCACCACCATGGTCACGCGGCCAGACACGCTCCCGGCAATTGATACGCCAGAGGTGCTGGAGTTTGTCGAACGCCGCGCCAATGAGGCGGCGCCGGTGAATGTTCTGCCGATGGCCGCGCTGACCAAAGGCCGCGACGGCAAGGAGATGACCGAGATCGGCTTCCTGCTGGATGCGGGCGCGGTGGCCTTTACCGACTGTGACAACGTGGTGACCGACCCCAAGGTGTTGTCCCGTGCCTTGAGCTATGCGCGGTCTTGTGGCGCGTTGGTAATCGCGCATCCGCAGGACCCGGGCCTGTCGAAAGGCGCGGCGGCCACAGCGGGCAAATTTGCAGCGCTGCGCGGTCTGCCTGCGGTGTCGCCAATGGCAGAGCGTATGGGGTTGGACCGCGACATGGCGCTGGTGGAGATGACCGGGGCAAAGTATCACGCTGATCAGATCACGGCGGCCCGTGCCCTGCCCGCGCTGGAACGCGCCAAGAAGAACGGGCTGGACGTGACGGCGGGTACTTCGATCCACCATCTGACACTGAATGAGTTGGACGTAGCCGATTATCGGACCTTCTTCAAAATCAAGCCGCCACTGCGCGCGGAAGAGGACCGTTTGGCGTTGATTGCCGCGGTGAAATCCGGGTTGATTGATACGATTTCCTCGATGCACACGCCGCAGGACGAAGAGAGCAAGCGCCTGCCATTTGAGGAAGCGGCCTCTGGTGCCGTTGGGCTGGAAACCCTGCTGCCTGCGGCGCTGCGGCTCTATCACAACGGCGACCTCACCTTGCCGGAACTGTTCCGGGCCATGGCACTGAATCCGGCCAAACGTCTGGGGCTCAACAGTGGCCGGTTGGAGGCGGGTGCCCCTGCGGACCTGGTGTTGTTTGATGCGGATGCGCCATTTGTGCTGGACCGCTTCAAGCTGAAATCCAAATCCAAAAACACGCCGTTTGACGGCGCGCGCCTGCAGGGTAAGGTGCTGGCAACTTACGTGGCCGGTGCGGCCGTTTATCGGAGAGATTGATGCCCGTCTTGGAAACTGCGTTGCCTGCCCTGCTGCTCTGGGCCGCTGTTGGCTATCTGTTGGGGTCGATCCCCTTTGGCATGGTTTTGTCCAAGGTCATGGGGCTGGGCAATCTGCGTGAAATTGGATCAGGCAACATTGGTGCCACCAACGTGTTGCGCACCGGCAGCAAGAAGGCGGCGGCGCTGACCCTGGTCCTGGATGGCGGCAAAGGCGCGGTGGCCGTGCTGATTGCGCGGGCCATGGCCAGCGAAGACGCCGCACAGGTCGCGGGGCTGATGGCCTTCCTGGGCCACTGCTATCCGGTGTGGTTGAAATTCAAAGGCGGCAAAGGGGTTGCGACTTTCTTGGGCCTGATGCTGGCGCTGGCATGGCCGGTGGGCATTGCCTGCTGTCTGACTTGGCTGGCGACCGCAGCGGTGAGCCGGATTTCATCGCTCTCCGCATTGGTGGCGGCAGCCTCCAGCGCGGTCTGGATGCTGGCTTTGGGCTATGGCAGCTCGGTTGTTTTGGCGGTTCTTCTGGCGGCGATTGTCTTTGCTCGTCACCACGAGAACATCGCCCGACTGCGGACCGGCACCGAGCCGAAGATCGGTGCCAAGAAGAGCTAAACGCTTTACTGTGGCCGCATAGTGGCGACAAGTTCCGCCACTTTCAGTCCAAATTTGCGCATCTCGGAGCGGTTCATGATCACACCGCTTTCGGTCAGATAGAGCCAATCGGTCACGTTGAGTTTGTGACCGCCGGAATCTTCCGGAAGAACAATGGTGTAATCCATTCGGATTGTTGCCCCCGAGACTTCGCCGGTCGCCTCACCGACAATATCATCTGCAGTGGCCGTAAAGCGGTTGTCATTGCCCATGGTCAGGAACCATTTGCGGTTCTGTTGTTTGCCGTTGGAGTAGGTAAATGCCTCGCTCAACGTGCCTTTGTTGCCATCCCATTGGCCGACCATTTTGGCAACAAAGCTGTTGGTCACACGCCCGTTAGGACCGTAGATCAGACCTTCCGAGAGGATTTCTCCATTCAGATGCTCGCGCAGGGAAATGGCGGGGCCCAGGCCTGCGTAGTCTGAGGCGGTCTGCGCGCGGAAGCTAAACAGCCGCGATTTCACATAGACCAACGCGAGGGTCATCATCAGGAAAAGGGTGAACAGTTTCATGCCACAGCCTCCTTGGTGGGCAAAGTCAGCACAAGGGCCAACGCAAAAAGTTTCAACACACAGGGCACCACGGCATAGGCAATGGTGAGCATTGTCAGCGCTTCTGGCGCGTTAGCCTCTCCCGGCTGGAACCCGGCTGCCTGCAACAGCGGCAATACAAAGAACGCCGCCAGAGCAAGGGCCAGTTTTCCAGCAAAAGACCAAACGCCGAAGGCCAACGCTGCGTTGAGCCCTGCATTTGTAAGGGATACGGAGAAGAGCGCAGGAAGGATCACCAGATCCGCGCCCAAGGCCGCGCCGGACGCCAAACAGATCACAGCAAAGCCCATCACTTGCCCCGGGGCCAGAAAGGCTGCGCCGACAAAGCTGCCAATCGCCAATGGCATGGCAATCAAGAGCGCCTGGCGCCCACCGACGCGGTTGGCCAGTCGGGTCCAGAGCGGCACACTAAGACCTGCAGATAGGAAAAATAGCACCAGAAGCGGGCCTGCTTGGCCTGTAAGCATCAGGCGGTCCTCCACAAAGAACAGAAACAGCGTGGAAGTGATCGCGACCGGCAGGCTGTTGACCAACGCCAACAACAAAAGCTTGAGTGCGCCGGCTTGCGCCAAACCTTGCAGAGAGGGTTTGTCGCCTTTGATCACCGGGCGTTGCCAGATGGGATAGCTGATAACCGCTGCCACCACAGCCACGCCGCCCAGCGCCCAACCAAAGGCGCCGTAGCCTTCGCCTGCGGCGCCCATACCAACCAAAAGCGCTGGCAACATGGCCGCCAGGATCACCCCGGTCAGCATCCCCCCCTCCCGCCAAGCCGCCAACCGCATCAGATCTGGTGCGGTCGGAGATTTGGCCAAAGTTGCGCTGCGCGCATACAACAGGATCATGCCAAGGCTGTACGCCGAAAACAGCAAAATGAGTACGACCGTGAGGCGCAGCATGCCGCCTTGACCCGTCACGGAAAACAACAAAGGAAAGCCAAGGGCCAGTCCGGCAGCGGCGCTGATGGCAAAGAGGCTTTGCGCCTTAGGAAAGCGGTCAATGGCCCAGCCGATAAGCGGATCCTGCACCAGATCGATCACTCGCAACGCCAACAGCAGGCTGCCCAGCGCCGCCAAGCCGATACCCAACTCCACCGAAGCAAAGCGCGGCAAATGAATGTATAGCGGGATGCCCGCCGCTGCGAGCATCAAGGCGTAAAGGCTCACCCGGGGGTAGCCGTACTTTTCTTGTTTGGTCGAGGACACGATCAGCCTGCGTCGCGCAACCACGTTCCGTTTGCCGCAGCGCCAGTTTGAGGCACGCTCGCCGGAGCAGCGACCTGTTGCGCGCCAATCAGGTCCACAACCGCCATGGCGCTGGCAATGCCGTCCTCGTGGAAGCCGTGACGGTTGTAGGCACCCGCAAACCAAGTGCGGTTCAGACCCTGCATGTCAGCAATGTCTTTCTGAGCCTGTATGGCTGCTTTATCGAACACCGGGTGCGCGAAGGTCACATCATCGTAGACCAGTTCCGCCGGAATTTCCGAGGTTGGGTTCAACGTGACAAACAACGGATCGCTTTCGTCGATATTTTGCAGCCGATTCATCCAGTAGCTCAAACCGATTGCCCCGTTTTGAGAACGATACGACCAACTGGACCAGCAATCGCGCGCCTTGGGCATCACGCTGTCATCGCGGTGCAGCACCGCTCGGTTCGGTTGGTAGCGGATCGCGGACAGGGCCGCGCGCTCTGCCGTGGTGGCCTCCTCTCCGAGGATCGCCAAGGTCTGATCAGAGTGGCAAGCAAAGATGATATCATCAAATTCCTGCGCCTCGGCACCTTCTGTCGTCACGATGACACCTGGAGTGCCGCGCCCATCCAGCATCCCGCGCTTCACACTTGTAACCGGCGCTTGGGTTCGAATTGTGACGCCTCGGCGCATCATCGCGGCCTCAAGCCGCCGGACATACTCAATGCTGCCACCATCCACAGTCCACCACTGGTGCGGCGTGCTGCCAGCCAACAAGGCGTGGTTTTTGAAAAACTGGACCAAAGACTTGGCAGGGAATTGGTCAATGTCTGCAATCGGCGTCGACCAGATCGCACCACACATCGGCATCATATAGTTGTCGCGGAACCAAGTCCCGAGTTTGAGCTGATCAACCAATTCTCCAATGGTGATGTCATCGGTGTTGGCTGCAGTTTCCGCATATTTGCCAAATTTCAAAATGTCGCGGATCATGCCGTAGAACTTGGGACGCAGCAGATTACGCTTCTGCGCCGTGATGGCTTTGAGGTTGTTGAGACCATATTCCAGCCATCCATTGTTGATGGACGCGCCAAAGCTCATTTCGCTTTTGGCCACCGGAACCTCGAGTTCCTCAAAAAGGCGTGTCAAATAAGGATACGTGGCATAGTTGAAGACGATAAAACCCGTATCGACCGGTTGATCGCCGTTTTTGCCCGCAACCACCGTGCGCGCATGTCCCCCCAGACGCGGCGCGGCTTCGATGAGGGTCACATCATGCTGTTCAGACAGGTAATAGGCCGCCGACATGCCGGAAATCCCGGCGCCAACGATGGCGATCTTACGGCGGCTGCCGATGCTCTGATCAAACATGGTGGTCCTCTTTTTCTGATCGTTTGAAAGGGGATACGGTGCGCCAATTTGATTGGTTCACTCTTTCAAAAAACCATATGTGTTTAAGCATGGGGGTGAACCAAATCGGTTTGTCGGGCGTAGTATCAATATGACTTTGGACCACATTCAAGCAAAGACGATGCACGCCCGCCGTGGTGGCTTAAAGAACGCCTTTCAGTATGGCGTGGATTTTGTTATCGTCGATCTCGACAAACCAGGCAAACTGCCTGCGGTGCTCTCGCGAAACGGGTTTAACCTATGGTCGCTTTGGGACCACCGCCACGGGGGCGCACGCGATCACGGCAACGGCGTGGATTGGTTTCGGGACGTTTTGTTGCATCGAGGTTTCCCGGTCGAAAACGCGCAACTGCTTTTGCTCACGCAACCCAGTTTTCTTTGGTTTCATTTCAACCCGGTCAGCTTCTGGGTCGCGGTGATTGACGGAAAACCCTGCGCTTTTGTAGCAGAAGTCAACAACACCTTTGGCGACCGGCATTGTTATTTCTGCGCGCATGAGGACTTTCGACCAATTGCAGCATCCGATCGTCTGACCGCTGAAAAGCTGATGCATGTGTCGCCATTTCAAAAGATCGAGGGACAGTATCGCTTCAATTTTGTGTTCACGTCAGAAGTGGTGCGTATCCGGATCGCCTATGAAAATGGCGATCAGGGTGTGATCGCGACCTTGGCTGGACCACGGAAACCTGCGCGCAGTGGCAGTCTCTTGTGGGCCGCACTACGTCGTCCCTTTGGCGCTGCGCGTGTGGTCGCATTGATCCACTGGCAAGCGGTTATTTTATGGGCCAAGAAAGCGCCGTTTCTCAAGAAACAACCGGCGCCGGACACCCTCCTGACCGACAACATCCCAACTGTGACACCAGGCGAATGATTGATTTTGCAGGCAAAACTTATTGGTTGATCGGAGCCAGCGAGGGGCTTGGACGGGCCGTCGCCGAACTTCTGAGTGAAGAAGGTGCGCAAGTGATCGTCTCTGCGCGCAATGGCGAACGTCTGGCCAGCCTTTGCTCTGCCCAGCCAGGCACACGCGTGCTTATTCTGGATGTGACAGACACCGAAGCAGTGCGCGCCGCCGCCAAATCCGTGGGAAGGATCGACGGCGTGATCTACAATGCGGGCGCCTACGATCCAATGCCGGCCACCGACTGGGACACCGCTGCCGCTCTGCGCATGGCAGATGTGAATTTCATGGGCGCGCTGCGGGTTTTGGGAGAAGTGATCCCCAAATTTGTTGCACAAGGCCATGGCGACATCACCTTGATCGGGTCTTTGGCCGGCTATCGCGGCCTCCCCAAAGCCATTGGCTATGGCGCCAGCAAAGCCGCCTTGGTGAGCTTGGCAGAAACCATGCGGCATGACCTGAAAGACACCGGTGTGGTGGTGCGATTGATCAACCCTGGCTTCATCAAGACCCGCCTGACCGAGAAAAACAGCTTCGCGATGCCGATGCTCATGACTGCCGAAGACGCCGCAGATCGCGTGGTTCAGGCCATTCGGTCGACAAGGTTTCGCACAGATTTCCCACGCCCGTTTTCCTGGGTGATGAAAAGCCTGCAGTTTCTGCCAGATCTGCTCATTTATCGCGGAAAGTGACAGCCCATAGAAAAAGCCGCCCAAATTGGGCGGCTTGCAAATTTGCGATAGCGCTCAGATCCTGAACAGCGGCTGCAGCAACCTCGGCACAAATGCATTGAACTTCAATCGCGCATCTGTGGCGGCCAGACAGATGCAAGGCTCTCCTGCCCCGGCAATCGGTGTATGCTCAAGCGTTTCGTCCGCCACTTCCACATCGCCAACGCCAAACCGGCCAGTTTCATCGCTAAAACTGCCTTGCAAAACAAGGGTCAACTCCAGACCGTTGTGGCCATGATCAGGCACCGCCTGCTCTGGAGGAATATATAGCAACCGCACGGAGCCATATTCGTCCTCAGACAGAATGTCCTGCTTCACACCCATGCCCAGCGTTTTCCAACGAGGCTCCCGCCCCTTGAGCACTTCCATCACCGGTGCAGGATACACACCGCTGCGTGTATACACCGGCTCTGTCGGCACAGGATCGTCGAGCATTGACAGCAGGTCGGACTTCATGCTGTCCGACACAGCAACCGAGCCGCTGTCTTCCAAAACAATACCGCCCACAGCTTCATGGGCCTCAAGCGCTGCGCGGGCTTCTGATGACATAGAGACCTGCGTGGCAACCACGAGCGAGAATGCGTGCGGCAAGGTGCCTGCGGCATAAGCGGCCATCATGGGCTCTGGAATATGATGAGTAATTGCGGGCATAAGCTGGCTCATTCCAAGAGATCTTTGAGTTCGTGTCGAAGGCGCTGAAGCCCCAAGCGGATACGTGATTTGATGGTGCCAAGCGGCAGGCCGGTCTGGGTGCTGATCTCCTGATGAGTCAGCTCGCCCAAATAGGCCTTTTCGATCACCTCACGCTGCTCCGGGCGCAGCTTGGCAAGCGCGGCACGCAATTGTTCTGTTTCCTGTTCAATCGCCACAATCTGTGCCGCGTCCGGCTCAGCCTCAGGCTCCTCTTTCAGAGCTTCAGGCATCGGCCGGTTTTCTTTCCGAGCAACATCAATCTGACGGTTGCGGACAATCTGATATACCCACGCCGAAACCTGTGCGCGGTGCGGGTCGAACATGTGGGCCTTACGCCACAATGTCAGCATCACATCCTGCACAATTTCCTCCGCCTGCGCGGCGGAGGTCCCATTTCGCATCACAAAGCCTTTCAAGCGTGGCGCGAAATGATCAAACAACGATGCAAAAGCAGCCTTGTCGCGATGATCACGCACAGCGATCATCCACAGGGTTTCCTGTGAGGGCGCGGCTTTGGCTTGCGACACACGCTGCCTTTCGTTGCGACGCGCTTTCGGGGCTACCGTTTTGGCGCGAGGGATATCAAGTGTTGCACTTACCATATCCCGAATACGCCACCCCTTGCAAAGCAGATCACGTACCCAAGCAGAAAACTGTAACACCCTGTGGCAATTGGATTACTTTCTCAGATTTTCACAATCTCAACTGGCAATTTTCCCCGCCCTTTTGCGACGCACTCATATCCTTGCATGGATCACTTGCAATGAGGGCGTGGTTGATAGATGGGCAAGTCGCCACCAGACTCGAAAAAAATGGCCCCTCACAGCCGTGCGCATTTAAAGATACTTCGGCGGCCAGAAACCCCATGCAGCTGAGGGTGCGGAAAAACTGAATTTCGTGATTTTTGGGCCTTGTGTCCGAGAGAGGCGCCCAATATACGGGTCCGCGGAGACGTGGCCGAGTGGTCGAAGGCGCTCCCCTGCTAAGGGAGTAAACGGGAAACCGTTTCGAGGGTTCGAATCCCTTCGTCTCCGCCATCACCTTCTGGCGAAACTTTCACCAAACAAACTAGTACCTTAGAAGATAATGCGCGTGCCTGCGCGCTGTGCGCCTCGCTGCTCGTTGTAACCAAGTAAAGCTGCTGCTCGGTGGGGGGCCTTGAAGAGCCGACCGAACGTCCAAACTGGTTGTCTAAGGGCGTAGAAACTCCTTGTTGAACGCGGCAATGTGGCCGAGCGATGGTTGGCATGGCCTTCAAAGCAGCCACTCCACAGGCAACCATCTTATGACCGCCGCTAGGGCCCGCTGGAACCCGCTCGTTTCCGGATCCTTGATGTGAGTGGTGATCGTCTGGTCCTTTTCCTGTTCCAGCCAAATCATCTCGCCCACTTCATTGAGTTCTACGCGATACGCAAACTCAGGCCTGTTCAGCTGATTGGCGAGAGATGCCGCAATCATTGGGCTCTCAATCAAGAGACCCATCTCTGTGTTCAATCGCGAGGATCTTGGATCAAGGTTGTAGGAGCCGATAAAAATCCGTTGGCCATCTGCCCCGAAGACTTTGGCATGTAGTCCAGAGGCTGATCCCGCCAGCATCTCTGGCAGACTTCTTGCGCGATGTTCTTGTCTCAACGCTCTCAGTTCTAGAAGCTCTACTCCACTTTCCAGCAGATCTTCTCTGTATCGCATATAGGCCGCATGAACCGGCATGACGTCCGTCGCGTCCATTGAATTGGTCAGGACACGCACTTTCACCCCAGACCGAGCGAGGTCTTCCAAGACCTGTGCACCGCGTTGTCCCGGGATGAAATACGCAGAGACAAGGTCCAGCGAACTCTGAGAACTCTTGGCGAAGTCTATCAGGTGTTCAACGAGCAGGTCTTCACTGTCTGCTTTCCCCAAACCTTTGGCCGGGTCATCCACGAACAGTTTAACATCGCCCCACTCGAACTTCAGGTCAAGCGCCGTTATCTGGTCAGCTAACTTATTGTCCTGGATCGCTTTTTGATACCCCGCACCAATTGCTGTTTGCCGAGCGGCCTCCGCCCTAGACTTCAGGTTTTCTCCAAGTGCATGCGGCAAGAACAGGGCAGCATCATATGAAGAAGCGCTGTTCCAATATGCGTCGAATGCATCTGACACCTCTCCAACGATTGGCCCAATGGCGATCGCATCTACATCCAGATAGTGCGTTCCAGCCCCGTAGTCGAAATAGATGTCGCCAATGTTGCGCCCACCAACGATTGAAGTGATCCCATCCACAGTCATCGATTTGTTGTGCATCCGACGGTTCAGACGGCTGAAGTCAAATGCATATGACAGAAGCTTTGGCCGCCTTAACGTGAAGGGATTGAAGATACGCACATGTGCGTTTGGCAGTGCGTTCAACTCCGAAAGCAACTCATCCAATCCGGAGATGCCGTTATCGTCGACAAGTAATCTGACACGCACCCCACGCTCAGCGGCTGCTCTCAGTTCATCAAGCAACATCAAACCCGTCACGTCGTCTTGCCAAATGTAATACTGCGCGTCGATCGACGATGTTGCCTCTCTCGCGAGGATGGCTCTAGCGGCAAAAGCAGCTCTCCCATCCCCCAAGGGCCTCACACCATTGAGATCAGGGTGCCATTGCAGTGCGTCCTGAATTGATGTGCCCAAAGATCCAGACCAAACAGCGTCGCGCTTCCATGTTTGCTCTGAGTAATTTTCTTTGGGAAGTGGAAACGCCAGTTTTAACGCAACAAGAGAACTTGCGACCACGGCCACGACAATCAACAAAACCCTGACCAACTGCATCTAAATCCTCAAAGTAAGTGCGCCAGATTGATCTGCTTAAGAAATATCGTCGATTGGCAGCGCTTTAATCAAGAGAGTCGTCCGAAGCTGACAGTCACAAGTACCATCCGCGGCCCCAAGGGACGGACACTTTGTTGAAGGTGTGCGGAGATGAAAGCAAACCTAGACCAAGCACCCGCCCAGTGCTCTCACAGCCCCCAAAGGGAACGTGAGAGCATTTCGGAGGGTTTCATTAATAAACAGCGACATGCTTGATACCTGCGCCCTTCAAAGGTGAAATAACGATTTCCACAGGCGCTCTTTCTCCGAAATGAGACAGGCTGCTTCTCAAACTATCAGCGCGCATGTCGATTGGCACTGCATTACGGCGTCCCAGATAAACTTTGGTCATTGATCCATTGTCGAAGCGCACCTCGAGATTAAAGCTCTGTTTTGCGACGTCCTCCGCTACGATCTCGATGCCGGATGTCTCGGCACCATCTGCTATTTTGACCACAGTCGACTTTGCTTGAGTGTGCAAATCAACGTCCGTGATCGCAGGGCGGCTTTCACTTAGGGCCCCGAGCAGCTGTCGCAGGAAGGACGGCGAGTTGAAGCTTTCGGTATAGGGCAGCTCCCAAATCACCAAATCGTGGTCTTTGCGATCCAGTGCGCCGGACAAAACGTAAGGCTCAATCGCACCAATGGGCCCGCCACCGGAGACGGAGAAGTTTTCCACATCCGCATCAAAAGCGCGGGCGAGCGCGTCTGCAAAGCGATAATGGTCCCGCTTATAGCGATTGGAAAAACTGCTCCCGAGCAGGGCGATGGATGGCCCCTCTGGCGCGTCCCCCAACAGGCTGCCTTGTCGCGACAGATCGAAAGTGACGGATGTCTCTGGCGTCAGGGCGGTGCCGCAGGTTTTCGACACCACTTTTGTCAGGGAGCCTTTTTCTTCGATGGAACCTGAGGCAGCGAGGTCCGCAAATGCCAGGGTCGCGTCGTTTGGGAACAAATCAGGCATGGTCGCGTTCACAGTGTTTGCCACGGCAAGTGCGCTTACCGCACTTCCGACGGTGGTCCAATGCGTATCGCGCCGAAAGTAGAAGTCGTCACGGATATTTTGGTCACTGAGAGCCACGTCCGCGAGATTGGGCACAATGGCACCGGTGTCGGCCAGCTGCGCGATCAGCTTGTCGAAGGAAGATTGCGCTTTGGCGACGTTATAGGTCTGCTGTTCCATCGTGGTCTCAAGAGTGTCTTGTCCGGCGATCACGGCCCGAGGCGGGGCGATCACAATGGCCAGAGGCACGTCGCGTTTGCCAAACTCGTCAACAATCGATTGAACCAGTTTGAGAGAAGGCTCTTTCATATCGTAGCGGTCTCTCAACTGGTTCTGCGCAAAAATCCAGCCGCTCGCCTCGTCGCTGTAAACAGGCGCAAGTTTTGCGTATTTTTTCGGCAAGCTCTCCTTGTTCAGCAACTGTGTGCAATACGGCGCGGCCTGCACAGCAGAACCCATCATCAGGCTTGCGATCAAAGGGATATGAATTTTCATGGGAGCTGCCTCCGGCTGGTCAAAAAGCGTTCAGGGATCTCCCAGATCACGACAGATGGGAGAGACGAAAGTGTGGCGCGCTCCCTTAAGAACGCATCCATGGGAACGAAGGGACCCTGCCCGACTTTGCTGAGGTTCAGCACGTCGGCCTGCAATGCCTGCTTCAGGAAGCCTTCGAAGTGAAAGTCGGCTTTGGCAGAGAAACTTGTGCCAACCAGAGCCACGGGGATATCTGCGGCTCCAAACAGGCCGCCTGCTGAGGCAACGCTGGTTTCAAACGTTTCGATGCGCTCCGGTTCCGGCCCAACAAACTCGCGATAGCGGCCCGTCGCAACAAAGGACAGGAGGTCGCCGTCAAACGCCTTGGTGCCCGTTTGGTGTGTGTCGACCTCGGCCATTGGAAGGGCGATCTCGCTGAGAGCCTTGGCAATAGCCGTCGCGCTCCTTTGCGCCCCTTCCGGGCTCCAATGCGTGTCCGTGCGCATAAAGCTAGTTTCAAATCCAAGCACCTCGCGCAGATCAATGACAACGAGCCCAGCGTCCCGTATCTGTGCCAGAGCCCAGTCATACCGGAGCTCAAACCCCTCCGACCGCCCGCGTTTTAGTCGATGCGCCTGCATGCGCGCCTTGTCCGGCACGACCACAGGAACCAATGCAATTTCATCAGCGGCCAGTGTGGCGGAAACGCGAGCCAGTTCTTGTGCGAAATCACGGGTTTCGCGTGGCTCGGCAAACTCCTCAGCCGTGAACAGCCATCCGTCCTGCCCCGCTACCGCGCCTGTCGCAGGTTCCCGGAACATTCCCCATTTGACCGCGGCCCAAAGCGCCACCGCGCTTTCATGGGCAGGAACCGAGGTTTCAAAACGGTCCTCATAGCCGCGCTGGTAGGTTCCGTTTGCCCATCCGGTCGACAAGTTGCCGGTTTCGGTGTTCGAAAAGGCGGTGATCGAAAGACCTGCCATAAGGGCGGCGATTCCGAGAGTAGACAGGCTGTCTAACGAGGCGTGCATGTGTCTGCTCCTTAGAACTGGAAATAGAGGAAAGGGCTGTTTGTGCGCGCCTGCAGCGCGACGAAACATAGGATCGACAACAGGGCGGATTGCAGCGCGGGCGACAAAGACAGGCTGGGCCTCGGCAGACGCGGCGCGATGGAAATGGCAGTGCCCAAGGCCAGGAAAAACAGCTCCGTGACAGTGGTGAGCGTGATCAGCTCTGGCCGCATTGCGACACCATGCAGCCCAACCATGCCCGCGTACATCGCCCCGGCGTCCGCAAGCGTCTCCGCGCGGAACACAACCCAACCAAGCAGGACAGACACCATGGTCAGCGGCCACGCAATCGCCTTTGGCCATACCGTTTCCCGGTGCTTTGCCCCCAATGCCCGCTCAACCGCCATCAGGCCACCGTGCCACATACCCCAGATCACAAAAGTCCAGTTTGCGCCGTGCCAGATGCCCCCCAAAACCATCGTCAGAAGCAGGTTGCGATATGTTTTAAGCTTACCGCGCCGATTTCCACCCAACGGCACATAGAGGTAATCGCGCAACCAGCTGGACAGGCTGATGTGCCAACGGCGCCAGAATTCGGTAATCGAGCGACTGACATAAGGGGCGTTGAAGTTTTCCGGGAAGTGGAACCCAATCATCAGGCCCAAACCAATCGCCATGGCCGAATAGCCCGCAAAATCAAACAGAAGCTGGATGGAATAGGCCGCCGCGCCGAGCCAAGCCTCAGTCATGGTCGGGTCGGACAAAGCAAACATCCGATCAGCCAGTGGCGCGACGCTGTCCGCCACAAGCAGCTTCATTGCCAGCCCTTGAAGAAACCTGCGCAACCCGCGAGAGAACAGCGACAGAGAATGCATGCGGTGTTCAAACTGATGCGCCAGATCTTTGTAGCGCAGAACCGGTCCCGCGATCAGTTGCGGGAACAAGGAGGAGAACGCGAGGAAGTCAGAGAGTTTTTTAGCCGCTGGCGCATCACCACGGGCCACGTCAATCACGTAGCTGATGGATTGAAAGGCCAGAAAGGAGAGGCCAATTGGCAGGATGATCTCCGGCACAACAAGGGCATCCCCTCCTAGCGCCGTGTTGAGATTGCCCAGTAGAAACGTTGTGTATTTGAACCACCCCAGTATGGCGAGATTGAAAGACACGCCGAGCCTGACCGCCCATGTTTTGACTTTGGAGCTTCTGGTCTGTGTCGCCACATAGCCGGCCAGATAGCTGCCTCCAGCGATCGCATAGAGAACGATGAGGGCGTCGGCACGCCACCAGGCATAAAACAGCGTGGATGCCAATAAGATCAGCCAGTTTCGAAAGGCCTTTGGCAGCGCATAGTAGGCAGCCAGGAAGCACGGCAGGAAACCGAACACAAATATGGGGGTCGAGAAAACCATCCTGTCACCCTTCGATATTCGGACCAAACCGGTTTTCAATGAGGTCAGCACGGTCTGGACGTGCCACAAATGTGAGGTTTTGTCCCCGCCTTAGCTGGACCTCAAATACCCCCAACTCGGCGCCAGTGTCCGAGACAACCGCCAGCGTCGCGGCGACTGGATTAACCGCCCGACCGCCCGCGTCGTTTACGGCGGTGTTGCCGATGACGTCAGCGTTGTGGCCCACAAGGACCAAACGCACAGGGCTGTTGGACACGTTTAGTAGCGTCAAAAGAACCTTTGACCTATCGTGACGATCCGGCTCCCGAATAATTGCCAGCTGCCCAGTTGCATCTGTCGCGGCCGTGTAAAACGCCCCTGATTGAGCCCCCGTGGTACGCGCGGCCGAGACCGGATGATAAACGCCGCCGAAATCTCCTGGCATTGAAACGCCCAGAATTGTCGGGGCAGTCCCTTCTTCAATCCACCGAACAAAGGCGGCGTCCTCAGGCGGCGGATCATCATAAAGTTCCTTTTCGGCCGCCCAAGCGGCGCCTGACAGCACAGAGGCTGCAAAAATGAAAAGTGGCACAAATTTTGAACGGTGCATTGCCTTACTCCCTTTGAAAAAAGAGTATCGATGCCTTGCCGAATTCTGGGGTATCAAAGGTATACCCGATGGCCTCTTAGGGTTAGCGTGATCTGCTTCGGGAAGCGGAGTGGCTGGAAAAGGCCAGCCAAATCTGCAACCGGGCGAGTACTATCCAAAAGAGTTTCACAGGTTCTGCTCCCGCCAGCTGCACCTTCGATCTGAAAGATCACAAGAGCCAATGCAGGACACTTTGAAACAGGGAATGGCTGTAAGTTCTCAAAAGCAGGAAGGTTGACCAGAGGCCTTGGGCCCAGAGGGACCTCATAACCTCCACTCCGGCAGATTTCGTAATCACACGATTCCCGATCGATTGGCGCCGAAACAGACAGCATTTGTCTATCCGGTCATTCCGCGCGGCATCCTCACAGAGTCTTCTGGACAACGCGTGCCATCCCCCTCATGTTTTGACCAAACAGTTCAATAGGGAAAATTCACCGTGCTTCACAAACTTTTTGCTGCCACCGCACTCACTGCTTTGACAACCTCCGCGGCTTTCGCCGCAGGCCATTGCGCCGATGGCAAAACCCTGACCGCAGGCACACTCACCATCGCCACCGGCAACCCGGCGTACTACCCTTGGGTCATGGATGACGCGCCAGAAAGCGGCAAGGGCTTTGAGGCGGCTGTGGCCTACGCTGTGGCCGAAGAAATGGGCTTTGGCGCGGACAAAGTGACTTGGGTGCGCTCCTCCTTTGATCAGGCGATCCAGCCGGGGCCAAAAGACTTTGACTTCAACCTTCAGCAGTTCTCGATCACGGAAGAGCGCGAAAAAATGGTCGACTTCTCTTCCCCCTACTACGCGGCACCAATGGCGATCTTGGCATCTGCTGAAGCCAAAGACACCGCCGCCACCGTAGAAGCGCTCAAAGCATTAAAATGGGGCGCGATGGGCGGCACCACCGCCGTGCCGGTGCTGATGGACACCATCGGCCCAGATGACATGCCGCTTCTCTATGGAGACAACGCGGACGTGACCGCGGCCATGCAGGCTGGCCAGATCGATGCGGCGCTGTTTGACCTGCCCACTGCGCTGTACCTGAGCGCCGTTGTTGTCGAAGGCTCGTCTGTTATCGGCCAATTCCCGGCTGACCGCACCGACAACCCGGATCGCTTTGGTCTGCTGCTGGAAGAAGGCAATGCCTTGAAAGCCTGTGTCGATGAGGCTATCGCAGCCCTGACCGAGAGCGGGAAACTGGCCGCGATTGAAGCGGAATGGCTTCAGGAAACCACCGGTGTGCCGCTGATCAAATAAGCTGATCAAAGACCATGACAAAGACCAACGCGGCGGGCAAAACCCGCCGCCAGATTTACGAAGACCGCCTGCGCCGACGCTCTATGCTGATCGCGGGCGGCAGCACATTGGCGGTGTTTTTGGCCGTTGTGATTCTTGTGCCGATGGCACCGGGGTGGGACCGGGTCAAAGCCAGTTTTTTCAACTGGGAAGTCTTTGCCAAAACCTTCCCCAAGCTGCTTGAGGCCTTCAAGCTCGACGTAGCGATCTTCCTATGGAGCGCGCCCGCCATTGTCATCCTTGGCCTACTGGTCGCCCTGGCGCGCGACACACGCAATCCGGCGTTGTTTCCGTTGCGCATCTTGGGCGCGGCCTACACCGATATCTTCCGCGGCGTGCCTGTGGTACTAACCGTCTACCTGATTGGCTTTGGCATTCCCGGCCTCGGCCTGCCCCGCCCATGGAACTCGCCCTACATCTGGGGCTCCCTGGCGCTGATCCTGACCTATTCGGCTTATGTCGCAGAAATTTTCCGCTCCGGCATCGAAAGCGTGCACGCCAGCCAACGCGCTGCCGCGGCCTCGCTCGGCCTGTCGGATGCGGACAGCATGCGCTTTGTAATCCTGCCGCAAGCCATCCGCCGCGTGATCCCGGCGCAAATGAACATGTTCATCGCGCTCCAAAAGGACGTGGCCCTGCTGAGTTTTATCGGCCCTGTTGAAATCTTCCGTCAGGCTGGTGTGTTCAAGTCACTGCTCGCAAACTTCACGCCTTACGTAGGCGCGGCCGTGATCTTCCTTGCGGTGACAATTCCGGCGACCCGCTATGCCGACTACCTGATGGCCAAGCAAAATCGGGAGCGCAGTTGATGGCGAAGATCACCCTAAAAGCGGTTGAGAAACGCTTTGGCGACAACACTGTGTGCAACGGCATCGACCTTAAGGTCGACGAAGGCCAAATGGTCTGCCTGATCGGCGCGTCCGGGGCGGGCAAATCCACGCTGCTGCGCTGCATCAACCTTCTAGAGACCATCGAGGACGGGGAAATCCTACTCGACGGTGAGGACATTTCCTTGCCAGGTCTGGACCCGCAGCCGGTGCGCCGTCGCATTGGCATGGTGTTTCAGAGCTACAATCTCTTCCCGCATATGACCGCAGCGGAAAACGTCATGCTGGCACCTCGGCGGGTCTACAAAAAGACCCGCGCCGCCTTGCGCCCGGAGATTACCGAACTGTTCACCCGCTTTGGCCTTGCCGACCGCATGGACCACTACCCGGATCAACTCTCCGGCGGTCAGCAACAAAGAGTTGCGATTGTGCGCGCTTTGGCAATGAAGCCCGAAGTGATGCTGTTTGACGAGATCACCTCTGCGCTGGACCCACAGTTGGTGGGCGAGGTATTGGACGTGCTGCGTTTGCTTAAGGAAAGCGGCATGACCATGGTGCTGGCGACCCATGAAATGGGGTTTGCCCGAGAGGCTGCGGATAAAGTCTGCTTCCTCAAAGACGGAAAAGTGGTTGAGGAAGGCGCGCCCAGCGCTCTGTTTGACGCACCACAACATCCGGACACGCAGGCATTTCTGGCGCGGGCGCTCAAGTAGCGCCCTGCCCCTTAAACAGACACGCTCGCAAGCAATTCGTCTTTGTCGATGGCACCCTTGCGCCCCTCCAAAAGCACTTCACCGCGGCGCAACACCACAAACTGGTCCGCCAGCCCGTAGGCAAATTCGAAAAACTGCTCCACAAGCACAATCGCCATGTCACCTTTTTCACGCAGCAGTTTGATGACCTCGCCAATCTGCTGAATGATGTTTGGCTGAATGCCTTCGGTGGGTTCATCCAGCAGAAGCAGTTTTGGTCGTGTGATCAACGCGCGCGCAATCGCCAATTGCTGTTGTTGCCCGCCTGAGAGGTCTCCTCCACGACGTCCTTGCATTTCTTTGAGCACCGGGAAGAGCTCAAACATTTCCTCCGGCATGGCCCGTTCCCCCTTGGGCAGGCAGTTGAAGCCGGTCTCCATGTTCTCGCGCACGGTCAACAAAGGGAAAATCTCGCGCCCTTGAGGCACGTAGGCAACGCCCTTATGCGCCAGAGCTTGCGCAGGCAATGGAGGCAGGGTTTCACCATCGAGTGTCAACGTCCCCCCAGAACGCGGATGTGTGCCTGAGATCGATTTAATCAGGCTGGTTTTGCCCACCCCATTGGTGCCCATCACGCAAGTGACTTCGCCCTGTCTGGCCTCCATCGAGATGCCGTTGAGGATCTGGGAGTGGCCATAGTGCAGCGTGATATCTTCAAGTTTCAGCATCTTAGCGCTCCAGATAAACGTCGATCACATTTTGATCGGAGGTGACGTGGTCTAGGCTGCCTTCGGCCAGCACAGCCCCTTCATGCAGTACCGTGACTTTGCAGTTCAGGCGCCGTACAAATTCCATATCGTGCTCCACCACAACAACGGCGCGGGTCTTGGCCGCTTCCACGAGAATGTCGGTGGTGTGTTCCCGCTCCGCTGGGGTCATGCCCGCGGCTGGTTCATCCACAAGCAAGAGACGCGGCTCTTGGGCCAGCAGCATGCCGATTTCCAACCACTGTTTCTGCCCATGGCTCAACTCACCCGATTTGCGCGCAAGCTGATCCGTTAGTCCAATCTGCTCTGCCAATGCGTCCACCTTCGACAAGTCTTCCTTAGTTGGGCGATAGCGCAGCACTGCCAGCCAACCGCGATTGTTCTTCAGCGCCATGAGCAGGTTTTCCTGCACCGATTGATCCTCAAACACAGTTGGCTTCTGGAACTTCCGCCCAATGCCCGCCTGCGCTATTTTGGCCTCATTCATTCGCAACAAGTTCATGGAGCTTTCACCCCAGATCACCCTGCCCTCGTCGGGCTTAGTCTTGCCGGTGACAATATCCATAAAGGTGGTCTTGCCGGCTCCGTTGGGCCCGATCACGGCGCGCATTTCCGCCTCGCCAATCTGAAACGACAGGTTGTTGATGGCGCGGAAGCCATCAAACGTCACCGATACACCGGATACTTCGAGAAGCGTGTTCATTCGCTGGCCTCCTGTTCGCGCAAGGCGCCGTCATTCGGCCCCAAATCGGCGCCATGTCGACTTGGGCTTCGACGGTCAGTGTACAGATCAATCAACCCGCCGATGCCTTTGGGTGCAAAGAGCGTGACCAGCACAAAGGACAGCCCCAGCAGCACGAGCCACCAGTCGACCCACTTGATGGTGTAGAAACCGAGGTTAATATCGGGTGCCTGCCCGCCGGTGAACCATGTGGACAGCAGGCTGACCAAGGCCGCACCAATGACCGCGCCATAAAGCCGCCCACGCCCACCGATGGCCACCCAGACCGCAAGATAGATCGACGCAATAGGCGCGATCTCCGCTGGATTGATGATGCCTGCCTGCGGGTAATACAGCGCCCCTGCGATGGCCGCGATACAGGCGGTGAGCGTGAAAATCACCAGTTTGTACATCTCCACCGAATACCCAAGGAAGCGCACGCGTGCCTCATTGTCCCGAATGGCGCGCAGGACTGAGCCGAACTTGCCACTGACCAACCATGCGCAGAGCACATAACCTCCGCCCAGCGCGGCGGCTGAGGCCCAGAAGAACCAGAGAGAGACGTGGTCTTGGCTCGCTGTCACCCCCGGCAGGTTCTGCAAACCGGACAGGCCGTTGTTACCGCGCAACCCGCTGTCGTTCTGGAACAGATACAATGCCAGAGCGAGGGTCATGGCTTGTGTCAGGATCGACAGATACACGCCGGTCACCCGGCTGCGGAAGGCCAACCAGCCAAAGACCAGCGCCAGCAAGCCCGGCACCAGAACCACAAGGATCAACTGTATGACCAAACTGTCAGCAAACGCCCAGATCAAAGGAAACTCGCTGCTACCAACCACGCCGAAGATCTGATTGCCGATGGCATCAATGACCTCACCATCAGTGGGCGGGATTTCTGCTTGTGCCAGACTGTCCACCACAATCAGCCGCGTGCGCTCATACATGAGCCACATGCCGATCATATAGCCACCCAGCCCAAAAAAGGCGAAATGGCCAAGGCTGAGAATACCCGTGTAGCCCCAGATCACATCCATCGCGAGCGCGATCAGGCAGAGGCAAAGCGTCTTGCCCAGCGTCTTGATGAAACTGGTTGAAATGCCGCCGACACCGAAGCCTTCGGACATGACCGTGACCAGCAAGGTGAAGAGCGCGAGGATCGCAAGGAAGATGAGAACCGAGGGGTTCTTGGCAATGAAAGACCGCTGCATGGCTTAATCCCCCGCCGCGCGGCCTTTGAGGGCGATGATGCCCCGCGGCCGGAATTGGATGAAGATGATGATAAAGATGATCATGTAGGTCTGCGCGGCGAGTGTGTTGGACGGGTTCATCCACTCGATGCCTTTTTGCAGGAACCCAATCATCGCAGCACCTGCGAGCGTGCCCCAGATGTTGCCGACACCGCCAACCACCACGGTCATGAAGCTCTGCACGATATAGTCGCTGCCCAGTTCCGAGGTCACTTTGGCAAAGAGCCCAATGGCGACGCCTGCGATGCCCGCAATGCCGGAACCTAGGCCAAAAGTCAGCATGTTCACCTTGTCCGGATTGATGCCCATGGAGGCTGCCATACGCGGGTTCTGCGTCACCGCGCGGGTCTCAAGCCCAAGGCGCGTGCGTTTCATGATGTAGAGGAAGACCCCGAGGAAGATCAGCGCGAGGATGAAAATCGCGATGCGGATGTAGGAGATCGACACAACGTCGTTCATCACCCAGGCACCGTCGAGCCAACCCGGAGCGGTCAGTGGACGCGCCTGGGTGCCAAAGATGTTTTTGGCCAACTGCTGCAGCGCAATGGAAATCCCGAAGGTCGCCAGGAGTGTCTCCAAAGGACGCGCCTGAAGCCAGCGGATCACAAGGCGCTCCATGGCGACACCGGCGACAAAAGTCACGGCAAAGGCCGTCGGGATCGCGACAATGATTGATACGGTGTGATCGGGAATGATCTGTTGCACCACATAACCTGTGTAGGCGCCCATCATAATGAACTCGCCATGGGCCATGTTGATCACGCCCATCACGCCAAAGGTGATGGCGAGGCCAATCGCAGCGAGAAAATAGATCGACGCGAGCGATAGCGCATCCAGCGTCAAATCGAGTGTCTGGTTAAGACCGACTTTAAGCTCAATGTCCTTAAGCGCCTTTGCGGCGGCATCCGTCACGGCTTTGGAAGGCTCAACATAGGCGTCAAAAAACACATGTGCCTTCACTGCAGCCTCAATCGCATCGCCGCCGACATAAGCAGGCACAGTCCCTTCAGCAGCCAAAGCCGCGTAGGCTTTTAGGCGGGCCGCTTCCGTGTTGAGCTGTGCAATTGGAACGCCGCCAACACTCCCGCCGTCAATGTTTTCTCCCAAAGCCAAGCGGATGTCATCAGAGGCCACACGCGCCGGAGCAAGCCCTTTGTTGGCGAGCAAGTCATAGGCGGTAATCGTGTCAAAAGCGCCTTCGCCCGGCTGCAAGACCTGCGCGACGTTCACACCGTCTGGCACCGTGCCCGTAGCAACCTCACGCGTGGTGGTCAAAAGTGGGTTCAGCGTGGCGCGGACGTCAACTCCTAGATCGCCAGACATGTCAGAAATCGCTGTTAGTCGCGCAGCCTCGTCTGTGTCATAGCCAATGGTCAAAAGCCGTTCGAGCCGTTGTTTTTGCGTCTTCAGCGCCGCATCTGGTTCTCCTTCGATGGACGCACGCAGAGGGGCGAGCAGGCTGGCCTCCGGGTCTCTTTCGATGGACAAAAGCGCGGCCTTGCGGGCCTCGATATCTGGATCGCTCAGTTGATACTGCACCAACGCGGTCCCAATCAGCGCGCGGATACCGCTGTTGGGTTTGAGTTGTTTCAGCTCTTTCTTGGCAAACTCCCCCACCACTTCGCCGCTGTCAAAATCGGTGAGCAAGTAAGTCTTGCTGTCGGTCTTTTCACCAATGAAGAACAGCCCGTCTTCTTTGCGCTGCCACATGTTTTTGGCGGCCCAGACCTCCAGAACGGTTTGTGCTTGGGGCAGCCCGGAACTGGCCACAGCATCAATCGCCGGGCCAATGGTCTTGCGCGAACTTTTCACAATCAGCGCCTGATGCTCTTGTAGGATCGGCTGGATGGCGGCGTCTTGAGCCTGTGCCAAGCCGGGCGAAATCAGGCAAGCGGCCAAGAGGGCAAGGCCTGCCAAAAAGATCTGTCTCATGTGAGGAGGTCCGCGTATTTGGTAAGGGAGCGCCTAACGAGGCGCTCCCCAAAAGGTCTCAACTTAGTAGTTGGACAGCGTTTGCACGCAGGTTTTGGTCTCGGTGTTGTACATACCGCAGTCCAGGTCTTTCCAATCCGACATCAAAACAGCGGATTCTGGCAGGAAGTCTGTCCATGCATCGCCCGGCACCTCAGCGGTCTGGGAGATGATGTCAAACTGACCGTCTTCCTGAATTTCGCCAATCAGAACCGGCTTCGCCAAATGGTGGTTCGGCAGCATCACAGCGGTACCGCCGGTCAGGTTCGGAAATTCCTGACCGTACATTTTGGCACGCACCGCGTCCACTTCGGTGGAGCCCGCTTCTGTGGCGGCGTTCAGCCACATGTTGAAGCCGATGTAATGCGCTTCCATTGGATCGTTGGTCACACGCTCTTCGCCCATGGTCGCCTTCCAGGTTTCCACGAACTCTGCGTTTACGTCCGCGTCTGCAGACTGGAAGTAGTTCCAAGCCGCTAGGTGGCCCACGAGGTTGGATGTGTCCAGACCGGCCAGCTCTTCTTCACCCACGGAGAACGCCACGACAGGAATGTCGTCGGCAGAAATACCAGCCGCTGCCAGCTCTTTATAGAAGCCGATGTTAGCGTCACCGTTGATGGTAGAGATCACGCCAACTTTCTTGCCGTCCGCGCCCAGCGCAACAACATCAGCAACGATCTTGGACCAGTCAGAATGGCCAAATGGGGTGTAGTTCACAAAGATGTCGCCGTCGGCGATGCCTTTGTCTTTCAGGTAGGATTCAAGGATGTTGTTTGTGGTACGTGGGTACACGTAGTCGGTGCCCAAGAGCGCGAACTTCTCAACACCCAGTTCGTCCAGGAAGTAGTCGGTCGCCGGGATCGCCTGCTGGTTTGGGGCCGCACCGGTGTAGAAGACGTTTTTGGAGCTTTCTTCACCCTCGTACTGGACTGGGTAGAACAGCAGGCCGTTGAGCTCTTCGATCACTGGCAGCACGGACTTCCGCGACACGGAGGTCCAGTTGCCAAAGATCACGTCAACTTCGTGCACGGTCAGCAATTCACGCGCTTTCTCCGCGAACAGAGGCCAGTCAGACGCCGGGTCTACAACCACCGCTTCCAGCTGCTTACCTAGCAGGCCGCCCTTGGCGTTCTGTTGGTCGATCAGCATCAGCATGGTGTCTTTCAGCGTGGTTTCAGAAATAGCCATCGTACCGGACAGCGAGTGCAGCACACCCACTTTGATGGTGTCTTCGTCAGCCATGGCAGAGCCAGCGAGAGACGCAAATACCAGAGATCCTGCGAGCGTGGATTTCAGAAAGGTCATTCTTTTCTCCTCGCGGGGCGGCCACAGAAAGGCTTGCGCCCGGAGGCGTGCTTCCGTTACCTGATCCCCGCAACTTCGTGTTGCAAACCGTGTGGCGGCCGTGTCGAGGTCCAATTCGTCGGTCGTCACACACCCCCCGTTTCCCAGACGTCCTGTCGTTCGGTTGGTGCCCACACCTTTTGTCACGGACTGCTTCAGGGCAAATTTCCGCACCGCAGCAATCGGCAAAATCGCCAGTTTCGCCCAAAAGTTAAGCTGCAAATGTGGAAAATGTCGGTTTTTTTAACCACCCAGCCATGAGGTGCGGCGCGAAACGCGCTCGAATTTGGAGCAAACCGCTCCAGCAAGAGTCATTTCTTCAGCGTCCCGCAACAAAGACCACACGCAAAACGCCGCTCTTAGCTTTGCCTTAACCAACGCAAAACAAAAAACCCGCCGTTTTCACAGCGGGTTTATCTAAGTCGGACGTTTAGAAACGCGTTAGGTGTTAAACAAGAAGTGCATCACGTCTCCGTCCTGCACCTCATATCCCTTGCCTTCGGCGCGCATCTTGCCCGCCTCCTTGGCCCCGCTTTCACCGTTGCAGGCGATATAGTCGTCATAAGCAATGGTTTCGGCGCGGATGAAGCCTTTTTCAAAATCGCCGTGGATCACACCGGCCGCCTGTGGCGCCATTGTGCCTTCACGGATGGTCCAGGCGCGCGCCTCTTTCGGCCCTACGGTGAAGTAGGTTTCCAGATGCAAGAGTTCGTAACCCGCGCGGATCAACCGGTCCAGACCAGCTTCTTCCAAGCCCATCTCACCGAGGAACATTTCAGCCTCTTCATCTTCCAACTGGCTGATCTCTTCTTCGATCTGCGCGGAGATGATCACATGGCTATTGCCCTGCTTGGCAGCCATCTCGGCCACGGCCGCGGAGTGTTCATTGCCTTCCGCGGCCTCAGACTCGCCCACGTTGCAGACATACAAAACTGGCTTGGTGCTCAGAAGCTGCAGCAGTTTCCACGCCTTGGCATCTTCCTCGTCAACTTCTACCAAACGCGCAGGTTTGCCGTCTTCCAGCATCTCTTGCGCTGCTTTCAACAGACGTTCCTGCTGAACCGCCTCTTTGTCACCGCCACGTACTTTGCGCACGATGCCCTGCAGACGTTTCTCGATGCTTTCCAGATCGGCCAGCATCAACTCTGTTTCGATGGTTTCGGCATCCGCCACAGGATCAACACGGCCGTCCACATGGGTCACGTCACCATCTTCAAAACAGCGCAGCACGTGGGCAATTGCGTCAGTTTCGCGAATGTTGGCCAGAAACTGGTTGCCGAGGCCTTCGCCTTTGGACGCACCTTTCACCAGACCGGCGATGTCCACAAAGGTCATACGGGTCGGGATGATCTGCTTGGATTGCGCAATCGCCGCGAGCTTGTCCAGACGTGCGTCCGGCACGCCCACTTCGCCAACGTTGGGCTCGATGGTGCAGAACGGAAAATTCGCCGCCTGCGCCGCTGCGGTTTTGGTCAGCGCATTAAAGAGCGTGGATTTGCCAACGTTTGGCAAGCCAACGATGCCCATTTTGAAACCCATGTCCGGTCTCCTGTGTCTGGTTTGTGCTGCTCTTATTGGGTGTTGCGGCGCGGCGCAAGCTGTGTGTTGGTCCGTATCAGCAAAACAAAGTGCTTTGGCCGCGTCCACAAAACGCGCCTTTGTCGGGCAACTAACTGGCATCGCGCCCAGGAAGCATTGATTTCCACCAAAGTTTTGGGCACATCTGCTGCTAGAAAACTCTGAGGGATCTTCATGACTCGTATCGACGCCAAATTCGCCGACCTTAACGCGCAGGGAAAAAAGGCATTTGTGGCCTATGTGATGGCCGGAGATCCAGACTACGCCACCTCCCTTGAGATTGTAAAAGGCTTGCCTGGTGCCGGTGTCGACATCATCGAACTGGGCCTGCCCTTCACCGATCCGATGGCGGACGGACCGACCATTCAACTGGCTGGTCAACGCGCATTGGACGGCGGCATGACCTTGCAGAAGACCCTCGATCTGGCTGCTGAATTCCGCAAGACCGATGACACCACCCCAATTGTGCTGATGGGCTATTACAACCCGATCTATTCGCGTGGCGTGGACAAATTCCTTGAGGACGCAAAGGCAGCGGGCATCGACGGGCTTATCGTGGTTGACCTGCCGCCGGAAGAAGACGACGAGCTCTGCATCCCGGCGCAGGCTGCGGGCATGAACTTCATCCGTCTGGCCACCCCCACCACGGATGACAAACGCCTGCCCAAAGTGCTGCAAAACACCTCCGGCTTTGTGTACTACGTGTCGATCACCGGCATCACCGGCTCCGCCGAGGCGGAAGCGACAAATGTGGGGCCAGAAGTGGCCCGGATCAAAGCCAGCACCGACCTGCCTGTGATTGTCGGCTTTGGCATCAACACGCCTGAGAAATCACAGAACATCGCGTCCGTTGCTGATGGCGCTGTGGTCGGTTCTGCCATTGTGAGCCAGGTCGCAGCAGGCAGGCCCGTAGATGAGGTTCTGGCTTTTGTGAAATCCCTGGCAGACGGCGCCCACCGCGCCTGATTTCACCACACCAAAAGCACGTGGCGCGCGCAGTTGGCCGAACCGCCTGCGCGCGACTGCGTTTTTGGGCTTACGGTCCACACCGCGCTCACAACACAACAAAGTCAGGCGCTAAGGAACGTGCCTTAGTCGGGGCAGCGCGTGCGCATCTGCAAAGCCGACGACATCGCGCGCACCAAGCTGTCACGGCTTACCGGCTTCGCCACATGTCCGTTCATGCCTTCAGACAGGTATCCGGCAACCTGATGCACCATGGCATTCGCGCTCACAGCCAGGATCGGCGTAGGCTCTTGCATCTCTTGGCTCTCGATTTCCCGAATACGCCGCGTCGCCTCAATGCCATCCATCACTGGCATGTTTATGTCCATAAGGACCATATCGTGGCGCATGTCCTGCCATGCCCGGACGGCTTTTTCGCCGTTGTCGACAATGTCCAAAGCCAGACCGACATTCTTCAACATATGCTCCAGCACGATCTGGTTGGTGCGATTGTCGTCCGCGGCCAAAACCCGCAAACCAGACAGGCTGGTCCCCGCGTCTTTCAGCGATCTTTCTTCTATCCGCACCGGCACATCATCGGACATCTCTACGAGCACTTTGGCGTGAAACTCTGCGCCCTCCCCCGGCTGCGAACGCAGGGAAATCCCCCCCCCCATCAATTCGCAAATGTGACGTGAAATTGCCAAACCAAGCCCAGTGCCACCGTGCATCCGCGTGACACTGGTATTGGCTTGATTGAACCTTTTAAACAGCCGCAATTGCTGCGCCTTTGGGATCCCCGGCCCGGTATCCTTAACGCGCAGGCTTAAGACCGCTTTACCACAGGACTTTGGGTGTAAATCCACCGTCAACGAGACAGACCCCGTTTCGGTGAACTTGATTGCATTGGACAACAAATTGCCCACCACCTGCTGTAGGCGCACCGGATCGGTTTTGATCAAACCCTGAGCCGATTGCGACATAGATGTATGAAATGCGAGGCCTTTCTCTTCGGCGCGGAACAGATAGTGGTGCCGCATGCTGTCGACCAAATCCGTAAGCTGATAAGGAATGATCTCGAACTCAAGCTTACCTGCTTCGATCTTGGAAAGATCGAGCACGTCATTGATGATCGCCAGCAGCAAGCGCCCGCTGTCGCTCAGAATGGACACCAGTTTACATTGTTCGTCGCGTAAGCCGCTATCCTCCAACGCCTGAGCCATACCAAGAATGCCGTTGAGCGGTGTGCGGATTTCGTGGCTCATTGACGCCAGAAATACAGATTTGGCCTCATTAGCGGATTCCGCGACCACACGCGCTTCATCCAATTCGCGCGTGCGCTCATGCACCTCCTGTTCCAAGGTGCTCAAAAGCTTCTGCAGCCGCTGGTTGGCTTCGTAAAGCTCTCGGCTCTTACCCTCCAACAGCGCCTCGGCCTCCTCCCGTGCGATACGTTCCCTCATGTAACGCCGCCGTGATACGGCATCAGTTGGGTTGGCTATGGCGTCACGTAAAAACATCAAGCCGCCTTCTGCATTACAAACTCAGCGCAAAACCCCTTACCCATTGTGCGCTCCGTCATCTCAAGAGAGGCATCCTCTTTGAAGTGCTGCAGGCAGGCCTCTATCAAGCCATGGCAGAAATGATGCAGCGGGCGCTCGCTGGAATAGACCATCTTGAACCGCCCATCCTCCAACCTCTCTGTTGCGAAGCTTGGCAACTCGACGTCTGGATAGAGCTTGCGCACCTCCACGTGCACCTCATTTTCGATGGATTCAAGCATATCAAACCCATCTTTTTTGCCTTCAAAGAAGACCGGATAGCCATCGACAAAGCGGCCAAACATCCAATGGCCGAACTGCCGGTGCAAAACTTCCGACGGCGCGCCGAGTTCGACGCCCACGGCATCCACAATTTTCAAAAGCTCACGGCAAGGATAATTGCCAACCGCGCTAAACGCACCATCACTTTCCAAATCCACCTTATCCAGAATGTCATCCACCGCCTCTTCGCCCATCACGGACTCGGCCATGCGGATCAATTCGACAAAAACAATGCCTTTCATGCGGACCTCCGCGTCACTCATACAACCACAATAGGAACAGAATGAGCACAAACAGTAAACACATCCTTAAAATGCAAAAGAGATTGCGCACAACCCGACCCATTGGTAAAGAACATTTACCAAAAAGCGACCTAAGAGTGAGTTTATGCCTGTAGTCACCTGCATTGAGGACCTCAAACGCCTCTATCAACGCCGCGCACCTCGGATGTTTTACGACTATGCTGAGACCGGTAGTTGGACAGAGAAAACCTTTGTCGAAAACACATCGGATTTTGCCGACATTTATCTGCGTCAGCGGGTGGCCGTTGACATGTCCGGCCGGTCCACAGCCAGCCAGATGATTGGACAGGACGTGGCCATGCCAGTGGCGCTCGCGCCCGTGGGGCTTACGGGCATGCAATGTGCCGACGGGGAGATCAAAGCTGCCCGCGCCGCCGAAAAGTTTGGCGTGCCTTTCACATTGTCCACCATGTCGATCAACTCGATTGAGGAAGTCGCAGAAGCCACCACCAAACCGTTCTGGTTTCAGCTTTACACCATGGCCGACGAAGATTTCGTCGATCGCCTGATCCAGCGCGCCAAAGACGCCAACTGTTCCGCACTTGTCATCACACTGGATCTGCAAATCCTCGGTCAACGTCACAAAGACCTGAAAAACGGCTTGTCCGCACCTCCCAAGCTGACCCCTTCCACCATTGCCAATCTGATGACCAAATGGCGCTGGGGCATTGAAATGCTTGGCGCAAAGCGGCGCAACTTTGGCAATATCGTCGGCCATGTGGACGGCATCACAGACACCGCCGATCTTGGCGCCTGGACTGCGGAGAGCTTCGACCTCACACTGGATTGGGACAAAGTCGCAAAGATCAAAGAAAAATGGGGCGGCAAGGTCATTCTGAAAGGCATCCTGGACGCCGATGACGCCAAAATGGCGCTCAAGGTTGGTGCGGATGCGATTGTGGTCTCCAACCACGGTGGCCGCCAACTTGACGGTGCCCTCAGCGCGATCCGCGCCCTGCCTTCCATCATGGAGGCCGTTGGCGATGACGTGGAAGTGCATCTGGACAGTGGCATTCGCTCCGGACAAGACGTTCTGAAAGCGCTGGCTCTGGGCGCCAAGGGCACCTACATCGGCCGCGCGTTCATCTACGGCTTAGGGGCCATGGGCGAGGCTGGCGTGACCAAAGCGCTTGAGGTGATCCACAAGGAGCTTGATGTCTCCATGGCGCTCTGCGGCCGCCGCACCATTGATGAGTTGGACCGTGATGTCCTTCTGGTGCCAGAAAACTTCGAAGGCCGCTGGCAGGCTTAACCAATCGCTTTGACAAGCTCTTGCCCGGCGCGCCATAAACGAACCGGGCAAGAGGTATCACGCGTATGTTGGTCTTTTTCAAACCAAATTTGGCATTTCTGTCGGTGCCCAAAACCGGCTCTACGGCCTATGAACTGGCCCTGCGCAAACGCGCGGACGTGGTGTTCACCAAAAGGGTGAAACACATGACCATCGGCAAATACCACGCCAAGCTCGCGCCTTTTCTGAAAGACACCTACGGCATCACACCGGAGCGTCTGGCTGTGGTGCGTGACCCAATTGACCACGCGCGCAGCTGGTACAAATACCGCAGCCCGGAGCGCATGGATCGCAACAATCCAACTTGCCACGGCGGCGTCAGCTTTGACGCCTTCCTCCTAGATGCCATCAACCCCCGCCCGTCCAAGGCCGCCGGCATCGGCTCGCAAGCGTCATTCCTGTCTCTGGGCGTTGGCGAAGTCCCGGTCGATCACCTCTTTGCTTATGAGCGCCAAGATCTGTTGCAGGCCTTTCTTAAAGAGCGTTTTGGCGAAGATGTCCTGCCCCGCCAAAAGAACGTGTCTCCGCCGGTAGACGCTCCTCTGTCGCCCGAAGTGGAGGCCGCATTCCGAGCTGCAAGACCGGCCGATTTTGCGCTTTATGACAAGGTTGTCGCAGCAGGAGGTATTTTGCGCGAATTTCACAGCACTTAACGCGCGAATCCCCTTTGCATTCTGACAAATCCGCGCTATAGGCGCGTCTTCACGCGGGGATACAGCCTTGGAGGATCCCTGCCTATGTATATGGAGAATTCAAAATGGCTGGTCAAATTCCTGATCTTAACGCCGAAGTACGTACGGGGACAGGCAAGGGCGCCGCTCGTCAAGCTCGTCGTGACGGTTACGTTCCTGGTGTTGTATACGGTGGCGAAGGTGAGCCTCTGGCAATCCAGATCCCTTTCAACGTTCTGTTCAAAAAACTGAAAGACGGTCGCTTCCTGTCCACTCTGTTCAACCTGAAAGTGGAAGGTCAAGAAGACGTACGCGTGATCTGCCGCGGCGTTCAGCGTGACACCGTAAAAGACCTGCCAACCCACATCGACCTGCTGCGTCTGCGTCGTACTTCCAAAATCAACCTGTTTATCCACGTTGACTTTGAAAACGAAGAAGCGGCACCAGGCATCAAAAAGGGCGGTGTTCTGACCGTAGTACGTCCAGAAGTTGAGCTGAACGTAACCGCAGGCGACATCCCTGAGCGTCTGGTTGTGGATCTGACCGGCAAAGACATCGGCGACACCATCACCATCAGCCAGATCGAGCTGCCTGAAGGTGCGAAGCCAACCATCGACCGCGACTTCGTGATCGCAAACCTGTCCGCGCCATCCGGCCTGCGTTCTGCTGGCGATGACGAAGAAGGTGAAGCTGAAGGCGAAGAAGCCGCAGCCGAAGAATAATCACACCACCGCCTCTGCGGTATGTGAGAACGCGGTGCCTCCGGGCACCGCGTTTTTTTGTGCGCGCAAGACTGTACACAATTGAAATTAAGAGCCTTTCAACTTTGCGCTGCTTTCACCCGAAAGCGATGTAGAGTTACCGAATTTCATTCATAAGTTGTTAGAAGTTGCCACACAATCTGGCGCCAAGTCGATCGGGGAAAATTTACCCGTTCGTCGCAAACACTGTTTTCAACAACTGGGGTGTCTAGCTGAAACACGCATTAATCGGAAGTATTCTGGCGGCAAGCGCAAGCATGGCTCATGCCACTGAACAGCTCAATATCTTTACGTGGGACGGGTACGTAACTGAGGCTGAGATCACAGCGGTAAACGCCCTTCTGAAAGAGCAAGGCTACGACGTTAAGGTCAACTTGCTGGAAACCGTCGCGGAAGGACCGCGCCAGATGTTTGACATGCTGCGTTCCGGCGATGTTGATGTCTCCTTCCTGACGCTGAACTACATCAACATGGAAGGCAGCCCCTCTGCCAACATGCTTCAGCCGATCAACGTTAATTCCCCACGCCTGGAGAACTACCAGCATCTGTCCAAGGCGCTGACCGACATTCCGATGGGCATGAAGGGCGATCAGCATCTCTATATTCCATGGGGCGGCGGCGCCTATGGCATCTGGGCCAATCTCGACACAGTTCATGAGATGCCCACCTCTGTGAAGGCGATGCTGGAGCCGGAATGGAAAGGCCGCCTGTCCCTGACCGACGGTCAAGTGCATCCAAACGTATCCCTAGCGCTGCTGGCGCTTGGCCGCTCCGCTTTTGAGGTGAACGACGTCTCTGGCGACCGCGCTGCCTTGGGCGCCCTCGCCGCTCCGGACAGCGAATTGCAGCAGACCGTGAATGCGCTCTGCGGCCAGGTTGGCAACTTCTGGAGCGCCTCCCCGCCTTTCACGGGCGAATATGATCTGGTGGCCTCTTATGGCGTAGGCGCGTCCGCGGCCATCGCAGAGGGCGGCAACTGGGGGCTGGTGCCATTTGAAGAAGGCAACACCGTCTGGCTCGACACCATCAACTTTGCCAAGCATCTGGAAGGGGAAAAGCTGGAAGCGGCGGAAATCTTTGCCAACTATTTCATCGGCAAAGAGGTTCAGACCCGGGTGGTGGAAGGTCTCGGGATGGTCGCATCTTCGTCCTTGGTCGACACTAACCCGCTGATCGAAGCCAATCCGGACTTCTTTGAAGAGAGCATGTTCTGGCCGCCCTATACCCGCGCCGCAGGCAATGCGATTGAGTTGATGTCCAAACGCGCCATGGGCATGAGCGCGACCAACTAAGCCAACGTCTGCTTCAGCAGCCCTGTCGTTTCTGGACAGAGCGTCACAAACCAGAAAACGCGGTGTTTTTGAAACACCGCGTTTTTCGTCATTCTAAAAATCGAGTTCCGTGTAATTTGGCTCGCGGGAAACATATTCCGCCCTTCTCTGATGGCAAACTTGGGCCTAAGCTGATCGCGTTTTAAGACGACATTTTTGAACATCTTATTGCGGGAGACTTTAGAATGAACGACCCATTTCAAATGCAACGCGAACTGCGTTACGGCGCACCTGTCTGCGATCAGATTCTCACCGGCCGACACTTCACCATTGGGTACTCTTGGTACTTCAGACAAGCCAAATGGGTTCTGGAGATCATCAATCCCCTCGAACGTTTGTTAGACGTAGAATACGCAGACGGGGACAGACTGGATAACTTTCGGGCTGATCAACGTATCCCGTGGCGCTTTCGCGCCAGCCTTGGCGCGTATAAAGGCAGCGGATACGACCGCGGACATCTGGTGGCCAGCGCCGATCTGCGCGAGACTGTTTTACAGAACAGTGAGACTTTTCTTCTGTCCAACATGTCCCCTCAGGCCCCTGAATTTAATCGCAAGATTTGGCGTAAGCTTGAAAAAGCCGTTCGCGAGCTCGACTCACACGATGACATTTTGGAAACCTATGTGCTCACCGCCCCAGTGTTTGACTTTGGAAAACCCATTGAAACCATAGGCGACAGACAATCAAAACACGGGATCGACATTCCGATCCCACATGGTTTTGTCAAAAGTGTATTTGCCGAACACAAAAACGGAGGCTTTAAACTCTGGACTTTCAAAATTGACAATGAGGCTCAGGACAAAGACTTGGGCTCATTTTTGGTCAAAACATATGACGCTGAACAATATGTGGGTGGTCGGTTCTGGGACCGGGTTTCTGGCGGCGATCTGCACGATCAGAAGCGCACGGCCGGCAAAATGTGGAAAAAACAAACGGTACCACAGGGCAAACACACCCGTGCCTCTTTGTCCAAAATGCCTGAAAGTGACGTGGTCAAAATCGCACTTGAAATGGGAATTGGCGCAACTGTGGCGGATAGAAAAGACGACACTATCGGCAAAATCATAGACCTTTTGAGCGCGTAAAGCGCTCGCGTCGAATTTGTGATTGGTGTGCGTGACGGAAGAGGGGCTTAGCCCCTCTTTCTTGCGTCCTTTACACTTTGTGCCCTCGCACTTCTGGCAACGCGATATTCGCGACTTGCTCTGCAATGGGGGGAGACGACAGCGGGTGGTGATTCTCTGAAAAACTCTCCGGGTCGGTCATCTCTTGCCACTTGCCGCCAACAAAGACCTCCAGCCCAGAGAACTTGGCTTTATAATCCATCTTCTGACTGCCCGGCACCCAGTAGCCCAGGTAGACATAGGGCAGCCCCGCCTCACGAGCGATTTCGATGTGATCCAGGATCAGGAAAGTGCCCAAAGACGTGCGGCTCATCTCCGGATCATAAAAGGAATAGACCATGCTCACGCCGTCTTCGAGCACGTCGGTCAGACAGACGCCAATCAACTGTTCGCTGTCCTGGTCGGAGTACTCCACCACGCGGCTGCGGATCGGCGTTTCCTCGATCATCGCAGCAAATTCAAACACATCCATGTCTGCCATGCCGCCATCAGAGTGACGGCTGTCCAGATAGCGGCGGAACAGGTCAAACTGCTCTTCCGTGGCCCATGGAGAGGTCGCGCGACGTTGCAGGTGTGCATTGCGGCGGGCGGCCCGCCGTTGGCTTTTGGTGGCGGAGAACTTGGAAACATCAATGCGGGCGGACATGCAGGCGTTGCAGTCCGTACAGGACGGCCGATAGAGCACGTTTTGCGAGCGCCGGAAGCCCTGCTGTGACAGCGCGTCATTCAGAGCCGTCGCGTTGTCCCCTTGCAGCGCCGTGAACAGCTTGCGCTCCATCCGCCCGTCCAGATACGGGCACGGCTGCGGGGCGGTCACATAAAACTGTGGAACTATCGGAAGACTATGACGCATGACACTCCAACACCTGAGATTGCCTTAGACGTTATCAACAGGTTTTTAACCCGCCAAGCCCTCCGAATGGGGTAATCGGCGGGTTTCTGGAGCCATGGTTAAAATTTGACAGGCATTAACCGTTCATTTTGGTCAATTTCGTCACCGTTTGGAAAGGCCTCAAGAACAGGCGACAATTAGCTTCTGCATAAAGCCTTTTCCGGCTTCAAACTGCGCCACAGACAGGAACTCATCCGGCTGGTGCGCCTGGGCAATGTCACCTGGACCGCAGATCACGGTTGAATAACCTGCGTCCTGGAAATGCCCGCCCTCTGTGCCGTAGCTTACCACACGTGACGCGTTGTCTCCGGTGAGCTGCCGTACCAAAGCTTCGGCTTCGCCCGCCTTTTCTGGCATCAGACCCGGCACGTAGAACTTCTCCTGCAGGGCAATATGGCTCTCAGGCACAACGGTCTGCATTTCCGCCTCGACCTCAGCCACTTTGGCTTTGAAACGGGCAATCCAGTCATCCCGGCTCTCATCCGGCACTATGCGGAAATCCAGACCAAAGTGACAATCCAGCGCCGTGATGTTGTGCGCCGTGCCGCCTTCGATCATGCCAACATGCACCGTGGTCCAGGACGGCTCAAAGGTGGTCGCCACCGGCCCCGCCTCTTTGGCGCGGTTTTCGGCATTCATCTCGTTGGCCCACTCAATCAGCTTCGCGCCATACATGATCGCGTTCACGCCGGTGTGCATCAGCGAGCTGTGCACCTCAAAACCGCGCACATGCACGTTAAAGCCCTGCCCGCCCTTGTGGCCGGTCACCGCCCCCATCATCGACGGTTCGCCGACAATGGTGGCCGAGCCTTTGGGGAAGTACTTATTGATGCTCTCAATCAGCGGCGCCGCGCCGGTGCAGCCAATTTCCTCGTCATAAGACAAAGCCAGTTGCAGCGGACGCTTGAGCTCACTGTAATGGCCCTCAACAATGGCCCAGACCGCCAGCGCGTCAAAGCCCTTCATGTCACAGGTGCCACGCCCAAAAAGCTTGCCGTCTTTCTCAACCACCTCAAACGGATCGGTTGACCATGGCTGGCCTTCAACAGGCACAACATCCGTGTGGCCGGACAGCACAATCGCGCCCTCAACATCGGGACCGACATGGGCAAACAGCCCCGCCTTCGCCGGATCGGTCTCATGTGGATGCTGATGCGCGACAATGCCGTGGCTCGCCAGATACTCCTGTACCCATTCGATCAGCGGCAGATTGGTGTCGCTCGACACAGTCGGAAACGACACCAGCTTGTCCAAAATGGCCCGCGGGCTCAGACGCTCCGCCATGGGCTTAGTACCCGCTGTCGGTGATCAGAACCTTGTGGCCTGGCGCCACTTCTTTGTACTCCGACGGCGCTGCCTCATAACCCACAGGATGGATTGGCGACGGGATCGGCTTGAAGTTCAGGTCTTTCTCAGACTTGCGCTGACGCGGATCGGCAATTGGAACCGCCTTCATAAGCGCCTGCGTGTAGGGGTGCTGCGGGTTCTCAAACACTGCGCGGCGCGGACCAATCTCCACAATCCTGCCCAGGTACATCACGCCCACGTGGTGGCTCACACGTTCCACAACCGCCATGTCGTGGCTGATGAACACATAAGAAATGCCCATCTCTGCCTGCAGTTCCATCATCAGGTTCAGAACCTGCGCTTGTACTGACACATCCAACGCCGAAACCGCTTCATCCGCAACGATCAGCTTCGGGTTCAAAGCCAAGGCGCGGGCAATCGCGATCCGCTGACGCTGACCACCGGACATCTCATGTGGATAACGGCGCATGAAGCTGCGCGGCAGCTCCACACGGTCAAACAACATCTCAACCCGTTTCTGCAGCTCTGCACCGGAATGCGTGCCGTAGTTGCGCATCGGCTCAGACACCTGATCCTGCAACATCATCTGCGGGTTCAGCGAAGCAAACGGGTCCTGGAAGATCATCTGCATCTGCTGACGCGCAGCGTGCATTTGCTTGTGGTCCAAGCCAATCACGTCTTGGCCGTCAAAGGTCACGTGCCCGCTGGTTGGCTCAACCAAACGCAACAAGGAGCGGCCCGCAGTGGACTTACCACACCCGGATTCGCCCACCAGCGACAGGGTCTGGCCCTTATTCACGGTGAAGGACACATCCTCAACCGCGTGTACGTTGGCGACGGTACGACGCATCAGGCCGCCCTTCACCGGGAAGCGGGTCACGAGGTTCTTCACCTCGAGGATCACTTCATCGGTGCCCGGGATCGGATCGGTGTTATGGGTATTATCGCCAAACAGCTTCATCGGAGAGGGCACATCGGTGCCACGCATCTCGCCCAGCTTTGGCACGGCGGCCAGAAGGGCCTTGGTATAATCATGGGTTGGGTTCTCGAAGATTTCTTCGACGGTGCCCTCTTCCACCTTATTACCGCGGAACATCACAACCACGCGGTCGGCCATCTGTGCCACAACCGCCATATCGTGGGTGATGAACATCACTGCGGTGCCGGTTTCACGCTTCAGACGATCCATCAGCGCGAGAATTTCCGCCTGAATGGTCACGTCGAGCGCGGTGGTCGGCTCGTCCGCGATCAGCAAGCGCGGCTCACAGGCCATCGCCATCGCGATCACAACACGTTGGCGCATACCGCCGGACAGCTCGTGTGGATACTGCTTCAGACGGCGCTCTGGCTCAGGGATACGTACCTGACGCAGCAACTCCAGCGCGCGTGCTTCCGCATCCGCTTTTGACAGTTTTTTGTGCAGGCGCAGGCCTTCGGTCAGCTGACGTCCCACGGTGAACACCGGGTTCAGTGCGGTCATCGGCTCCTGGAAGATCATGCCAATCTCATTGCCGCGAATCGTCCGCATCAGGTCTTGATCGGCCTTGGACAGGTCCACATCATCCGCTTCTTTGCGGTCAAACAGAAGCTTGCCACCCGCGATATCGCCACCGCCAAACTCCACAAGGCGCATCAGCGAGAGTGAAGACACCGATTTGCCAGAGCCGGATTCTCCAACGATACAAACGGTTTCGCCAGGGTTTACCTTGAAGGAAACATCCTCCACGCCCACCACGGGCCCGTCCTTAGTCTGGAACTCGACTCGCAGATTCTCAATCGACGCAATGGCGTTGTCCAACATGAAGGTGACTCCCCTTAACTTTTGTTTTTTTGTTGTCCCTCGCGGCGAAGCTATCGCCCAGAAAAGCAATGGTCAAACCTAGAGAGGTCAGATTTCGACCCTGAATGAACATTTATTCAATTTGGCCTCTTGCAATTTTACCTTCACTGGTCTGTGATGCCTGCAGTCTGAGGGGAGTACGACTTTTTCACTTTGTAAAACCGCAAATGAACTCATTTGCGCCCCTTTCGGATCATGAAAAACCGGGTGGAACAAATCCATCCATAAGGCACGCATCCAGCGTGCACCAACATGGAGTGAGACATGAAAGCAAAGACTTTGATGCTTGGCGCCGCAGCAGCATTTGTGATGGCCCCAGCGGCCATGGCAGAGCGCGGCTCGGACGGCCACGTGAACATTATTTATTGGCAGGCGCCATCCATTCTGAACCCGTACCTGTCTTCTGGTACCAAGGATGTTGAATCCGCCTCCCTCACCCTGGAGCCGCTGGCACGCTACGACGAAACCGGTAAAATGGTTCCGTTCCTGGCAGCTGACATCCCAACCGTTGCAAACGGCGGCGTTTCTGAGGACCTGACCTCCATCACCTGGACCATCGCTGACGGCATGGTTTGGTCTGATGGCACTGCAGTGACCTCCGCCGACGTTGTCTTCACTGGCGAATACTGCATGCACCCAGAAGGTGGCTGTGCACAGGCGGCCTTCTTTGATGGCGTGGAAAACATCGAAGCACTGGACGAGAAAACCGTCAAAGTGACCTTCAACCAGCCAAAGCCAAACCCATATGGCCCATTTGTTGGCGGTCAGTCGCCAATCATCCAGAAAGCTCAGTTCGAAAACTGCACCGGCGCGAAAGCACCTGAGTGTACTGCTGAGAACTTTGGCCCAATCGGCACCGGCCCATTCGTTGTGACTGAGTTCAAGACCAACGACGTGATCCAGTACGAAGCCAACCCGAACTACCGTGACGCCTCTAAGCCAGCGTTCGCAACCGTGACCTTCAAAGGTGGCGGAGACGCAACTGGTGCAGGCCGCGCGGTTCTGGAAACCGGCGAATTTGACTACGCATGGAACCTGCAGCTGGCACCAGACGTCATCGCGAAGATGGAAGAAGGCGGCAAAGGTAAAGCGATCGCAGGCTTCGGCCCGCTGGTTGAACGCCTGGAAATGAACATGACCAACCCGTCCTCCGACCTGCCGGAAGGCGAGCGTTCGACTGTTGCTCACCCACACCCATTCCTGTCCGACATGAACGTGCGTAAAGCATTGTCCATGGCAATCGACCGCGAGCTGCTGGTTGAAATCGGCTACGGTAAAGCGGGCAAAGTGACCTGTGACCTGGTGCCTGTGCCTGCAAACTACGCAGCTGGCAACGACTACTGTGCCACTCAGGACATCGCCGGCGCGAACGCGCTGCTGGACGAAGCTGGCTGGGTTAAAGGTGCTGACGGCATCCGCGCCAAAGACGGCGTGAAACTGTCCATCCTGTACCAGACCTCCACAAACGCCGTACGTCAGGACTTCCAGGCCCTGATCAAACAGTGGTGGAGCGAGATCGGTGTTGAAACCGAACTGCGTAACCTGTCCGCATCCGTATTCTTCGGTGGTGACCCAGGCTCCCCTGACACCTTCCAGAAGTTCTACGCAGACGTAGAAATGTATGCGAACACCTTCAACGGCACCGACCCTCAGCAGTACCTCGCAGCGTACCGTTGTGGCGGCGAGCCAAAGCCATCTTCCCAGTGGCAGGGTGAGAACATCAACCGCTTCTGTGATCCGGCATACGACGCTCTGATCGACGAACTGGCACGCACCGGTGACATCGAGAAGCGTGGCGAAATTGCCAAGAAGATGAACAACATGCTGACCAAAGACAGCTACACCATCGTGCCTCTCGTGCACCGTGGCCGCGTCTCGGCACACTCCAACACTCTGGGCGGCGTTGTCCTGAACGTTTGGGACTCCGAGCTGTGGAATGTTGCAGACTGGCATCGTGTGAAGTAATTCACCGACGCGGGGCGAGCTGAAAAGCTCGCCCCAACTCTATTAGGCCCCGCTCAGTAAGGTCGCTGCGCGGGGCCAAACAACAAAAACGACGCACAAAGGCGCTTCCATGCTGACCTTCACCATACGCCGTCTGATCCTCGCGATCCCGACGTTGCTCTTTATCTCACTTGTCATCTTCCTCCTGCTCGAGCTCGCGCCCGGCGATCCGATGGCACAAGTTCCCTTGACCGTTCCGCCAGAGGTCAAGGAAAAAATGCGCCTGGCTCTTGGCCTTGGCGAACCCGGCTACATCCGCTTTTACAAATGGTTGGTCCAGTTCTTCTGGGTAGAACCCCAGGTCCTGTTTGACCACATGTTTGGCACCACCTTCTCCGAAGGCAAGCTGCGCATCATCAGCTGGCAGCACCGTGGCCCCGTGATGGACGTGGTTGTCGAGCGCCTGCCACAGACCCTGTGGGTTGTGGGCATGTCCTACATCGTCGGCATCCTGATCGCCCTGCCCATCGGCATCTACTCTGCCTACAAGCAGTATTCGATCTTCGATCAGGCCGGTACCTTCATCACTATGATCGGCTACTCCATTCCGCCGTTCTTCACCGGTCCACTGGTCATTGTTCTGTTCTCGGTGAACCTTGGCTGGTTCCCCTTCATCTACGACACCACTCATGAGGTCGTGGATTGGGACAGCTTTGTATATCAGCTGCGCCAGATGATCATGCCTGTGATGGTGCTTGCCCTGCAAACCACCGCCCAGATCAGCCGCTACATGCGTGCCTCAATGCTGGACAACCTCAACCAGGACTACGTGCGCACCGCACGTGCTAAGGGTCTGAGCGAGCGCGTGGTTGTGATGGTGCACGTACTACGCAACTCGATGATCCCGGTTGTAACCGTGATTGCCTTGGGTCTGCCTGCCATCTTCGGCGGCGCCATCATCACCGAGCAGGTTTTCTCCGTGAACGGCATCGGCGCTCAGCTGATCGGGGCCATTCAGGCAAACGATTTGCCAACCGTACAGACGCTGACCTTTATGTTCGCCTTCCTGATCGTCTTCTTCAACCTGATCGCAGACGTGCTCTACGGCATTCTTGATCCGAGGATCCGCTATGACTGATACCACCAACACCGAGCCAGCCGCCCCACCACGCAGTCAGTGGTACGATGTGTGGCACCAGTTCAAGGCGCACAAAGGCGCGCTTTTGGGGGGCATCATCTTCCTGATCATCGTGTTCGGGGTCTTCTTGGGTCCACTGCTGTGGCCCTATGACGCCACCTACATCGACATCCGCTCGCGCAACCAAGGTCCTAGCCTGGCGCACCCGTTTGGCACTGACCAATTGGGCCGTGACCTGCTGGCGCGGATGATGGCCGGGGGCCAGACCTCCATCGCTGTGGGCCTGACCGCCATGCTTCTGGCACTGGGTCTGGGCAGTTTTGTGGGCATCATCGCTGGGTTCTTTAAGAAACTCGACGGCCCACTGATGCGTCTGACCGACCTGTTCCTGGCTCTGCCGATCCTGCCGTTGCTGCTGGTGATGATGATGCTCTTCCGCGAACCGCTGTCTGCGGCCGTGGGTCCAGAGCGCGGCATCTTCATCCTGATCGTGATCGCCATTGGCATCACCTCTTGGATGCCCACCGCGCGGATCGTGCGGGGCGACGTGTTGGCGCTGAAAGAGCGTGAGTTTGTGCTGGCAGCTCGCTCCATCGGGACGTCCAACAAGAACATGATCACGCGTCACATCCTGCCCAACGTGCTGTCGCCCATCATGGTGTCCGCCACCCTGGGCATCGCCAACGCGATCATCACAGAATCGGCGCTGTCCTTCCTGGGCCTTGGCTTCCCACCAGACTTCCCAACCTGGGGCCGTCTGCTGAACGACGCTGTGCAGTACCTGCAAGACTACCCAGAGCGCGTGTTCTGGCCCGGTCTGGCAATCTCGCTGACCGTGCTGTCGGTGAACTACCTCGGTGACGGTCTGCGTGACGCGCTCGACCCACGGATCCGCGGTCGGTAAGTCAACAAAACCACACAACGAAGGCCGGGCTCATGCCCGGCCTTTTTTGTGCTTTCTGAAATACACGCCCGATTTTCGACTGCGGCACTAAATCTCGCTGATAGGGTGTGCTCATGATGTTTGATTTGCCCAACCACGATGCGCTCTACGCGGCCCTGCTCGCTCGCGATCCCGCTTACGACGGGCGCGCATTTGTCTGCGTGTCCTCCACTGGTGTCTTCTGCCGCCTCACCTGCCCTGCCCGCAAACCAAAGTCGGAAAACTGCACGTTCTTTGCCTCCATCGGCGAATGCATCGAAGCGGGCTACCGCGCCTGCAAACGCTGCCACCCCATGGCTCCCGCCGCCGAAGCCGACCCCTCCATCGCCGCGCTCCTGGCTGCGCTGGACGAACGCCCCGACATCCGCTGGTCGGAACGCCACGTCGCGCAAATGGGCTTTGACCTCTCTACCATCCGCCGGTCGTTCAAACGCCAGTTTGGCATGACTTTCTTGGAAATGGCCCGCCAACGCCGCCTGCGCGAGGGCTTCGAAGTGCTCAGCCAAGGCGACAAAGTCATCGACGCACAGCACAGCGCGAGCTTTGACAGCCCCTCTGCTTTCCGATCAGCTTTTGCCCGTCTTCTGGGCTGTGCCCCAGCCGATCTGCGCAAGGGTGGGTTTCTGCGCGCGGATTGGATCACCTCGCCCTTGGGGGACATGATTGCAATTTCCAGCGCTTCGCACCTTCACCTGTTGGAGTTTGTTGAACGCAAAGCCCTGCCCCGCGAGCTGTCCCGCCTACGTGATTTTGCCAAAGGCGACCTTGGCCTCGGCCGCTACGCTCCCACCGATCAAGTCGAAGCAGAACTGACCGCCTTCTTCGCAGGTCAAAACGCAAGCTTTGACACGCCGCTTGCCTTCCACGGCTCGGCCTTCACCAAAGAGGTCTGGCACGCGCTCTGCGACATTCCCGCTGGCGAAACCCGCACCTATTCTGAACTGGCCCAAACCATTGGCCGCCCCTCCGCCACCCGCGCCGTGGCCCGCGCCAATGGTGCCAACCAGATTGCTTTGCTTGTGCCCTGCCACCGCGTGCTCGGCGCAGATGGCGCCCTCACCGGCTATGGCGACGGCCTGTGGCGCAAACAGAAACTCATTGAAATCGAACGCCAATACCAAAAAGGATCTGTACATGACCCAAGCTGATCGCGCCCGCGCTTTTGCCGCGCTGCACCAACCCGGCACGCCCCTTGTGCTCTACAACTGCTGGGACGCTGGCAGTGGTGCCGCCATTGCCAAAGGCGGTGCACCTGCCCTGGCAACCGGCAGTTGGTCCGTAGCCGCCGCCCAAGGCTACGCGGATGGCGAAGCAATGCCGCTGGACACCCTGCTACAAATCGCCAGTCGCATCACCGCAACCAGCGACGTGCCTGTCTCGCTCGACTTTGAGGGCGGCTACGCCGTAGAAACAGATGCATTAAGCAAAAACATCGCAGAAGTATTGGCCGCAGGCGTTATTGGCATCAACTTTGAGGACCGCGTGGTGCAAAGCAGTGGCCTATACGACATAGACACGCAAACCACGCGCATCGCTGCGATCCGCGCGGAAGCAGACGCGCACAATGTGCCGCTCTTCATCAACGCCCGCACCGATCTGTTTTTGCAATCCAAACCGGAGGATCACGGCCAACACCTCGACGCCGCCATCACCCGCGGCAAGGCTTATGCCAAGGCAGGCGCCAGCGGCTTCTTCATTCCCGGCCTGTCCGATCCGGACATGATCCGCGCCGTCTGCACAGCGGTCTCCCTTCCGGTGAACGCGATGTGTCTCGATGTCACCGCAGACGTAGCGCCACTGGCGGCAACGGGTGTGGCCCGCATCAGTTTTGGCCCCGCACCTTACCGCGCCGCGATGAAGGCGCTGACGCAACAGGCCGAGCGCCTCTACTAAGCCAAAAAGAAAAACCCCGCCATTTCTGGCGGGGTTTTCCAATTCTCAAACGAAAGATCGGTTGATCTTACTCGTCGCCGGACTTGAGCGCTGCGCCCAAGATATCGCCGAGGGATGCACCGGAGTCGGAAGAACCGTACTGTTCCACGGCTTCTTTCTCTTCCGCGATCTCGCGTGCTTTGATCGACAGACCCAGACGACGGGTTTTGCTGTCAATGTTGGTCACACGTACGTCGAGCTTGTCACCCACGGAGAAACGCTCTGGGCGCTGCTCTGCACGGTCACGCGACAGGTCGGAGCGGCGGATGAAGGACTTCATGCCTTCGTATTCCACTTCGATGCCACCGTCTTCGATTGCGGTCACTTCGACAGTCACGATGGAGCCGCGCTTCACGCCGCCCACTGCGTCTGCGAACTTGTCGCCGCCGAGTGCTTTGATGGACAGGGAGATACGCTCTTTTTCAACGTCCACTTCGGAGACAACGGCCGAAACCATGTCGCCTTTGCGGTAGTTCTGGATCGCATCTTCGCCACGCTCGTCCCAAGACAGGTCGGAGAGGTGAACCATGCCATCGATCTCGCCTGGCAGGCCGATGAACAGACCGAATTCGGTGATGTTCTTGACTTCGCCTTCGACCTCGGTGCCCTCTGGGTGAGTTTCCGCGAAAACTTCCCATGGGTTGCGCTGGGTCTGCTTGAGGCCCAGGGAAACGCGACGCTTGGAGCCGTCGATTTCCAGCACCATGACGTCCACTTCCTGAGAGGTGGAAACGATCTTGCCGGGGTGTACGTTTTTCTTGGTCCAGGACATCTCGGAGACGTGTACCAGACCTTCAACACCTGGCTCCAGCTCAACAAAGGCACCGTAATCGGTGATGTTGGTCACGCGGCCTTTGTGTACGGAGGACAGTGGGTACTTCGCAGCAACCAGATCCCATGGATCTTCTTGCAGCTGCTTCATGCCCAGGCTGATGCGGTGGGTGTCTTTGTTGATCTTGATCACCTGAACCTTCACGGTCTCGCCGATGGTCAGGATCTCAGATGGGTGGTTCACACGGCGCCATGCCATGTCGGTGACGTGCAGCAGGCCGTCAACACCGCCGAGGTCAACAAACGCACCGTATTCGGTGATGTTTTTGACCACACCGTCGACTGCCTGACCTTCGGACAGGTTGCCGATGACTTCTGCGCGCTGCTCGGCGCGGGACTCTTCGAGGATCGCACGACGGGACACAACGATGTTGCCACGACGACGGTCCATCTTCAGAATCTGGAAAGGCTGCTTCAGACCCATCAGTGGGCCTGCGTCACGCACGGGGCGTACGTCAACCTGGGAACCTGGCAAGAAGGCCACGGCGCCGCCGAGATCAACGGTGAAGCCACCTTTAACGCGGCCGAAGATCGCGCCTTCAACGCGTGCATCGTCTGCGTATGCTTTTTCGAGGCGATCCCACGCTTCTTCGCGGCGGGCCATCTCACGGGAGATAACAGCTTCGCCACGGGCGTTTTCAGCCGCGCGCAGGTAAACTTCCACTTCGTCGCCAACGGCGATTTCAGGAGCTTCACCTGGGTTTGCGAATTCTTTGAGTTCAACGCGGCCTTCCATTTTGTAGCCTACGTCGATGATGGCTTGGCCCGCTTCAATTGCGATGACTTTGCCTTTGACAACCGAACCCTCGTTCGGTGTGTCCATTTCGAAGCTTTCATTAAGGAGGGCTTCGAATTCCTCCATGGTTGCGTTAGCCATGCGGCGTCATTTCCTTTATCAAACGTTTTTTCTGGCCGTGCGGTTGTCTCCGCCGGTCTTGGTTAGCGCCTGCCATTCTGGCAGATCGATTTGGTCTTTGACACGCCAAACAACTGGAAAAACACACAAAAAACAAAGAGGGCCGGCGTTTCCGACCCTGCTCGTCCCGTTGTTTTATGGCATTTGCGCCTTATAGACAGGGGCGATATAGCCCTAAACCCCTAGTTCGGCAAGCCGATTCCCTGCATCAAACCATCCCGGCGCAACGTTGCCGCCTCCACGGCATTCAACCGCTCAAACGCTGCTTCTGGGTTCTTGGCGCCGCCCGCCCTACGCCAGATCCCGCGCGCCGAGGCCGGGCTCCAAGGTAAGGCGGCCGTTCGCAACCATTGGCGCAACTCAGCCGGCAGCGCGTCATAGGCCTGCATTACATTGCCCTGCCTGCGTCGCCCACGCAGATTGCTTTTGATGTTCCGAGCCATGGGTCCGCTCATTCCCGACAGATTTATTTGGTAATGTTATTACATTTCTTCCACAGTGGATTTCAACCCCACTCAAGACTCAAAAAAGGCGCCCCATTTAGGAGCGCCCTTCTGTAGCCATTCTGTCTAAGCGACCTTAGCCAATCTCATTCACCAGGGTCTCGCGCGACTTGCGCACCTTCGCCATCGGCAGCAACCAGTCCGCGCCTTCCTGGCGGTAGCCTAGCGGCAACAATGTCACGGATTTCAGGCCCAGCTCTTTCAGCCCCATGATCTCATCCACAGCGTCCGGATCAAACCCTTCCATCGGGCAGGTGTCCACGCCCAGTTCTGCAGCCGCCAACATGGCAAAGCCCAGCGCGATATAGGCCTGACGCGCCGCATGGTCGTGGTTCACGGTCTCATCGCGGGGCAAATACACGTTCTTCAGGTTCTCGTAGTACTGGGTCAGCATCTCGTTTTCGCCGCGCAGCTCTTCCATATGCGCGCGCACCGCATCAATGCGCTCTGCAGAGTAGTTGTCCCAGGCCGCAAACACCAACAAGTGGCTGCCTTCGGTGATTTGGCTCTGATCCCAGCCCACCTTGCGGATCTTCTCACGCATCTCGTCGTTCGTGACCACGAACACCTCAAATGGCTGCGTGCCGCTAGAGGTAGGCGCCATGCGGATCGCTTCCAAAATCGCCTCTACCTTTTCCGCCGGAACGGTCTTTGCCGGATCCATCTTCTTGGTAGCGTAACGCCAGTTCATCAAGTCCTTTAGGGAAGTCATTCAGTGTTTTCCTTTTTTCCGGCCGGTAAAATCTACCAGGGCCGCGGGTGGTAACATTTTGATACCCGCGATATAGGAGGCACTGGAAATTGCCACAAGAAGGCACATTTCTGAGACCTGGTTACACGAAAGGAACCGCCATGTGCTTTGTTGAAAAAGACGGCCAATGCCCTGAATGCTTCCGCATCAACGAAGTTCTGGGGCGTGTGGGAGACCGTTGGTCTGTGCTGATCGTGCTTTCGCTGGCGCAATACAAAGTGCTGCGTTTCAACGAGCTCAAACGTCATCTGGGCATCTCCCAGCGCATGTTGTCCCTGAAACTGCGGGAGTTGGAACGAGACGGGTTGGTCAACCGGACATATCACCCGACCATCCCCCCCAAGGTGGAATACGCGCTCACGGATCTGGGATATTCGTTTTACGCTCCGGTCAAGGCACTCGGCATTTGGGCTCTGGACAACCTGCCCAACATTGATGAGGCACGGTTGGAGTTTGACACGCAGGCGGAGCAAAAAAAGTCCGCCTGACCAATCAGTTGAATGTCACTCAGCCGGACGCGCCGCATCAATGGCCGCCACCGCTGCGGCAATGGCATCTGCGATGGCAAGATTGGACGTATCAATCAAAACCGCATCCGGCGCAGGCTTCAAAGGCGCTTCCGCGCGCTCCATGTCACGCGCGTCCCGCTCTTTGACATCCGCCAAAACAGTCTCGCGATCGATTTCTGTGCCTTTGCCAACAAGTTCCAGATAGCGGCGTTCGGCCCGCACCTCGGCACTTGCCGTGACAAACAGTTTGGCCTCGGCATTCGGGCAAATCACAGTCCCGATGTCACGCCCATCCAAAACGGCACCACCGGCGCGACGGGCAAAAGCCCGCTGAAAGTCCACCAATGCAGCCCGCACCTCGCCAATCACCGCGACCTTGCTGGCCGCCTGCGCGACGTCAGGGGTGCGCAGGTTGTCCGCGTCCAGATCTTCGGCGGTTAAGGCCTTGGCGGCCTCAATGGGGTCCGTGCCATCCAACGTGCGTGCGCCAACTGCACGATACAGCAATCCTGTGTCCAGATGGGCAAAACCATAATGTGCCGCCACCGCCTTGGAGATTGTGCCTTTGCCCGCTGCCGCTGGCCCATCGATTGCAATGGTAAACCGCATGTTCTGCCCTGCCTTATCCTGCCGTCTAGCCGCTCTACCCAGCCACAGCGCGCGGCGCAAGGGGTGGCCCAATTATGCCCAGCGCCGTCGCACCTGCATCACAGCGCCTGCCAACAATCCCACAAAGGCCACAGTGGCCGCGGCAGATTTGCACCGCGTCCAGAAACTGGCGATCGTGACAATACTGTCTTCGACCCCTTCCACGCCAACATGCAACATGGTCGCTACCATGTAGTTCTCCAGATAATCCGCAGACACCATAACCAGCGCCACAAAGGAAAACACCATGCTCCAGGGGCGCTGAAATAGGTTCTGAAACCCAACAATCAACATGATGCCCAAGAGCGCCGGATAAACCAGATCAAGCCGCTGCTGCACGGAGATGTAGAAATCGCGTCCCTCTGTGCTCAGTGCCGACAAAAAGCCACGCGCCTCCTGAGGCGAATACCCAAAGGGCCGCATGTCAAACGGAGCCAATCCCCCTGCGGCGGCGCTGATCGTCGGCATGGTCCAAAACACCATAACCAAATAGATCGCGGTCGCACCGGTGAAACTGATCCAGAAAACACGCTGACTGAAGCTCATGTCCCATGCCCAAAATGACGTAAGCCCCGATCATGACCGAGGCTTCGCCAAAATCAACAAAAACGTGCGCCGCGTGGCAACGGGGCTGAATTAGGTCCGGGTGATCTTTGCGCCTAAACCGTCCATCAGCGGCTCAAAAATCGGGAAAGACGTGGCAATTGGGCCGCCATCATCCACGCTCACCGGCTGCTGCGTTGCCATCCCCATCACCATAAAGCTCATGGCGATGCGGTGATCCAGAAAGCTCTCACAGGTTGCGCCGCCCGGCACGTTGCCGTGGCCGAGACCTTTCACAATCCACCAGTCGTCACCCTCATCGACCTCAACACCATTGGCCCGCAGACCTTTGGCCATCGCGTCAATCCGGTCGCTTTCTTTCACGCGCAGTTCTTTCACGCCACGCATCACGGTGTCCCCTTCGGCAAATGCCGCTACTACCGACAACACTGGGTATTCGTCAATCATGCTGGCTGCGCCCGCCGGGTCAATTTCCGCGCCTTTGAGGTTGGGCGAGAACCGCGCCCGCAGGTCCGCCACAGGCTCCCCACCCTCTTCGCGCTCATTTTCAAACGTAAGGTCCGCGTTCATCGCTTGCAGGGCATAAAACAGACCCGCCCGCGTTGGGTTCAGCCCAATATTTGGCACCAATACATCAGAGCCCGGCGTGATGATCGCCGCACAGACAGGGAAAGCTGCCGAGCTTGGATCACGTGGCACCACAATCGTCTGCGGCTTCAGCTCTGGCTGACCGGTCAAAGTAATCACGCGGCCTTCGTCGGTTTCTTCGACCGAAATCTCTGCACCAAAACCTGCCAGCATGCGTTCCGTGTGGTCGCGCGTGGCTTCTTTCTCGATCACCACAGTCTGCCCCGGCGCGTTCAACCCCGCCAAGAGCACCGCAGACTTCACCTGCGCCGATGGCATCGGAACCTCATAACGCACCGGCACCGGATCTTTGGCACCCACGATAGTCATCGGCAGCCGCCCACCGGAGCGCCCAACAGAGGTCGCGCCAAACAGTGCAATCGGATCGGTCACCCGTGCCATCGGACGGCCATTCAGGCTGGCGTCGCCCGTGAAAGTCACCGTGATGTCACTGGTCGCCATCGCGCCCATGATCAAGCGCACACCGGTGCCAGAGTTGCCGCAGTCAATCACGGTATCAGGCTCTGCAAAGCCACCCACGCCCACACCATGCACAGACCAATTGCCGCCGCCGCGGTTGATCACCTCTGCCCCAAACGCCGCCATCGCCTTGCCGGTGTCGAGCACATCCTCGCCCTCCAACAAGCCGGAAATTTTGGTCTCCCCCACGGCCATCGCGCCAAGGATCAAGCTGCGGTGGCTAATCGACTTGTCACCAGGCACATGCGCCTCGCCCTTGAGCGGACCGCAAGCGGAGGAAGTCATCGGAATGGGGGTGCCGTGGCCAGACATAGCGCGTCATCCTTATTGCTTTTGACAACGCTGTTAGCGCAACAAATGCCCAAGGTCCATGGCCGGATTAGCGCGATTGTTGCGCCGTCACCCCGGCGCCGCAGTTACGTCTTGCGGAAGGTCAGATAATGCGGCGTGCGCCCCTCGCGGAACGCCTTCTGCTCGTAGCGCGTGGAGATCCAATCGCTCCACGGTTCGCGCCAGTCCTCCGGCTTCTCCGCCAGCCACTCAAACCCGTGGCGCGGCACTTGCTCCAGCGTCTGACGCACATAATCTTCAATGTCCGTCGCCACCCGGAAAATCGCGCCGGGCTTCAACTTGCGTGACAGCGGCTCCAGATGTTCCGGCGTCACAAAGCGGCGGCGGTGATGGCGCTTCTTGGGCCAAGGATCAGGGTACAGCAAAAACGCGCGGCTCAGGCTTCGATCTGGCAGCACGTCAAACATGTCGCGCGCATCGCCCGGGTGCACTTTGATATTCTCCGCCCCAGCTTCACGGATTTTGCCAAGCAGCATGGCAACCCCGTTGATATAGGGCTCACAGCCAATGATGCCGACATCCGGGTTCTGCACTGCCTGATGCACCATATGCTCGCCGCCGCCAAAGCCCACTTCAAGCCAGACATCCTTGCCGCCAAACAACGCCTCAAGATTGAGGTTTTCGCGCTCCGGGTTCTCTTCCCAGCCCACCTTGCCCGGCGACAGCGCCGCAAGATCTTCGTCCAGATAAACCTCTTGGCTGGCGCGCAGGCCTTTGCCTTTGAAGCGGCCATAGAAGTTGCGCCACGGTGCACCGCTTGCGTGTCTGCCAGAGTCTTTGCCGGGATGTTTGTCGTCGGACATGCCAAATTACCTTATGCTGCGGGCCTGCCTTTGCCCAAACCCGCAGCAAAGGTCAAGTTCAGCCAAAAATCTTACGTAGGATGAACATGCCCGGAATGGTCACAAAATACATCGTGATCCCGTAGACCGCCGCGGGCACCGCATATTCCGGAATGCCGCCGGTTTGCGCAATAATACCCGCAACGGCAATGCCAAGGGTCGCGTTCTGCACCCCCATCTCAACCGAAATACAAAGCCCATCCGGTCCCGACAGCCCCAGCACCCGCGCCACCACAACACCCGCGATCAGCAACACCGCATTCAGCGCCATCAACACTGGCCCCAATCCGCCAATGTTCTCCATAAACATGGCCCAGTTGGTCGCCAGCGCCGCCGCGACAATCACCACAAACAACACCAGAGCCACGGCGGACACCCGCCCCTCGTTGTTGTCCGCAAACGTCGGCGCCACAAACCGTAGCAGTACGCCAATTGCCACCGGGACGGCGGTGATCACAAACATGCTGATCCCTATCGCCGTCACGTTGATTACGGGCGCATCGCCGCCCAAAAACGTGGTCGCCGCCCATCCGGTCAACGCAGGCACGGTCAGCACCGACAACAGGCTCACCACCGCCGTCAGGGTGATCGACAAAGCCACTGTACCCCCGGCCAGTTTAGTCAAGATGTTAGACGTCACGCCCCCAGGGCAAAATGACAGCAACATCACACCAAAGGCCATCGCAGGCGGCAGGCTAGTGAACGATACCAACAGGAACGCAACGGCTGGCACTGCAACCACCTGCAACAGCACGCCCACAATCACCGCACGCGGCATGGTCAGCACCCGGCCAAAATCTGCAAAGGTCAGACCAAACCCCAGTGAAAACATAATAATCGCCAACGACAGCGGCAAAGCCACATCGATCAACATCGCGCATTCCTCCCGTTTCTCGGACCGACCGTGGCACAGGTCCCATGCAAAGCCAAAGACTTCCGTTGGGGCATTTAGCCCGTGACAAGCCCTGGCCACCAAAAAGCCCGCCGAACATCACGGCGGGCTTTCAAATCCTGCAGGTCAACGAAGATCAGATGGCTTTTTTCAGATCTTCCACCAGATCCGTACGTTCCCAACTGAAGCCTCCGTCCTCGGTAGGCGTCCGGCCAAAGTGGCCGTAGGCAGCCGTGCGCTGATAGATCGGCTTGTTGAGCTGCAACTTCTGGCGAATGCCCCGTGGCGTCAGGCTCATCACACTGCGTACGGCCTTTTCAATCTCCGCAGGCGACACTTCGCCTGTGCCATGTGTATCGGCATAGACCGACAGCGGCTCCGACACGCCAATCGCATAAGACAGCTGAATGGTGCAGCGCTCCGCCATGCCAGCGGCCACCACGTTCTTCGCCAGATAACGCGCAGCATAAGCTGCGGAACGGTCCACTTTCGTTGGGTCTTTGCCGGAGAATGCACCACCACCGTGTGGGGCCGCGCCACCGTAAGTGTCCACGATGATCTTACGACCGGTCAGGCCGGCATCGCCATCCGGGCCACCAATCACAAACTTGCCGGTTGGGTTCACGTGCCACGCGGTGGCGTCGGAGATCCAACCCTCCGGCAGGGTCTCGCGAATATAAGGTTCGACCACCGCGCGCACATCAGCGCTGGTCATGGCCTCATCAAGGTGCTGTGTCGACAACACGATCGAGCTCACACCCACAGGCTTGCCGCCTTCATAAACCACAGAGAGCTGCGACTTCGCATCCGGGCCAAGCGTTGGCTCCTGACCGGATTTGCGCACCTCTGCCAGACGCCGCAGGATGGCGTGGCTGTACTGGATGGGCGCCGGCATCAACGCCTCAGTTTCGGTGGTGGCATAACCAAACATGATGCCCTGATCACCGGCACCTTCGTCTTTGTCGGCCGCCGCATCAACACCCTGCGCGATATGGGCGGATTGTTCGTGAAGCAGGTTGGTGATCTCCACGGTCTCGTGGTGGAACTTGTCCTGCTCATAACCGATGTCTTTGATACAGGCGCGCGCAATCTCGTCGATGCGATCCATGTAATCATGGAGCTTGTCTTGATCTGACAGACCAACCTCGCCACCAATCACCACGCGGTTCGTTGTGGCAAACGTTTCGGCAGCCACACGCGCCTCCGGTTCTTCAGCCAAAAAGGCATCCAAAACGGCATCCGAGATGCGGTCACAAACCTTATCCGGGTGGCCTTCCGAAACACTTTCGGAAGTAAACGTGTAATTCTGTCGTGTCATGAAGTGCTCCATTAAAAGTCAATCGCCACGTCAGGAAGCCGTTGTGGCGACAAATGTTCTCCAGCCTTACGCCGCCGTCAGCGCAGGGTCAATGCGTTTTGCGGTGATGCAGTAAAAGCGCGGTTAAAAGAAGCAACACAACCTTGACAACGACCAAAACATCACCAACTTTCGCATAAGGTGTTTCAGGAGACGCCTTGGGCAACGCCACATCCAGATAGCCCTCGGTGTTGAGCGGCAACGCGTCCAGCACCCGGCCTTTCGCGTCGATCACAGCACTCACCCCGGTGTTGGCAGCGCGTAAAACCGGCAATCCGCTTTCAATGGCCCGCATCCGCGCTTGATCCAAATGCTGGTAAGGGCCGGAAAAATTGCCAAACCACGCATCATTGGTCAGATGCAAAATGAACGCTGGTCGCTCTGGCGCCGCCCGCACGTCCTGCGGGAACACCGCCTCATAACAAATCAAAACCAACGCCTTGCCTAGAGCACCCAGATCAAGCACGTCCGCGCCAACACCCCGCGAAAACCCTCCGCCATCACGGCTGGCCAATCCCTGAATGCCAATTTTGCTCAGCCAATCACCCAAAGGGATGTACTCGCCAAATGGCACCAGATGATGCTTGTCATAGGTCTGGGCAACCTGGCCTTCCGCATCCATCAGAATGGCAGCGTTGTAGATGCGGCTGCCTTCGGCGCGGTTGATCCCCAACACCACCGGCACATCGCCCGCTGCGCCGGAGATGATCCCCAACGTGTTCGCCGCATTGTGCAACCAAACCGGCACCGCCGTTTCCGGCCAGACGATAAGGTCCGGCCGCGCGTCCCCCGCACGGGTGAATTTCACCATCCGTTCAAAGAACAGGCCAGCGTATCGCGGATCCCACTTCTGATGCTGCGGCGCGTTGGGTTGGATCAAACGCACCACCGGGCGATCTTCGGTGGACTCTGGAGCGGGCGCCGCCACGGGCACCGCAAGCCCGGCAATCATCACCAGAGCGGCAAGGGTCCAAACATCCCGACGCCCACCGCTGAACACCGCCCACGCCAAAGTCCAGGCCACCGCAAAGAAGATCAGATTGAGCCCATGCGGCCCCACAAAGGCCGCCCCTTGCGCCACCAATTGATCGATCAACACATAAGACGGCATGGCCCAGGGGAACCCAGTGAACAGATAGGCCCGGATCACTTCCGCCAACGTAAGCGTCAAAACCACTGCGCCACCTGCGACGCTCAGACGCTTCGCACTCCAAAAAGCCAGAGCAAAAAACAGTCCCAAGCCAGCAGCCAAAAACGTGATCGCAAAAGGCGCCATCCATCCATGGCGCCAAGGGTCCACAAAAAACGGCTCCACGATCCAGTTCAGAGACAGGGCAAAATAGCCTGTACCAAAGCCCAACCCGAGGGCAAAGGCCAATCGCCCAGCGTCCACCCGGATCAGCTGATAAAACGCCGCGGCAAAGCCCAGAAGCGTGAAAAACCAAAGATCAAAAGGCGGATGCCCCAATGCGGCAAGCGCCCCAAGGACGCCGCCACGCACCAGCATTTTGTGAGGCACAGCCCGCAATCGGCGGCGCAAAGCGCCGTCAGCCATCCTGTACCACCACAGACGGGCTTGGCAGGAACACCCGCAGGCGTTTGATCCGGCGCGGATCGGCGTCCACCACCTCAAACTCCACGCCATCCGGGCTTTCCACCACCTCACCCCGCGCTGGCACATGCCCCGCAAGCATGAAGACTAGACCACCCAGCGTATCGATCTCTTCCGGGTCGACCTCTTCGTGATGGCTCAGCGAACGGCCCACAGCAGCCTCAAACTCATCCAGTGGCGTTTTGGCCAGCGCCAGATAGCACCCCGGCTTCTCCTCAACAAAGAGGTCAGCTTCTTCCACGTCATGTTCGTCTTCGATCTCGCCGATGACCTGTTCAATCAAGTCCTCGATGGTCACCAAGCCGTCCACACCGCCATATTCATCAATCACCAGCGCCATATGCCGACGCTCCGCCTGCATCTTGGTCAGCAGAACACCAATTGACATGCTCGGCGGCACAAACAACAGCGGTCGCAGCACGCGGGCGATATCAAAGTCCTTCGCGTTGTCGCCGTTAAACCCGTGACGCAGTGCAAAATCCTTAAGGTGCACAAAGCCCACCGGCGTGTCCAAGGTGTTCTCATACACAGGCAAGCGGGTAAGCCCGCTGTCGCGGAACAACTGCACCAGTTCTGTCTTTGTGATCGTGGTGGGTACCGATTGAATATCGGCTTTTGGCACCGCCACATCCTCAACCCGCATGCGACGCAGGTTCATCATGCCGTGCGCTTGCGGCACCGGAGTGGATGCAACAACCGGGCGGTCCGCCACGGTTTGCGGGGTGTCATTCATACCAAACAGGCGGCTCATCCAGCCCTTCGGTTTCCTTATCTGGCCTTCCGGCTGCGCGCTTGGCGCTGCGTTAGAAGACCCGTCTGCACTGTCGCCCATTGGTCCTTTCCAAGGTTTCCTGCGGTATTTTGCCCGCTATTTGATCTCATATGGGTCTGCCAGACCCATTTTGCCAAGTATGGTGGTCTCTAAACCTTCCATCAAAGTGGCATCTTTGTCACGCACATGATCATAGCCCAGCAAATGCAACGTGCCGTGCACCATCAAATGCGTCACATGCTCGGCCATCGGCTTGCCCGCGGCCTCCGCCTCCCGCGCGCAGGTGTCATAGGAAATCGCGATATCGCCAAGCTCTTCCGGCATGCCCGGGAAGCTCTGCTCCGGCAACTCCGGCACATCCCCGTCGCGTTCAACACCGCGGTCTTCACTGGGCCAACTCAGCACATTGGTGGCTTTGTCCTTGTCGCGAAAGTCCGCGTTCAACTCGGCTATACGCGCGTCATCACAGGCCAGCACGGCTATTTCAAAGACATCTGCCACCATGCCAAGATGTGCAAAAACCGCCTGTGCCGCCGTTTCGGCCAGTTCCTCAAGCGCCACCGCACGCCAGCGGTCATCTTCAATAATGGTATCGGTCAGCATTGTCCCTGCTCCGCGTGGGGGCTGACGGCCCCCACACCCCCGTGGATATTTTTGGCCAAATGAAGTCTCAGGCCTTGCTTTCCCGGTCTTTCAACGCCCGCGCCGCATCGGCGTCATAGGCCTTGATGATCGCCGCCACCAGTGGATGACGCACAACGTCATCTGCCGTGAAGTAATTGAAACTGATGTTGGGAATGTTGCTCAACAGACGCTCCGCGTCTTTCAGACCCGACGGCACCCCGCGCGGCAGGTCAATCTGACTGCGGTCGCCAGTAATGACCATGCGAGACCCCTCACCCAGACGGGTCAGGAACATCTTCATCTGCATAGTCGTGGCATTCTGCGCCTCATCCAGTACCACAAAGGCATTGGACAGCGTGCGTCCCCGCATAAAGGCCAACGGCGCAATCTCGATCTTTTTCTCTTCGATCAGCTTGCCCAACTGCTTAGCCGGCAAGAAATCATTCAGTGCGTCATAGAGCGGCTGCATGTAGGGATCGACCTTGTCCTTCATGTCCCCCGGCAGGTAGCCAAGCTTCTCCCCTGCCTCCACGGCGGGACGCGACAGGATGATCCGATCTACCTGGCCAGAGATGAACATCGACACGCCCACCGCGACCGCCAGGTAGGTCTTACCGGTGCCTGCAGGGCCGATGCCAAACGCCAGTTCATTGTCAAACAGCGACAGGACATAAGCCTTCTGCGCGTCGGTGCGCGGTTCAACCAGCTTTTTGCGGGTTTTGATCTCCACCGCGCCGCCTTTGAACATCTCCATCTGATCGCCATCACGCACGCCGGTGTCTTCCTCAGAGCCGCCCATGCGAATCTCGCGATCGATGTCGCCGCCTTCGACAGACTTGCCACTTTCCAGCCTCGTATAGAGCGCGTTCAGCACATCGGCCGCCTCGGTCTGGGCCGCCTCTTCGCCATGAATGTCGAGCAGGTTTCCCCGTCGCAGGATCTGCACCCCCAGCTTTTGCTCTATATCCGCGAGGTTGCGGTCATATTCGCCGCAAAGCTCAATCAGCAATCGGTTGTCCGGAAATTCCACCGAAGTCTTTTTCGGGGCATCGGATGAAGGCGGTGGGGTCATGGTGCCAGTGGGCAATCACATCTCCTGTGAAGTAGGGTATAGTCCCATGGTGCCAAGTTGCGCAGGCAGGTGCAAGCGGGCGCGCGTGAAAATTCCGTGACGCCGACACTCACAGCAAAGTTTTGCCAAGAAAAAAGGCCGCCAAACTGTGGCGACCTTTGGAATGTTTATGCGCGTCGGATCAGATCCAGTCGCCGATGCCCGCGCCCGCTTTGAACGGGCCGGTGGCTACGCCGGGAGGGGCGGCACCGGAACACACTGGCTTGCCATATGGGTCCAGACGCTGAGACAGGTAGCCTTCAACACCGTCATCGATGATCCAGTGGTCACAGCCGTTTGGATCTACCCAGATACCAGCAATCAGATTGCTGAGGTGGCCGTCATCGGTGAAGTTGTCCACGGTCTTGTCAACTTTGTTGTCGATGCAGGCCGAAAGGCTCACAGCGGCACCGAGAAGCAGAATGCTTTTGGTCAGTTTCATATCGCTTCTCCCTTAACGCAGACAGATGATTTCAACGCGGCGGTTCTCCGCCATGCCTGCTGCGGTGCGGTTGGTCGCGCGTGGCATCCGCTCACCATACCCGCGCACCTCGACAACGCGGGCGCCGGTGCCGCGAGCCACTTTCGCCACCGCATTGGCGCGGTTGTAGCTCAGGCGCATGTTGTATTCATCGCTCGCGCGGCTGTCGGTGTGACCGGCAATGATAAAGGCCGACGCGGTGGAGCTGCTGAAGAACTCCGCGAGACGCTGACGGTTGGCCGAATTGATCGAGTATTTGTCAGTGGCAAAGAACTGATCTGAGTTCATCACACCACAGACATTGCCGCGCCGACATACCGGAATACCCTGACGGTTCACGTGTGGGGTCATGTAGCCCTCAACACCGTCATCCATCACCCAGTGTTCACAGCCATCCGGATCGACCCAGACGGTTGGCACGTAAGGTTGGCCCAGAACAGTGCGTTGGTTTTGGGCCGCAGCGGGCTGAGCAATGGCCAGAAGCGCGACACAGGCAGCCGCCGCACCTCCAAGCGCCGCCCGCGCCATTTGTTTGGTTTTGTTCGCCACAGCGAGTACCTCTCCTATCCCCCGAAAGCCAATGTCTTGAAACAGTGTTCTAAATCAAAGCTTTCTCTATCCGATCAAGATGCACTGAGTTGCCTCTTATGTGAAGAAGAAATCCTTAATTCACGCAGGGCGATACACAAAATATGTCCGAAATGTGTCACGCGCGCCCTACCCAAAGCAGAACGCGCGCATCAATATTCTCAAATTAACCAAGATTGTTTCCGACGTTGGGTCAATCTCAGACCAATACACCCCCAAGGGAGTTGGCAGAGCTTTCGACGATTCTCACCCGTTTGATGTCGCCAATTTGGCCCTTTGGATCAGCCACATAGACTGCGTGCAGGTAATCGGATTTACCCACCATCTGCCCCTCCAGACGTCCGGCTTTTTCATAAAGGACGTTCACCTCTTTGCCGACCATGCTGTTCTGGATCTCTTTCTGCTGCTCCCCAAGGAGCGCCTGCAGACGCTGCAAACGGTCATCCGCCTCAGCCGGGTCCACCAACGGACGCTCCGCCGCCGGGGTGCCGGGACGCGTGGAGTATTTGAAGCTATAGGCTTGGCCGTATTTGACCTCACGGATCAGGTCCATCGTGTCCTGAAAATCCTCCTCGGTCTCTTCCGGGAAGCCCACAATAAAATCGCCGGACAACAGCAGATCAGGCCGCGCCGCACGAATGCGCTCAATCAGCTTGATATAGCTGTCGCGGTCATGGCTGCGGTTCATGCGCTTGAGGATTTTGTTGGAGCCGGACTGCACCGGCAGGTGCAGATACGGCATTAGCTTGGAGCAGGTGCCATGCGCTTCGATCAGGTCATCCATCATGTCGTTGGGGTGGCTGGTGGTGAAGCGAATACGCTCCAGACCATCAATCTTGTCCAACTCCCATATCAACCCGGCGAGCGTCATGTCACCGCCGCCATGCGCCCCGTGATAGGCGTTCACATTCTGCCCCAGCAGAGTGATCTCCCGCACACCGCGCTCCACAAGATCGCGCGCTTCAGTGACCACACGGTCCACAGGACGGGAGACCTCGGCCCCACGTGTATAAGGCACCACACAGAAAGCGCAGAATTTGTCACAACCTTCTTGCACGGTCAGAAATGCGGTCGGCGCGCGCTTGGCTTTGGGGCGGCCTTTCAGCTTTTCAAACTTGTCTTCCTCAGGGAAATCCGTGTCCAGCGCCTTCACGCCTTCTTGCGTCTTGGCCTCCATCTCCGGCAGACGGTGATACGCCTGCGGCCCGACCACCAAATCGACCATCGGCTGCCGCCGCATGATCTCTTCGCCTTCAGCCTGCGCCACACAGCCCGCCACACCGATCTTCAGGTTCGGCTTCTCCGCCTTCAATCCCTTGAACCGCCCCAGCTCGGAATAGACCTTTTCCGCAGCCTTTTCGCGAATGTGACAGGTGTTGAGCAGGATCATATCCGCATCATCCGGCTTGTCCGTGGTCTCATAGCCGGCACCGCCCATAGCCTCTGCCATACGCTCACTGTCATAAACATTCATCTGACACCCGTAGGTCTTGATGAAGAGCTTCTTTTTCTCAGCGGTGGTGTTCTCGGCCATGGGACATATCCTGCAGCGGTTTCAAGGCGCCTCCCTACAGAAAACCGGGGGCGCTTGCAATGCGATCGCTTTTAGCGGATTTTGAGCGCAACAAGGACAAAAACACGCAAAATGGGGCGCGCATGACATACGACTCGGTGGAGCAGTTTCTGCGCGACGGCAAAGCGGAACTGGCCAAAGGCCCGGTGGCTTTGATCTTCGTCGAAGATGACGTCGAAATCGAAAGCACACTGTACCATCACCTCGACCTTGGCTTCAAAAAAGTCATCGCATTAATGCCGTCGACCTTTCCACTGTCTGACGAACTATCCGAGCTGTGTCCCCGCATCACCATGGAAACGCCACGCGGGCCGCGTATGATCGATGCGGTCAACAAATTCATCGATGCGGCACCAACCCTTTGGTTCTATTACAGCTTCAACGCCGAATACTTGTTCTTCCCATTTTGCGAAACCCGCGGCATTGGCGAAATGCTGGCCTTTCACACAGAGGAGCAGCGGGACGCGATGCTCACCTATGTGATCGACCTCTATGCGCCGCAGTTGGAAAGCGCGCCCAATGCGGTGTCGCTAGAGAACGCCCAGCTGGACCGCTCCGGCTATTATGCCCTGGCACGCCTTGATCCAGACAACCACAACCACCCGAAAGAACGGCAACTGGACTTCTTTGGTGGTTTACGCTGGCGCTATGAGGAACACATCCCCGCCAACAAACGCAAGATTGACCGGATTTCGATCTTCCGCGCCAAACCCGGCCTGCAATTGCGTGCGGATTTCACCTTTACGGATGAAGAATACAACACCTACGCCTGCCCATGGCACAACAACCTGACGGCTGCGGTCTGCTCATTCCGCACTGCCAAAGCCTTAAAAGCCAACCCGGGCTCAACGTTCGACATTGAAGAGTTCACCTGGCACAACTCTGTGCGCTTTGACTGGCATTCGCGCCAGCTTCTCGACCTCGGCCTTATGGAACCCGGTCAGTGGTTCTAAACCTGCGTGCAACGCGCCTGTGCGCCGTCCTTGTGGTCTCAACCGCCCTGACCGCCTGCGCCAAAGTGCCTTTTGACGCCCCCCGCACGCCCTCCTACGCCCTCTCCGCAGACGGCTCACCAGACGCAGTCAGCCGCGCAGTCTCCGCCCAAACCGGTGCGCAATCTGCCTATTTCGAACTCACCAACGGCACCGATGCCCTTGGTGCCCGCCTGCGCATGATCGAAAGCGCGCAGCACAGCATCGACATTGCCACCTTCCTGATCAAACCCGACACCGCCAGCGGCATCCTCACCCATCGCCTGTTTGACGCCGCCAACCGCGGGGTGCGCGTGCGGCTCTTGGTGGATGACGTCTTCACCACCGCCGATGACACCGACCTCGCCGTACTCGACACGCATCCCAATATCGAAATCCGCATCTTCAATCCAAACTCCCGCAATGCGCCCAAAGCCATGGGGTTTCTGTGGGACTTCAAACGCGTGAACCGGCGGATGCACATCAAGACCTTTGTGGTCGACAACAACATGGCAATCCTTGGCGGGCGCAACTTTGCGGATGAATACTACGAGCTCAAACCCACCGAGGTCTTTGCGGACTACGATCTTGCCGTCTTTGGCGCCGAGGCGGCCGAGATCAACCCGATCTTTGACACCTACTGGAACGACGCCTACGCCATCCCCGTCGCCAACCTGCGTGCCAAATCCGCGCCAAAGCCACCGCAGATCACGCTCTCTGATTGGGCCTATAATCCCGACGGTCCCGAAGTCGCCGCCTACACTAAAGCGATCAACGCGCCGTACCTGAAAGATATTGCAAACCGCAAGGTTACCCCATTCCGAGGCACCTCTCGCATCATTGTCGACACGCCTCAAAAGCTGCGCAATCCCGATGGCAAAGGCCCGCACATTCTGGGCGAAGCCTTCTTTGCAGCCATTGGTGAGGCAAAATCACAGGTCACGCTGATCAGCCCCTACTTTGTGCCCGAAGACTACGGCGCACGCTTCTACGCCAATCTCGCCCGCTCCGGTGTGAAACTGCGGATCGTGACGAACTCGTTGGCCTCCACCAACCACGCCTATGTGCACGGCGGCTATGCCCGCCATCGCGCCGCCCTTTTGTCTGCCGGCGTGGAGCTTTACGAGCTGCGCCATGACGCCATCGCAGCGCTCAACTTGACCGACATAGAAAACCCGCCGCACATCACACTGCACACCAAACTCGCCGTGATCGATGACACTTCTGTACTGGTCGGCTCGCTCAACCTCGACCCGCGCTCGATCAAGACCAACGCGGAAATTGGTCTATTGGTCGAAAGCCCCGCTTATGCGCGCAGCATCCTAACCAATCTGGACAAAAACCTCGCCGATTTCGCCTATAAGGTCACCGCTGAGGACGCGGGTTTGCAGTGGACACACCAACCCAAGTCAGTGGCGCCCACTGTGGTCACCAAAGACCCGGACGCAGGTCTCTGGCGGCGCTTCATGTCCGTACTGCCCCAGTGGTTCGGCCTCGAAGGTCTCACTTAAAGCGTTTCGAGAAATGATGGACGCACCAGCATCGCAAATGTCCTGAGAACGCGAAGCGTGCCAAGGTATTTGCGGTCCCGGCTTTCTCGAAACGCTGCGCCTCAGCACTTCACCAAAACAGCCCCCGTGCGCCCTCCGGCCTCCACCATCTCATGTGCTGCGGCCGCCTCTTCCAGAGCAAACATATTGGGTGCATCCAGCTTCAAAGCGCCATCCGCAAACGCGCCATGTAGCCTTGCAATCGCCGCCTCGCGCTCCTTGAGGGGCAAAATGTAGATCAGCGAAATATCCAGCTTGAGCGCCTTAAACAGCATCGGCCCAAACGGCATTTCCGGCGCCATGTCTTTGGCGGACCCATAGGCGGCAATGGTGCCCAGTGGTTTCATCACTTCGGTTAGCAGAGGCAGGTTCGGCCCCAGCTCTACTTCCACCGCGCGATCCACGCCGTCGCACACGGCCAAAATATCCGCCGCCAAGGTCGGGCTGGCATAGTCAAACACATGTGTCGCGCCCGCTGCTTTCACGCGGTCCACATCCCGCGCCCCGCAGGTGGCGATCACTGTCGCTCCGCCCCAGGCGGCAAGCTGTACTGCCAGATATCCCACAGAGCCCCCGCCACCGGACACCAGTACGGTCTGTCCGGCCACATCCCCGCCGCCAAACACCGTCTGCGCTGCAGTCAATCCCGGAATCCCCATCACCGCGCCATCTTCCAGCGACACAGCCTCCGGCAAAGCCACCGCCTGCGCAGCTGGCACCGCGATATACTCGGCGCAGGTGCCAAACGGCCGCTGCCACTGCCCATTCCAAAGCCACACACGCTCGCCCACTCGCGCCGCGTCCACACCGGCGCCCACCGCTTCAATCACGCCAGCCCCATCGCTGTGCGGCACAATCATCTCAAACGGCGGCTTGGTCACGCCCGGCCGCGCCCCGCTGCGCGCCTTGCAATCTGACGGGTTCACGCCGGAATAGGCCACCCGCACCAGCACCTCGCCAGCGCCCGCTGTCGGCGTCGCCAAATCCTCGACCTTCAACACATCTCGCGCCGGCCCAAAGCCTCGCCACACCACTGCTTTCATGACACATCCTCCCTGCTCTGCGCCCATGCTGTCACAGGCCCAAATCAAGGACAATTGTTCTCAGAAAACTTTGACCCAGCGTCGTGCTCAGGTGCGGCGCAGGCGGATCACCACGTCAATCTTGGAAATTTCAGCCCCTTCCGGCGCGCCGGGCAGGCGGGAAATCTCCAACTCTTCGGCTGGCGCATCGGTCAGCACACGATCGTCTTCCCAGAAGAAATGCGGATGATCACCGGTGTTGGTGTCAAAATAGCTCTTGGCCCCATCCACCGTGATTTCCTGCATCAGGCCCGCGTCACAAAACGCCCGTAGGGTATTGTACACCGTCGCCAAAGACACGCTGTCACCATGCTCGCGCACAGAGGCAAACAGGCTTTCCGCCGTCACGTGCCGGTCGTTTCCGTCGCCCACAAGCAATGCTGCCAACGCCACACGTTGCCGTGTCGGGCGCAGTCCAGCCGATGCGAGCCATTGGGTGCCGTTGCGAAGTGCCTCAGTGGTCATCTGTTTCTTCCTGTGCGTCAGCCGCATATTTAGCGCAAAAATGCGGCCGAGTTCAAATGAAAATGAGTCGCAAGCACGCTTGGCCAAGCGGTCACGCCTGACACTCACCTTGCAGGGACAGGCTGGCAGGTGATAAAGCAGGCGAAAGCAACACCTAAATGACAAGGGACCACCCAGAATGGCCGACTATCCCACGAGCTTTGACAAAGACGACCTGCTGAAATGCGCCCGTGGCGAATTGTTTGGCCCCGGCAACGCGCAGTTGCCTGCGCCGCCCATGCTGATGATGGACCGCATTACCGATATCTCCGCAGATGGCGGTGAATTTGGCAAAGGCCACGTGGTCGCCGAGTTCGACATCACGCCGGACCTGTGGTTCTTCGAGTGCCACTTCCCCGGCAACCCGATCATGCCAGGTTGTCTCGGCCTTGATGGTCTGTGGCAACTGACCGGCTTCAACCTCGGCTGGCGCGGCATGCCCGGCAAAGGCATGGCGATGGGCGTCGGAGAAGTGAAGCTCAAAGGCATGGTCAAACCGGACCGCAAGATGCTGACCTATCACGTAGATTTCACCCGCATCATCGACCGTAAGCTCAAGCTCGGCGTGGCCAACGGCAAAGTCTTTGCCGACGGCGAAGAGATCTATGAAGTCAAGGACATGAAGGTGGGGCTGGCGGCTGAGTAAGCCCAGATCGACAGTCTAAACCAAACGGAAGAGGCCCCCGGGCCTCTTTTTTGTTCCAAGCCTCTTCGGGCGTTGGACCCCAAAGAAAAATCAAAGATTTTGCTAGCGCCCGAACCGCCCCCACGGGGCGGGCGCTTCGCTTCCCATCCGTCGTTTGTGCGCGGTGCTTCCTAATCAACTGGCTTGCCTCCCGCGGTTATGTTGGTTTCTGCCTCTCGGCTTGGCGCGCCTCATACGCCTCCCAAACATGCAACCGCCCTTTTTGACGGGCATCCGCCAGCCAGAGCCTTTTCCGCACACCTTCCGGTTCCAAGCTAGCATAAGCCCCTCCGGAGAACTTCGGCCAGTCTATCGCCAATCCTTGCTTGACCATTTCTGCTGACAAATCTCGCCCATCCGCCAGCGTGCACTTTGCAACCGTCCGACCGTATTCATCTACGCCGGTTATTTCAGCAGAAACCGTTTGTCCTTTGCACAGTGCCACCATGGCCCACTTAGCTTTCTGACCATACGGATGGTTCATCTCCGGTGCATCGACACCAAACAAACGCACCTGCGTCTTGGAAATCTTTATGGTGTCACCATCGACAACTTAGGCCCGCCCACTCAACAATCGTGTTGGACATTCTCTCGTCGAGGAGCCGCTGGCAGCCGGGGCGCTAGAAGCCCGCCTGCGACTTTCCGGCTCCGAAGTACGAACTGTCACATCTGAAGCCGGCTTTGGTCTTTGATATTCTTGAGAGTTTGGGCGCGCACGCCGCTTAAGGTAGACGATCACCACGGCGAACATTATCGCCAGAATAATCAATAGTTCCAAATCAATCTCCTCGAAACCGTGCTCAACTTCAAAACATATAGTTACCATTCTTCGCAGCGAAAGGCGGTTTCAATCTACCACCTCCAACACCCCACCTTGCCCCCCTATCGTCCCCTACAAAGAGCACAACAAACCATGGGACAGCGCAAATGCGTTGAGTCATCACCTCCAGTCTGGGTATGGGGACCGCGATAGGCACAAATCCCCCAAGTTCCCCAAACACGTTCCGGTGACGTCGCGCCCCAACACTTGAACGATACCCCGGTTGCCGTAATCTCATTGCACCACAACGCGAACGAACAAGGGACAGCCCATGACACATCTCACAGGTCAATTCCTCTGCGGCGAAATCTCATTTGAAGCGGATGGCGACGTGCCGGTCATGGCAAATTGCCACTGCACCGCCTGCCGCCACTCCACCGGCAGCGCTTACGCGACACTGATGTTCATGAAACAGGACGACATCAAAATCACCGGCACGCCTAAAACCTTCTCGCACGGCTCGGATGCGGGCACCACGATGACCAAGCACTTCTGTGGCACTTGTGGCACGCCTCTGTTCACGCAAAACTCCGCCCGCGAAGGCATGCTGGGCATCCGCGCTGGCAACATTAATGAACACAAAGAATTTGCCCCAAAAGTCAACGTCTACGTCTCAAGCAAACTCAACGCGACCGTCTTGGAAGACGGCATCCCCGCGTTCGAAAAAATGCCTGGCTAAACCCTGACCGTCTTTGGCCCGCAGAGTCCGGCTGAAGACGGCGCTCTTCCAGGCTGATCCGCAATTCCAGGCCAAGGGCGACCTGTCGCAACACCCCACCTTGCGCCGCCCCCCCTTCATCCCCTACATAGTGCCCAGCAAACTATGGGAGAGCGCACATGCGTCGCGTCGTCGTTACCGGACTGGGTATCGTATCCTCGATTGGCAACAATGCCGAAGAAGTCACCGCCTCGTTGAAAGCAGGCAAATCCGGCATTTCCGCCAGCTCTGAAATGGCCGAGCACGGGTTCCGCAGCCAGATCGCGGGACATCTCGACATCGATATCAAAGAACACGTCGACAAACGCACCCTGCGCTTTATGGGCGCAGGTGCCGCCTACGCCCATATCGCCATGCAGCAAGCCATCGCCGACGCCGGTCTCTCCGAAGATCAGGTTGTGAACGAGCGCACCGGCCTTGTGGCTGGCTCCGGCGGCCCGTCCACCTCGGCCATGCTGACCGCACACCAGACGGTTGAGAAGACCGGCGCCACCAAGCGCATTGGGCCGTTTGCCGTGCCAAAATGCATGAGCTCAACGATTTCTGCCAACCTGGCGACCGCCTTTAAAATCAAAGGCATCAACTACTCGATCACCTCCGCCTGCTCCACCTCCCTGCACTGTATCGGCAACGCCGCAGAGCAGATCATGATGGGCAAACAAGACGTGATGTTCGCGGGTGGCGGCGAAGAACTCGACTGGACGCTCTCTTGCCTGTTTGACGCCATGGGCGCGATGAGCAGCAAATACAACGACACCCCGGAAAAAGCCTCCCGTGCCTTTGACGCGGACCGCGACGGCTTTGTCATCTCCGGCGGCGGCGGCATTGTGGTTCTGGAAGACCTTGAGCACGCGCTGGCCCGTGGTGCAAAAATCTACGCCGAAGTCACCGGCTTTGCCGCGACCTCCGACGGCCACGACATGGTGGCCCCTTCCGGTGAGGGCGGCGAGCGTGCCATGCGCCTGGCCGTGTCCACTCTGCCAGAAGACCGCAAGGTCAGCTACATCAACGCCCACGGCACCTCCACGCCTGTTGGCGATGTTGGCGAAGTTGAGGCTGTACGCCGCGTCTTCGGCGAGGGCACCACACCGCCGATCTCTTCAACCAAATCCATGACCGGCCACGCTCAGGGCGCGGCGGGCGCATTGGAAGCGATCTTCTGCCTGCTGATGCTGGATGGCGACTTCATCACACCATCGATCAACGTGGAAAACATGGACCCGGCGATCAACCCGGGCGAAGTCGCAACCGATCTGGTGGAAAACGCCGGTCTGGACACCGTGATGACCAACAGTTTCGGCTTTGGCGGCACCAACGGCTCGATGCTGCTGTCCAAATATCGCGGCTAAGCACAGTCCACTATGCAAACTTTCTGAAATGCCCCCAACCGGGGCATTTCGCATTTCTGGGGTCAGGCCTGCGCCGCGTCCAGCTCTGCACCAATGGCTTCCAAAATCTGCGCCGCACCACCAGAGCGCACCCGCGCCACGCCGGTGCCTGCCCATTGCGCACCAAAGCCCGTCGCGCCCGCCGATTTTGCCGCGGCATTGAGCGCTTTGCCCGCATCATAGGTCACCGGATAATCCGGCACCTTGGCGTGCAAACCCTGCCCCAGCTTTACAAAACCATTCCGCATACAGCGCGCCGCGCGCCCTGAAATAGATGTGGTCAGCACCGGCGGCCCCTGTTCCGGATCGCGCAATGCGGCGCGATAAGCCGCATCCGATGCAGACTCAGCACAATCCAGGAACGCCGTGCCCAGCTGTACCGCCGCAGCCCCCCGCGCCAAAGCCCGCGCCACATCGGCCCCATCCATCAAACCGCCCGCCGCAATCACCGGCAGCTCACAGACCGCCTCTACCCGCTCTACCAACGCCAACGTCGGCAGCGCTTCATCCTCCGCATCTGGATCAAACGTCCCGCGATGGCCGCCTGCCTCAATGCCCTGCGCCACAATCGCGTCCACACCCGCCGCCGCACAGGCCCGCGCCTCCACCACATTGGTGGCACTGGCAAACACCAGATTGCCCGCGGCCTGCAACTCTGCAATCCACGCCTTCTCCGGCAGCCCAAAATGCAGACTGACAACTCCCGGCGCTTCCTCAATCAACATGTCACACATCGCGCGATCCACCACAAAGCTGGTGTAGATCTCATGCAATGCCTCTGGCGGCTTGGCCTCAAACTGCGCAAACGTCGGTGCCAGCGCCGCCAGCCAATCCGCCTCCACATCCGCATCTCGCACAGCAGGCGCGTGGCAAAACACATTGGCATTGATGGGACGATCCGTCAGCGCCCGCGCCGCCAGGAGCATCTCCCGCGCGCCCTCCACGCCTGCGGCCCCAAGGCCCAGAGCGCCCAGACCACCGGCATTGCTCACTGCTGCTGCCATCTGAGGCGTCGATACCCCCGCCATGGGCGCTTGCAACAGCGGCCATCTGAGTCGCAAAACTGCGCATAAATCCATGAAACACGCCTCCCACCACACAGGCTAACGCGGCTTTGGCAAAAGAAAAGCGCCGAAAAATACCCATAAGACACATTTTTTAGCTGACGATCGGCGCCAGACGCGCGAAATACGCAAATTAAATCAAAATGCTAAGAGCGCCGGCCCCACTTCAGCGTAAAAATTAGCCGCATCCTGCCCAAAATTACCGCTTTGAGATTAGGCCTAGTCCCCCCTATAGAGCGCGCAATCGCACTCCACACCATCTTCGGACTTCGCACTATGCACTTCGTCGCTCTCTTGATCGCCGGTCTAGGCGTATTGCTTCTGGTCTATCTCTCCAGCGTCTCAACTGCAGCGAAGCCACGCTTGAACCGCGCGGAACCGCTGCTTGTTGTTGTGAGTTTGGTTGCGATCTTCTGGGCGTTGCAAACCACGGTGTCCGACAGCGCGCAGATCACCATCCAAAGCCCCTCCAAATCGATGTTGCATGATCTCTATTTTGAGAAGCACTGCGCAAACCATCTGGGCGGCTCTGTGTCCTATACAAATGGGTTTGCCTACTGCAAACGCGAGGATCTGATCGTGGACACCTTTGTCAAATCCCATTAGGCCCTGACACCAAAGTCCCATCAATGCGGCGGGCTCGTTTTGGCTCATAACACAACGCCTAGGGCCCCCATTTTTTTCAGACGCGAGTACGTTCGTCGCAGTCAGGTCTGACCGCCCATAGGCGCGAAAAGGCTGCAAAACGCCCTCAACGGTAAGTTTTTTCGATAAGTGTGTCGCGACCGGCAGAGCATTTTTTGATCTACACATCAGACAGTTAATACAGGATTCACCACAGGCACTCACGCAAAACTTGTATGGTCATTTAAAAAACATTTTTGACAATCAAAAAACCTGTGCAATACCAAGTTATCCATACGGTTCCTGCATCTTTGGACGGGCGCGCCCATGCCGATCATATCACTCTTTCTTGCCACGTTGGGCTTGTCCTTATTGGTCTTATTGGCGACCAATACCTTTGGTGATCGACCCGGTTTAAAACGCTTAGAGCCAATGTTGGCTGTGATCAGCCTGATGTTTTTGTTTGCTGCTTTGCAAACGGCCACCTCCAACGAGGCCACCATTACCCCGGCACTTGCAGCCTCGTCCTACGCGCCAACCACAGGGCTTGAATGAGATTACCGCATCAAACTCATGCCCAGCCAGCTTTGCTAGAACCACTAGGTCTCTGTGCTCAATTCTCAGAGTTGCAACCATGAAAAAGCCCACCGCAACGCGGTGAGCCTATTAGTCCCCGAAAGAACCGAAAGATTAGTTGATCGAGACCAGCTCAATCGCAAAGGTCAGGTCTTTGCCGGCCAGCATGTGGTTCGCGTCCAGCTTCACCACCTCTTCGGTAATCTCTACCACTGACACAGGCACAATCTGACCGGTTGGCGACTGCATCTGCAGCTGCAGACCAATTTCCAGCGGGATCTCTGCTGGGATCTGCTCGCGTGGCACGTCCTGAATGGCTTCCTCGTGACGTGGGCCATAAGCCTGATCCGCTGGAATCTCCGCCACTTTCTTCTCACCCACGGTCATGCCGTCGACAGCAGTGTCAAAGCCCGGGATCACTTGACCGCTGCCCAAAGTGAACTCCAGCGGGTCCCGCCCCTCAGAGCTGTCAAAAACAGAGCCATCGCTCAGGGTGCCGGTGTAATGGATGCGGACGGTGTCGCCCGATTTTGCTGCGGTCATAAAATGTCCCATCTGTCAGCTTTGTCCGACCCCTCCGGCCGGCTTGAGGCGCGCACCCTATCGTCCTCACGTCTATTTGTAAAACAGGCCTTTTCGCCTTGCGTCAAACCTGCCACTCTGCCCGCGACACGGGAGGACACCATGGCCATCACCACCTGCATTTTTGACGCCTACGGCACGCTGTTTGACGTCGCCGCCGCAGCCCGCGAAGCCGCCGCAGAGCCGGGTCGCGAGGCCTTTGCCCAGCATTGGCAGAAGGTCGCCAATGATTGGCGCCTCAAACAACTGCAATACACTTGGCTGCGTGCCGTAGCGGGAGCCCACACCGACTTCTGGGAAGTCACACAAAACGGCCTCGACTGGGCGCTGGAAGCCTCTGGCCTGCAAGCCGACCCAGACTTGCGCGAACGTCTGCTGGCGCTCTACTGGGAGCTCTCCGCCTACCCTGAAGTGCCGGACATGCTCGCCAAACTCAAGGCGGCTGGCGTGAACACCGCAATCCTGTCCAACGGCTCGCCCGACATGCTTACAGGCGCGGTGGACTCTGCCGGCGTCCAAGAATTCCTTGATGATGTGCTCAGCGTCGAAGACGTGCAAATCTTCAAACCCGCCGCCGTGGTCTATGATCTTGTTGGCAAACGCTTCAACTGCGCCAAAGACGAAGTCCTGTTTGTCTCCTCCAACGGTTGGGACGCGGGTTGCGCCACCGGCTACGGCTTCACCACCGCCTGGGTCAACCGCGCAGGCGAGCCCGTCGACCGCCTGCCCTGGACGCCCCATCACATTCTGTCTGACCTTACCAGTATCCCCGATCTCGCGAGTTCCTGATGTCCCATTTCACCACGTCCGATGGCCTGTCGCTCTATTATGACGATACCGGCGGGCCGGGCCCGATTGTGCTCTGCCTCTCCGGCCTCACCCGCAACGCCAGTGATTTTGACTATGTGCGCCCGCACCTCCAAGAAGCCCGCGTGATCCGCATGGACTATCGCGGCCGCGGCCAATCGGACTGGGCCGAAGACTTCACCACCTACAATCTCGTGCGAGAAGCCCAAGACGCACTGGAGTTGCTCAACCATCTGGGCGTCGACAAAACCGCCATTCTCGGCACCTCGCGCGGCGGTCTCATCGCGCTGACACTGATGGAAATGGCCCCCGACCGGCTCACCGGCGTCTGTTTCAACGACGTGGGACCAGTGATCGAAACCGACGGACTCGAAGTCATCCTTGTCTTCATCGGCCGCAAACCGGTTTGGACCACCCGCACCGAGGCCGCCGAAGCCCTCGCCACCCGCCTGCCCGGCTTCCACAACGTGCCCCCCAGCCGTTGGGCTGAGGAAGCCGCACACCACTTTGTCGAAACCGACGATGGCCTCAACATCAACTACGACCCCAAACTGCGCAACGCCGTGCTGGCCGAGTTTGATCCCAAAGCCCCCGCTGGCGACATGTGGCCCCAGTTTGATAAGCTCAAAGGCCGCCCCCTTGCCGTCCTGCGCGGAGAGAACTCCGACATACTCAGCCAGGAGACCTACACCGAGATGCAGTCGCGCGCGCCGATGCTGGCCGCCGAGGTCACAGACCGCGCCCATGTGCCTTTCCTTGACGAACCGGAATGCCTTGATGTGCTGCACCAATGGATCGCCCAACTGCCCAACGGAGAGCCCGTATGAACATCGACATGATCCGCGCTGCTGCTTTGCGCCTTAAAGGCCACGCCCGCATCACGCCCATGCTGACCTCTCCTTTCCTGGATGACATCGCAGGGCGCCGCGTGCTGGTAAAGACTGAAAACCTGCAACACACCGGGTCCTTCAAATTTCGCGGCGGTTGGTCTGCGGTCTCTGCCATGGACGAAGCCACCCGCAAACGTGGTGTGATCGCCTTCTCCTCTGGCAATCATGCGCAAGGCGTCGCTGCCGCCGCCACCGCCCACGGCGCGCCCTCGGTGATCATCATGCCGCAGAACGCGCCTAAGCTGAAAATCGACAACACCCGCGCCTTGGGCGCCGAGGTGGTGCTTTATGACCGCACCGGTGGCGAAAGCCGCGAAGATGTTGGCAACAAGATCTCTGAGGAGCGCGGTCTGACCCTGATCCGCCCGTATGACGAGCCGCAGGTGATCGCGGGCCAAGGCACCGTAGGTCTGGAAATCGCCGCCCAAGCCGCCGAGCTAGGCGTGACCTCAGGCGACGTGATTGCGTGCTGTGGTGGCGGAGGGCTAACTGCGGGCATCGCTCTGGCCTTGGAGGCCGACGCCCCCAACCTGCGCGCGCGCCCATCGGAACCCGAAGGCTTTGACGACACCGCGCGCTCTCTGGAAACCGGCCGTATCCTGCGCAATGAAAGTGAAACTGGTTCCATCTGCGACGCCATCATCACGCCTCAGCCCGGCGACCTCACCTTCCCAATCCTGCAACGCTTGGTTGGCCCCGGATTTGTTGTGAGCGAAGACGAGGTGCTGCAGACCATGTCTCTCGCCTTCAAACGCCTGAAAATCGTCGCCGAACCCGGCGGCGCATGCGCCTTGGCCGCAGCCCTGTTTCACGGCGACAAAATCGAAGGCGACGCTGTGGTCGCTGTTTGCACCGGCGGCAATGTCGACGCCGATGTCTTTGCCGATGCTCTTAAAAGGTTCCCATAGATGACCAATTTCACCATCGCCTCTTTCAACGTGAAAAACCTGATCGGCCCGGATCAGGAATACTACACTTTCCAATCCTACACGCCTGAAGAACACGCCTGGAAAGAAGACTGGACCGCCAGCCAGCTTTTCTCCATGGACGCCGACATCGTGGGGTTTCAGGAGATCTTTGACGAACCCTCCCTGCGTGCCGTGATCGCAGAGGCCGACCGCATCGGCGCAGAGTCCAACGCCGCAGTGATCCCTGACAAATCCAAGCGCTATCACCGCAAGGCCATCTTCCGCAAACTGGGCTACACGCCCTATGGCAACGGCGGCCTGTTTGTCGCCCCCAACGTGAACGACACCGGCGAGCCGGGCAAACGCCGCCCCGGCGTCGCGATCCTGTCGCGCTACGGTTTTGTCGAGCCTCCCGAGATCATCCAAGACCTCGACACCCCCGTCGAAATTCCCTTCCAGGGCTTGGACGGCAACGACTCCGGCGCCTTTGTCCTGCGCCGCACCTCCCGCCCAATCCTGAAAGCGCGCATCCCTGTGGGCGATCAGGTCATCACTGTCTTCAACTGCCACCTCAAATCCAAACTGGGCGAGTTCCCCCGCGACGCCGACGGCAACGCCTCTGAGGCCGACCTCACCAACTACGACCCATTGGGCCGCGCCATGGGTGCCATGCGCGCCGCCCTGCGCCGTATGGCCGAAGCCTGGGTCCTGCGCCGCGCCATCGTCGAAGAGCTCAACCAAGGCCGCCCGGTCATGGTGCTCGGTGATTTCAACGACGGCGAACACGCGGTCAGCTCCGAAATCATCTCCGGCGAGGTGCCCTTCCGCAACTACAGCTGGATGCTGCGCCACGACGCCAAACACGCCAATGACCGCTACACCCGAAAAGAAAACGACGCCATCCAAGACGCCGTCACCTCTGTCCGCCTAACCTCCGCCGAAGCCCTGTTCACGCGCAAATCCCTGCGCGACATGGTCTACACCACCGCCTTTGGAGGGGTTTACGAAAGCATCGATCAAATCTATCTCAGCCAGCACTTCCACCCGGACAATCCGGGCCGCCTCGGCGACATGGAATACTTCAGCGTGTTCAACGACCATCTCACTGATGGCAGCCACGCCGAAGCACCCTATAACAAGCTCGCCTCTGACCACGGGCAAATCATGGCCCACATGCGCCTCAAAACCGACGACCAAGACTGACCATGCCAACCGTCACGCTCAACCACATCAACATTCACTACCGCGACGAAGGCGACCCCAACGGCGCCCCGGTGCTGTTCATCAACTCGCTCGGCACCACATTGCACCTCTGGGACCCGATCTTGGCGCACTTGCCCGACGGCCTGCGCATCATCCGCTATGACATGCGCGGCCATGGCGAAACAGAAGTGCCGCCTGCGCCCTATGCCATGGGCACGCTGGTGAAAGACGCCGAAGCCCTGTTGGAGCATCTCAATATCAAAGACGCGCAGCTGGTGGGCCTGTCGATTGGCGGCATGGTCGCGCAGGGCCTTGCCGTCAAAAGGCTCGATCTGGTGCGCGCCATGGTGCTCTCCAATACGGCCGCCAAAATCGGCTCTCCCAAGATGTGGCAGGACCGCATCGACATGGTCACCACCAAGGGCCTGCCTGCCATGTCCGCTGACATCATGCTGCGCTGGTTCTCACGCGATTTCCAAACCCGCCCAGAGCTGGCCCATTGGAAAGCCATGCTGGAAAGCACACCAACCGAGGGCTACGCGGGCTGCTGTGCTGCCATCCAAGGCACCGATTTCTACACGCCCACTTCCGGCTTGCGCCTACCCACGCTGGGCATAGCCGGATCCGAAGATGGCGCCACGCCCCCCGATCTGGTGCGCGAAACCGTCGAGCTGATCCCCGGCGCGCGCCTGGAACTGCTGCGCCGCACCGGCCACCTGCCCTGCGTGGAAAAGCCAGAAGACTACGCCGCGTTGCTCACAACCTTCATGAAAGAAACCGGCCATGTCTGACATCCTGCTTGTGCACGGCACCAGCCACGGCGCTTGGTGCTTCCGCGACCTAATCCCCGCGCTTGAGGCCCTCGGCCACACCGCCCGCGCCATCGACATGCCGTCACACGGCAACGACACCACCCCCGTGGCAAACGTGACGCTGGACAGCTGTGCGCAGTCCATAGTCGACGCACTTGGCGAAGACACCGTCGTTCTGGGCCACAGCTGGGGCGGCTTCCCGATCACCCGCGCCGCGGACATGGCGCATGAAACCGGCCAAAGCAAAATCGCCCGCCTGATCTACCTTTGCGCCTATGCCCCCTGGGATGGCTACTCGCTGGCCGAGATGCGCCGCGCCGCGCCGCGCCAACCGCTGATGAAAACCGTGGTGAAATCCGACGACGGCCTCAGCTACACCATTGATCCCGCCCAAGTGCGTGCCGCCTTCTATCACGATTGCCCCGACGGCACCGCTGACTACGCGCTGGCACACCTCACGCCGCAGTCCATCGTCGCCCAAGAGACCAAAATCACGCTGGGGGACGGCCACCGTCTCACACCCCGCAGCTACATCCGCTGTGCCGATGACCAAACCATCCCGCCGGAGTTTCAGGTCACCATGACCGAAGACTGGCCCGCCTCAGACGTTTATGAGATGCCCACCAGCCACTCTCCGTTCTTTGCCGATCCCACCGGCCTCGCCGCCTTGATCGACCAAATCCTGAAAGACTGACGACAGAAAGACCGCGCCCATGACCGCCTCTGTTTTTGACAGCCCGATGTTCACAAAGCTCTACCCGGTGGGCGACGCGGGCCGCCTGTTCACCCACAGCGCCGAAATCCGCGCCGCCCTTCTGGTGCTCGGCACGCTGGCAAAGGTGCAGACCGAGCGCAGCGAGATCCCCGAAGACAGCGCCTTTTTCATCCATCGCAGCGCGATGGAGGTGCAGATCGATCCGGCGGGACTGGCCGATGGCATCGCCCAAGACGGCAGCTACATACCAGCCTTGGTCGCCGCCTTTGACAAGGCCATGGAGGCGCCAGAACACAGCAAATACATCCTGCACAACGCCAATCCGCAAGACGTGGCCGACACCGCGCTGATGCTGCGCTTGCGTCAGCTGCTCACCCAGGCCGACACCGCGCTGAAAACCCTGCCCGACAGCGACAGCCGCACCGCCTTGCTCGCCGATCTGCCAATGATCCGCGATACATGCCTGCGGGTGGCCTTCACAACTGCGCCCGAGATTGGCATCGCCATTGGCGAAGCCCTCAAACTTGGCCCACCTCAAGACACCCGCGCGCCCATCCGCACCATTGCCAACTTGCTGACTCTGGCAGGCGACACGGCAGCAAATAGCGCTCCGGTTTCCCCAGCCAACGCCGCCCTGCGCGCACAGCTTCTCGGCCTCAACGCGCTGTTTCAGGACACATCAGATGCCGCCAGCGAGGCACTTTATCTGCCACAAATCGCGCTCAGCAGCCTTTCGCTGCTGAATATGGCCACCGCCTGAACCAGTTTGCCGTGACGGAAAGCTTGTGCCTCTTCGGGGCCCACTCCAAGTTGCGCTCTGCGCGTAAGGCTGCGCTATGTGCAGCCCACAGAATGTGGTCCCACGCCCAAGTAATCAGTTGACCGAAACGCGTTTTCCTGCCCTGATGCAGCCATAGAGATAAAGTCATTATGATGCGCAACCGTCTGCCAGTATTCGTTATTCTAGCCACGGTGATGATCGATTCCATGGGCATCGGCCTGATCATCCCTGTGATGCCCGACCTTATCCAGGAGGTGACCGGTGGCGACCTTGGTGCAGCGGCTGTCTGGGGCGGCATTCTATCCACCGTCTTTGCCTTCATGCAGTTCCTTTGTGGGCCACTGCTGGGCAACCTGTCAGATCGCTTTGGCCGCCGTCCCGTGCTGCTGGTGTCTCTTGCTGTGATGTCAGCTGACTACGTGATCATGGCCGTGGCGCATAACATCTGGATTTTGGTGATTGGCCGCATCGTGGCCGGGATCACCGCCGCCACCTATGCCACCGCGATGGCCTATATGGCCGACATGTCGGACGCCAAAGAAAAGGCCAAGGCCTTCGGCATGATTGGCGCCGCCATGGGCGTCGGCTTTGTCTTTGGCCCCGCGATGGGCGGCTTCATGGGCCAATTTGGCACACGCGCGCCGTTTTGGGCCGCCGCCGCTTTGGCCGGAGGCAACGCGCTTTTGGGATGGATGGTGCTCAAGGAAACCGTGACAGACGCCAACCGCCGCGCGTTTGAATGGCGTCGTTCCAATCCTTTGGGTGCACTGCAGGCGCTTGGCAAACTGCCGGCCATGACCAACCTGTTGATTGTGTTCTTCTTTTATCAGGTCGCCGCCGCTGTCTATCCCGCGATCTGGCCCTATTTCATCATTGAGCGCTTTGGCTGGGAAGAAGCCATGATCGGCCTCAGCCTCACCGCCTATGGCCTCTGCTTTGCCATCGTGCAGGCCACGCTGATCGGCCCATTCACCAATTGGTTTGGCAACCGCCGCACCGTTGTGATCGGCCTCGGACTGGAAGTTGCAGCCCTGATCTACCTCGCGGTGATCTCCAACGGCATCCTTCTGTTCATCGGCATTCCCGTGGCCGCGCTGTCCTCTGTGGGCCTGCCTGCCCTGCAGAGCATCATGTCCCGCCGTGTGTCCGATGACGCGCAGGGCGAACTGCAAGGCATCTCCGCGTCCCTCACCTCTCTGGCCCATATCGCCGCGCCGTTGGTGATGACACAAACCTTTGCCTATTTCTCCGACAAACACGCACCGCTCTATCTGCCAGGCGCGCCCTTTGTGCTCGCCGCGGCCCTTTTGATGATCGCAATCGTGGCTTTTGCAAAGTCACGTCGCGCCACTTAGACAAAAAACGACACCCTGTGTCTGGATTGAACCTTCGGTGCGCGCCTAAGCTGGGCCAAACTGGACGCAAAAAATCGAGACACAGGGAAAACCCAATGAGCACCATCAAAGCCGCCGTCTGCCATGAATTTGGTCAACCCCTTGTTGTTGAGGACGTCACCCTGCGCGCGCCGCAAATGGGCGAGATCGAGGTCAAACTCTCCGCCGTCGCCATCTGCCACTCTGACATTTCTTTTGCAGACGGTGCCTGGGGCGGCAGCCTGCCTGCGGTCTACGGTCATGAAGCCGCCGGTCACATCACCTCTGTGGGTGACGGCGTGGTTGGTCTGGCCGAAGGCGACCCTGTCGTGGTCACCCTGATCCGCGCCTGCGGCACCTGCCCCACCTGCTCCGAAGGCAAACCCGTCATCTGCGGCACGCCCTATGACGGCGACAAAGGCCCGCTGACCACTGTGGACGGCGGCAAATTGCACCAAGCCATGGCTTGCGGTGCTTTCGCCGAAAAGGTGGTAGTCGACCAATCCCAAGTGGTGAAAATCTCCGATGACATCCCGATGGAAGCCGCCAGCCTGATCGCTTGCGGTGTCATCACCGGCGTTGGCGCAGTGGTGAACGCTGCCCAAATTCGCGCGGGCCAGGACGTGGTGGTGATCGGCGCGGGCGGCGTCGGCCTCAACGCCATCCAGGGCGCGTGCATCGCCGGAGCCCGCCGCATCGTCGCCGTCGACATGAGCGAAGAGAAGCTTGAAATCGCTAAGGAGTTCGGCGCCACTGATGGCGTGCTGGCTACCGACAAGAAACCCTTCGTAAAGGCCATGCGCGCCATGGGCCGCGGCGCCGACGCCGTGATCGTCACCGTCGGTGCGATCCCCGCCTATGACGACGCCCCCCGCTACCTCGCACCGGGCGGCAAGGTCATCATGGTCGGCATGCCGCATTCCGGCGCCAAATCCACCTACGAGCCCGTCATCCTCGCCGCCATCGGCCAGGGCATGCAAGGCTCCAAAATGGGCGACGTTGTGATCAAGCGCGACATCCCCTGGATGGTCGATCTCTATGAGCAAGGCCGCCTGAAACTCGACGAGTTGATCTCCGGCCGCTGGACGCTGGACCAGATCAACGAGGCCATCGCCGACACCAAAACCGGTAGCGCAAAGCGCAATGTGATTGTATTTGACGGCTAACGTCACAATCCCTCCCGGAGGCCCCCGTGCTCAAGTTTGTCACCGAGCTGTTCAAACCCAACGCCCCCAAGGCGCCGCTGCCCATCACGTCGGAAACCTCGATGAATTTCGACAGCCGCGAAGTGGCGCCTTTTCTCACGCAACTGGCCAACAACAACCTCTTCGCCTTCCCCGAAGACATCGCCAAGGCCATTGGAAACGCCGTGGGCGACATCCCTGTTGAAGACACAAAACGTTGGAAGATCACCGCCGACTTTGACGGTCAGCCCATCCAAATGGAAATCGAAGCCTTCATGGACGACGTCGACGCCCCGGATCTCTATTTCTTCAGCACCCAAGCCGCGATCAGCGAAATCGAGCGCGAACTCGAAGCTTTCGCCGAAGCCATCGGCACGTAACTACGCCGCGCCCTCCACCAAACACTCCGACAACTGCCGCCACTGCCTCCGCGACAGCCGTTCCTTGGCGCCGAGCAGCCAATAAGTCTCGTGGTGGCGCAGCACTTCCTCTGTGACCCGCACCAACCGTCCCGCGTCCAATTCCGCCTGCACCAAAGGCAAGGACGCCAACAGAACCCCCTGCCCGGCCCGCGCCGCCGCCAGCCCCGCACAAAAGCTGTCAAACCGCAGATGCGCCACTGGCGTTGTTGACGTATCCGTCTGCGCACACCACCGCCGCCAGCTTGGGCGCGGCCCAGACACCGACAGGCGCAGCAACACTTGCCAGTCTCCTTGCGCCAATAAGTCGGGCGCCGCGACCGGGCTCAACCGTTCCTCATACCGCGGCACCGCATAGGCCACCGGCCAATCGCCACTGCCATAACGAATACGCACCGCCGCATCGTCTTTGGCATCGCCGGAGGCCACCACCATCGTGCTCAACGTGATCTGCGCCCCGCTGACCTCCGCCAAGTGCCCCAAACGCGGCACCAGCCACAGCTCATTCACCGACGCGCTTGCCGAAATGGTCAGCCGATTGCGCGACACGCCAAACAGCGCCTCCGTGCTGTCACGCAACCCCACAAGCGCCGCCTGCACATGCGGCAGCCAGGCCTCGCCATCCACCGTCAAGGTAATCCGCCGCGCTTGTCGCACAAACAGCTGTGTCCCCAACCGCGCCTCAAGATTGCCTATCCGCTGACTGATCGCCGATTGCGTCAGCCCGGTTTCCTGCGCCGCTGCCGTAAAACTGCCCAACCGTGCCGCCGCCTCAAACGCCAGCACCCACTCCAGTGGCAGATGATCAAACCCAGCTCTATCCATTAGTCAAACCGCCCCTCAGGCTGAAAAAGGATAATTTGAGTTTATGCCTGTGCTTCCGCAGTTTGTCGACAAGACATCACAGGGCCGCAAGCCCTCGCCCAATCCAAGGACATCTCATGACCCAGGTGCAGCTTTCCCCCGACAATCAGGTCCTCACACTCACAACGCCCTATGGTAGCCACCGATTCCACGGCGTCTGGCTGCGCCACAACGCGCTGGATACCGAGACCCGCGATCCGGGCAACGGCCAGCGGCTGATCACACTCGCCGACCTACCAGACACTTGCGCCTTGTCTGAGGCAGAGGCCAATAACGACAGTGTCACGCTTACCTTCTCGGCGGACAACAAAACCGTCACCTTCCCCTCCGCATGGCTCCTCGCCAATGCCTATGACCGCCCGCAAGACACCACGCCGGGACACCTGCCAGCGCACGCAGAAACATGGGGCGAAGACCTCAACGAGGACGTCCCCACCGGTCACTACCCCGACCTCACCAGCAACGCGGATGCCAAACGTGACTGGCTCGCCGCCATCCGCCGCTACGGCTTTGCCAAGGTCACTGGCCTGCCCACAGAGTCCGGCGCCCTGTTCAAAGTGGTCGACCTCTTCGGCTACGTTCGCGAGACCAACTATGGCCGCCACTTTGAGGTCCGCACAGAGGTCAATCCAACCAACCTCGCCTTCACCGGCCTTGGGTTACAGGCCCACACCGACAACCCCTACCGCGATCCTGTGCCAACCCTGCAAGTCCTGTCCTGCCTTGAGAATTCTGCCGAAGGTGGCGACAACATGGTGGTCGACGGCTTTGCAGCCGCGCAAAAACTGCGCGAGATAAACCCCGAAGGCTTTGCACTCCTGCACAGCCATTCCGCACGATTTGAATACGCAGGCGAAGCGGGCGTACGCCTCACCTCCCGCCGCCCAGTGATCGGCCTCACCCCCGAAGGCACTCTGCAAAACATCCGCTTCAATGCCCGCTCTGCCGCCGCGCCGGTCGACGTGCCGTTTGACAAAATGCCCGCTTATTACGCCGCCCTGCGTCAACTGTCTGACATCATCGACGACCCAGCCTCAGAGGTCCGTTTCAAACTGGCTCCGGGCGAAGCGTTCATCGTCGACAACACCCGTGTGTTGCACGCGCGCAAAGGCTATTCTGGCTCTGGCAAACGCTGGCTGCAAGGCTGCTACGCCGACAAGGACGGGCTGCTCTCCACCCTTTCGGCGCTGGAGGCAACTGCATGAAACCGGATTTCTCCACCCTAACACAAGACAACATCGTTGCCTTTCTGGGCGACATCTTTGACCGCCGCGGCGGCGAGGAATACCTCGGCGAGCCAGTCACAATGGCCGAACACATGTTGCAAGGCGCCACCATTGCTGAACAGAACGGCATGCCCGAGGACGTCATCGTCGCCGCTTTGCTGCATGACATCGGCCATTTCACGTCGGAGTTTGGCACCTATCACCCAGACGACACCGAAGACCGCCACCACGAAGACGCCGGTGCTGAGGTGCTCGCCCCCTTCTTCCCATCAGTAGTCACCGACTGCGTGCTCTACCACGTCGCCGCCAAACGCTACCTCTGCGCCACCAAGCCGGAATATTTCAAACGCCTCTCCGCCGCCTCCGTACATACGTTGGAACTGCAAGGCGGCCCGATGTCGGACGAGGAAGTCGCCAAATTCGAGGCCAACCCAAATCTGGAGAAGATCATTCAGGTCCGCTACCTCGACGAGGCAGGAAAGCGCGCTGACATGGTCACGCCAGACTTCTGGCATTTCGCCCCGATGGTGCAACGCGTGGTGGATGCACATCTTAACGCGTCTTCAGGTTAACAAACGCAACGGGCAAATACGCACCACCGTGAAACAGTCGCGATACCGACGTAATACCGACGTTGCTTTTGCCCTCAAAAGCCCCCTTACTTCATCGCACGATGCCTTAAGGAGACCCGCGATGAAGCTCACCGATCTGGATATCATCGTCACCGCGCCCCCCGCCCCCGGTTGGGGCGGGCGTTACTGGATTTTGGTGAAACTTCAAACGGATACCGGCATCACCGGCTGGGGTGAATGCTACGCCTCCTCCGTTGGTCCCGACGCCATGGAAGCGGTGATCCGTGATGTTTTTGAACGGTATTTTGAGGGCGAGAACCCTGAAAACATTGAACGTTTGTTCCGCCGCACTTATTCCTCTGGCTTTACGCAACGCCCGGATTTAACGGTTATGGGCGCCTTCTCCGGCCTCGAAATCGCCTGTTGGGACATCCTGGGCAAAGATCGCGACCGCCCGGTCTACGCCCTTCTAGGCGGGTTGATGAACGAACGCCTGCGCGCCTATACCTACCTCTATCCTCTTGAACACCATAACATTTCCGACTTCTGGACGTCTCCGGAAATGGCCGCCGAAAGCGCGCTGGCCATGGTGGAAAAAGGCTACACAGCGGTGAAATTCGACCCGGCCGGCCCCTACACCATGCGCGGCGGCCACATGCCCGCCATGAGCGACATCTCCATGTCCGTCGCCTTCTGCGCCGCCATCCGCGAAGCCGTTGAAAACAAAGCGGATTTGCTCTTCGGCACCCATGGCCAGTTTAGCACCGCAGGCGCCATCCGACTCGGTCGAGCGCTGGAGCCCTACAGCCCTCTCTGGTTCGAAGAACCCACACCACCGGACAATATCGAGGACATGGCCCGTGTCGCGAAAAACGTAAGGATTCCAGTGGCTACCGGCGAACGCCTGACCACCAAGTCCGAATTCGCTGCTGTGCTGCGCACCGGCGCCGCCGAAATCCTGCAACCCGCTTTGGGACGCGCTGGCGGCATCTGGGAAATGAAAAAAGTCGCAGCAATCGCAGAGTGTTACAACGCTCAAATGGCCCCACACCTCTACGCAGGCCCCATTGTATGGGCCGCCAACATACACCTCGCTGCCTCCATCCCCAACCTCCTGATGATCGAGACCATCGAGACCGAGTTCCATGACGGACTCATCACATCCTCGATCAAGGTTGAAAACGGCTTTGTCACCCCGCCAACCGCCCCCGGACTGGGCATTGAGATCAACGAAGTCCTTGCCAGACAACATAAATTTGACGGCAACGGCCTACATCTGCAAATGCAGGATGCCCCTTGTGACTATGTCAACGGCAACGCTTTTGCTGGTGGCGCCCCACTAAAATCGTAAGACATCTCGAAAACAGATCGTCTCAATACTATGTGACTGGCAGTCAAGAGTAACTGGACCCAAAACCGTGAATATCCAAGACCCGCCAGCACCGCCCTCCGAAATGGAGAAAAACGCCGAAGCCGCAGCAGCTTACCTAAAAACGCTGGCGCATTCGGGCCGTTTGATGATCATGTGCCACCTGGGATCCGGTGAAAAATCGGTGTCGGAGTTGGAAACCCTACTGGACCTGCGTCAAGCCGCCGTGAGCCAAATGCTCGCTCGCCTGCGCGAAGAGGGCTTGGTTACAACGCGGCGCGACGGGAAAACCATCTACTACAGTTTGGCAGACGACAAGACCTCACAGGTTATCTCTTTGTTGTATAACCTTTTCTGCGCTCCTGACGCGACCTGATCCTTGCCGGACTTGACGGCTTTACCGGACACTATTGAGGCTTGGTTTGCCAAACGCAATTGGCAACCACACCCGCATCAGCGCGACATGCTCGCCCGTGCAGATAATCCTTGCACCCTGCTGATCGCGCCCACCGGCGGCGGCAAAACCCTCGCTGGGTTCTTGCCCACCTTGGCCGATCTGGCCACGGCAGCACATGAGGGCCTGCACACCCTCTACGTTTCCCCGCTCAAAGCCCTGGCAGCGGACATCAAGCGCAATCTACGAACCCCAGTAGAGGAGATTGGCCTCAACATCCGCATCGAAGACCGCACCGGGGACACCTCGCAAACCGTCAAGAAGCGCCAGCGCGTTGACCCGCCACACATCCTTTTGACAACTCCAGAAAGCCTCGCGCTTTTAACCTCTTACGAAGATGCCCCTCGCATTTTCAAAGGCCTCAAACGTGTGGTGGTGGACGAAATCCACGCGCTAGCGGAAAGCAAACGTGGTGACCAACTCTTCCTCGCCCTCGCCCGCCTGCAATCACTCTGCCCAGACCTCAAACGCGTTGGGCTCTCCGCCACCGTGGACCACCCGGAAGACATCGCCAAACTGCTCGCGCGCAATCCCGATCCCTGTGAAATCCTTTACGCCGATCCCGGTCCCGCACCCGACATTGCCATGCTGGAAACCGAAGAGGCCCCGCCCTGGGTCGGTGGTGGCGCGGCCTACGCCATCCCTGCGGTTCTGGAACAGGTCAAGGCGCATAAAACCACGCTGATCTTCCACAATACCCGCGCGCAGGCGGAAATTTTCTTTCACAATCTATGGCTTGCGAATGACGACGGGCTACCCATCGGTATTCATCACGGCAGCCTTGATCGCGCGCAACGCGAGAAAGTCGAAGCCGCCATGGTGCGCGGCGACCTGCGTGCCATTGTCTGCACCGGCAGCTTAGATCTGGGCATCGATTGGGGCGACGTCGACCTCGTCATTCAGGTGGGTGCCCCCAAAAACGTCAAACGCTTGGTGCAACGCATCGGCCGCGCCAACCACCGCTACAACGCCCCCTCCAAAGCACTGTTGGTCCCCGCCAACCGCTGGGAAGTAGTCGAGTGCATCAACGCGCTGCAAGCCGTGGAGGAAGGCGATCTGGATGGCGATCCACGCGGCCCCGGCCCCCGCGACGTCTTGTGTCAACATATCCTGCTGCGCGCCGCCTCTGGCCCCTTTGAGGCGAACGAGCTTTACACGGAAATGACCAGCGCAGGCGCCTATGCAGATCTGTCCCGCGACGCCTTTGACACTTGCCTGGAGTTCTGCGCCACCGGCGGCTACGCGCTCAAAGCCTATGACCGCTGGCAACGTTTGCAACAGCGTCCGGATGGCCAATGGCAGCTGCGTGACCCGCGCGCCGCCGCCCGCCTGCGCATGAACGCGGGCACCATTCAGGACAGCGACACCCTCAAGGTCCAACTCAAACGCAACCGTGGCGGCAAACCCCTTGGAGAAGTCGAAGAGGCCTTTGCCGCAACGCTCTCCGCAGGCGACACTTTTCTGATTGGCGGGCAGATTGTGCGCTACGAAGGCTTGCGCGACATGACAGTACAGGTCTCACGCAACGCCGCCCGCAAGCCCCGCGTGGCGGTGTTTTCCGGCACTAAGTTCTCCACTTCGACACAACTGTCCCAACGCACTCTGCGCTTCTTGCAGGCGGAAAGCTGGCCCGACCTGCCCGCCCATACCGCAGATTGGCTGCAACTCCAGCGTCGCCTGTCGCGCCTACCGGAACCAGGCCGATTACTGGTGGAAACCTTTGAGCGAGACGGACGGCAAAATATGTGCGTCTACGGCTTTGCCGGGCGCAATGCGCAGCAAACGCTCGGCCTACTGCTGACCAAACGCATGGAAGACATGGACCTCGCCCCGATGGGGTTTGTGTCGTCAGACTACGCCACGCTGATTTGGGGGCTGGATGAGGTTGTTGACCCGTGCCCGCTGTTTGACCTGAAAACCTTAGAGGACGGGTTGGCTGGCTGGCTGGCTGGCAACGCGCTGATGAAGAGAACCTTCCGAGGCGCGGCCACTATCGCCGGTCTGATCGAGCGCAACACTCCAAGTGCGCGTAAGTCCGGGCGGCAGGCAACGTTCAGTTCAGACATTCTTTACGATACTCTGCTCAAATACGATCCTGATCACGTCTTGATGCAAATCACCCGCGAAGAGGCGTTGCGCGGTCTGGTCGATTTTTCTCGGATCGAGGCGTTGCTGAAAAATGTCGAGGACCGGATAGACCACGTCGCCGCGCCACATGTGACGCCCCTCGCCGCGCCGTTGTTGTTAGAAGTTGGCAAGGTGCCGGTGCAAAGCGGCAGCGCGGAAGAACGCCTGCTCGCGGAAGAGACCCAAGCACTTATGAACGACAGCGGGCTCGCAAAAGTTTAGGTTGTGCATCCCAGCACGCACAAAGCTGCGCAAAAGCCGGAGAAATGTTCGAATTCGACAAGGCGCAAAACTGCCCCCTTGATACATTTGGGGACACACGATACGAACATACCATGAACGGAGTATGTTTTTCACTGGCCGGGACAACCCTCACCGCATTGGGCTCTGGCGCTCTCTGGTGGGAGGATCAGCGCATGTTGATCGTGTCCGACCTGCACCTCGGTAAAACCGAGCGCGTCCTACGTCGTGGCGGCCCTGTGATGCCCCCGTATGAGACCCGTGACACATTGATAAGATTGGAAAATGACCTTCAGGCCAGCAATGCGGCTACGGTGATTTGCCTGGGCGACAGCTTTGATGATGTCGAGGCTGCCAAGACGCTGCCAGAGGCAGATCGTCTTTGGATTTCCCGACTTCAAGCCGGGCGCCGTTGGGTCTGGATCGAAGGCAACCATGATCCCGGCCCAATTGACCTCGGCGGCGCGCATCTGGCCGAGCTGCCGGTGCCGCCTCTGACGTTCCGTCATATCGCGCAGAACGGGAAAAGTGGCGAAGTCTCAGGCCACTATCACCCCAAAGTTCGCGTAAAAACCCGGCTCCGCAGCATCTCACGCCCGGCCTTCCTGTTTGACAGCGACCGGGTCATTTTGCCTGCATATGGCACTTACACAGGAGGTTTGCGCTCAGACGACACGGCCTTGGCGGCGCTCATGCGCCCCGAAGCGATGGCGATCATCACCGGACAAACCCCGCGACAACTGCCCATGCCGCGTTAAGCGCGCGGGCCAATTCTTTAAGAAACCTAAAGAAATCCGCAACGTAACTGATTGACCGACACGCGCCGTCCCCTTCAGGATACGAGCGTCCAATTGGGAGCAGTGCAGCATGTCACCAGAAATCGACGCCAAAATTCGCGCCAGCTTTGCCAAGCAATCCATGATGCAAACCATGGGCGCAACCGTCGCCGATATATCGGACGGCAGCGTGACCTTGGCTGCCCCTGTTCTGGAAACCTGTCAGCAGCAACACGGCTTTGGACACGCCGCTTTGACATTCGGCCTAGGGGACAGCGCCGCGGGCTATTCCGCTCTGTCTGTCATGCCTTTGGAAGCCGAAGTTCTTACCAGCGAAATGAAGATTCACCTGCTCGCCCCCGCTCAAGGCGAACGTCTGGAGGCTGTCGGCAAAGTCGTCAAACCCGGCAAACGGTTGGTAATCGTGCAGGCTGAGGTCTTTGCCATCGAAGGAACCAAGCGCACGCAGATCGCGCTGCTGACTGGCACCATGATCCCGATCCTGCCGAAGTAAGCTGCGTCCCCTCAGTTCATGTCGTCCAGCAAGCGACCATGCTTGCGGGTCTGCTCCAACACATCACCCAGCGTCGTGTGCCCCCGCGCAGCCAACATCGGCAGCATGTGACACAAGACTTCCGCCGTAGCCTGTGCATCGCCCAACGCCGTGTGGCGCAGATGCTCGGGGATCACCACGCCCAAGCGCTCACAAAGCGCATCCAGCGTATGCTTTTCCGTGGTGCCAAACAACACCGCCGAGAGCAGCACCGTATCCAGAATAGGCTGCGGCCAGTCGATCTCCATCTCGTTGCCATGCCGATGCATAAAGGCCATATCAAAAGGCGCGTTATGGGCTACGATCACCGCGTCCCGCGCAAAGTGGTGAAACTCTGCCACCACCGATTTTGGCGGCGGCGCAGAGGCCACCATAGCGTCAGTGATGTGATGCACTTTCGTGGAGGCTGGCGGAATGGGGCGCCCTGGGTGAATGTAGCGATCCATCGCCTCCCCATACACAATCTCGCCGCGCAGAACCCGCACAGCGCCCAGTTGCACCAACTCGTCTTTATGCGGAAGCAAGCCAGTGGTTTCGCAGTCAAACACCACAAAGGGGATTTGATCGAGCCGCCGCGAAGCAAGGTCAGAAATCGGTTGATCCCCCAGCAATTCAAAATCAAAGGTCAGCGGGCGCTCCGCATCTGGCGCAAGTTCCGCATGGGCATCATCGATTAAGATCATGTAGCTATGGGTGCCGCGGAAAGGCTTAAGCCGCGCATCAAACGACACTCGCCCATCAGGACAGGTCGCTTCAAACATCACCTCTGCGCCCTCCTGTAATAAGCGCTCATGCGCATCCAAAACCCGCTCTTTAGAGAGATAGTCAAAGATTGACGCGTTCAGCCGCGGCGGCGCAATCTGCGCCAAGGTCCCCGCCGCCTGCCCGTCATAGAGCACAATCCGATGATCCGGACCGACCAACAGGATTGCCACCGGGATTTCGGTCAGCAGTGCCGTGAGTTGTTCCCGATCTGAGGTCAGCGCCTCGGTCTCTTGGGCCACAGTCTGCGCAATATCAACGGTCGCGTTGCTCAACCGCGTCGCAACAGCTTCTACTGCAGGGGCCAAATCTCCCAGGTATCGCGCAGAATGTGTGTCCACTGTGGCATTCACACCGGAATGCGCCCGCGCGCGCAATGTGGTGGACAGCGCTTGAATGGGCTTGGCAACGTTCTCGTCAAACAACAGCCAGATGCCCACAGCCAACGCCAAAAAACCAAAGCCGCCGATGATCCCCGCAAGGATGAACCCGCTCGCCACGCCCTCCGTCAACGCGCTGCGATATCCGGCCCAAAGCGCGCCAAACATCACCGCCACGCCGCCAAAAGCCAGCAGGGCGAAAAACAGCAAGATGCGCAACCGCAATGACAACCCCGCCAAAATCGCCCGCTGTCCCATCACGACACCTCACACACCGCACTCAAAAGCGCATCCTCTTCCAGCACGGTCACCCACTGCGCCCCTTCAATGGAGCCGGCATCGTCAAAGCTGATCCCGTCGGTCAGCGCGGCGCGGCGCCCTGTCCGGCAATCGGCCGCCACATTCAGGCGGTTGAGCGGTGACCAACGGCCATAGAAATACACCTGCGCCAAGCGCAGATCAGGCTGCGCCGGATTGGTCTGCACAGAGGCAGTATCTAGCGCCACAAACCGTTCGGTCAAAGGCACCACATAGGTCCAAGGACGGTAGAACGCGTTTGTCTCCACGGTCTCCAAGACCTCAAACCCCTCCGGTAATGTGGCTGCCGTGCGGCTGTACCAGCTGTATTCCGAGCTCACAGTGGCGGCGATCATCGCGCCCCCAGCGGCCACTGGCGTAAGCCACTTAGGCAATCGGCTGCCGGAAAACTTGATGATAATCGCCATCAAGCCGCCCCCAGCCATACCCGCAAAAATCACCGCGATCAGTTCCAGAAACATCCCGCTCCCCCTCTTCCTTGCTTAGCTCAACCCGCCGCGCCCATGGCCAATCGCAGATTGAAGCGATTTCACAACCACAAAGGCGTCACGCAGATGGCTGCGTTCAAAGTCCGACAAATCTGCCGGAGACAAATAGTTATCCGGCGGCTGTCCTTCATGGATCTGGCGCAGCTGATGGTCCAGCCGCATCTCCGCAATCAAGTCATACGCATTGAGCAAGTCCGCCGCTCCTGCGCTTGAAATGCCCGCGGTTCCGTCACTTGCTGCCCGCAAGCGGGCACGTGTATTCGCGGGCGTCAACCGCCCCTGCAGCGCACACAACCGTCCCAGATCGACCACCGGCACAACCCCATTGTGCTTCATATCAATCTGGTTCTTGTGCTCACCAGAACGAATGGTCGCCAACCCTCGCAACACGCCAAGTGGCGGATGGTGCTTAAGCGCGTTCCCTACCATATGGGCGACAAAGATCGAGTTATGGGACGCGGCCGCCAAGGTCTCGTTCTGCAGCCGCGCAAAGCAATCCAGCTTGCCGCCAATCGGCCGCAGATCAAACATCACGCTGGCCAGCATCTGTGCTTCGGGGTTGGGCGTTGTGATCCAGCCAACAAAGTATTCTCGCCAGACCCGCAGCGGTTGCCGCCAACGGTCCGCCGTTGCCATCATATCGCCAGGGCAGTAGACGTAGCCACAGGTATTGAGCCCATCACAGACAAACTGCGCCAGCGCCGCAAAATAGCCTGTGCGCATCTCTTCCGTGGCGGTATCATCGAGGATCAGACAGTTGTCCTGATCGCTTACGCCGGTCTGTTCCTGCCGCCCCTGAGAGCCACAAGCCAGCCAAACATAGGGCACAGGCGGCGTGCCAAGTTTATCCTCAGCCAAAGTCAAAAGCCGCCGCGTGGCCGTATCCGCCACATCGGTGATCAAGCGCGTGACAATGTCGTGCCGGTGTCCCGCCCCAACAAGCTGCGCCAACAGCTGTGGAATGCGGGCGGTGACTTTGGCCATCTCCTCGGCACTGTCCGCCTTGGCAATCTCGCGCACCATCTCGGCGCTGGTAACAGCTTGAAAGCGGGTCAGGTCGGTCTGCGTGACAATGCCCACCAGCTTATCTTTGTCGACGATTGGAATATGGCCAATGCCATGCTCCATCATCATATGCAGCACGTCCGAGCCAATTGCGGTGGACGGCAGTGTCCGTGGCGTGCGGGTCATAATCTCTGTCAGAACAGTCTTCGGTGCGCGGTCCTCGGCCAGCACCTTTCCAACCAGATCGCCGGTGGTGATGATGCCTAACAGTGCGTCGCCTTCCGTGATGCACAGTGACGAAATACCAGCAGCACGCATCTTCTTTGCCGCAGCTTTGACGGTGTCTTCCGGCGCCAGCGTGATCGGCGTCCTCGCCATGATTGTCGCCACTTCGGTGGAGGCCAGATCGCTTGTTGGCGCTTTGCGGGCAACTGGGCCGGCCCGGTCGAAGAACCGCCGCACTGCACCTTCTGTGGTGCGCACTTTCTGGAAGGCGGGTACCGGCAACATCAACAAAGTGGTGTCGCTTTCGCATCGAGCGCTGGTCACCGCCACGCCATCGCGCAGCAGCCCACGTTCGCCAAAGGAGTTGCGCAACCCCAAATGGGACACCACCGCGCCATTTTCGTCGGTCACCTCAACTGTGCCACTATAAATCAGGTACAGGCCATCAAGCTTTTGTCCGAGGCGGTAAATCTGTGCATCGGCTTCAAGAATTTGCACTTCAAAAGAGGTGCCCAGTTCCCGCAACGCCTCATCAGACAGGCTGTCATAGGGATGCACCGAACGCAAAAAACGGGTGATTTGATCATGAGTTAGTGACATGGGCGCACCTTGTCATGTGGGGGGCGTAGGCGGCAAGCAGACGCGCTGCCGCAGCAATCTCTTCCAAGCCAATCATAAATCCTGGAAAGGAAAAGTTGCCCCCGAAAGGATCGGAGGCAACGGCATTAAAGTGACGGCGGATTGGGGGGCAACCCGCCGTCATTGGACACAAGGGCTCAGTGATCCTGAGCTGCACCTGCGCCGCGGGGAACACGAACGCTTTCCACGAGCGCCTTGATCTCAGCTGGTGTCTCTTTGGTCATGCCTGCTACAATGTAAGCCACCGCAAAGTTCACCGCCGCACCAATGGCACCGAAGCTGGTCGATTTGATCGTACCCAGAAGCGGGTCAGCGTCGGTGAAGGAGTTGGTGCCCGGAATGAACAGCCAGCCTTTGTGCAGGAAGATGTAGATCAGGGTCACAACCAGACCTGCCAGCATGCCAGCCACCGCACCGGTGTTGTTGATCTTGGTGGAGAAGATCCCCATCATCAACGCCGGGAAGATGGACGCAGCTGCCAGACCGAAGGCCAAGGCCACGGTTTGCGCCGCAAAGCCTGGAGGGTTCAGACCCAGCCACGTTGCCACAGCAATTGCCACCGCCATCGCGATCCGTGCGGACAGAAGTTCGCCCTTCTCAGAGATGTTCGGGTTGATCGCACCTTTAATCAGGTCGTGAGACACGGCGGAGGAGATCGCCAGCAACAGACCTGCAGCCGTCGACAGCGCCGCTGCCAGACCACCTGCGGCCACAAGACCAATCACCCAAGAGGGCAGGTTTGCGATTTCAGGGTTCGCCAGCACCAGGATGTCACGGTTGAACTTGGTCAGCTCGTTGCCTTCCCAGCCTTTTTCCGCGGCCATTGCCTGAAGATCTTCGTTCTTGTCGTTGTAGAACTGGATCTTGCCGTCGCCGTTTTTGTCTTCCCAATCCAGCAGACCGGTTTTCTGCCAAGTGGCCATCCAGTCATACTCAGGATCATTTGCGATCTGCTCAGTGGTCACCGCTTCACCGGAGATGCCGCCATTTGGCCACATCAGCTCGGAGATGTTCAGGCGGGCCATCGCACCAACAGCAGGCGCCGTCAGATACAGCAACGCAATAAACACTAGCGTCCAGCCTGCAGACCAACGGGCGTCCGAGACTTTTGGCACGGTGAAGAAGCGCATGATGACGTGTGGCAAACCTGCGGTACCGATCATCAGAGACAGGGTGAAGAGCACCATGTTCAGCGTATCGGCATGGTGGGCTGTGTATTCCTTGAAGCCAAGGTCGGTCACAACCTGGTCCAGCTTTGCCAACAGAGGCTCACCGGACGCGACATGCTCCCCAAACAGACCCAGCGCTGGGATTGGCGTGCCGGTCAGCTGCAGCGAGATGAAAACCGCTGGAATGGTGTAGGCGGTGATCAGAACGCAGTACTGCGCCACCTGCGTGTAGGTCACACCTTTCATGCCGCCAAAAACAGCATAGGCAAACACAACACAGGCACCGATCAACAGGCCGGCAGTGTTGGACACTTCCAGGAAGCGGCCAAAGGCCACGCCCACGCCGGTCATCTGACCAATCACGTAGGTGGTGGAGGCCACGATCAAGCAGACCACTGCCACAATACGGGCGGTTGGGCTGTAGAAACGATCGCCGATGAATTCCGACACGGTGAACTTGCCAAACTTACGCAGGTAAGGCGCAAGCAGCAGTGCCAGCAGCACGTAACCACCGGTCCAGCCCATCAAGAAGGAAGAGTTGTCATAGCCGGTAAAGGCGATGAGGCCAGCCATGGAGATAAACGAGGCCGCGGACATCCAGTCCGCCGCTGTCGCCATACCATTGGTGACCGGGTGAACGCCGCGACCCGCAGCGTAGAATTCAGACGTGGACCCAGCGCGGGCCCAGATCGCGATGCCGATGTAAAGCGCGAATGACGCGCCAACAAACAGCAGGTTGATTGCGAATTGGCTCATTGTCCCTCAGATCCTTATTATTCTTCGTCAACGCCGTGGGCGATGTCGAGTTTGTTCATCTGCCAGGCGTAGTTGAAGATCAGCGCCAGGAAGACCAGGATCGATCCTTGCTGGGCAAACCAGAAGCCCAGGTCAGACCCGCCCACGGAGATCCCCGCAAGCATTGGGCGCAGCAGGATGCCAAACCCAAAAGAGACCAGTGCCCAGATGACGAGGCTGATCAAAATGATACGCACATTGGCTTTCCAATAAGCGTCGTTGGATGAGTTGTCGGACATATATGTCTCCTCCCTCTCGGTTCTTTCCTCCACACCCGCTGGCCTTGTGGCTGGCGGGTGCTTTCCCTCATGCGATCGATCAGGAAACGATCGCGCTCAGTTCTTTGGCAATGGCGTCAATTGCGCCCATTGCATCCACGGACTTCAGCACGCCCTTGCCCTCGTAGTAGGCAATCAACGGTGCTGTTTGTGCGTGATAAGCCTCCAGGCGCTGCACCAATGTTTCCTCATTGTCATCAGCACGTACCGGCTGTCCGGCAGCCTTAGCTTGTTCAGCGCGGTGCAAGATGCGCTGAACCAAAATCTTGTCATCGACCTTGAGCTCGATGGCGGCGTCCAACTTAATGTCAAATTCTTCCAGCAGTTGGCCCAAGGCATCTGCCTGTGCCAGCGTGCGAGGAAAGCCATCAAAGATGAAACCTTTGGCGTCTGTGTTGGACATTTTTTCCTTGATCAGACCAATAACGATGTCATCGGTGACCAACTCGCCGCGTTCCATGACGTCGGCAACGCGTTGACCAAGCTCAGATCCGCTGGCTTTGGCCTCGCGCAGCATGTCTCCGGTGGAGAGCTGCACCAAATCGTGATTTTTGACCAGCAGTTCCGCCTGAGTGCCTTTGCCGGCCCCGGGAGGGCCAAGCAAAATGACATTAACAGTGCGTGTGAGAGTTGCGGTATCGCCTTGCATATCCAATCACCCCCGGTTCATGCGGTTTTCGATGAGTTCATCAACCACCGACGGATCGGCCAGCGTGCTTGTATCCCCTAGGCTGCCGTAGTCGTTTTCGGCGATTTTGCGCAGGATGCGGCGCATGATTTTGCCGGAGCGGGTTTTTGGCAGGCCGGGTGCCCATTGGATCAGGTCGGGCGAGGCAATCGG